>OJJQ01000009.1_pt1 | contig 383114 bp, 361 predicted proteins | sample 1596381 | NCBI WGS metagenome assembly OJJQ01 (sample SAMEA4350122, study PRJEB24818) | metagenome | biome: human; feature: gut; material: faeces | place: Denmark | collected 2013-09 | reverse complement strand
GCACCACATAAAACAACGCCACCCGAAGGTGGCGTGTTTTTTGATCAGCACTGGTCTCTGTCTAACCAGTTACCGCTTTCAATCAGCGTTAACCCTTCGACCGGACGTTGGTACACATACATCCATGCGCTTCCGTACGGTGTCTGGATTAACTGGCGTGCATATTCGCCGCCCCTGGTGCGCAAGGCATCAAGTTCGGCCAGCGTGGCGTTATCAATACGATAAACTTCACCGTGTACCGATCCGTTTCCCGGAACTGCGCCTGGATAGTGGCCCAGGCTATACAACTGGTAGTTATCGATACTGTAATCGCCCAGCAACTGGGCGTTGGTCATCCAGTGGCTGTTGCCCTGTTTGCGTCGTAAACTGCCGTAAACAAATATTCGCATTGCTAAAACTCGAACTGATAGAGCAAATCAAGTGCCTGATCTACGCCAGACACTGCTTCCAGATATAGCTTAGGCATCAGGCGATAACGTAACGTGAGCGTCGCCAAAGAGTCAAATATACCCACACCATATTTCACTTGCAGACCTGGCAGCACATATCCGCTGACCACAACCTGGGATGAGTCGCCCACCCCTTGCGTGTCCAGCGCCAGATTGCTTACGCCAAATGTCTCCCCGATTTTACCCACAACCTGACCACTTTGTGCAACCCCCAGACCAACAAGCATTGAGGTCATCGCCGCACTGTCGCTCTGATCGCTCTCCAGCCCCTGGCCGCGCAGCAGGTAAGACAGCGCCTCCTGCTGGGACATCGCCGGATCGGAGAAGATTTCCGCTTTCGGCTCATCCGCAGTGCCGGTCACGCGCACCCCGGCAATGACGTCGTTCTCCGTCGATTCAGGATTACGAATCGCCTCGATGTTGAGCAATGGCTGATCCGGCGGGCCAGAGAACAGCAGTTCCCCCTTACGCACGATCAGATCCTGACCATACGCATGGAAGCGCCCGTCAGGAATATTGATCTGCCCGTTAAGCCCCAGTCCCTGTTTATCCTGCGCAACTTTCAGGTCGCCGGTCAGACGCGCTTTCAGGCCAAACGCATCCATGCGGACGTTGTTCCCTACGTGGACAATCAGATTGCTGTTGATCGGAATCGACGCGCTCTGCGGATTTTCAGGCTGTAGATCGTTATTGAGCATGACTTCATCACTGGAGACGCCTACCGCGCTTTCCGGCAGTTCATGCACCACGATACGCGCCCACGGCACATCCACGCGTCCATCCAGCGTGAACAGGCTCGGCGTCGCCTCAAAGACCACATCCGGGGAAACATCCAGCCGCACCATCGGCGGCACGGTGATACGCACGCGGCTGCCTTTCGCCGCCACGCGGGCGCGCCAGTTATCTATCTGGCTCCAGTCGGCGTCGCCGCTCAGATTAATTTGCCCCTGCTGTGTGCGCACCACGCCTTGCAGAGTTGAGCGCGTACCGTTGAAATTCATCGCCAGTTGGCTTGGCTGCATATCAAACGGCATAAAGTTGCCATCCACATCCAGGCCGCTCAGCTGTAGCTGACCAAACATCTGTGGGCTTTGTACGTCGCCCCCCAGACGCAGGTTTGCGTTCAACATGCCCGCCGCTTTTTCGCCGCGCGAGAAGACAGGGTTGACCATCGCCAGGTTGAAGTTGCGGATATTGACGTTACCGCCAATATTACGCCGCCCTTGCGGATCGGTTATCTGTACCTGCCCGTCGAACTGACCGTTATTGGTCAGACGGATCATCCAGCCTAACTGCGCCCGGTTATTGTGCAGATCGGCATTCAGGTTCAGCGTGTCGAAAGCCACCGGTAACGGCGCGTCATTGACCCGTTGCGTTACCTTCACGTTACGACCAGACAGCGTGACCTGCCCTTGCGGCAGCCCCTCTTTGGTGGTGTCCCACGCGACATCCGCTTTTCCGCTAAAGACGCCGCTGGCCTGCGTGGCATCCGGCATAAACGGCTTCAGCATCGCCAGATCGAAACGGTTGAGATTCACTACCGCCCGTCCTTCTGCCCCGGCATCGATCGTTTGCGGTACGCACAGCTCCGCATTCGGGTTCGTCCAGCAGTGCGGCCCGATGCTGATTTTCTGTTCCTGGTTACGATAATCCAGCGCAATGGCGCGCGTCAGCGACCACGGCCCCACCGGCGTCTGGAAGCGCGTATTGCTGAGCGTGCCTTTCCAGCGCGCTTCTTTACGGTCAAAACTGCCCGCAAGCGCAAGCTGCCCGGAGACCGGCTCGCCCTGAATCCGCAGTTGCAGTTCATGCTGCTTTTCGCTGCCTTTGGCATTCAGGGTGACGAGGTTGATATTGACGTCCGGCTGCGTAATCCGCTCAACGCGAACGTCAAGATTCCCGGCGATCTGGTCGGTGGATTTGATGTCCCCTTCCACACGCACCTGCGCCACCGACAGCTCCTGCCAGCGTAATCCGCGCGCGTTGATATCCGCCAGCAGCTGCGGCGCATCGACCGTACCACGGACTTTCACCAGCCCTTTGGCGGTACCGCCCAACCCCGGCAGCGCGTTATCCAGATTCGGCGCATCAATCGTGGCGTCGAGATTGAGATCCTTAATGCCCAGTTCGCCTTTCACATCGGCGCTATTGCGTCCCAGCTCCAGATGCAGACCCGGAATGACCCACTGCATGTAGCTGTTACCCTTCAGAGAGCCGTTAACATTGACCTTGTTCTGCTTCACGTTACCGGTCAGTTTCAGCTCAGGCACATCCATCTGCCAGCTGCCGCCATAGAGGCTTCCCCGGGTTTTGATCAGGCCATTAAGCGTAGAAGGCCAGTCCGGGATCTCTTTCGCCGTGTTGATGCCGTCCAGCGTCAGTTCGCCGCGCCAGCTGATCGCCTGCTGCCAGTCGACCAGCGCTTTCAGCTCGGTTTTCCCTTCCAGCGCCGCCACGGTGAGCTTATCGAGATTGATCTGCTGTTCGTTGCCTTTCGCATCCAGGGTAATGGTGGCGGGCGGAATGTCCTGCCCCTTCACCGCCGTGCGCATCGACAACGTGTAGTCGGTCATCTTGCCGGTAAGTTTGAGTTTGATATCGTCGGCCTGGAACTGCTTGTCGCCGGTAAACGGCCAGTAAACCTGGCGGCTTGCCACTTCGACGTTCAGCGGCAACCCAGCCTCGGCGAGGCGCGTCTGGGCGCGCAGACCCATATCCACCGGCCCGGAGAGGTTAACGCCGATCTCCAGTTGTTCACGCAGCGCGCCGCCTACCTTCAGCTTCACCTTTTCGCCTTTCAGCGGATCGATATTCAGCGTGCTGTTGAGGGTGATATCCACCGGCCACGAGTTGGTCAACTGCGCCGTTCCGGTCGCATTGACGGTGCCCTGGTTGGCGTCGATATCCAGCGCATCCAGTTTCATATTGCCGTCGATGCTGCTGACTTTCAGCAGCATGTTGCGCACCGTCAGGTCAGTATCGCCCGTCACGCGCAGCTGTTCGCCCTTAAACTCCTCAATATTAAGGTTGAGCGGCAGATGCACATCGGCCATCTCCGGCAACACGGGCTTTGAGAACAGATCTTTCAGCGTCTCGCCAAGCGGCTTTTCATCCGGTTGGGGATGGTCAATCTTCGGTTCAACCACCTCTTCCTGCGCCACTTCCGCCACTTTTGGCAACGCGATTAGCAGTCCCTGTAGCGAAGTTGGCTTCAGAGTCAGGGTTTTCTCCTGCCAGTTAAGGCCGGAGGTGAAATCCATCACCGAGACGGTCGTATCATCAATTTTGAGATTGATATTGCTGAGCGCCACGCGCGAAAGCGTGATGGGATACGGCGTGGAAAGATTCAGCGGCCCGCTGTCCTCTTCTTCCTCCACTGGTTCGGAAGGCGGCATTTTTTTGCTGTCGATGGCGACGTTGATGTCCTTCAACGACAGATCGTTAACACACAGGCTGCTGTCCCACAGACAGCCGAGTTTCACCGCCAGGTGGATTTCACCGGCATTCACCGCCACGCCGGGCTGATCGTAACGAATATTTTTCAGCGACAGGTCACGCCAGCCGCCAGTTACCTGACCGATCTCCAGCCCCGGCACCCAACGGTTCGCCGCGTTAAAGACCAGATGCAGCCCCGTCGTGGTACCCACCAGGAACGCCACAGTTCCCAGCAGCAGCAGAATAAAAATCAGTACGCCGAGGCTTATTTTCTTCCATAAACTCATAATTCAGGCCCCAGACCGATGTAAAACTGTAAACCGTGTTCGTCTTTGTCACCAACCGGCACGGCAAAATCGAGCTTGATCGGCCCGACCGGAGACTGCCAACGCACGCCCACCCCGGCGCCGGTTTTAAAGTCGCTCTTACGGATATCGCTGACGGCTTCGCCGCTGTCGACGAACATCGCCCCCCACCATTTTCCGGTCACGTTATACTGGTATTCCAGCGAGCCCGTCACCAGCTTCGACGCCCCTTTCAGGTTGCCGTCGCTGTCTTCCGGCGAGATAGATTTGTATTTATAACCGCGAATACTGCGATCGCCACCAGCGAAGAAACGCAAATCCGGCGGCACTTTGTCGAAATCGCCGGTCTCAATCCAGCCCAGGTTACCGCGCATCACGAAGCGATGGCGATCGTACAGCGAGCGAATCCAGACGTTTTGCGCCTGAAATACCGAGAAATCCACGTCCGAACCCCAGGCGGTGTTTGAGTAATCGATGGAGTAACGCTGGGAATCCCCCCACGTCGGCATCAGGCCGCCGCGCGATCGGGTACGGCTGATCATCACGCCCGGATAGAGCAGCATGGTGGTGTTGGTGACGTTACCCTGCGTAAAGTGATCGAGGCTCCAGCGCAGATTGATGGCGCGCTGCCAGCCGCTGGAAAGGTCCCAGTAGCGGGAAACGGCAAGCGTGGAGGAGTCCGCTTCGGTGTCGTTGAGATCGGTGCGCTTAATCCCCCCCTGAACCAGATAGTATTGTTCCAGCGGGTTCTTTAAGAGCGGCATTTTATAGCTGAAATCGACCTGCTGCTCCGGGGCGGAGATACTGGCGCTGGTGGTCAGGCTGTGGCCGTAGGAGTTCATCCACGGTTTTTTCCACGTCGCCTTCACACGCGGCCCGACGTCGGTAGAGTAGCCGACGCCCGTTTCAATGGTGTTTTCAGTACGTGGCGACATGACGCCGTGCAACGGTAATACTTTGGTTTCGCGCGCTTTATCAAATTCAGGCGCGACGACGACCGAGTTAAACCAGCCGGTGGCCGACAGACGGCGGTTCAGTTCCGCCAGGTCTTTCGACTGGTAGTAATCTCCCTCTTTGAACGGGATCAGGTTTTGCAGATACTCGTCGCGAATCTGCGAACCTTCGAAAGTGACCTGGCCAAAGCGATAGCGCTCGCCGCTGTTGTAATCGATGTCCCAGAACGCCTGGTGACGATCGAGCGACACGCCTAACTGGCTTTTATTAAATTCACTGTCGAAATAGCCTTTACGTAGCGCCACGCTGGTTAATGACTTTTTGAAGCCGTCATAGTCGCCATGATTCAGCACGGTTCCGATGGCCGGACGCGTTTTCAGCAAATCCAGATAATCCCTGTCGGTACGCGCGCCGCCGCGTAAAATCACTTCTGTTCCGCCGATGCGAACCGGTTCGCCTGGCGTCACTTTGGCGAGCAAGACCTGACGCCCCTTCTCCGGCGGCGGGCGCAGCTCAAAATCAATGGTCGGCTCGTAGTAGCCCAGCGCTTTTAACCCTTCGCGGATGGCATCATCAACGCGCGCGCGAAAACGCCGGTCCGGCGTCACTTCATCACTTTGAATCGTAGACAACTGCGCACGAACGTTTTTTTCCAGCTCGCCCGATAACCCCTCGACCTGTAAACGGACGTTTGCGGCTACGGCAGAACCGCTTAAGCACAGTAAGCTAACCCAGCATAACTGACGGATATATGGCACGTTTTCTCCTGAATATCCCTTATTCCCACCCCTGGAAGGAAATCACAATGCCGCTCCACGGCTTAACAAAAACCCAACAACCGGGATTGAAAAACAGACGACAACCCAAATATTTCTTATGTTTACTCTAGACGCATTCACTGTAACTATTGTGTGCAAAGACGCGTCTCGTTACAACCTTAACCCCAATTACTGATTTCGGGAGAATGGCCCATGAGTTTATTTGATAAAAAGCATCTTGTTTCACAAGCAGATGCCCTACCTGGACGCAATACCCCGATGCCAGTGGCAACTTTACATGCGGTAAACGGACACTCAATGACAAACGTGCCCGAAGGGATGGAAATTGCCCTCTTCGCCATGGGTTGCTTCTGGGGCGTCGAGCGTTTGTTCTGGCAATTACCCGGCGTTTACAGCACCGCAGCGGGATACACCGGCGGCTATACGCCAAACCCAACCTACCGGGAAGTCTGCTCCGGGCAAACCGGCCACGCCGAAGCGGTACGCGTCGTCTACGATCCGCAGGTTATCAGCTATGAACAATTGTTGCAGGTCTTCTGGGAAAATCACGATCCGGCGCAAGGTATGCAGCAGGGCAACGATCACGGAACGCAGTACCGCTCGGCGATTTATCCGTTAACGCCAGAGCAGAACGCCGCCGCACATGCCAGCCTGGCGCGTTTCCAGAGCGCGATGACTGCGGCAAACGACGATCGCCACATCACCACCGAGATCAACACCGCCACCCCGTTTTACTATGCCGAGGACGATCACCAGCAGTATCTGCACAAGAATCCGTATGGCTATTGCGGCATTGGCGGGATCGGCGTGTGCTTACCGCCGCAAGGTTAATTCAGCGCCTCTGGCGGCTTTACAGTTCCTTACGCTATACTAGCGACTGAAATTACCGGCCCACATCCTTCGGGCCGGTTTTCAATGTGTATATCACACGGATTTATCAACTTCCCCTTCCGAGGATCTGACTTGAACGGTCGGATAAGATATGTTAAACAGTATTTTAATTATACTCTGCCTGATCGCTGTGAGTGCGTTCTTCTCGATATCCGAGATCTCACTTGCCGCTTCACGAAAGATAAAACTCAAGTTGCTGGCTGATGAAGGCAACATCAATGCGCAACGCATCCTGAAAATGCAGGAAAACCCCGGGACGTTTTTTACCGTGGTGCAAATTGGCCTTAACGCTGTCGCCATTCTGGGCGGTATCGTCGGCGATGCCGCATTCTCTCCGGCCTTTCATTCGTTGTTCTCGAACTATATGTCGCCAGAATTCTCCGAGCAGTTAAGCTTCGTGCTCTCCTTCTCGTTAGTTACCGGTATGTTCATCCTGTTCGCCGATTTAACCCCGAAACGCATCGGTATGATTGCGCCAGAAGCCGTGGCTTTGCGTATCATCAACCCGATGCGCTTCTGCCTGTTCGTTTTCCGCCCCTTAGTGTGGTTCTTCAACGGCCTGGCAAACAGCATTTTCCGCCTGTTTAAAATCCCGATGGTACGTAAAGACGATATCACCTCGGACGATATTTACGCCGTCGTGGAAGCCGGGGCGCTTGCTGGCGTGCTGCGTAAGCAGGAACACGAGCTGATTGAAAACGTGTTTGAGCTGGAATCGCGTACCGTGCCGTCCTCCATGACGTCGCGTGAAAACATCATCTGGTTCGATCTGCACGAAGATGAGCAAAGCCTGAAAAATAAAGTCGCGGAACATCCGCACTCAAAATTCCTGGTGTGTAATGAAGATATCGACCACATCATCGGCTACGTTGATTCTAAAGATCTGCTCAACCGCGTTCTGGCAAACCAGAGTATGGCGCTTAACAGCGGCGTGCAGATCCGCAACACATTAATCGTGCCGGACACCCTGACCCTCTCTGAAGCGCTGGAAAGCTTTAAGACGGCGGGGGAAGACTTCGCGGTGATCATGAACGAATACGCGCTGGTGGTCGGGATTATCACGCTGAACGACGTGATGACCACGCTGATGGGCGACCTGGTCGGCCAGGGTCTGGAAGAACAAATCGTGGCGCGCGATGAAAACTCCTGGCTGATCGACGGCGGAACGCCGATTGACGACGTCATGCGCGTGCTGGATATCGACGAGTTCCCGCAGTCCGGCAACTACGAGACCATCGGCGGCTTTATGATGTTTATGCTGCGTAAAATCCCGAAACGCACCGACTCGGTGAAGTTCTCGGGCTATAAATTTGAGGTAGTGGATATCGACAACTACCGTATCGATCAGCTACTGGTAACGCGCCTCGACACTAAAACCAGCATCCTGGTCCCTAAACTGCCGGATAGCAAAGAGAAAGAAGAAGGCCCGGCATAAAGGCCCGGCCCTGGAAACATCAACGGCTCCCATTGGGAGCCGTTTTTTTATACTACTTTAAACTACTGCATAGCACTTTGGTTAAGCCATCTCAGTTTGCAGACGCAGAACCTGACGGTTAACTTCGGACATCACAGACAAATGCTGCTTATCCTTCACTTTTGGGATAAGAATCTTGCCCTTATCAAACTCAAAAGCGCCAACGTCCTTGATATATAACCGTCCACGGAACAGGATCTTCACGTACTTCGCCACCTGTAGCGGGTTGTACCGTTGGAAAATTTTCATTGTTATCTCCTGCTGAGCGTTACGCCTTTGCGGTGCCACATTCGGCCCAGCTGTTCTAAGGCGCAAATTTTAATGCCATATGACTATAGACTATCTCTACGATGTTTCCAGTGTGTATAAGTTTATTTACCTTTTCATTACAGTTATTCAGAATTATCTATTCACCGATTCGCTGTCTTCAGTATAAGTCTTCATTTTTCGCAGGATTTGTGCGCCCGTCCGCAAACTGGCATCACGCTTGCGGGAAAAAGCATCATTCGCACATATGATTAAACCTCAGACCCAAGTGGTCGGATCACCTGCAAAAAATAAAGAAGGAAACCCCATGACCTTACGTAAACTGCTGGCGCTGTCGTGCCTGTTACTGCCGATGATGGCCTCCGCGCATAACTTTGAAACCCATCAGCGCGTATCACCGATTGGGATCGCCGATCGCGGCGAACTGATTCTTGATAACAACAAGTTTAGCTACAAAAGCTGGAATAGCGCGCAGCTCCCCGGGAAAGTTCGAGTGTTGCAGCACATCGCCGGGCGAACGTCAGCGAAAGAGAAAAATGCCGCGCTGATAGAAGCGATTAAATCCGCGAATCTCCCGCATGACCGCTACCAGACGACCACTATCGTCAACACCGACGACGCGATTCCGGGCACCAGCATGTTTGTGCGCAGCAGCATCGAGAGCAATAAAAAACTCTATCCGTGGTCACAATTTATTGTCGACAGCAATGGCGTGGCGCGTAAGGCATGGCAGCTTGAAGAAGAGAGCTCCGCCATTGTGGTGCTCAATAAAGACGGGCGTATTCAGTATGCCAAAGACGGCGGGTTAAGCCCGGCAGAGGTGCAGCAGGTGATCGCCCTGCTGCATAAGTTGCTGAATAATTAGTAGATAGAGACCCGGAAGCCGGGGTTAAGGAACGATTCACGCGGGGTATAGTCCAGGGGTTTCCCCTGCCAGTTGTGAACGTGCGCCCCGGCCGCAGCGGCAACGGCATGGCCTGCGGCAGTGTCCCAGACGCAGGTCGGCCCAAAGCGCGGATACAGCTGCGCCTGCCCTTCCGCCACCAGACAAAACTTCAGCGATGAGCCGATGGAGGTCGTCTGATGTTCGCCCAGCTGTTGCAGGTACTCTTGCAGCTCGTTGTCGGCATGGGAGCGGCTAATCACCACCAGCGGCGGTCGCGCGTCGCGCACCTGAATCTGTTTACGCACGCCGCACTCTTCTTTCCAGGCTTTTCCTTCCGCAGCGCTGTACATCACTTTCATGACGGGCGCGTAGACCACGCCCAGAATCGGTTTACCTTTATCAATCAGCGCAATATTGACGGTAAACTCGCCGTTACGTTTGATGAACTCTTTGGTGCCGTCTAACGGGTCAACCAGCCAGTAGCGCTGCCAGTGCTGGCGCACATCCCAGGAGGGCGGATCTTCTTCCGACAAAACCGGGATATCCGGCGTCAGCGCCTGTAACCCTTCCAGTATCACCGCGTGGGCGGCAATATCCGCCGCAGTAACCGGAGAATCATCCTGCTTGTTGGTGATTTCAATCGGTTTGATTCCATCGTAGACCTGCATAATGGCATCGCCCGCATTCCGTGCAAGCTGGCATACATGTTCTAGCATTCTCCACCTCGTTTATGGCAGTGGCGTTTAACTCTTTGTTTTACTTATACCCCATCGTAAATGAATCCGCCATCTGTGATAGCGATTGCGGTTTTAATGGCTGAATTCATGTCATGATTCACAGTTCTGTAAGCAACAAGACTTATATACATTTTCTTTTGTGTTTCAGATCTAAAAAAGGATGCCCCTGATGATTAAGTTTAGCGCAACGCTCCTGGCCACGCTGATCGCCGCCAGCGTGAATGCGGCGACCGTCGATCTTCGGATTATGGAAACCACTGATTTGCATAGCAACATGATGGATTTCGATTATTACAAAGATACAGCGACCGAAAAATTCGGACTGGTACGCACAGCAAGTTTAATTAACGCCGCCAGAAATGAAGTCAAAAATAGCGTGCTGGTCGATAACGGCGATCTTATTCAGGGGAGTCCGCTGGGCGATTACATGGCAGCAAAGGGGCTGAAAGCCGGTGATATTCACCCTGTCTACAAGGCGTTGAATACGCTGGATTATGCGGTCGGCAACCTCGGTAACCATGAATTTAACTACGGTCTGGACTATCTGCATAAGGCGCTGGCGGGCGCGAAGTTCCCTTACGTGAATGCCAATATCATCGACGTTAAGACCAAAAAGCCGCTATTTACGCCTTATCTGATCAAAGAGACTAACGTGGTCGATAAAGAGGGCAACACGCAGACGCTGAAAATTGGCTATATCGGTTTTGTCCCTCCGCAGATTATGACCTGGGATAAAGCCAACCTGAGCGGCAAAGTCACCGTCAACGACATTACCGAAACCGCTCGTCAGTATGTGCCGGAGATGCGGGCCAACGGCGCCGACGTTGTGGTGGTGATTGCCCACTCCGGGCTTTCTGCCGATCCGTACCAGACGATGGCGGAAAACTCCGTGTATTACCTGAGCGAAGTCCCCGGCGTTGACGCCATCATGTTCGGCCATGCGCACGCGGTCTTCCCTTCCAAAGATTTTGCCGATATCAACGGCGCGGATATTGCAAAAGGTACGCTTAACGGAGTACCGGCGGTCATGCCGGGTATGTGGGGCGATCATCTGGGCGTGGTGGATCTAGTGCTCAACAACGACAGCGGCAAATGGCAGGTGACCGATGCGAAAGCCGAAGCGCGGCCCATTTACGATGCCGCCGCGAAAAAATCGCTGGCCGCAGAAGATAAAAAACTGGTGGGAATCCTGAAAGCCGACCACGATGCCACCCGCGAGTTCGTTAGCAAACCGATCGGTAAGTCCGCCGATAACATGTACAGCTACCTGGCGCTGGTGCAGGACGATCCTACCGTGCAGGTGGTGAACAACGCGCAGAAAGCGTATGTCGAACACTTTATTCAGGGCGACCCGGATCTGGCGAAACTGCCGGTGCTCTCTGCCGCTGCGCCGTTTAAAGTCGGTGGACGTAAAAACGATCCTGCCAGCTTTGTTGAAGTGGAAAAAGGTCAGCTTACCTTCCGCAACGCCGCCGATCTTTACCTCTATCCGAATACGCTGGTCGTCGTAAAAGCCAGCGGCAAAGAGGTAAAAGAGTGGCTGGAATGTTCCGCCGGGCAGTTCAATCAGATTGATGTCCACAGCAGTAAACCGCAGTCATTGATCAACTGGGACGGTTTTCGCACCTATAACTTTGATGTGATTGACGGCGTGGAGTATCAGATTGATGTGTCGCAGCCTGCGCGCTACGACGGCGAATGCCAGACGGTGAATCCGCAAGCGGAACGTATTAAAAATCTGACCTTCAACGGCAAGCCTGTCGATCCGAACGCCATGTTCCTGGTCGCGACCAATAACTATCGCGCCTACGGCGGCAAATTTGCCGGTACGGGCGACAGCCACATCGCCTTTGCATCACCGGATGAGAACCGCTCCGTGCTGGCGGCGTGGATTGGCGCGGAGTCGAAGCGTGCGGGGGAAATCCACCCGGCGGCGGACAACAACTGGCGTCTGGCGCCAGTTCACAGCGACACGAAACTGGATATCCGCTTCGAAACCTCGCCGTCCGACAAGGCTGCCGCGTTTATCAAAGAGAAGGGACAATATCCGATGAATAAAGTCGCTACCGATGACATCGGCTTTGCGATTTATCAGCTGGATTTGAGTAAGTAAAACCACGCCGGGTGGCGGCTTCGCCTTACCCGGCCTACGCGATCGACATGCCGTAGGCCGGATAAGCGCAGCGCCATCCGGCAAGCCGTTATGCCGCTCGCTCTTTCCGCTGTGCCAGCACCTGCGGCAAATTGAGTTCGATCCAGTCTGCCAGCACGGCGACCTTCTCACTCACCTGTTCACCCAGCGTCGTCAGACTGTACTCCACATGCGGCGGTACCACCGGGTACGACACCCGATGAATAAATCCATCCTGCTCCAGCGCCTGCAATGACTGCGCCAGCATTTTTTCACTCACGCCGCCCATCTTGCGGCGTAAATCGCTGAAGCGGTGCGTTCCATCACGCAGTGCCACGAGAATTAATACGCCCCAGCGGCTGGTGACATGCTTTAACACCTCGCGAGAAGGACACTGCTCGGCAAACAAATTGCCATCGCGAAGCTGCTGAGAAAGCGTCGGGTTCGTCATCTTTACACTTACCTTTTTGTACGTACTTACTAAAAGTAAGTTTAAGTGCTAGCTTAATGAAACACAAGACGAACACAGGGAGATCCCCCATGATTGCAATTACCGGCGCGACCGGCCAACTGGGCCAACACGTTATCGATACCTTACTGAAAACCGTTCCTGCCAGCCAGATTGCGGCGATTGTCCGTAACCCCGCGAAAGCTGACGCGCTAACCCGACTGGGCGTTACCGTACGCCAGGCAGACTACAGCGACGAAGCCGCGTTCACGGCAGCGTTGCAGGGCATCGACAGATTGCTGCTGATCTCATCAAGCGAAGTCGGGCAACGTGCCGCTCAGCACCGCAACGTGGTTAACGCGGCAATAGCCGCAAACGTGAAATTCATTGCCTATACCAGCCTGCTGCACGCAGACCGTTCCCCGCTGGGCCTGCATGTTGAACATGTGGAAACCGAAAAAATGCTGGCGGATTCAGGCATTCCTTACGCCCTGCTGCGCAACGGCTGGTACACCGAAAATTACCTGGCGAGCGCGCCAGCGGCCCTGGAGCACGGCGTCTTTATCGGCGCGGCCGGAGAAGGCAAAATCGCCTCCGCAACCCGTGCCGATTACGCTGCCGCAGCCGCTCGCGTCATCAGCGAAGAAGGCCATGCCGGTAAAGTGTATGAACTGGCAGGCGACGAAGGCTGGACGCTGAGCCAGTTAGCCGCCGAACTGGCAAAACAGAGCGGGAAAAAGGTCGTCTATCAGAACCTGAATGAAGCCGATTTCGCCGCCGCGCTGAAAGGCGTGGGCCTGCCAGCGGGTCTGGCGGATATGCTGGCTGATTCTGACGCGGGCGCCGCAAAAGGCGGCCTGTTTGACGACAGCCATACTCTGAGCGCACTGATCGGTCGCCCGACAACCTCGCTGGCGGAAAGCGTCAAAAGCATCCTGTAAGTGTTAAAAACAGGTTAATTGTTGTGGCATCCCTGCTGGCCATCTCTGATAATGAACAGATGGCTTTCAGGGAGAGACAACGTGCAAGGCGTACCCGAACAGTTTAGCGATGAGAAAGACAGCGCCCGCTTTCGCCATCTGGCGCAGGTGCCGGGGGTTGAGCTGTATCATGCGCATATCTCGCGTTACGCTTTCGAACCTCACACCCACGAAGCCTTCGGTATCGGCGCAATTGAAGCCGGCGCCGAACGCTTCCGCTATCGCGGCACGCAGTACGTTGCCCCCGTTCACTCCGTTGTCACCATGAATCCCGATGAGCTGCATACCGGCGAAGCGGAAACCGCCGACGGCTGGCGCTATCGGATGATTTATCTCGATCCCGATCTGCTGGAAGAAGTGACCGGGGTTCGTCACTGGTGGTTTCATGAGGTCACGCGCCACGATCCGCTACGCTCACGCCAGATCTGCACGCTGATCCACGGCCTGTGGCATACCGACGATCCGCTGGCGCAAAAAGGGCTGCTGCTCGATCTGATCGACACCTTCCAGCCGCTGGCGCGCCATGCGCCGGAAGTGCGGGAAGGCGGGCATCGCTTTGAGCGCGTGCGGGACTATCTGCACGACAACTACATGCATCCGGTCACGCTTGACGAACTGGCGCGGGTCGCCTCATTAAGCCCCTGGCATTTTCAGCGTCAGTTCAAGGCTCATTTCCACGTTACGCCGCACCAAATGCTGATGGCGATCCGTCTGTGGCGGGCAAAGGCGTTTCTCACGCTCGGGATGCCCGCAGCGGATGTGGCGGCCGCCACCGGGCTAACCGATCAATCTCATCTCACGCGCGCCTTTACCCATCGCTACGGCATTACGCCAGTGCGCTATCAAAAACAGGTTTATCCGCGCTAATGCGCAATCTCATACAATACTGGCGCATTTCTCCTGCCTACACTTTTCGCAATGTGAAACGATGTGGATATCAACGATGATTAGCGGCGTGTTGTATGCCCTGATGGCAGGGTTAATGTGGGGACTGATTTTTGTCGGACCGTTGATCGTACCGGAGTATCCGGCGGTATTGCAGTCGATGGGGCGCTATCTGGCGCTGGGGTTAATTGCTGTGCCCCTGGCGTGGCTGGGGCGTGCGCGCCTGCGCCAGTTGACGCGCAAAGACTGGATAACCGCACTCGCGCTGACGATGATGGGCAATCTGATCTATTACGCCTGCCTGGCGAGCGCTATCCAGCGCACGGGAGCCCCTGTTTCCACCATGATCATCGGCACGTTGCCGGTGGTGATCCCGGTGTTTGCCAACCTGCTCTACAGCCAGCGAGATGGTAAGTTATCCTGGCGGCGTCTGGCGCCTGCGCTGGCGCTCATCGGCGTTGGCCTGCTGTGCGTCAATATTGCGGAGCTGAATCAGGGGCTGCCGGAGTTTAGCGGCTGGCGCTACGGTTCAGGTATCGCGCTGGCGCTGGTTTCCGTTGTGTGCTGGGCATGGTACGCGTTGCGTAATGCCCGCTGGCTGCGGGAAAACCCGGATAAACATCCGATGATGTGGGCAACAGCACAGGCGCTAGTGACGCTTCCCGTTTCGCTGCTGGGTTATGTCGCGGCCTGCATCTGGTTGGGTAAGCAGATGCCCGGCTTTCCTCTCCCCTTTGGCCCCCGGCCGGATGTCTTTGTCGCCCTGATGGTCGCCATTGCCGTGCTCTGTTCATGGGTGGGGGCGCTATGCTGGAACGTCGCCAGTCAAAAGCTGCCGACGGTGATTCTGGGGCCCTTGATCGTGTTCGAAACGCTGGCTGGCCTGTTGTACACCTTTATACTGCGCCAGGAATTTCCACCGCTGCTGACGGTAAGCGGCATTGCGCTGCTGATTGTTGGGGTGGTGATAGCCGTCAGAGCCAGGCCGCAGAAACCCGGCGTCGTCGTGGTTTCACAATCATAATGTGCCGGATGGCGCTGCGCTAATCCGGCCGACAAGATATTATCCTGTAGGCCGGAGCAGAGGTTAAACTTTAAACACCGCTACCGTCTGGGTCAGACGTGCCGCCTGCTCTTCAAGCGCTACGGCGGCAGTCGCCGACTCTTCCACCAGCGCGGCGTTCTGCTGCGTCACGCGATCCATCTCCGCCACCGCCAGGCCAACCTGGTCAATGCCGCGACTTTGTTCATCAGATGCAGAGGCAATCTCCCCCATGATGTCGGTCACACGCGTTACCGCACTGACAATTTCCACCATCGTTTCCCCCGCTTCATGCACCAGCGCGGAACCCGCGCTGACCCGATTACCGGAGTCATCAATCAGCGTTTTGATCTCTTTCGCCGCCTGCGCGCTACGCTGCGCCAGCGTGCGCACCTCGCCAGCGACCACCGCGAAGCCACGGCCCTGTTCGCCCGCGCGAGCGGCTTCCACCGCCGCGTTCAGCGCCAGGATATTGGTCTGGAATGCGATACCGTCGATAACGCTGGTGATCTGCGCGATTTTGCTGGAGCTGGTGGCAATTTCATCCATCGTGCGCACAACGCCGTCCACTACGTTGCCGCCCTTTTGCGCCGTCTCAGAGGCATTTTTCGCCAGGCTGGACGCCTGGCGCGCGTTGTCGGCGTTCTGTCTCACGGTTGCGGTGAGTTGTTCCATACTGGCGGCAGTCTCTTCCAGCGATGCGGCCTGCTGTTCAGTACGCGAAGAGAGATCGCTACTGCCTGTCGCAATTTCACCCGCACCGGTATAGATCGTGTCAGCGCCTTCACGTACCACGCTGACCGTGTTCGCCAGCGCCTGCTGCATCTCATGTACGTTATGCGCCAGCAGCGCCATTTCATTACTGCCTTCGGTATGGATATTGCGCGTCAGGTCGCCTGCCGCAATATGGCGGATATGTTCCATAACATCATGTAACGGTTTAAGTAAGACACGCTGCATTGCCAGCCAGCTAATCACGATCACCGCGACAACCGCCAGCATAACGGCCGCCAGAATCCACAGAATGCGCTGGTAGTCCTGTTCATTTTGTTGAATGCCCGCGTTCGTCAGTTCGGCCTGGGCAGCACGCCATTCCAGGTACACGTCCTGCATCGCCGTCTGTTTTTGTTCCGCATTCTGTTTGAACATCTCTTCCAGTTGTCCTGCGGCAAGGAAGGTATTCATTTTCGCCAGCGTCGCGGAGTAGATGCCATACTGCTCTTCCAGACGGTCGGCCAGGTGTTCATCCAGCCCCGGCGTTTCTGGCAGCGCGTAATATTTATCGTAATGACGCTGCGCATCAGCCAGCAGGGTATTCGCCGTCTTCACCAGTTCATTTAGCTGACCGCCGTTGATCTCATTGGCCATGCTGCTTTGCAGGCGCAACATGCCGCGGTTAAGCGTGACGCGCGCCTGGTTCAGGCTGATCCAGGCATCGGTAAACTCCGCGACGTTCTGGCTGGAACGCTGCGATACGGTAAAATTTTGCTTATCGTTATTAAGCGCGCTGATAAAAACGCCCGCCGAAATAAGCTGCATCGCGCCGAGGGCGAGTAACACGATAATCAGTAAGGTTATAACTTTGATTCGTTTGAACATTTGTTGCCTTTTACTATGCAGGTATTGTCAGAGGTCTAACTATCGGCAGTGCCGCCGGCATATTTAATTTTGTCCGGCGGTTTGCCGCGCGTATTCCTGCCCTTTTCAATAAGATTCAGCACGTTAAGGCACAAACATTTTTTTGTGATGGTCATCACATTTTATTCTGACCCAAAAGGGTTATATCTTCGGCTTAAAGATGTATTTAAAATACATCTTATATTATTGAGAATGAGGTAACGGCTATGTCTTTTCGCGATCAACCTTTAGGTGAACTGGCGCTCTCTATTCCTCGCGCCTCGGCGCTGTTTCGTAAGTACGATATGGATTACTGCTGCGGTGGTAAGCAGACGCTCGCGCGCGCTGCTGCACGTAAAGAGCTGGATGTAGAAGCCATTGAAGCAGAACTGGCACAGTTGGCTGAACAACCGATTGAGAAGGACTGGCGTACCGCGCCGTTGGCCGAAATTATCGACCACATTATCGTGCGCTACCACGACAGACACCGCGAGCAACTGCCGGAGCTGATCCTGCAAGCCACCAAAGTGGAACGCGTTCACGCAGACAAACCCAGCGTACCGAAAGGTCTGGCGAAATACCTGACTATGCTGCATCAGGAACTTTCCAGCCACATGATGAAAGAGGAGCAGATCCTGTTCCCGATGATCAAACAAGGCATGGGAAGCCAGGCAATGGGCCCGATTAGCGTCATGGAAAGCGAACACGATGACGCTGGCGAATTGCTGGAAGTGATCAAACACACCACCAACAACGTCACGCCGCCGCCAGAAGCCTGCACCACCTGGAAAGCGATGTACAACGGCATTAATGAAATGATTGACGATCTGATGGAGCACATCAGTCTGGAAAACAACGTCTTGTTCCCGCGCGCACTGGCCGGGGAATGATGTGTTGCCGGATGGCGCTAACGCTTATCCGGCCTACAATCCGTAGGCCCGGTAAGCTTTGCGCCACCGGGCATCAAGATTAACGCACTCCTGCCATACGTTTCTTACCGATAAACAGCCAGCCCAGCCCCAGCGCAATAAACCACAGCGGCGTGACGATCAGCGCCTGACGGGTATCATCTTCCAGCGTCAGCAGTACCAGCACAAAGACGAAGAACGCCATACACACCCAGCACATCAGCTTACCAAGCGGCATCTTATAGATGGACTTCTCATGCAGGTGCGGACGCTGCTTACGGTACACCAGGTACGAGCAGAGAATGATGGTCCAGACAAACATGAACAGAATAGCCGACACCGTCGTGATCATGGTGAACGCGCCAATCACGCTCGGATTGATGTACAGCATCACCACGCCGCCCAGCAGACAGATACAGGAGAAGGTCAGCCCTTTCGCCGGTACCGCGCGCTTAGACAATTTAGCGAACGCTTTCGGCGCCACACCCTCTTGCGCCAGACCAAACAGCATACGGCTGGTAGAGAACACGCCGCTGTTGGCGGAAGAGGCCGCAGACGTCAGCACCACGAAGTTAATCAGGCTGGCGGCGGCCGGCAGTCCTACCAGTACAAACAGCTCAACAAACGGGCTTTTGGTTGGTACTACCGAGCTCCACGGCGTGACCGACATAATGATGATCAGCGCAAAAACGTAGAACATGATGATACGAATCGGGATTGAGTTAATCGCGCGCGGCAGGGATTTCTCCGGGTCTTTGGTCTCTGCGGCGGTGGTGCCCACCAGCTCAATCCCCACGAACGCGAATACCGCTATCTGGAAGCCCGCAAAGAAGCCGCTGATCCCTTTCGGGAACCAGCCGCCATCATTCCACAGATGAGTAAACGACGCTTCAACCCCGGTCGGTGATTTGAAGTGCATCATAACCATCACCAGACCGACGACGATCAGCGCCACGATAGCGACAATCTTGATCATCGCGAACCAGAACTCCATCTCGCCGAACATTTTCACGGTCGCAAGGTTAAGGCTCAGCAGCAGAACAACGACCGCCAGCGAGGCGACCCAGTCGGAAAGGCCGGGGAACCAAAACTGCGCATAGGCGGTAATCGCAACGACGTCCGCCATCCCGGTGACCACCCAGCAGAACCAGTAAGTCCAGCCGGTGAAATATCCCGCCCACGGCCCGAGCAGGTCGGAAGCGAAATCACTGAAGGATTTATATTCCAGATTCGAGAGCAGCAATTCACCCATTGCCCGCATGACGAAAAAGAGCATAAAACCGATGATCATATAAACGAAAATGATCGACGGCCCGGCGAGGCTGATCGTTTTACCGGAACCCATAAATAAGCCGGTGCCGATGGCGCCGCCAATCGCAATAAGCTGAATATGACGGTTTGTGAGATTGCGCCGTAGCGACTGTTCAGCCGGTGCCTGTTCGTCGGCAACGACTTTTACCTGATCTACCATGTTTTTTCTTCCTGTACCTGTCTGTGTTGTGCAGGCTCTGCGGCCTTTAGTGCGTCATATGATACGACGATCCTGTTATCAGGACTCATCGATATTAGGTAAGAATCGGCGGGATGAATACTAAGATTTAGATATAATGTTAATTATATGTTTAAAGTGAGTGTCATATCACTCTGGCAACGCGAATTAGCTCACAAAAATACACGCAATAGCTACATTTGCAAGATAAAATATCGACATCTGGCTAACTTACGGTTTTCTTGCATATTTTCTGTTCCCCCCAACAAAGAGGGGAACAGAAGTCACTGCTTACAGGATTTCCAGCAGTTCTACGTCAAACACCAGAGTGCTGAACGGAGGAATGGACGCGCCCGCGCCACGCTCGCCGTAGGCCAGTTCCTGAGGGATAGTCAGTTCCCATTTGGAACCAACCGGCATCAGGGTCAGCGCTTCAATCCAGCCAGGGATCACGCCGTTCACCGGGAATTCAGCCGGTTCACCGCGCGCAACGGAGCTGTCAAAGACGGTGCCGTCGATCAGTTTGCCGGTGTAGTGTACGCGTACACGGTCAGTACGCGCCGGAATCGCGCCTTCACCCTGGGTGATCACGCGGAATTGCAGACCGGATTCGGTGCTGTTCACACCCTCTTTCTCACGGTTTTCTTCCAGATATTTGACGCCATCTGCCGCCATTGCCTGGAAACGTTCGCGACGTACTGCATCCGCACGTTCGTGAATTTCACGCAGCGCGCGATGCACCACATCAACAGGCACTGCCGGGTGTTTGCCTTCCAGCGCATCAGCGATACCTGCCACCAGCGCTTCAGGCAACAGACCTTCCAGACCGGATTCGCTCAGCTGCTGCCCTACCTGTAAACCAATGCCGTAGCTTGCTTGCGCTTCGATAGTGTCAAAAGTCGGGGTTGCCATCATATTTCCTTTCATCGGAGGTAAAGTAGCGGGCAGCATAACAGCCACGTCTCTTCCGGTAAAACTTTGTCTCGGGAAGAGATGACAAATCGCGGGGAAAAAGAAACAATAAGAATAACCCATGCTGATGTCACGAAAGCGGGTATAACTACGAACATCATAGCGTTAGGCATCTATACTCTATGATTGAGGAACGAGACGCGGAGCAGGAGGAAAGCCATGCCCGGGCGCTTTGAACTAAAACCAACCCTGGCGAAAATCTGGCATGCACCGGACAATTTTCGCATCATGGACCCGCTGCCGCCTATGCATCGCCGTGGCATTATTATTGCCGCTATCATGCTGGTGGTCGGTTTTCTGCTTCCCTCGAATGATACCCGCGATACGCCCGTCGTCACGCGTAATGTCCAGACAGATATCCAGTCACAGTCGCAACCGCCGACGGAAGCCGAACTTCAGGCGCAACTGGTCGCCCCGCAAAACGATCCGGGACAGGTCGCCCCCGTGGCGCCGGAACCCATCCAGGAAGGCCAACCGGAAGAACCGCCGCAGACGCAGCAATCCCAGCCGCAAACACAGCCTTTCCAGCAGAACGGGGGAATTGACCAGCAGTGGCGTTCCTATCGCGTGGAGTCAGGTAAAACGCTGGCGCAGTTGTTCCGTGACCACGGCCTGCCGCCAACGGACGTTTACGCGATGGCGCAGGTTGAAGGCGCAGGCAAGCCCCTGAGCAATCTGAAAGATGGCCAGATGGTGCAGATCCGCCAGAATGCGAATGGCGTGGTGACAGGATTGACCATCGATACCGGTAATGACCAACAGGTTCTGTTTACCCGTCAGCCAAACGGCAGCTTTATTCGCGCCCGTTAAGCGCGCAAATTGCCGGATGGCGGCGTCGCCCTATCCGGCCTACGGCACCCGCGATTGCAGGCCTGATAAGCGGTAGCGCCATCAGGCGTTACCGCTTCACCTTGTTCACCCACCAGATCCCCGAACACACCAGCACCAACGCAACCGCATATTTCAATTCAAAAATATTTTCGCCGAGGAAAATCGCCGACAGCACCGCACCGGAAACCGGAATCAGGAAGTTAAACGGCGCAATCATCCCGACGCGGTTGTACTTGAGCAAAATGCTCCACAGCGCAAAAGCAACAGACGAGAGCAGCGTCAGATAGCCCAGAATCGCCACAGAAGAGAGGCCGTGCACGGAGAGCGAGCCGCCGAAGGCATAGCCGCCAATCACCAGCGCCAGGCCGCCGATGCCAAGCTGATAGCCCGTCATCACCGTTGGGTCAACCGTCTGCGAAATACGTTTACCGTAAAGGGTCGCGGCAGAAAGAATAAAAGCAGCCAGCACCACGGAGCCATCACCCAACAGGCTAAAGCTGAAATCCATCAGCCCGCTGTTGAAGTTCACCACCATCACTCCGGCAAAGCCAAGAATACAGCCGAGGGTTTTGTTGTAGCTCAGTTTGTCGTTCTGGTAGATGAAGTGCGCCAGCAGCACGCTAAAAAAAGTGCCTGTGGCATTCATGATCGATCCTTTCACGCCCGTGGTGAACGCCAGACCGATATAGAAAAAGATATATTGCAGCGAGGTTTGCGTCAGCCCCAGCAGGGTCAGTTGACCAAACTGGCGCGGGCTTAAGCGGCCGATCGGTTTACGCTGCGCCATCGCCAGCAACAGCAGCAATAACCCCGCGAACAAGAAACGGTATCCGGCAAAGACAATTTTTGACGGGATATCATCTGTCGCAATCTGAAAGATCTCATACCCGCTTTTTATCGCCGGGTAGGCGCTTCCCCATAACAGACAACAAAATGCCGCCCCCAGATAGACAACGTTTTTACGCGCGAACAGGGGTTGCTGGTGGGTTATCTCCATTCCATCACCACTTTGAAATAATGTTTTATTTTTTATTATCCCGAAAAGGGTAAAGAATAGCCAGTGCGAAAAACAGGGGGGCAGAAAAGCAAAACGCCAGCACAAGGCCGGCGTTTTTACGCGATAGAAGAATAAAACTTATTCAGCTACTACGTTTACAGTCAGTTTAGCGAATACTTCGCTGTGAACCTGGAAGTTCACTTCGTGCTCACCAGTGGTACGCAGAACGCCGTTCGGCAGACGAACTTCGCTCTTAGCCACTTCAACGCCAGCTGCTGTTACAGCGTCAGCGATGTCGCGAGTACCGATGGAACCGAACAGTTTACCTTCGTCGCCAGCTTTGGACGCGATGGTTACGGTTTCCAGGGCGTTGATTTTCTCTGCGCGTGCATTTGCAGCAGCCAGAACGTCAGCCAGTTTAGCTTCCAGTTCAGCGCGACGTGCTTCGAAGAACTCAACGTTTTTCTTGGTAGCAGGAACAGCTTTACCCTGTGGTACCAGGAAGTTACGAGCGTAGCCCGCTTTAACGTTAACCTGATCACCCAGGCTACCCAGGTTTGCTACTTTATCAAGCAGAATAACTTGCATTACCTTATCCTCTCAAAGTCGTATTAATGGACCGTGGCCGATTACTGATGACGATCAGTGTACGGCAGCAGGGACAGGTAGCGAGCGCGTTTGATAGCGCGAGCCAGCTGACGCTGGTATTTTGCACGGGTACCGGTGATACGGCTTGGGACAATCTTACCGCTTTCGGTGATGTAGTTTTTCAGCGTAGCGATATCTTTATAGTCGATCTCTTGAACGCCTTCCGCGGTGAAACGGCAGAACTTGCGACGACGGAAATAACGTGCCATATGGCTAGTCTCCAGAATCTATCAATTCAATCTGCTCGGCATGCAGAACCATTTTGCTCAGACCGTTCTTTGCCTTGTGGCAAGAGATGAACCCCTGAACGGTTATGCGGCTGCCGACCGTTATACTGTGAGTAATGGCCTGGTTTTCGTGTCCGCTAACAATAACGGGCATTTGACACCACGCCTGCCGGTGAAACCCGGCTTCCTCCTGCACAGAACGATGCTCAAGCACGAACTGGCAGTGCGGAATTCCTGATGGACTGACCTTTCGAAGGGGCATCCTGCACACGGTGCCGGACAACGCCAGACGGTTGGTCATCAGAAATTACTCTTCAGAATCCCCAGCATCTGCATCATCTGCGGTTTCGTTTGCGAAATCATCGCGACGCTCACGGCGCTCGTCTTTCGCTTTAACCATCGGAGATGCTTCGGTAACAGCGTGCTTAGTACGCATTACCATGCTACGGATAACGGCATCGTTGAAGCGGAAGTTAGTTTCCAGCTCATCGATCACTTCCTGCGGCGCCTCAACGTTCAGCAGAACGTAGTGAGCTTTGTGCAGTTTGTTGATCGGGTAAGCCAGCTGACGGCGGCCCCAGTCTTCCAGACGGTGGATCTTGCCTTCTGCACCAGTGATTGCACCAGTGTAGCGCTCGATCATGCCCGGAACCTGTTCGCTCTGGTCAGGATGGACCATAAAAACGATTTCGTAATGACGCATCGAATTGCTCCTTACGGATTATTCAGCCTCCTGTCTGGGTCAGCCGAATCCCGGGGAGGCAAGGAACGTGTTAAAGGTCGGCTGAAAAATGACGCGTCATAATACTTGCGCCCATGAGGAAACACAAGTTGATTGCGCAAAAATTCACACGAAGCGCAAAGACAGGTTAACCATGTGATTTAAAATTAATCACATGGCATCGCGCCAATTTTTTGAACAACTGCATCAGAAATGGTCGCTATCGACTTCGCTGGTAGCGATTAAAATTAAATCAGAAGCAATTCACTTACAGGAGATATTGCTAACCAGACACAGCAGTCGAGGAGGTACAGTATGCGAGCGCGTGTTATGACCCTTCTGGCTGCGCTTTTGCTCAGTGCAAACGCGATGGCAGCCATCAAAATCGATAATCACCAGGCACGAAATATGGATGATGTGCAGAGCTTAGGCGTGATTTATATAAACCATAACTTCGCCACTGAAAGTGAAGCAGATCAGGCATTGAATGAAGAGACAGATGCGCGAGGCGCAACGTACTACCACGCCATCCTGACCCGGGAACCGGGAAGTAACGGCAACATGCGCGCCAGCGCGGATATTTATCGCTAGCACCAGGAAAAACCAACGAGAACATTGCCATAGTTTGACTTGCCCCCTTCACCGGGGGCTTTTTTATGGCAAAAGCGGCCCCGGAATCAGGCCGGTAACATCCCGAAGGAAGTAATGATTCCAGGGCACGTGTCTTACTTTTGTCCGTAATAGGCGTCAGGCCCATGCTTACGCATAAAATGTTTATTCATTAAATAATCGTCGATCGGGCTGAGCGCCGGATTGATACCGCGAGCAATCCATGCCATCCGCGCGACCTCTTCCATCACCACCGCATTATGCACGGCGTCATGCGCATCTTTGCCCCAGGCGAACGGCCCATGCTGATACACCACGACGCCAGGCGTATGCAGCGGCTGACCGTCACCCAGCGTTTCGATAATCACATGACCGGTGTTCAGCTCATATTCACCCTGCACTTCTTCTTCGGTTAACGCCCTGGTACAGGGGATATCGCCAAAGAAGTAGTCCGCATGGGTCGTGCCCAGCGCCGGGATCGCCAGCCCTGCCTGCGCCCACGCCGTGGCATGCGTAGAGTGCGTGTGCACGATGCCGCCCAGCGAAGGGTAACGACGGTACAGCGCCAGATGCGTGGCGGTATCGGAAGAAGGCCGCCACTGCCCTTCCACCACATTGCCCTGGAGATCCACCACCACCATATCGTCCGCTTTCATGGTTTCATAAGCCACCCCGCTAGGCTTAATGACCACCAGCCCGCGCTCCCTGTCGATCGCGCTGACGTTGCCCCAGGTAAAAGTCACCAGGCCATAACGCGGCAAATCCATATTGGCTTCAAAAACGTGCTGCCTGAGTTTTTGCATTATGCTGTCTCCACCAGACCGGCGCTGGCCATACGCGCTTTCACCCAATCACGCGCTTTCGCCACCTCACGCGCCGGATCGTCCGACGTTTCACTCCACATCTCAATCAGGTATGGCCCGCAATACCCACTCTGCTTGAGCGTGGCGAAACAGCGTTCAAAATCAACGACACCTTCACCAAACGGCACATTCTTGAACACGCCTGGCTTCGTATCTTTGACATGAACCGCGACGATATGCCCCATTCCAGCCTGCAACTCCATCTGCACATCGTTATCCCAGGCTGACAGGTTGCCGATATCAGGATAAAGCTGGAACCACGGGTTATTAAGATAGTGCGCATAACCCAACGCTTTGCTGATGGAGTTCATCAGAGGATAATCCATGATCTCCATCGCCAGCGTGACCTGGGCACGGCTTGCCATCTCGACGCTCTCTTTCAGCCCATCACGAAAACGACGGCGCGTTTCATTGTTGGCTTCCTGATAGTACACGTCGTAACCCGCAAGCTGGATGACGCGAATACCGATATCCTGCGCAAACTGAATGGCTTTACGCATGATCTCCAGCCCTTGCGCACGTACAGCATCATCTTCGCTGCCCAACGGAAAGCGACGATGCGCGCTCAGGCACATGGACGGCACCCGCACGCCGGTCTCAGCGATAGCACTCACCAGCGCCAGGCGCTGCTCACGGTTCCAGTCGAGGCGCGCCAGGCGGGCATCGGTTTCATCGACAGACATTTCAACGAAATCGAAGCCCAGTTCTTTCGCCAGCCGCAGGCGATCCAACCAGCACTCCCCGGCGGGGAGCGCTTTTTCGTAGATGCCAAGCGGAGTCTGTTTAGACAGCATATCCGCTCCTTATCCCCACAACTGGGCGATAGAACGTTTGAACTGACGCGCGGCTCCAACCGGAGAGGCGGCGTCGCGAATGCTGCGACCAGCAATAAAGACATGGATTGGAATGCCCTTAAACAGCGGCAGATCTTCCAGCGCCAGGCCGCCAGTCACGGTCACTTTAAAGCCCATATCAGAGAGACGTTTGATCGCGCTGATATCCGCTTCGCCCCAGGCCACGCCAGCGGCCTGTGCATCACGGCTACGGTGATAAACCACCTGCTGGATCCCCGCATCGCGCCACTCCTGCGCCTGCTCCCAGGTCCAGTAGCCGGTCAGTTCAATCTGCACATCGCCGTTAAACTCTTGCGCCACTTCCAGCGCGCCTTTGGCGGTGTTGATATCCGCGCAGCAGATAACCGTCACCCAATCCGCGTTGGCTTCAAAGCACATACGAGAGAGAATTTTCCCCGCGTCCGCAATTTTGGCGTCAGCCAGCACGATCTTATGCGGATAAAGCGCTTTCAGATCGCGTACCGCACGTACGCCTTCACCCACGCACAGGATGGTGCCAACTTCGATAATATCGACTTCTTCCGCGATCAGGCGGGTCGTTTCGTAAGCGTGGGACAGCGTCTGGTTATCCAGCGCAACTTGCAACATAGGTAATGACATTTCTATTCCTTACTTAAACTGCCGCCGCAGTGGCGTTATCAATTAAATCCAGCACATCCTGCTCGGTACGGCAGGCGCGTAAACGGTCAAAGTTGGCTTCATCTTCAAACAGGTTGACGATTTGCATGATGCCGTCTTCCTGATGCGCGCGGGCATCCACTGCCGCCAGCGTGATGAGGATATCGACCGGGTCATTATCTTCGTGATTGAAGACCATCGGCGTTTTCAGCGTCACCAGCGCGAAGCCGGTTTTTTTGACACCCTCTTCCGGGCGGCCATGCGGCATCGCCAGGCCTGGCGCAATCACAAAATACGGACCAAAACGCTCTACGCCATCAAGAATGGCCTGGTAGTAACGCGGCTCCACAACATCTGCTTCCACCAGCAGGTCTACGCCGATTTTCACCGCCTCCTGCCAGGTGCTCGCTTCTGCATTCAGGCGAATGGACTTATTCTCCGCCAGCGAATCACGTAATTTCATGCTGCGTCCTTATTTCAGGTCGTTCGGAAAGTGCTCTTTGATCACTTCCATCAGTTTCGGACCAAAATCAGCGGCGGAAAGCATATTGCGCACGCCCACCACATATTTATTACCGGAAACGGTGATTTCGCTGGCGACGTGCGTCGAGGCAATAATGATGTCCGCGCCGTTCAGCTCACTTTTGTACTCACCCACCGCGCAGCTATTTACCGTGTGCGCAACGCCCTGCTGCGTCAGAAACTGGTCAACTTTCATTTTCATGATCATTGAACTGCCTTGCCCACAACCACAAACAGCCAGAATACGTACGGTCATAATCGGAACTCCTTATTAAGCAGAGTGTTCTGCCAGTTGTTTTTCTGCATCTTCTTCAGCGCGCAATGTGCGCCCTGCGAAGAACATATAAGCCAGTGAAATCAGTATCATGACGCTCATAAACATCAGCCCGATGCTGACGAAGCCTTGCATCATCGGAGGCGCCAGAATCGACCAGTCCGCCATTCCCATCCAGGCGCTCATACCGGTCAGTTTCACCGCCCAGACGCAGCCAAAGATTTCGATCATGCCCATAACCAGGCAAATCTTGAGCGCCGCGCGCCAGCCGCCAAAGTGGTTAGCGAACACGCCAATCGTGGCGTTAGAGAAGAACATTGGGATAAAGCCAGGGATGATCAGAATGGAGGAACCGCAACCTACCAGGATACCAACGGCGATCAGCTGACCAATCGTGCCCCACATAAAGCCCCAGACCACCGCGTTCGGCGCGAAGCTATAAATCGCCGCACAGTCAATCGCCAGCACAGCACCGGGGATCAGACGCTGAGAGATACCGTTAAATGCTTCGGACAGTTCGGCGACAAACATGCGCACGCCCTGCGTGATGATGAAAATAGCGACGGCGAACTGGAAGCCGGTTTGCAGGATATAGATAGACCAGTGCGTTTTACCCGCCATCGCCTGAACCACATCCAGGCCAAAAGAGAGCAGGATCGCGCCGAAGAAGATGGTCATGACAATTGCCGTGGAGACGATATTGTCGTGGAAGATATTCAGCCAGCCGGGCAGTTTGAGATCTTCAACGCTCTCTTCTTTTTTACCGAGATATGGCGCGACTTTATACGCCAGCCATGCGGCAAACTGTTGCTGGTGACCAATGGAGAAACCACAGCCGTCTGTGACTTCCTGCGTCGGCTTATACATCATATTGGAGGTGATCCCCCAATACAGGGACACCAGAACCGCCGTGCAGATAATGGTGGTCCACATCGGATAACCGAAGATGTAGAAGAACACCGCGATCAGCCCCGCCTGCTGGAACATGATATGCCCGGTAAGCATGATGGTGCGAATCCCGGTAATCCGGCGCAGCAGCACGTAGCCGATATTCAATGCCAGCGCTAACAGCACGGCATACCCGACCCAACTGTAGGCGTCGCCCATGCGTTCGATCGTCGCCATCATGGAGGCGTAAGTATCAGAAATCGCGCCATTGATGCCATACACCTCAGACATCTTCGCCACGACGGGCTTAAAGGTACTGGTCAGGATGCCGGACCCTGCCTGTAATAACATGAAACCAATAATGGTTTTTATCGTACCTTTGATAATAACGCTGACACTTTTGCGTAGGAGGATATAGCCCAGACAGGTGACAATACCCAGTAGCAGCGGAGCATTGGTCATAACCTGGTTAAAGAAAACGGTAAAGATGTTGTAGAGGATCTCCATAACGATCTCCAGTAGACGAAGTTGCTGAGCTCTGCGTACGCTCAGGTTGTTGTGTCACCACTCTAATTTTCAAAAGTAATCACAACAAGATTGAATTTGATTAATTGTGACGCACCACGCAAATAATTCCCACACTTCAGAAAAGGATTAACTCGACATTAACCAGTCATCAATAAAACTCATTTTAATCAAATAGATATATTTAATTTCAATAGTTATACGCCCTTCATTACGTTCTCCTTTACTTCCAGACCGCCCTTCACAAGCAAAAATATGCCGTTGCCATCTTGAAAAAATAATGTCAGGATTAATCAAAACCAATCACACACTGATTCAATTTGAACAAACATGAAGGTAAATGCGATGAGTAAAGTGAAAAGTATCACGCGTGAATCATGGATCCTGAGCACCTTTCCTGAGTGGGGAAGCTGGCTGAATGAAGAGATCGAACAGGAACAGGTCGCGCCCGGCACATTTGCTATGTGGTGGCTCGGTTGCACCGGCATCTGGCTGAAATCAGAAGGCGGCACCAACGTATGCGTTGATTTCTGGTGCGGCACCGGCAAACAAAGCCACGGCAATCCGTTGATGAAAACGGGCCATCAGATGCAGCGCATGGCAGGGGTGAAGAAATTGCAGCCGAACCTGCGCACCACGCCGTTTGTTCTCGATCCTTTCGCGATTCGCCAGATCGATGCCGTGCTGGCCACTCACGATCATAACGATCATATCGACGTCAACGTCGCCGCAGCGGTGATGCAAAACTGCGCTGACGATGTGCCTTTCATCGGGCCGCAAACCTGCGTTGACCTGTGGATTGGCTGGGGCGTGCCGAAAGAGCGCTGCATCGTGGTCAAACCAGGCGATGTTGTAAAAGTGAAAGACATCGAAATTCATGCGCTTGATGCGTTTGATCGTACTGCGCTCATCACGCTTCCGGCCGATCAAAAGGCGGCGGGCGTACTGCCGGACGGCATGGATGCGCGCGCGGTGAACTACCTGTTCAAAACGCCGGGCGGTACGCTGTATCACAGCGGCGACTCCCACTACTCCAACTACTATGCGAAGCACGGCAATGAGCATCAGATCGACGTGGCGCTCGGCTCCTATGGCGAGAACCCGCGTGGCATCACCGACAAGATGACCAGCGCCGACATGCTGCGTATGGCGGAAGCGCTGAACACGAAAGTCGTGATTCCGTTCCACCATGATATCTGGTCGAACTTCCAGGCCGATCCACAGGAAATCCGCGTTCTGTGGGAAATGAAAAAAGATCGCCTGAAGTATGGCTTCAAGCCGTTTATCTGGCAGGTTGGCGGTAAGTTCACCTGGCCACTGGATAAAGACAACTTTGAATATCACTACCCGCGTGGTTTTGATGACTGCTTCACGATGGAACCGGATTTACCGTTCAAATCCTTCCTGTAATTGTTCTCCGATGCCGGGTTTTCCCGGCATTTTTCTATATTTACTTTAGTATTTTCAGGCTATTTCAAATATCATCTTTTAAAATCAATTCGTATCGGAATAGCTCATGACTGAAGCACAAAGACATCAAATATTGCTGGATATGCTGGCGCAATTGGGCTTTGTTACCGTCGAGAATGTGATCGAACGTCTGGGGATCTCCCCGGCCACGGCGCGTCGGGATATCAACAAGCTCGATGAGAGCGGAAAGCTCAAAAAAGTGCGTAATGGCGCCGAAGCGATCGCTCAGCAACGTCCACGCTGGACGCCGATGAATCTGCATCAGGCGCAGAACCACGATGAAAAAGTGCGCATTGCTAAAGCGGCAGCGCAACTGGTAAATCCCGGGGAAAGCGTGGTGATCAACTGTGGATCGACCGCCTTTCTGCTGGGCAGAGAAATATGCGGTAAGCCGGTGCAGATCATCACCAACTATCTCCCGCTGGCGAACTATCTGATCGATCAGGAACATGAAAGCGTGATCATCATGGGAGGTCAGTACAACAAGAGCCAGTCCATCACGCTTAGCCCCCAGGGCAGCGAAAACAGCCTGTATGCCGGGCACTGGATGTTTACCAGCGGCAAAGGCCTGACCGCAGACGGTCTGTATAAAACCGATATGCTCACCGCTATGGCCGAGCAGAAAATGCTCAGCGTGGTCGGGAAGCTGGTGGTGCTGGTGGATAGCAGCAAGATCGGCGAGCGCGCAGGCATGTTGTTCAGCCGCGCCGATCAAATCGACACGCTGATTACGGGCAAAAATGCTAACCCTGACATTCTGCAACAGCTTGAAGCGCAAGGCGTTAGCATTCTGCGCGTTTAAAGATGCTGGCGGAAAAACGACACCGTTGCCGCCAGCGCCTCTGGCGTAATACGGTGGCGTACGCCTGCCTCCCACAGACAGGTCAGGTTCTGATCCCTGTTCGCCTGAATCAGCGCCTGTTGTAAGCGGAACGTTTCCACCGCAGGGACGACGTCATCTTCCTGTCCATGCCATAGCAGCAGCGGCCGGTCGGCCAGTTTTGGCAACTGATGCGCCACCTCCCACTCAGTCAGGGGAGCAATGATGTCGTCAAATTCTCGCTGTTGCTCCGGCGTCTCAGGAATTAATGGCGGAAAAAGCGTATGCGCCAGTCGGGTGAAATAACCCGACCCCATCAGGCTGGCGACGCATTTTACCTCCGGGTGGCGGGCCATGACCCCCAGCGCTGTCATACCGCCCATTGATGTGCCCCCCACGGCCAGACGTTCTTCCAGCACCCAGTTTTCCTGTTGAACTGCCGCACGTAACGCAGCGAATTCCTGCATGTTTTGCCGCAGAATCTGCCAGAATTGGGTCATTCGCCCCTGCGCATCACCGCTAAACCGCGCGCCATGCTCGGGCGCATCCGGCATGATAACCCGGAACCCGGCCTGCGCCAGGGCAACCGCAAAGTAGCTATAGACCAGGCTGGAAGAGGTAAAACCGTGGTAAAAAATAATACATGGAAGGGGCGTGTCACGTTTACCGTCAGGAAACGCGTGGAGTATGGAATGTCCTGCCAGGTACCGTGTTTCTATTTTTATCATATATCCCCCTTTCTCTGATATGCCACGGAGAAATACATAACTCAAGTTAATGAGTACGGCAATGATTCATAATGTTGAGAAGTGGATTACGCTTTCACTCTATTTTCATTCGAAAATCGCGTGAGAGATAACAATTTGGGAACATTCCCCCTAAAGGAAATTAATAAGGCACTACACTATGGCTATCAGTAAACGAGATAGAGTTATGCGACGGTTCGCCCCATTGATGCTGGTACTGTTTTTAAGCGCCTGTAGCGTATTGCAAGGGACGCCGCAACCAGCACCGCCAGTCGCTGACCATCCTCAGGAAATTCGCCGTGACCAGATACAAGGGTTGCAGCGCCTGGGAACGGTAAGCTCAATGGTTCGGGGTTCTCCTGACGATGCTGTGGCAGAGATCAGAGCGAAAGCCGCCGCCGCTAAAGCAGATTATTACGTTATTTTGTTGGTTGATGAAACCATCGTAACAGGCCAATGGTATTCGCAAGCCATCCTGTATCGTAAATAGCGGAAGGTTGAAATTTAGTCAGCTTTACATTGCTTTGCGCCTCTATGCGTTTACCTGTGCACAATGAAATCATGGGATGACCGCAATGGAATGCCCTGTTGAATGCGGGGTCACGTAAAAGGAGCTGACGATGAAACGATCTCTTGCCTTATCCTCACTGCTGCTTTCTGCCGGTCTGGTGAGTACGACGGCGCAGTCTGCCGAATTTGCCAGCGCGGACTGCGTAACGGGCCTGAATGAAATTGGTCTGATATCCGTGAGTAATATTTCGGGAAATCAGCAGGATGTGGAACGTATCATTGCGTTAAAAGCCGATGAGCAGGGCGCTTCGTGGTATCGGATTATCCAGATGTACGAAGAACAGCAGCCCGATAACTGGCGCGTACAAGCCATACTTTATGCGTAACAGATTGCCTGATGACGTAAACTTATCTGGCCTGCATCGATCGCAGGCATGATAAGACGCGCCCGCGCCGCCATCAGGCAAATCGTTATCGCAATCCCCCCGTTGCCCGCAGCAACAGATCATTTTGCACCTGTTCAGACAGGCGTAACACGCCGCGCGTGTCCAGCATCATTTGGCACCAGGCCTGTGCCAACGGCGGAGAAGCATAGCGCAGCATTTGCGCCCCGCAGCCGAGCAGGAACAGCTGCTGCGTTATCTCCCGCCCCTGCGCTTCATCGGGTTTGCGCAAGCGCTGTTGCAGCTGACGTACCGCCCGATCATAATGCCGATCCTGCCCTTTGACCTCCGCAAAAGCCTCGTTGAGCAGCTCATAGACGCCGGTCTGTTTACTCAGCACCCGCAGCACGTCCAGACACATGACGTTTCCCGACCCTTCCCAGATGCTGTTGACCGGCATCTCACGATACAGGCGCGGCAGCTCGCTCTCCTCGCAATAGCCAACGCCACCGAGCACTTCCATCGCCTCGGCAACAAAGGGGATGCCGCTTTTGCAAATAGCAAACTTCGCGGCTGGCGTGAACAAACGCGCCCGGAGCGCTTCTTTCGGGTCGCCACGACGATCCCACGCGCGAGCCAGACGAAACAGCAGCGCCGTCTGGCCTTCAAGCTGGAGCGCCATACGACTTAAAACCTGCCGCATCATGGGCTGATCAATCAAAGATTTGCCGAACACCTGCCGCTGATGCGCATGGTAAATCGCCACCGAAAACGCCCGGCGCATCATACTATGACTGCCCAGCGCGCAATCAAAGCGGGTCATCCCTCCCATCTTCAGTATGTGACGAATCCCCTCGCCTTCCTCACCCAGTAGCCAGCCCACCGCATCCTGAAACTCAACCTCACAACTGGCATTAGAGCGGTTGCCCAGTTTGTCTTTCAGTCGCTCAAGGCGAACGCCGTTTCGCTGCCCGTCAGGCAAAAAACGCGGGACAAAAAAGCAGGATAACCCGCCTTTCGTCTGCGCCAGCACCAGGTGCGCGTCGCTTTGCGGCACGGAGAAAAACCATTTATGCCCCACCAGGCGCCAGGCACCGTCGTCCAGTCGCTCTGCCCGGGTGGTGTTACTCAGCACATCGGAGCCGCCCTGCTTTTCCGTCATGCCCATGCCAATCAGCAGGCCGCGTTTTTGCCCTCCGGGCAGGAGGTGTGAATCATAGCGATCGCTGCGTAGCGGCGTTAACCAGTCGTGAAAGGGAGGCGGCAGCATCTGTAGCAGCAGCGGCGTAGCGGCAAAAGTCATCGTGACTGGACACAACGTGCCTGCTTCCACCTGCGCATGCAGCATGAAACGCGCAGCCCGCGCGACAAACGCCCCCTGCCTGGCGTTCTCTTCCCAGGCCAGGTTATGCACGCGGTTAGCGCACAGGCCCTGCATCAGCAGATGCCAGGCGGGATGAAAACGGACATCGTCCAGCCGCTGCCCTTGTGGATCGTAACGTAGCAGTTCAGGTGGAAAGGCGTTCGCCAGCCGCCCCAGCTCCAGCGACTCCGCAGTGCCCAGTTGTTGACCGATGCTGGCAAGAAGATCGCTGTCCCAGCCCGCGCCTTCACGGGCGACCGCCTCGCAAAGCGCGCCATCAGACAGGAATAAATTGCTGTTGTTGAGCGGTGCCGGTTGGTTAAAAACGGTATGCGTTTGCCAGTGCATTGTGTTTCCCTCCGTCAATGGCAGTCGCATTAAGTATGGTCAGCCTGCGGGGGACACGCCTGGGATAACGGTCACAAAAAAGCCATCCCGAGGGATGGCTTCATCAGTCAAAAGCGCTTAGCTGCGCTGTCGCACCGCTTCAAACAGGCAGATCCCGGTCGCGACGGAGACGTTCAGCGACGACACGCTGCCCGCCATCGGAATGCTGATCAGCTCATCACAGTGCTCGCGGGTCAGACGACGCATCCCTTCGCCTTCAGCGCCCATCACCAGCGCCATCCGGCCGGTCATTTTGCTCTGGAACAGCGTATGGTCAGCTTCGCCCGCCGTACCGACAATCCAGATATTCTCTTCCTGCAACAGACGCATGGTACGCGCCAGGTTGGTCACACGGATCAGCGGCACGCTTTCGGCTGCGCCGCAGGCCACCTTTTTCGCCGTTGCATTAAGCTGTGCAGAACGATCTTTCGGCACAATGACCGCATGTACGCCAGCGGCGTCTGCGCTACGCAGACAGGCGCCGAGGTTATGCGGATCGGTCACGCCGTCGAGGATCAGCAGGAAGGGATTGTCGAACTTCGCGATCAGATCAGGAAGATCGTTTTCCTGATACTGGCGTCCCGGCTTCACGCGCGCAATGATCCCCTGATGTACCGCACCCTCGCTTTTTTCATCAAGATACTGGCGGTTCGCCAGTTGGATCACCACGCCCTGCGCTTCCAGCGCATGGATCAGCGGCAGCAGGCGTTTATCTTCCCGCCCTTTCAGAATAAAGACGTCCTGAAAGCGCTCTGGCGCACGTTCCAGCAGAGCCTGCACCGCGTGGATGCCGTAAATCATTTCACTCATTGATGGTTCTCATTGATCAATTTTGCCGGGCGGCGCGATGCCTGCCCGGTCTACAGTACAAACGCCCTCTCCACGCAGGGGGAGAGGGGGAAATTACTCAGCTGACTTTTTCTTCGCCGCGCGCTTCGCTTTTGTCGCGGCAGCGATTTTCTGCGTCTTTGCCGATGGATTTTTGGCTTTCTTCTCTTTCTTCGCCTTACCTTTCGCTTTCTCGCCGCGGAAGGCGCTATCCGGTTCGAAATTCACCTTTTTGCCCACCTGACGACGCTTACCGGCATTTTTAGCCGTTTCGCCTCTTTTCGCTTTCTCACGCGCGGTTTTACCGACGTTGCGCGGGGCGCGTTCGCTGGAGATCAGGCTAAAGTCAATTTTACGCTCATCCATATTGACCGCTTCGACGCGGACTTCCACGCGGTCGCCCAGACGGTAGGTCTGGCCGCTGGATTCCCCCATCAGACGCTGCCCTACCTGATCGAAACGGTAGTAATCGTTGTCCAGCGAAGAGACGTGTACCAGACCATCAATAAACAGCTCATCCAGACGAACAAAGAAGCCGAACCCGGTTACGCTGGAAATCACCCCTTTAAAGACGTTCCCCACCTGATCCAGCATGAAGTCACACTTCAGCCAGTCAGAGACGTCGCGCGTGGCTTCGTCAGCACGGCGCTCGGTCATAGAACAGTGCTGGCCCAGTTGCAGCATCTCTTCCATCGAATAGTGGTAGCCGCCCGTTTCCGTCGTGTTGCCCTTATGCCCTTGCTCATGCGCCAGCAGATACTTAATGGCGCGGTGCAGCGACAGGTCAGGATAACGGCGGATCGGTGAGGTAAAGTGCGCGTAAGACTGCAATGCCAGACCAAAGTGGCCACGGTTTTCTGGATCGTAAATTGCCTGTTTCATTGAGCGCAGCAGCATGGTTTGCAGCATTTCCGCGTCAGGCCTGTCGGCAATCGACTCCAGCAGCTCCGCATAATCACGCGGTTCCGGCTTATTGCCGCCCGGCAATTCCAGCCCCAGCTCCGCCAGAACGGAACGGAAGGAGGTTATCGCCTCGGTGCTCGGCTTGTCGTGGATACGGAACAGCGCAGGCTCTTTGGCTTTCTCAACGAATCGCGCCGCCGAGATATTCGCCAGAATCATGCATTCTTCGATCAGCTTGTGCGCGTCATTACGCTGCGTCTGCTCGATACGTTCAATGCGACGTTCAGCATTGAAGATAAACTTCGCTTCTTCGCTTTCAAATGAGATGCCGCCACGCTCTTCGCGGGCGTTATCCAGCACTTTGTAGAGGTTATGCAGCTCTTCGATGTGCCTGACCAGCGGCGCATACTGCTCGCGCAGGTCCTGGTCGCCCTGTAGCATATGCCAGACTTTGGTATACGTCAGGCGCGCATGGGAACTCATCACTGCTTCGTAGAATTTATAGCCGGTTAAACGCCCTTTTGATGATACGGTCATTTCGCAGACCATACACAGGCGGTCAACCTGCGGGTTCAGCGAGCACAGGCCATTGGAGAGCACTTCCGGCAGCATCGGCACAACCTGCGACGGGAAATAGACCGACGTCCCACGGTTGCGCGCTTCGCGATCCAGCGGCGTTGGCGGACGCACGTAATAACTTACGTCAGCGATAGCCACCCACAGGCGCCAGCCGCCACCGCGTTTCTTCTCGCAGTAAACCGCATCGTCAAAGTCACGGGCGTCTTCGCCATCAATCGTCACCAGGGGTAAGTCGCGCAGATCCACACGGCCTGCTTTCGCCTCTTCCGGCACTTCTTCTTTCAGGCCGGCAATCTGCTGTTCTACCGCCTGCGGCCAGATATAAGGAATTTCATGGGTGCGCAGCGCCATATCGACAGCCATGCCAGTGCCCATGTTATCGCCGAGAACCTCAACGATTTTACCAACCGCTTTAGTGCGGCGGGTCGGGCGCTGGGTGAGTTCCACCACCACCACAAAGCCCATGCGCGCGCCCATCACCTCTTCAGGCGGGATCAGGATGTCGAAGCTCAGACGGCTATCGTCCGGCACCACAAAGCCCACGCCCGCATCGGTAAAGTAACGACCGACAATCTGGCTGGTTTTCGGCACCAGAACGCGCACGATACGCGCTTCACGGCGGCCTTTACGATCGGCCCCCAGCGGCTGCGCCAGTACCTGATCGCCATGAATGCAGGTTTTCATCTGCTCACTGGAGAGATACAGGTCATCTTTACGTCCTTCGACACGCAAAAAGCCGTAGCCATCACGGTGGCCGATAACGGTACCTTTCAGCAGGTCGAGGCGTTCCGGCAGCGCATAGCACTGGCGGCGGGTAAAGACCAGCTGTCCGTCGCGTTCCATCGCGCGCAGACGGCGGCGCAGGGCTTCCTGCTGCTCTTCACCTTCAATGTTCAGTTCCGCAGCCAACTCATCACGGTTGGCTGGTTTTTCACGTTTTGTTAAATGTTCGAGGATAAATTCCCGGCTCGGGATAGGGTTAGCGTATTTTTCAGCTTCACGTTCCAGGAAAGGATCTTGTGACATGGCGGTTCCTCCGTTGTCAGCTCTGATGAAGATTTTCGTCACTCCACCAGCAATAATTTATAAAGCGGTTGATTCTCTTCAACCAAATCGGCAAGCGTGTAGTTATCCAGTTCCTTGAGAAAACTTTGCACGGCCTTCGAAAGTGCCTGCTTGAGTCGGCAGGCAGGAGTAATGTGGCAAAATTCGCTGCTGCAATTTACCAGAGATAAAGGTTCCAGCTCACGAACCACATCACCGATAACAATAACATTAGCCGGTTTACCCAGGCGGATACCGCCATTTTTTCCTCGAATAGCAGTAACGAAGCCCGCCCGGCTAAGTTGATTGATTATTTTGACCATATGATTACGGGACACGCCGTAGACTTCTGTCACCTCAGAAATACTGGTCATACGTCCTTCGGGTAGCGACGCCATATAGATTAGCGCACGTAATCCGTAATCGGTGAAACTCGTTAACTGCACATCAACCTCAGGAAAAGGGGAAAACGGGATAAACCAGGTTGTATTAATTACATTGATGATAAACCAGCCACCAGCCAGGTCGCTAATTTATTTCAGTTCGGGAAGGAAAAAAGCGAGGATCTTACGCTGTATTAAGCCGGATGGCGGTGAAAAGCGCCTTATCCGGCCTACAGTGTGAACAGGTCTGATAAGCGCAGCACCATCAGGCACTGCGCCATGACCCCAAATTATGCGTCAAACGGGTCACGCAGAATCATCGTTTCAGTACGGTCCGGGCCGGTAGAAATAATATCAATCGGCACGCCGGTCAGTTCTTCGATACGTTTGATGTAGTTCAGCGCCGCCTGCGGCAGGCCGCTGCGATCCTTCACGCCAAAGGTGGACTCAGACCAACCCGGCATGGTTTCGTAGATCGGCTCGATGCCTTCCCAGTCATCCGCTGCCAGCGGTGTGGTGGTTACTTCACGGCCATCCGGCATACGGTAAGCCACGCAGATTTTCACCTCTTCCAGGCCGTCCAGCACGTCCAGTTTGGTCAGGCAGAAGCCAGACAGGGAGTTGATCTGCACCGCACGGCGCACAGCAACGGAGTCCAGCCAGCCGGTACGACGACGACGACCGGTGGTGGCGCCGTATTCGTTACCCTGCTTGCACAGGAACTCGCCGGTGTCATCAAACAGCTCAGTCGGGAACGGACCCGCACCCACGCGAGTGGAGTAAGCTTTGATGATACCCAGAACGTAGTCCACATAACGCGGCCCCAGGCCAGAACCGGTCGCTACACCACCCGCAGTGGTGTTAGAGGAGGTAACGTACGGATAAGTACCGTGGTCGATATCCAGCAGCGTACCCTGCGCGCCTTCGAACATGACGAAATCGCCACGCTTACGCGCCTGGTCCAGCAGATCGGAAACATCAACAACCATAGAGGTCAGGATGTCGGCAATTGCCATCACATCATCCAGCACTTTCTGGTAGTCAACAGCTTCCACTTTGTAGAAGTTCACCAGCTGGAAGTTGTGATATTCCATCACTTCTTTCAGTTTTACAGCGAAGGTAGCTTTATCGAACAGATCGCCAACGCGCAGACCGCGACGAGCCACTTTGTCTTCATAAGCCGGGCCGATACCACGACCGGTGGTGCCGATCGCTTTCGCGCCACGCGCTTTCTCACGCGCGTTATCCAGCGCAACGTGATAATCAAGGATCAGCGGACAGGCTTCAGACAGCAGCAGGCGCTCACGGACAGGGATACCACGGTCTTCCAGTCCTTTCATCTCTTTCATCAGCGCAGCCGGAGACAGCACAACGCCGTTACCGATGATGCTGGTAACATTCTCACGAAGAATACCTGATGGAATAAGATGGAGGACGGTTTTTTCACCGTTGATTACGAGAGTATGGCCTGCGTTGTGACCGCCCTGGTAGCGTACAACATATTTAGCCCGTTCAGTCAGAAGATCGACGATCTTTCCTTTACCTTCGTCACCCCATTGGGTGCCCAGTACGACGACGTTGTTACCCATTTTTCAAAATCACCGTTTGCTTAAAAATGGATTCTACCATCGCTTTTTCAGATATACAGCACTTTTTGCATGCTAAGATCGGCAAATACGACTACTTTTTGATCAGCCAATCGTTTTCCTCAACATGTAGTAGACAACAACTCCAGCAACCACAAGACCGCCGCCAAAACGACGTAAAACATTTTCCGGCAGTTGCGTCATGGCAGAGATCATTTTCTTCCAGGCGCGGGGATACAGCATCGGGCCTAAACCTTCCAGTACCAAAACGAGGGCAAGCGCCAGCCAGATAGTTGAATTCATCCATCGTCCTTATATAAAAAGAAAACCACCGCCTCCCTGAGGATGCCGGTGGTTTTGTTCATCTAAAACCGTTGATACGATTTTAACGTGTTGCCGTATTCGGTGTCTTCATGTAACGGAAGAAATCGCTGTCCGGGCTCATGATCATCACGTCCTGATTGCCTTCGAAGCTCTTCTCGTAAGCACGCAGGCTACGGATGAAGGCGTAGAAGTCCGGGTCCTGACTGAAGGCATCGGCAAACAGTTTCGCGGCTTCGGCATCACCTTCACCACGCGAAATGCGGCCCTGACGCTCGGCTTCCGCCAGCGTTCTGGTCACTTCATAGTCGGCGGTCGCGCGCAGTTTCTCCGCTTCTTCCTGACCCTGTGAACGGTGACGACGGGCTACCGCTTCACGCTCGGCGCGCATACGGTTGTAAATCGCCTCGGATACTTCGGTCGGCAGGTTGATCTGCTTGATACGCACATCCACCACTTCGATACCTAACGCCGCCATACTGTTCGGGTTGATCACCGGCACTTTGCCATTGGTTTCTGCCGCAACGCGTTCAGCCGCTTCGGCAATCGCGCTATCCGCCGCCGGAGTCGCCACTTCATCTTCCGTTCCCGCAGAACCGGAGTTCAGCGCGTCACGCACTTCCAGCGTTAAACGACCACGGGAATCGGTCACGATGTCTTTCACATCCAGACGACCAATCTCAGAGCGCAAACGGTCAGAGAACTTACGTTTCAGCAGCACTTCGGCCTGAGAAACATCGCCGCCGCCTGTCGCCAGGTAGTAACGGCTGAAATCGCTGATGCGCCATTTGATGTAGGAGTCAACGATCAGGTCTTTTTTCTCTTTGGTTACAAAGCGATCGGCCTGGTTGTCCATCGTCTGGATACGCGCATCAAGCGTTTTCACCGACTCAATGAACGGGATCTTAAAGTGCAGGCCCGGCTCATAAACCAGCGGTTTGTTTTCATCGTCACGCAGAACTTTACCGAAACGCAGCGTAATTCCGCGCTCGCCTTCTTTGACAACAAAGACAGACATGTACAGCACTACCAGCACGATGATGATAATCGCAATAACTGACTTACGCATCGTTATTCCCCCTGACGCTGGTAGTCGTTACGCTGCGCGTTAGCGCGGCGTTGGTCCATAATATCGCCCTGACTGGTGGACGAGGTATTGCTTGCTCCGCTCGTGCTGGACGATGAAGCCGGCGGCAGACGCAGCAGATTGTTAGCCGTGCTGTCTTTTGCCGCAGGCGCGTTAGCGCCTTTCAGCATCTGATCCAATGGCAGAACCATCAGATTGCCGCCTTTGTCGTTGACCAGAACTTTACGCGTATGGCTCAACACTTTTTCCATCGTCTCGATATACAGACGCTCGCGAGTAATCTCTGGTGCGGCTTTATATTCCGGCAGAATTTTAGCGAAGCGAGCCACTTCACCCTGCGCTTCCAGGATGGTTTGGGTTCTGTATGCACGCGCTTCTTCAAGAATACGCTGCGCCTGACCGTTCGCACGCGGCTGAACTTCGTTGGTGTACGCTTCCGCTTCACGGATGTATTGCTGTTCGTTCTCACGCGCCGCGATAGCATCGTCAAACGCCGCTTTTACCTCTTCCGGCGGACGCGCTGCCTGGAAGTTGACGTCCAGCAGGGTAATACCCATGTTGTACGGACGAATGGTCTCTTCCAGTTCACGCTGGGTATCGCTACGAATAACGGTACGACCTTCCGTCAGAATGCGGTCCATCGTGTATTTACCGATAACCCCACGCAGGGCGCTGTCGGTCGCCTGACGCAGACTGTCATCCGCGCTGGTCACGCTGAACAGATAACGCTGCGGATCGGTCACACGGTACTGCACGTTCATCTCAACGCGCACAACGTTTTCATCAGAAGTCAGCATCACACCGGACGCCGCCAGTTCGCGAACCGCTTCCACGTTCACCGGGGTAACTTCATCGATAAACGTCGGCTTCCAGTTCAGACCCGGCTCAACCAGGTGGCTGAATTTACCGAAGCGTGTCACCACGCCGCGTTCCGCTTCTTTGATGGTGTAGAAACCGCTGGCAGCCCAGATAATGACGATCGCTGCCGCTGCGATGGTAACGACACGACCTCCGATATGCGGGCGCGGCCCCTGCGATGAACTACCACCGCCAGAGCCTGTACCTTTACCGCCACCCAGACCACCGAGCTTTTTACTCAGTTTGCGGAAGATATCATCAAGATCAGGTGGCCCCTGATCGCGACCACCTTTGTTTCCATTTCCCTCAGAGTTGCCGCCAGGTTTGCTGCTTCCCCACGGGTCGCGGTCTTGTCCGTTATTACCGGGCTGATTCCACGCCATGTTTGTGCTCCATATTTGTTATGCGGTGATCCCCGTTGTCTTTCGACGAGAGGGATAAGGCGAAATTACTCCATGCTCCAGACGAGCCGCCATTAGATCACATAGTCGATCAACGCCGGTTCTTGTTTACAGAGGCGACGCCAGTCGACAATCGGCATGCGAACCTGCAAACTTACGCTGCCGTCCTCCTCCATCCACTCTTTTTCTATTGCCTGAAGTTGGTAAAACCGGCTTCTCAGACGCCCTTCCTGCGGCGGCAAACGCAACGTATGCTGCGCCACCTCGCCGGAAAGCCGCTCCGTCAAAGCCTGAAAAAGCTGTGGTATCCCAACCCCTGTTTGCGCAGAAAGCCAGACACGGATTGGTTTGTTCTCTTCATCCCTGTCGATACGCGGTTCAAAATCGTCCAGCATATCGATCTTATTCATCACCATCAGGGTTGGGATCTCGTGAGCGTCGATCTCTTCGAGAACCGTATCCACTGCGTCGATGTTTTCCTGTACGCGCACATCAGCGGCATCAACAACGTGTAACAAGAGCGTGGCCTGCCGGGTTTCCTGCAAGGTCGCTTTAAACGCCGCCACCAGATCGTGCGGTAAATGACGGATAAACCCTACGGTATCCGCCAGTACGGTTTCCCCCACATCTGCGACATCGATACGGCGCAACGTCGGGTCCAGGGTCGCAAACAGTTGGTCTGCGGCATACACCCTGGCTTCAGTAATCTGATTGAAAAGGGTGGATTTACCGGCGTTGGTATATCCCACCAGCGAGACCGTCGGGACATCCGCTTTTATACGCGACTGCCGCCCCTGCTCACGTTGCTTCTCAACTTTCTCCAGGCGCGACTGTATTTGTACAATACGATTACGCAGCAAACGACGGTCGGTTTCGAGCTGGGTTTCACCCGGACCGCGCAAACCAATCCCGCCTTTCTGCCTTTCAAGGTGGGTCCAGCCACGAACCAGACGCGTGGCCAGATGACGCAACTGCGCCAGTTCAACCTGCAACTTACCTTCGTGGGTACGTGCACGCTGAGCAAAAATATCTAAAATAAGACCGGTTCTGTCGATCACGCGACATTCACACAAACGTTCCAGGTTACGCTCCTGGGCCGGGCTCAAAGCATGATCGAAAAGCACAACCGCAGCGTTAGACGCTTTCACGGCTTCCGCAATTTCAACTGCCTTACCTTCACCTACAAAGTACTTCGGGTGCGGTGCTTTACGGCTACCGGTAATCACCTGCATTGCTTCGACACCGGCGGAAGAGACCAGAGATTCAAACTCCTGGAGGTCTTCCATATCTTTGTCTTGCGAAAAATAGATGTGTACCAGTACCGCCTGCTCACCGGCATCATAACGGTCAAACAAGCGTCAACCCCTCGATATATATCAGCGGGGAACGCAGGTTCCCTGGCTCCCCGTGTGTAAAACAGCCAAAACCTTATTCGGTTTCTTCGCTGTCCTGTTGCGCAGAAGTACCCTGCGCGCTGCTACCGTGATGGTAGTTACTGCTGGTGCCGCCACCGGCATTGTTACTGTGATGAGAAACCGGGCGAGACGGGACAACAGTAGAAATCGCGTGCTTGTAAACCATCTGGCTGACCGTGTTTTTCAACAGGATCACGAATTGATCAAAAGACTCGATTTGACCTTGCAGCTTAATACCATTCACCAAATAAATAGAAACTGGAACACGTTCCCGACGCAGTGCGTTCAGGAACGGATCTTGTAAAGATTGCCCCTTAGCCATTCTCTCTTTTCCTTATATGCTTATTTGTACTTTGAACCTTTCGATTCTGAAAAATTGCGCACGATACGTCTCAATTGTACACATTCAGTTCGCGATAGCACCAACAACCTGCAATACTTCGTTTCGCGCCTGGTCAGGCTTTTCACTGTCAAGCCAGCGTACTCCTTCCCAACCACGCAACCAGGTTACCTGACGCTTCGCCAACTGCCTCGTGGCGCAAACACCTCTATAAACCATTTCATCATATGAAATTTCGCCTTCAATGTATGACCACATCTGGCGGTATCCCACACAACGAATGGAAGGCAAGTCCGTATGCAAATCTCCACGGGCAAAAAGCGCCCGAACTTCTGCTTCAAAACCTGAAGCCAACATCTGATGAAAACGCTGCTCAATTCGCTGATGGAGCAGTTCACGGCTCGCCGGGGCGATGGCGAACTGATGCACCTGATACGGTAGAGCGTCTCCTGACGTTTGCGTCAGTTCCGTTAAAGTTTTACCCGAAATGAAAAAAACTTCCAGTGCCCGGGAAAGTCTTTGCGGATCATTTGGATGAATCCGTGCGGCAGCGACCGGATCAATATCCTGAAGCTGTCGGTGCAACGCATCCCATCCCTGCTCTGCCGCCTGTTGCTCAATTCGGGCTCTGATCTCAGGTTCCGCCGACGGTAAGGGCGAAAGTCCCTCCAGCAACGCCTTGAAATACAACATGGTGCCGCCCACTAACAGCGGAATACGCCCCGCCGCAGTAATCTCCGCCATCTCCGCTAACGCATCGCGGCGAAAATCCGCTGCTGAGTACGCTTGCGCCGGATCGAGAATATCCAGCAATCGGTGCGGAGCGGCCTTTAACTCTGAAGCCGTCGGCTTCGCCGTACCGATGTCCATCCCCCGATAAATAAGGGCGGAATCAACGCTTATCAACTCTACTGGCAAAACTTTACGCAATTCAATTGCTAACGCTGTCTTGCCGGAGGCCGTCGGCCCCATCAAAAAAATCGCCTTTGGCAGGCTCGCCTTACTTACATCACTCATGTTTCAGGGCGTTCATCACCGAATGTAAATCAACAGGTTGTAACAGACCACCCGGCGGCGCCTTCACGAGCTGCGGACATAACCGCTCTACATCAGCCAACAGCGTAATGGCCTGCGCCATCGTCCACTGCGGATGTTCACTCATCAAATTCCGCGCAATCCACTGTGCAATATTGCCCGCGTCAAACGCTGACTGCTGCGCGAGGTAGCCTATCAGTTCAGGAATCAAGATTTGTAAATTTTGTTGGCGTAAGGGTAAAGGCACTGCACGAATGGTCACATGCTGCGCATCTGACTGGAATTCAATCCCCAGATCCGTCAGTGGTGTTTGCGCTTTTTCCAGCGCGGATTTCTCCTCCGCCGACACTTTTAAGCGCAGCGGAATCAACAACGGCTGGGCGCAGACCGGCGTCTGCCCCGGCGTCAGTTGGGCCTGACGCAGCCAGCGTTCCGCCACGGGCAGCGCCAGCAGGTGAATATTGCCGTCACGCTCAAGCAATGCGCAATCCGCGCCGACAATGGTCAGCACGCGACCGAAACTCTGGCTATGCCCTGCCAGCGACGGCGCTGCCGTTTCTGCTTCCGGTGCAAGCGCCGGTTGTCGCGGAGCGGGCGTCTGTAACAGCTGGCGGTACACTTCGCCCTGCTGTTTCTGGTAGCCCGGCTGGGCATGCGGCCAACTGGCAGCAGGCTGACGTCCGCCGATTGCCTCTGACGACGTGGAATAGCGCGGCGCGGCGGGTTCCCGCGCAGAGGCCGGTTCAGCGAAATGATTACGCCCGGCCGCCACGCGGTTTTCCGGGATGTGACGCGGCGCAGGCTCTTCTTCCGCCAGCGGCAGCGGCGCATCAAGCTGCTGCTGTAGCACGCTCAATACGCCCTGATAGATGAAATCATGCACCAGCCGCGACTGGTGGAAACGCACCTCATGTTTCGCCGGATGCACGTTCACATCCACCTGATGCGGGTCAATCTCCAGATACAGCACAAATGCCGGTTGCCGATCGCCACCCAGTTTGTCTTCACAGGCCTGACGAATCGCATGATTGATTAACCGGTCGCGCATCATGCGGCCGTTCACGTAGCAGTACTGGATTTCCGCCAGCGCCGCCGTGGTGTGGTGAGGGTCGGCCACCCAGCCGCGCAGCGTCAGATCGCCGTGCTGCCATTCAATCGCCAGCGCCTGTTCCAGAAACGGTGCGCCGCAAATCGCGCCTAATCGACGTTCCTTCTGCCCGTCCTGCGCAACCGCACGGTACTGGCGCACCATTTTACCGTTGTGCGACAAATTAAGGGTGACGTCGAAGCGCGCCAGCGCAATGCGGCGGATAATTTCGTCAATGTGATTGAACTCGGTTTTCTCGGTGCGCATAAACTTGCGCCGTGCCGGCGTGTTGTAGAACAAGTCCAGCACCTCCAGCGTGGTGCCGACCGGATGCGCCGCCGGTTTTACCGTCACGTCCATATCACGCCCTTCGGCATAGGCCTGCCAGGCTTCCGCCTGTTCCGCGGTACGTGACGTGAGGGTTAAACGCGAAACCGAGCTGATACTTGCCAGCGCTTCGCCGCGAAATCCGAGGCTGATAATCGCTTCGAGATCGTCAAGCGAGGCGATTTTACTGGTGGCATGGCGGGCCAGCGCCAGCGCCAGCTCGTCTTTTTTAATTCCGCAGCCATTATCGCGAATACGAATAAGCTTTGCGCCGCCGCGTTCGATATCAATATCGATCCGCGTCGCCCCTGCATCAAGGCTGTTTTCCACCAGCTCTTTCACTACCGACGCAGGTCGCTCTACCACCTCACCTGCGGCAATTTGGTTCGCCAGTTGCGGCGGTAGAACCTGAATCGGCATGTAAAATCCTTAGTTAATCAACGACTCGCCCGGCGATACCGCGCTGGCCGTTTGCGCCGGAGCGCTCTGCGGCCCGGATTGCACCGGATGCGCCTGGAAGTAGTTACGCAACCCTTGGTAAATTGCCTCTGCCAGCTGCTGCTGATAAGCATCGCTTGCCAGCAAACGTTCTTCGCCGCTGTTGCTGATAAAGCCCGTTTCAACCAGCACCGAGGGGATATCCGGGGAACGCAACACGCCGAGGCTGGCGTGTTCAGGGCGACGCTTATGCAGCGAACCAATGCGCTGCAACTGACCTAACATGTTTGTCGCCACATCATACCCTACGCGCTGGGAATGACCGAATTGCAAATCCAGCACCGCCTGGCTTAAGTAGGGGTCAGCCTGACTGTTCGCCAGCACATCGCCCGCGCCGCCCAGCAGCTCAGACTGCTTCTCATGTTCTTCCAGCCAGTTCGCCATTTCGCTGTTGGCGCGCCGGTTTGACAGCACCCATACCGAGGCGCCCGTCGCGTTGCGGTTTGGCGCGGCATCCGCATGAATGGAGACGAGGAAATTGGCGTTCTGCTTACGCGCCACGTCGGAGCGCCCCATCACGGAGATGAAATAATCCCCGTCGCGGGTCAATACGCCTTTGAACATCGGATCGTTATTCAACAGCGTGCGCAGCTTACGGGCGATAGCAATCGTCACGTTTTTCTCCCGCGTCCCGCCGGGGCCAATAGCGCCGGGGTCTTGTCCGCCGTGACCGGCATCAATGGCAATCACCACTTTGTCGCCGTTACTGGATGTCGCCCGCGCTGCCGGGCGCGTTACCGTATTGCTGCTGGTGACAGCGGTAGCGCGATCCTGGTTTGTTTTAAACGGATTTCGCGCAGGTTCAGTCGGACGCGGAGCGACCACCGGCGTCTCAACGCGTTTTGCGACGACAGGCGGTGGAGGTGGCGGCGTATCGGCGTTGATGGTAAAGACCACGGTATAGTTACCGCCGTTCTGTCGTTTCACGGCCTCGGTTTTACCGTTCTCCGTCAGATCGACAACCAACCGCAGCGACTGCGCGTCTTTCGCCGTACCGGAGCGAATCGCTTTTACCAGGTTGTTGCCGCTAAACTGCAACGGCAGTCCCTGAATCACGCCGGTCTGTTTGATATCCAGCGCGACGGTACGTTTACCTTCTTGCGAAAACGCGTAATCAGGATCGCCGATAAAACTGAACGTAATCCGCGCCTGCCGATCGCCGTTAGATACCTGAATATCGGAGAGGCTGGCGGCCCCCGCCTGCGCGCACAGCAGGACCAGAGTTGCCACCACCCAATTTCTGATGCGATAAATCATCCCGCCACCCTTAAGGTTAACCGGCCAAACGCGCCAGCAACAAATCACCTGATGAGGAGACAGCACTAATGCGCGCCTCACGACCTTGCGCCTGGTAATCTATGTGTATTTCGACATCCGGGTCAGGCAGTACACCTTTACCTTGTTGCGGCCATTCCACCAGGCAAATGGCATCGTTGGCAAAATAATCACGGATCCCCATAAATTCCAGCTCCTCAGGATCCGCAAGTCGGTATAAATCGAAGTGATACACCATTAAGTTATCGAGCGTATAGGGTTCAACCAGCGTGTAGGTCGGGCTTTTCACATTACCTTTGTGGCCCAACGCCTGTAGAAATCCCCGGCTGAAGGTGGTTTTTCCCGCCCCCAGGTCGCCGTACAAATAGATGACGGTTGCACCGTCACAGGCTTTCGCTACGCGTAGTCCCAGGTCTAAAGTCGCCTGCTCGTCAGGTAGCGGAATTACTCGATTCATCATGGTTTACGTCAATCACATCAGGGTTAACAATACGCTGTAGCGTAGAAAAGAGATCGGTTGCCAGCATGCCGCGGGTGCCATAACTCGCAGCTAAAACATCCGCCGCCGCACCGTGGGCAACACATCCCGCACACGCTGCATCATACGGGGAAAACTTCTGTCCAAGCAATGCGCCAATAATGCCGGAAAGCACATCGCCCATTCCACCGCTGGCCATCCCGGCGTTACCGGCATCAATAATGCCCAACGCATGCGATTGGGCGGCGACGACCGTTCCCGCACCTTTCAGCACCGCCACGCCGCCATACCGTTTTACCAGACGACGTGCTGAAAGTAAGCGATCACTTTCAATTTCTGCGACAGAACAACCCAGTAGCCGCGCGGCTTCCCCCGGATGCGGCGTGATCACGCGATTGTGACGTTTATCGGGATTGATTGCCAGCAGGTTCAGCGCATCCGCATCCCAGAGCATCGGTTTGCGAAAATTCTCAGCTTTCTGTAGCGCTTTTTTACCCCATTCCTGCTGTCCGAGCCCGGGGCCTATCACCACCACGTCCGCCCATTGCAGGCTGTCATCGAGAGATTGAGGCGTCAGTTCATGCACCATCAGTTCGGGACGGGCGGTCAGCAACGGCGCGATATTTTCGCTGCGCGTCAGCACCCGCACTAATCCCGCTCCGGCACGCAGCGCCGCTTCGCCGGTCATACGTATCGCTCCCGCCGTCCCGTGGTCGCCGCCAATAATGACCAGCCGACCATGATCGCCTTTATGCGACGTCGGGCGGCGTGGTGTCAGCCAGTGGGAAAGTTGCGAAGCCGCAAAGCGCTGGATACGTACCTCTTGTCCTGCCAGCCAGCTTTCCAGCCCCAGCGCGTCAAAGTGCAGCGCTCCCACCACATCCCGCGCCTTGCCCGTCAGTAAACCGGGTTTCAGCGCAACGAAGGTAACGGTATGCGCGGCATTCATCACCGCTCCAGGCGTGGCGCCCGTTTGCGCCAGCAAACCGGAAGGGATATCAATAGCCACCACCGGCGCTGGATGGCTGTTCGCTCGTTCAATAAGCGTAGAGAGGGAGGTGCGCGGAGCCTGCGTCAGGCCGGTCCCCAGCAGGGCGTCAATAATCACATCAATATGATCCGGCCAGATGATATCCGACGCATGAATGACGCCCCCGGCATTGAGCCACGCCTCGCGCGCCTGCGCTGCCTCTTCAGGAAGCGGCTTATCGCTCTCCTGCGCCAGTAGCGTCACCTCAATACCTGCGGCTTTCGCCAGCCTCGCCACCACGTAGCCGTCGCCGCCATTATTACCGTGACCGCAAAGCACCAGCCAGCGCCGGGAATCGGGGTACGCGCCGCGTGCAACCTGAAATGCGGCTTCCCCCGCCCGCAGCATCAGCTCATACAGCGTCAGCCCTAAGCTGTCCGCCGCCTCGCGTTCCGCCCGTTTGATCTCATCGGCGGGCCAGATGGAGTGTGGTATACTTGCGGGGTTTTTCTTCATTGTATGGTCCGTCATGTCAGAGCCCCTCGATCTCAATCAGTTAGCGCAAAATATTAAACAGTGGGGGCTGGAACTGGGCTTTCAGCAGGTCGGTATTACCGATACCGATCTCAGCGCCAGCGAACCCAAATTACAGGCATGGCTGGATAAACAATACCACGGCGAAATGGACTGGATGGCTCGCCACGGAATGATGCGCGCCCGCCCTCACGAATTATTGCCCGGCACGCTACGCGTCATCAGTGTGCGCATGAATTATCTGCCTGCCAATGCCGCTTTCGCCAGTACCCTAAAAAATCCCTCTCTGGGCTACGTCAGCCGTTATGCGCTGGGCCGTGACTACCATAAGCTGTTACGTAACCGTCTCAAAAAACTCGGCGAGAGGATTCAGCAGCACTGCGTTTCGCTGAATTTTAGACCGTTTGTCGATTCTGCGCCCATTCTGGAACGTCCGCTGGCTGAAAAAGCCGGGCTTGGCTGGACAGGTAAGCACTCACTAATCCTTAACCGCGAAGCCGGTTCGTTCTTTTTTCTGGGGGAGTTGTTAATTGATTTGCCTCTCCCCATTGATACGCCAGTTGAAGAAGGCTGCGGGAAATGCGTTGCCTGTCTGACCATCTGCCCGACTGGCGCAATCGTCGAGCCCTACACGGTGGATGCGCGCCGCTGCATCTCCTATCTCACGATTGAGCTGGAGGGGGCGATACCAGAAGCGCTTCGGCCATTAATGGGCAACCGGATTTACGGCTGCGACGATTGTCAGCTTATCTGCCCGTGGAACCGCTACTCGCAACTGACCGATGAAGAAGATTTCAGTCCCCGCAAGCATCTTCACGCGCCAGAGCTGATTGAACTGTTTGGCTGGAGCGAAGCCTGGTTTTTAAAAGTTACGGAAGGATCGGCGATTCGCCGCATTGGTCACTTACGCTGGCTGCGAAATATTGCCGTCGCGTTAGGCAATGCGCCCTGGGATAACGCCGTGATTACCGCCCTGGAAAGTCGCCGGGGTGAGCACCCACTTCTCGATGAACACATAGAGTGGGCGATTGCGCAGCAAATTGAGAAGCGAAATGCCTGCGTGGTGGAGGTGCAATTACCGAAGAAACAACGCCTGGTCAGGGTCATTGAAAAGGGACTGCCGCGCGACGCCTGAGTCATCCACAGCTTGTGTATAAAAATAAAAAGACATTGCGATTCAAGAGGGAAAAAATCGTCAAGTGATCGCATTAACATTTCGAAATGATAATTAATCTATCAATTTCAATAAGTTACAAAGTTACTATTCACCAGGCGAAGTTTTTTGTATTCCAGGAATAATGCCTGGGCCTGTGGATAAGTCTGTTTACAAGAGTGTTTCAGAGGCAAAATAAAAGGCCCCCAACGTGAAAATACGCTGTGGATAATTTTATGGAGATAAGAATTTGGAGCGGGAAACGAGACTCGAACTCGCGACCCCGACCTTGGCAAGGTCGTGCTCTACCAACTGAGCTATTCCCGCTTAATCTTCGTCTTCCAGGCCGCTGCCTGAAATCCTGCGATTGGGTGGTGCGTATCTGCTGATACTTTCAAATTTTGGAGCGGGAAACGAGACTCGAACTCGCGACCCCGACCTTGGCAAGGTCGTGCTCTACCAACTGAGCTATTCCCGCTTAATCTTCGTCTTTCAGACCGTTTCCTGAAATCCTGCGATTGGGTATCTGGTGTTGCTTTCAAATTTTGGAGCGGGAAACGAGACTCGAACTCGCGACCCCGACCTTGGCAAGGTCGTGCTCTACCAACTGAGCTATTCCCGCTTAATCTTCGTTTTTCAGACTGTTATCTGAAATTCTGTGATTAAATTTGTTGCTGTCGTAATTCGCATTTCTGCGTCGTTACGGGAGGCGCATTATACGAGAAATCCTTTCTGCTGCAACCCCCTAAAACGCAATTTTTTCCGTTTTCGTTCTGAGTGTTGAATTTATCAGCAAAGCGTACAATTTAGCGCCAAATTCACCCCGCCGCAAGCACACCCGGCAGGCAAAGCGTAAGCCGGATAAGACGCTTCGCTTCGCCATCCGGCAAATACGCCGTTTACAGCTTAATAAAATTCTCGCGGTAATAAGCCAGCTCCGCCACCGACTCGCGAATATCATCCATCGCCTGGTGCGTCCCCTGCTTGGTAAAACCAGCAAGGATTTCCGGCTTCCAGCGACGCGCCAGCTCTTTCAGCGTACTCACATCCAGATAGCGATAGTGGAAATAGGCTTCCAGTTCAGGCATGTACTTAAACAGAAAACGGCGATCCTGGCCGATGCTGTTGCCACAAATCGGTGATTTACCTGCCGGAACCCACTCTTTTAAAAATTCAATGGTCGCCAGTTCTGCGGCGCGATCGTCAAACGTGCTGGCTTTTACCCGATCCACCAGACCACTTCCGGTATGGGTACGCACGTTCCAGTCATCCATTAACGCCAGTTGTTCAGCAGACTGATGCACCGCAATCGTCGGCCCTTCCGCCAGGATATTCAGGTTGGCATCGGTCACCAGCGTCGCGATCTCAATAATGCGATCGCGCTCGGGATCCAGGCCGGTCATCTCAAGATCTATCCAAATGAGGTTGTTTTCATTGGCACTCATGCTATTTTCCACCCTTCAGAGGTCACAGTCAGTGTGACTATATTCATCTAAAATAGCGTGTATCATAGATGTTTTGCCCATTGCGGGCGACCAGGAGCCAGTACGATTGAGTAAAAATAAACTCTCCAAAGGCCAACAGCGCCGCGTGAAAGCCAATCATCAGCGTCGTCTAAAAACGTCCACGGAGAAGGCAGACTTCGATGACAACCTGTTCGGCGAGACCGCTGAAGGTATCGTCATCAGCCGCTTTGGCATGCATGCCGACGTAGAATCCGCCGATGGCGAGATTCACCGCTGCAACATCCGTCGCACGATCCGTTCGCTGGTCACCGGCGATCGCGTCGTCTGGCGTCCGGGTAAAGCGGCGGCTGAAGGCGTTAACGTCAAAGGGATCGTCGAAGCCGTACACGAACGCACCTCCGTGCTAACGCGCCCGGATTTCTACGACGGCGTGAAGCCTATTGCCGCCAATATCAACCAAATCGTCATTGTCTCCGCCATTTTGCCGGAGCTGTCACTCAATATTATCGACCGCTACCTGGTGGCCTGCGAAACGTTGCAGGTTGAACCGATCATCGTGCTCAATAAAATCGATCTGCTGGATGACGAAGGGATGGACTTCGTTAATGAGCAGATGGATATCTATCGCGACATCGGCTATCGCGTGTTGATGGTATCCAGCCATACGCAAGATGGCCTCAAACCATTAGAAGAGGCGCTAACCGGCCGTATCAGCATCTTTGCCGGGCAGTCTGGCGTTGGAAAATCGAGCCTGTTGAACGCCCTTCTGGGCCTGCAAGAAGCGATCCTCACCAATGATGTGTCGGATAACTCCGGTCTGGGGCAGCACACCACGACCGCCGCGCGCCTGTATCACTTCCCGCACGGCGGCGATGTGATTGACTCCCCCGGGGTACGCGAATTTGGCCTCTGGCATCTCGAACCGGAACAAATCACCCACGGATTTGTCGAATTTCATGACTACCTGGGCCATTGCAAATATCGCGACTGCAAGCATGATACCGACCCAGGTTGCGCCATCCGTGAAGCGGTAGAAGACGGTAAAATTGCAGAAACCCGTTTCGAAAATTATCACCGCATTCTGGAAAGCATGGCACAGGTAAAAACACGTAAAAACTTTTCTGATATGGACGACTGACAACTACGCTAAGCATCGCTAGAATCGTCCCCTTTTTTCAGGATGCCGGCGTCAATGCCGGTTCAGGAACAACAATGGCCTGGAGGCTACCTTGTTAAACTCATTTAAACTTTCGCTACAATACATTCTGCCGAAACTATGGCTCACTCGCCTGGCGGGCTGGGGCGCGAGAAAACGAGCGGGCTGGCTGACCAAACTGGTTATCGATCTGTTCGTGAAATACTACAAGGTCGATATGAAAGAGGCGCAGAAGCCGGATACCGCCAGCTATCGCACCTTTAACGATTTCTTTGTTCGTCCGCTGCGTGACGACGTCCGTCCGGTGAATACCGATCCAAACGTACTGGTAATGCCGGCTGACGGCGTGATCAGCCAGTCAGGTAAAATCGAAGAAGATAAAATCCTGCAAGCGAAAGGTCACAACTACAGCCTAGAAGCGCTGCTGGCAGGTAACTACCTGATGGCGGACCTGTTCCGCAACGGTTCGTTTGTCACCACCTACCTCTCTCCGCGCGACTACCACCGCGTACACATGCCGTGCAACGGTATCCTGCGCGAGATGATCTACGTACCGGGCGATCTGTTCTCGGTGAATCACCTGACCGCGCAGAACGTACCAAACCTGTTTGCCCGTAACGAACGCGTGATCTGCCTGTTTGACACGGAGTTTGGCCCAATGGCGCAAATTCTGGTCGGGGCGACCATTGTCGGCAGCATCGAAACCGTCTGGGCGGGAACCATTACGCCGCCGCGTGAAGGCGTGATCAAACGCTGGACCTGGCCGGAAGGGGAAAGCGAAGGGTCTGTGGCGCTGTTGAAAGGTCAGGAGATGGGCCGTTTCAAACTGGGTTCAACCGTGATCAACCTGTTTGCGCCGGGTAAAGTCACGCTGGCTGAACAGCTGCAAAGCCTGTCAGTGACCAAAATCGGTCAGCCGCTGGCCGTTTCTACCGAACTCTTCGTGACCCCTGAAGCGGAACCCGCGCCGCTGCCGGAAGAAGAGATCAACGCCGAACACGACGCCAGCCCGCTGGTTGACGACAAGAAAGACGAAAGTTAAATAAAGGATCGCTGCTGTGCGCCTGATTATCACTTTTCTGATGGCCTGGTGCCTCAGCCTGGGGGCGTACGCTGCGACGGCCCCCGACGCCAAACTGATTGCCCAGGAACTGGAGCAGGCTAAAGCAGCAAAACCCGCTCAGCCAGAGGCCGTAGAGGCCCTCCAGTCCGCGCTGAACGCGCTTGAGGAACGAAAAGGTTCTCTTGAGCGCGCCGAACAATATCAGCAAGTTATCGACAATTTCCCTAAGCTGTCCGCGACGCTACGCGCACAGCTCAATAACTTGCGCGATGAACCGCGCAGCGTGCCGCCAGGCATGTCCACCGATGCGCTAAGCCAGGAGATCCTCCAGGTCAGCAGCCAGTTGCTGGATAAAAGCCGTCAGGCCCAGCAGGAGCGAGAGCGCGCTCGTGAAATCGCCGATTCGTTAAGCCAGCTTCCACAACAGCAAACGGATGCCCGTCGCCAGTTAAATGAGATTGAGCGGCGCATCGGCACCGCCAGCGGCAACTCCCCGCTCAACCAGGCGCAAAATCTGAGTATGCAGGCCGAATCCGCCAGACTCAAAGCGCAGGTTGATGAGCTGGAACTGGCGCAGCTTTCGGCGAATAACCGTCAGGAACTGGCGCGAATGCGCTCCGAACTGGCGGAAAAACAGAGCCAACAGCTGGATGCCTGGTTGCAGGCATTACGCAATCAATTAAACAGCCAGCGCCAACGAGAAGCAGAGCGAGCGCTGGAAAGCACCGAACTGCTGGCGGAAAACAGCGCTGACCTGCCGCCGGGCATTATCGAACAGTTCAAGGTGAACCGCGAGCTGTCACAGGCGCTTAACCAGCAGGCGCAACGCATGGATCTGGTGGCCTCACAGCAACGCCAGGCCACCAGCCAGACGCTACAGGTTCGTCAGGCCCTGAACACCCTGCGGGAACAGTCGCAGTGGTTAGGCGTATCGAATATGCTGGGGGAAGCCCTGCGCGCGCAGGTATCGCGTCTCCCGGAAATGCCCAAGCCACAGCAGTTAGACACCGAAATGGCGCAGCTGCGCGTACACCGTATGCGCTACGAAGACCTGCTCAACAAACAACCGCAACTACGTCAGATTCGCCAGGACGACGGTCAAACGCTGACCTCTGAGCAGAGCCGCATTCTTGACGCCCAACTGCGTACCCAACGCGAGCTGCTGAATTCACTGTTGCAGGGCGGTGATACGTTGATCCTTGAGCTCACCAAGCTGAAAGTGTCCAATAGTCAACTGGAAGACGCGCTGAAAGAGGTCAACGAAGCCACTCACCGTTACCTGTTCTGGACGTCTGACGTGAGTCCGATGTCGCTCTCGTGGCCTATCAGCCTCGTTCAGGATCTGCGTCGACTGATCTCACTGGATACGTTCAATCAGCTCGGCAAAGCCAGCATCATGATGCTTACCAGCAAGGAGACGCTGCTGCCGCTGTTTGGCGCGCTGGTGCTGGTTGGTTTTAGTCTCTATTCGCGCAAACATTTCACCCGTTTTCTGGAGCGTTCATCCTCCCGCGTCGGGAAAGTCACGCAGGATCACTTCTGGCTGACGCTGCGCACCGTGTTCTGGTCGATTCTGGTCGCCTCCCCGCTGCCCGTACTGTGGGCCACGCTGGGCTATGGGTTGCAGGAGGCATGGCCTTATCCTCTGGCCGTCGCCATCGGCGACGGGGTGACAGCAACGGTTCCGCTGCTGTGGGTCGTCATGATTTGCGCCACCTTTGCCCGCCCTAACGGTCTGTTCGTGGCGCATTTTGGCTGGCCCCGAAACCGTGTCGCGCGCGCCATGCGCTATTACCTGATGAGCATCGGGCTGATTGTCCCGCTCATTATGGCGCTGATTATGTTTGATAATCTTAACGATCGGGAGTTCTCCGCGTCGCTGGGGCGTCTCTGCTTCATCCTGATTTGCGGCGCGCTCGCGATTGTCACGCTGAGTCTGAAGCGCGCCGGTATCCCGCTGTACCTCGATAAAGAGGGCAGCGGTGACAATATGGTTAACAGTATGCTCTGGAATCTGCTGATGGGCGCGCCGCTCATTGCGATCCTTGCGGCCGCTGTCGGCTATCTGGCTACCGCACAGGCGCTGCTGGCGCGACTGGAGACCTCCGTTGCTATCTGGTTCCTGCTGCTGGTTATCTATCACGTCATTCGCCGCTGGATGCTGATTCAGCGTCGCCGTCTGGCGTTCGATCGCGCTAAGCATCGCCGGGCCGAAATGCTGGCGCAACGTGCGCGCGGTGAAGAAGAACCCGCCCACTCCACCAGCCTCGAAGGGGCCGTCGAAGTGGATGAAAGCGAAGTGGATCTCGACGCCATCAGCGCCCAGTCGCTGCGCCTGGTACGTTCTATCCTGATGCTTATCGCCCTGCTGTCGGTCATTGTGCTGTGGTCGGAAATCCATTCCGCCTTTGGCTTCCTGGAGAATATCTCGCTGTGGGATGTCACCTCCACGGTGCAAGGGGTTGAAAGTCTGGAGCCGATTACGCTGGGCGCGGTGTTGATTGCGATCCTGGTGTTTATCATCACCACGCAACTGGTGCGTAACCTGCCCGCACTGCTGGAGCTGGCGCTCTTGCAGCATCTGGATCTGACGCCCGGCACCGGCTACGCCATCACCACCATCACCAAGTATCTGTTGATGCTGATTGGCGGGCTGGTCGGTTTCTCGATGATTGGCATTGAATGGTCGAAGTTACAATGGCTGGTCGCCGCGCTCGGTGTCGGTCTGGGCTTTGGTTTACAGGAGATCTTCGCCAACTTTATTTCCGGCTTAATCATCCTGTTCGAAAAGCCGATTCGTATTGGCGATACGGTGACCATTCGCGACCTTACCGGCAGCGTGACCAAAATCAACACCCGCGCCACCACCATCAGCGACTGGGACCGTAAAGAGATTATCGTGCCGAACAAAGCGTTCATCACCGAGCAGTTTATCAACTGGTCGCTGTCTGATTCGGTAACGCGTGTGGTGCTGACCATCCCGGCGCCGTCAGACGCTAACAGCGAAGAGGTGACGCAAATTCTGCTGACTGCGGCGCACCGCTGTTCACTGGTGATTGACAACCCGGCGCCGGAAGTATTCCTGGTTGACCTGCAACAGGGGATTCAGATCTTCGAACTGCGTATCTATGCCGCAGAGATGGGGCACCGTATGCCGTTGCGCCATGAAATTCACCAGTTGATTCTGGCGGGCTTCCATGAGCACGGTATCGATATGCCATTCCCGCCGTTCCAGATGCGCCTGGAAAGCCTGAATGGCAGGCAGACTGGAAGAACGCTGACATCCGCCGCCAGGAAAAGTCGCCCGGCGGGAAGTTTGTAAGCCGTAATAATGCCGGATGGCGGCTTCGCCTTATCCGGCCTACAGAACAGCAATGAACGCGTAGGCCGGGTAACGGCAAAAAGATTACTCCACCGCCCACCGGGGCTGGTTTGCCATCCGGCGGCTGTAGTTCTGATAAATCGCCATCGCTAACAGCGAGAAGAATATCGGGCCGCCGGTCATCCACAGCGCGCTATTCCAGTCCCCGGCTTCAATCACCGGCTGAATGATGGTAAACACATTCGCAAACGTCACCACCAGCACGACCACGCCCGTTGCCAGCATCGTAGAAACATGGGTTTTGAAGATCACAAATGGCCGTTCCAGGCCTTCGCGAGACTTAAAGAACGGGAAGGCCAGCGCGAGGAACAGGTACGGCAACGTCATCGACACGTTCGCCATCAGCGTCAGTTTGTTGTAGAACGCCGACGCGGTATCACCGCCAAAAGAGACCAGCAGAATAAACAGACTCACCAGCAGACACTGCATCCACATTGCGGTAGCTGGCATACCTGCCGCGTTCAGCGTCGTCATCGGCGCAGGCCACAGCGCTTTTGGCGTCCCCTGGATAATGGCCTTCAATGGCGAGTAGCTCAGCGTAAAGAACGCGCCGGTATAGGCAAGGAACATGGAGAGGCCAGTGATACGCGCAAACCAGACGCCGGTCGCCATTGCCGCTTCCGGCGACAGATGCAGCGCGTTACCCAACGTCATCCCCAGGCTTTTCATCAGAATATAGGTGATATTTCCGAGGTTAACGGAGCCATTACTTAATACCTGTTGCCAGTTGGTGCTAACACCCCATAAAAATATCGCCAGCGAATAACCAACGGAAATAACAATTGCCGCAAAAACAATTCCTTTCGCAAAATTCTTTTCCGGCTTTTCTGTTTTATCCACCAGGCCGCCTACCGCTTCAATTCCGCCGTAGGCAAAAATAGCGAAAACAACAAATGAGAGCATGGCCAGGCCGGATTGATATCCGGGATTGGGTGAGGAGACAAAATTAATATTTTCCGCAAAATGCCCACCATTTAATAACAAAATAGCGACACTCACTAACAACAAAACTAAATTAAGACACATCACGGCAATCCCCCCTACTGCCGTAATACGCGCAATTTTATTAATTCCCTTTGATGCGATACAGGTCACCAGAATCATCCAGCCGACGGCGAGCAGACCAACAACCTGCGTCGGTTCAAGCCCGGCGATCCGCCAGTGCTGCGTCATATCTGCACCAAACAAGAACGTAGAGAAAGGCACCCAGACTTTCGCCGCAGTGCTCACCATCCAGATAACATAGGAGGAGAACCACATAAAAGTGCCGATAAACGCATAACGCGGGCCAACGCTATTATTCATCCACGAATAGATTCCGCCTTCTTCTTTTCGATAAGCAGAACCCATTTCAGCCATCATTAAGGCAAATGGAATAAAGAATAATAATGCAGAAAAGATATACCACGGGATCGCGCTATACCCCATTAAATAAAACGCCGACGGGCTATTGGCAAAACCAAAAACGGACGTAAATATCATCAGGATGAGGCCAGCCAGGCTCATCTTCTTTATTGTCTGGTTCATGAAACCATCCCTTACTCTGGGCACGTTGGCTAAACGGCGCTCACCGGTTTGCACTGCCCCTTTGCAGAGGTCAGCAATAAAAATCAACACAGAATTGATACCTGAATGGTATCAAACATCCAGACTTATATTGTGGCTATAAGAGGGGAATTGAAAAAATGTGCTACAAAATGGCGCTCATTGCGCCATTTTGTTTCGCAAAAGAGGGGTTTTCGGATTTATGCCCGATCAACGGTAAAAGCGATAACCTCAGCGAGGCTTTCCGCCCCCAGCGCCAGCATCACCAGACGATCCACGCCCAGCGCCACGCCGGAACAGTCAGGCATCCCCACCTTCAGCGCCTCCAGCAGGTTGTTATCGATAGGCTGCTGCGGTAAGCCTCGCGCGGCGCGCTTACGGTTATCCTGCTCGAAGCGTTGTTGCTGCTCGCGCGCATCCGTCAGTTCGTGGAAACCATTCGCCAGCTCAATACCTTTGAAGTAAACCTCGAAGCGTTCAGCCACCCGATGGTCTTCAGTGCTGATTTGCGCCAGCGATGCCTGGCTTGCCGGAAAATGGTACACAAACGTCGGCTTCTCTTTGCCAATGTGCGGTTCCACGCCCATAGTAAACAGCAGTTGCAGCAGCGTATCGCGATCTTCTTCGGTATCCGCGATATTGCTTAAATCCAGCTTCGCCGCCGCTTCACGCAGTTGAGTTTTATCCGCAGACAGCGGATCAATCTCCAGATGGCGCTGAAACACCTGCTGGTAAGAAAGACTCTCCGCAGGTTGACATTCCAGCACCTGTTGCAGCAGGTCGTCCACTTCGTTCATCAAACGGTACATGTCGTAGTGGGGACGATACCACTCCAGCATGGTGAATTCCGGGTTGTGATGACGCCCCATCTCTTCGTTGCGAAAGCTACGGCACAGCTGGAAAACCGGGCCGCATCCCGCCACCAGCAGGCGTTTCATGTGGTATTCCGGGCTGGTCATCAGATAAAGGTTCATGCCCTGAGAGTGGCCAGGGCCGACGAAACGCGTTTCGAACGGGAACAGATGAATGTCCGTTACCGTCGCCTGGCTCATGCAGGGCGTCTCAACCTCCAGCACTCCACGATCGGCAAAGAAACGACGGATCTCCGTCATAATTGCTGCACGTTTTAACAGGTTAGGAATGGACGCGCTCGGCTGCCAGGTTGCCGTTTCGCTCATGGTACTTTCTCCGATTTAAGACAAGGGCACGAAGTCTACTCGTAACACGCCAGTGAAACAAATTTTGTGCGGGAATAATGCGCTCCGCCGGAAAAGTAAAAAAAGTGAAGCCAGGTGGTTTAGTAATTAAATTAATCAGAATCAATGATAAATCGACCCGTTGATGCGCTAAAAAAATCGAACACGTCAAATTTCCCTCACATCCGTAAGACTATACTGTTGTACCTATAAAGGAGCAGTGGAAACGCGTTCGCAACCCGCATCAATCAGGAGTTCAATCTGATGGTGTACGGGGACGAAATAACAACAATCTGGAGGAATGTCGTGCAAACCTTTCAAGCCGATCTTGCCATTATAGGCGCCGGTGGCGCGGGATTACGTGCTGCAATAGCTGCCGCGCAGGCGAATCCTAACGCTAAAATCGCACTGATCTCAAAAGTGTACCCAATGCGCAGCCACACCGTTGCTGCCGAAGGGGGTTCAGCCGCTGTCGCCCAGGATCATGACAGCTTTGACTACCATTTTCACGATACGGTAGCGGGCGGAGACTGGCTGTGTGAACAGGATGTCGTGGATTACTTTGTCCACCATTGTCCAACTGAAATGACGCAACTTGAGCAATGGGGTTGCCCGTGGAGCCGTCGCCCGGACGGCAGCGTCAACGTACGTCGTTTCGGCGGTATGAAAATTGAGCGTACCTGGTTTGCCGCGGATAAAACCGGCTTCCATATGCTGCATACCCTGTTCCAGACCTCTTTGCAGTTCCCACAAATCCAACGTTTTGATGAACACTTCGTCCTGGATATCCTGGTCGATGACGGTCATGCCCGTGGCCTCGTGGCCATGAACATGATGGAAGGCACGCTTGTGCAGATCCGCGCCAACGCGGTGGTGATGGCTACCGGCGGCGCAGGCCGCGTGTATCGCTACAACACCAACGGCGGCATCGTGACCGGCGACGGTATGGGCATGGCGCTGGGCCACGGCGTACCGCTGCGTGATATGGAATTCGTTCAGTATCACCCGACCGGTCTGCCGGGTTCCGGTATCCTGATGACCGAAGGCTGCCGTGGTGAAGGCGGTATTCTGGTCAACAAAAACGGCTACCGCTATTTGCAGGATTACGGCATGGGCCCGGAAACGCCGCTTGGCGAGCCGAAAAACAAATACATGGAACTGGGGCCGCGCGACAAAGTGTCTCAGGCGTTCTGGCACGAATGGCGCAAAGGCAACACCATTTCCACGCCGCGTGGCGATGTGGTTTACCTCGACCTGCGCCATCTGGGCGAGAAAAAACTGCTCGAACGTTTACCGTTCATCTGCGAACTGGCGAAAGCCTACGTGGGTGTCGATCCGGTTAAAGAGCCGATTCCGGTTCGTCCAACCGCGCACTACACCATGGGCGGCATCGAAACCGATCAGAATTGCGAAACCCGCATTAAAGGTCTGTTTGCCGTTGGCGAGTGCTCCTCTGTGGGTCTGCACGGCGCTAACCGTCTGGGTTCTAACTCTCTGGCGGAACTGGTGGTCTTTGGCCGTCTGGCGGGCGAACAAGCAATGGAACGCGCCTCAACCGCAGGTACGGCTAACGACGCCGCGCTTGATGCGCAGGTTGCGGGCGTTGAACAACGTCTGAAAGACCTCGTTAACCAGGAAGGCAACGAGAACTGGGCGAAAATCCGCGATGAAATGGGCCTATCGATGGAAGAAGGTTGCGGTATCTACCGTACGCCGGAACTCATGCAGAAAACCGTGGATAAGCTGGCGGAGTTGCAGGAACGCTTCAAGCGTGTTCGTATCACCGATACCTCCAGCGTATTCAACACCGACCTGCTGTACACCATCGAGCTGGGTCATGGTCTGAACGTAGCGGAATGTATGGCGCACTCCGCGCTGGCACGTAAAGAATCACGCGGCGCTCACCAGCGTCTGGACGAAGGCTGCACCGAGCGTGACGACGTCAACTTCCTCAAACATACCCTCGCCTTCCGCGATGCTGATGGCACAACTCGCCTGGAATACAGCGACGTGAAAATCACCACTCTGCCACCGGCAAAACGTGTGTATGGCGCTGAAGCGGAAGCCGCCGATAAGAAGGAGAAGGCGTAATGTCTGAGATGAAAAACCTGAAAATTGAGGTGGTGCGCTATAACCCGGAAACCGACACCGCGCCGCACAGTGCTTTCTACGAAGTGCCTTACGATGAAGCGACGTCGCTGCTGGATGCGTTAGGCTACATCAAAGATAACCTGGCGCCAGACCTGAGCTACCGTTGGTCCTGCCGTATGGCAATCTGCGGTTCTTGCGGCATGATGGTCAACAACGTGCCAAAACTGGCGTGCAAAACCTTCCTGCGTGATTACACCAAGGGTATGAAGGTTGAAGCCCTGGGGAACTTCCCGATCGAACGCGATCTGGTCGTCGATATGACGCACTTTATCGAGAGCCTGGAAGCGATCAAACCGTACATCATCGGCAACCCGCGTACGCCGGATCAGGGGCCAAATACCCAGACCCCGGCGCAGATGGCGAAGTATCACCAGTTCTCCGGTTGCATCAACTGTGGTCTGTGCTACGCCGCGTGCCCGCAATTCGGCCTGAACCCTGAGTTCATCGGCCCGGCTGCGATCACGCTGGCGCATCGTTATAACGAAGACAGCCGCGACCACGGTAAGAAGGAGCGTATGGCGCAGTTAAACGGTCAGAACGGCGTATGGACCTGTACCTTCGTGGGCTACTGCTCCGAAGTCTGTCCGAAACACGTCGATCCGGCTGCGGCCATTCAGCAGGGTAAAGTGGAAAGTTCGAAAGACTTTCTTATCGCCACCCTGAAACCACGCTAAGGAGTGCAACATGACGACTAAACGCAAAGCCTATGTGCGGCCAATGACGTCCACCTGGTGGAAAAAACTGCCGTTTTATCGCTTTTACATGCTGCGCGAAGGCACGGCGGTTCCGGCAGTCTGGTTCAGCATTGAACTGATTTTCGGCCTGTTTGCCCTCAAACATGGCGCGGAATCCTGGATGGGCTTCGTTGGCTTCCTGCAAAACCCGGTAGTGGTGATCTTAAACCTGATCGCCCTGGCGGCAGCCTTGCTGCACACCAAAACCTGGTTCGAGCTGGCGCCAAAAGCCGCCAACATCATTGTTAAAGACGAAAAAATGGGGCCAGAGCCGATCATTAAAGGTCTCTGGGTTGTTACTGCGGTTGTCACCGTAGTCATACTGTATGTTGCCCTGTACTGGTAAGGAGTCCGGGATGATTAATCCAAATCCAAAACGCTCTGACGAACCCGTATTCTGGGGCCTGTTCGGTGCAGGTGGTATGTGGGGCGCGATTATTGCGCCGGTAATGGTTCTGTTGGTGGGTATTCTGCTGCCGCTGGGACTTTTCCCGGGCGATGCGCTGAGCTATGAACGCGTACTGGCGTTCGCCCAGAGCTTCATTGGCCGCGCGTTCCTGTTCCTGATGATCGTCCTGCCGCTGTGGTGCGGTTTACACCGTATGCACCATGCGATGCATGACCTGAAAATCCATGTGCCAAGCGGCAAATGGGTATTCTACGGTCTGGCGGCGATTCTGACCGTTGTTACGGCAATCGGTATCCTCACAATCTAAGCCATACGCCCTCTTATCTGCGCGATAAGAGGGCGCTTTTTTATTTCCCCTTCTCCCTTATTTTTCCCGCCAGGTTCTACACTTAGAAAAAATCGCTAAGGAAAATCCCATGCGCCTGCTGCCTGTCGTTGCCGCCGTTACCGCTGCGTTTCTGGTCGTCGCGTGTAGCACGCCTGTCCCGCCCAAGGGCGTTACCGTTGTCACTGACTTTGATGCCAGACGCTACATGGGCACCTGGTATGAAATCGCGCGTTTCGATCACCGCTTTGAAAGCGGTCTTGAAAAAGTGACGACAACCTACAGTCTGCGGGATGACGGTGGCCTGAACGTCCTCAACAAAGGCTACAACCCGGACAGGGGCATGTGGCAGAAAGCAGAAGGGAAAGCCTGGTTTACGGGCGACCCCAGCCGCGCCGCGCTGAAGGTATCGTTCTTCGGCCCCTTCTACGGCGGGTATAACGTCATTGCGATCGACAGAGAGTACCGCCATGCGCTGGTGTGCGGCCCGGATCGCGACTACCTGTGGATACTCTCACGCACGCCGACGCTCTCCGAAGAGATGAAGCAGCAGATGCTGGCCGTCGCGACCCGGGAAGGGTTTGATGTCAGTAAATTAATCTGGGTAAAACAACCCGGCGCTTAACGCTTTTCCCGGAGGATTAGTGAGCGCTGAGCTTCAGCCCAATAATCCCCGCTACGATCAGCGCAAGGCTCGCCAGACGCGCAGGACTGGCGGATTCGCCAAGCAGCAAAATGCCGGTGATGGCAGCCCCTACCGCGCCAATACCCGTCCAGACCGCATAGGCAGTACCGACAGGCAGGGTTTTCATCGCCCATGACAACAGCGCCATACTGACAATCATCGCTGCAATGGTAATGACGCTGGGCGTCAGGCGACTGAATCCGTGGGTATATTTCAGGCCAACCGCCCAAACGACTTCAAGCAGACCCGCAATGAACAAAATTATCCAGGACATATCTGGCTCCAGAAAAATGGGGCCGTCCCCGGTGAAAGATACATTTGCAGGTCGTCCTGCAAAGCAGAGGTGTGAGAAAGCATTTTTGCCTGCGAAAAAATCAAATTCAACCCTTTTATTTTCCGCCGTTGCAAAAGCATGAATTGGGCGCAATTCGCAGCGCAGTTCACGCATTCGACGCTCATCGGACTTCTCTATGATGAGACGCTTTCTGAGGTCAGGAAGCCATCGCCTACTTCTGGATGCGGAAAGTTTATGTTAAAAATTTTAGTGATTGACCGCTGCCATTTCACCCGCACGGGGATAGAGGCCTGGCTTAATCATTCTGGCTTATTTGATTCTTCGTTCCTGGTATCAGGGTTGAATAACCTGCTACTGGCAAAAGAGCATATTTCCCAGTGGAAACCTCATCTGGTTATCGCTGACTTATATAGTTTTTTCAACTACAGCCACTCTTTTAAGCCAGCAGCGCCGCTCCTGATGGCCTGCGGAGCTACGCCTTTAATTTTGCTGCAATCAGGCGGCGTACAGTACCAGGCCGATAGCGACCCGCTGTATCAGGTCCATGCTGTAGTGTCGAAACAGGCCACGCTGCATGAGCTATCGCGGAATATTCAGGACGTGCTGCTTGCCCAGTCCGTTACTGACACGCCAAAAACCGCCACGCCGCTGCTTACGCCGCAGGAGGAAAAGGTGCTGACAATGTGGATGGAAGGTGCGGGAAACAACGCAATCGCGGCTGCGCTCGGTATTCACGGCAAAACGGTCTACACCTACAAACGCAATATCCGCATGAAATTGCATATGGATAATCGCTACTCACCGTTTTTATCCTTACCGGAGCAAATCAATTAACGGTACGACGCCACGCCGTACCGTTCACATTTATTGCTGGGCTCTGGTCGCGGCGCCTGAAATGGCGCTGCCGCCTTCAGAGATATCCTGCCCAACGCCGCGTGTTGTATTACACGCAGTTAGCACGGAAGAAAGCACCAAAACAGAAAAGATCGCTGCAATTGTTTTCTTAACCATAACGTCTTCCTTTTCTAGCCAATGTTGTTTGTGTATAGCCACTTAAGCATAGACAAGATCCCGCAATGTGACGGGCGTTCGACGATTTTTTAAGACACCTGGAAATAATTAGCTGGCAGCGTGAGAGATAGAATTGCCGAGATGTTTGATGTCTTCACCAAAGCCACGCGCGGTATTACAACCCGTCAGCAACGCGCCGGTGAAAAGGATGAGTGCTACAAGACTGATAAGACGTTTCATCATTCCTGCCCTGGAAAAGGTATGGCGCAGCTCAATGCCGCACCATAAATTCAACTTAGCAAATTGCTGACAAACTCCACGTCTGTTTTACCGGATGGCGTTAATACCCATGCGTCACGCAGTCGCCGTAGGCCCGATAAACTTGCGCCATCGGGCATTTCAGACGTTGTCATCAATCTTAATATCAGCGTCTTATTTAACGCGGGATACGTATTCGCCAGAGCGCGTATCCACTTTGATCACTTCGCCAATCTGGACGAACAGCGGAACTTTAACCACTGCGCCAGTAGACAGCGTAGCCGGTTTGCCGCCAGTACCTGCGGTATCGCCTTTCAGGCCGGGATCGGTATCTACGATTTCCAGTTCAACAAAGTTCGGCGGGGTCACGGTGATCGGCTGGCCGTTCCACAGGGTCACGATGCACTCAGCCTGATCCAGCAGCCATTTCGCGCTGTCGCCGATCGCTTTGGCGTCAGCAGACAGTTGTTCGAACGTTTCGTTGTTCATGAAGTGCCAGAACTCACCGTCGTTGTACAGGTAAGTCAGGTTCATATCGACAACATCAGCACCTTCAGCAGAGTCGGTGGATTTGAAGGTTTTCTCTACACGAGTGCCGGTCAGCAGGCGGCGCAGTTTAACGCGTGCGAATGCCTGGCCTTTACCCGGTTTAACGAATTCACTGGCTTCAACCGCATAAGGTTCGCCGTCCAACATGATTTTAAGACCAGCACGAAAATCGTTGCTATAGTACGTTGCCATAAGGCCCTCTGAAAATTGTTAACTGGTAGCTAAGCCACAAAATGGCGCATATTGTAACCCTAAATACCCCATCCAGAGAAGATTGGTTAGCGCAACTTGCCGATGTTGTGACCAATCCCGATGAACTACTGCATCTTTTGAATATAGACGCAGATGAAAAACTGTTGGCCGGACGCGACGCCAAACGCCTGTTCGCCCTGCGCGTACCGCGATCTTTCATCGCGCGTATGGAGAAAGGCAATCCCAACGATCCGCTTCTGCGTCAGGTACTTACCTCGCAGGACGAATTCGTAACCGCCCCCGGTTTTTCCACCGACCCGCTGGAAGAGCAGCACAGCGTCGTGCCCGGATTACTGCACAAATACCGCAACCGTGCGTTGCTGCTGGTAAAAGGCGGATGCGCGGTAAATTGCCGCTACTGCTTCCGTCGCCACTTCCCGTATGCGGATAATCAGGGCAACAAACGCAACTGGCAGGTCGCGCTGGACTACATCGCCGCACACCCTGAACTGGATGAGATCATCTTCTCCGGCGGCGATCCTTTGATGGCGAAAGATCACGAACTGGACTGGTTGCTTACGCAACTGGAAGCGATCCCGCACATCAAACGGCTGCGTATCCACAGTCGTTTGCCGATCGTGATCCCCGCGCGCATTACGGATGGGCTGGCAGCCCGCTTTGCGCGCTCTTCTCTGCAAATTCTGCTGGTGAATCACATCAACCACGCCAACGAAATTGACGACACGTTCCGTCAGGCCATGACGACGCTACGCAACGCGGGTGTTACCCTGCTCAACCAGAGCGTACTGCTACGCGGGGTGAACGATAACGCGCAAACGCTGGCAAACCTCAGCAATGCGCTGTTTGACGCCGGCGTCATGCCCTACTACCTGCATGTGCTGGATAAAGTTCAGGGCGCGGCGCATTTCATGGTGAGCGACGATGAAGCGCGGCGAATTATGCGTGAACTGCTGACGCGGGTATCCGGTTATATGGTGCCCAGACTGGCGCGTGAAATTGGCGGGGAGCCGAGCAAAACACCATTAGATTTGCAGTTACGCCAGCAATAATTGTTCAAACGAGTGTCCGGTTTCGGACACTCGCCCTTAAAATCGCTTATTTGAATCCGTTCATATAGCGCGACGCTTTCCATATTATGTTATTTTAATAACATAACACACCGAATATATTTCAAAATTATACATTGATTCAAATTAAGTTACCTGATTAATAATTGGTTAGGGAGAACCTTTATGGCGATGAGTATCAAAGGCGTTAATACAGGCGTTATTCGAAAAGCGAATGAGTTTATTGCGCTGGCATTAAAAATAAAAGAACCGAGGAATAAAGAGTCGTTGTTTTTTCTGACGGCGCTGGAATTAAGAGATCTGCTGATCGCTCTGGAAAGCCGGCTGCACCAGAAGCATCACCTGTCCCCCAACGCTCGCCAACAATATGAAAAAGCACGGGATAGAGTCAGTAAAAAAATGCTTGAGAGTATTCCGGCCATTCAGGAAGAGGAACTCAAAAACGCAGATATTAATCTGCCGGGTGAATACATTAACGCTGGTAGACGACCAGAGCGAAAACGTCATGCTTTCTTTTACGCTGCATGACGGTAAAACATGCGAGCTGATGATTAATGAATTACAGATTGACGTTCTGGTGCGCGCAATTATTCGTGCTATAGATAATGCCGGTATGCGTGAGCTGGTGCTGCGTATTACATCACTACTGGATTTTCTGCCATTATATGATGCTGACTGTCTGGATAACGGTAATCTGGAATATGACGCCTACGCGCAACCTGAATGGAAGCACAATCTCTTCAGCCATTATCTGGCGGTGCTCTATCGTTATACCGATGAGACAGGTAAAACACATTTTAGCGGCGCCGTAGTGAAAAACCGCACCCCTTCTGGCAGCAAAGAGGCAGAGGCCATTTCACGCCGACTGCTTGATTTCAGCCCACGGCTGAAGAAGCTGGCCGGGAAACCGTGCCAGGTGTTTGTCAGAACGCTAACCGCTGATAAGACGCACAAACTCACTCAGGAGCAGTGCCTGCGCGCGTTGCATCATTTACGCGTGCAGTCGGTCGAGAAAGCGAAAAACGCCTGATGGCGCTGCGCTTATCCGGCCTACGATCACATACGCCTGTATAGACCACTGTATTACACAAAATCATTCAACCTGCATCGCAGCGGCAAGCGAAGAAATCCCCAGCAGCACAGATAACTATGTGACTGGGGTTTCACAGCGCAGCCAACAAAGAGGCAGGTTGAAGAATGAAGTGTAATCAGTTAGGGCACTTATAAACCTGACCGTTCATTTCACTGGCGGTCGGGACAAAGCTGGACAACATTCCCTGCGTTGGGCTGCTGACGCCATAAATCACATTTCCGCCCATTGCCGCAGCCTGGTTACGCAGGTCGTTCGCTGCACCACGCATGGAGCCGCCCTCTTCACCGTGCTGACCAGAAAGCCAGTTGCTTTGCTTACCGGTCGCAGTGCCGATCAACTGGCATTCTGCGCCAGGCTTGTCTTCCACAAAACGCACACTTTGCCCGGCAGCGGTCAGTTGGTTGCTGGAGCTACAACCCGCCATCAGCAGCGCAGCACCGACGATCCCTGCTAAATATTTTACGTGCATGTTATTCCCCATAATCAATGAGCTGGACGCCACTCACGTCGTCCATGTCTGAATCTTATACTAAAAAGATGACCAAAAGAAAAACCCCCGAACATTTCTGCCCGGGGGTTTCTAAATTCTGGGAGATGAGCACCCAAATCATTCTGGTTGCAGGGAGGCGGCCAGTTTGTTAATCCCCAGAAGCTTACTCAAGTAAGTGACTGGGGTTAGCAAACGCAACCAACGCACCTGCGGCCTGAAGGATGCAGGGTGTGGGCAATTACATCATGCCGCCCATTCCACCCATACCGCCCATGCCGCCGGCTGCGCCTAAGTCAGGAGCATCGCCTTTCGGCAGGTCAGTTACCATGCACTCGGTAGTGATCATCAGACCAGCCACGGATGCCGCGTACTGCAAAGCAGAACGGGTTACTTTGGTCGGGTCCAGGATACCCATATCGATCATGTTGCCGTATTCTTCGGTTGCTGCGTTGTAACCGTAGTTGCCGTCGCCGCTTTTAACGGTGTTAGCCACAACAGACGGTTCTTCGCCGCAGTTCAGCACGATCTGACGCAGCGGGGATTCCATTGCGCGCAGCGCAACTTTGATACCCACGTTCTGGTCTTCGTTCTGGCCTTTGAGCTCCGCAATTTTAGACGCGACGCGAATCAGCGCAACGCCACCACCGGCAACCACGCCTTCTTCAACCGCAGCACGGGTCGCGTGCAGGGCATCTTCAACGCGTGCTTTTTTCTCTTTCATTTCAACTTCGGTCGCAGCGCCAACTTTGATAACCGCAACACCGCCTGCCAGTTTCGCTACGCGCTCTTGCAGTTTTTCACGGTCGTAATCGGAAGTGGCTTCTTCGATCTGCTGACGGATCTGAGTGACACGGCCCTGGATCGCAGACTCTTCACCCACGCCATCAATGATGGTGGTGGTGTCTTTGTTGATCACAACGCGTTTTGCCTGACCCAAGTCTTCCAGGGTAGATTTTTCCAGCTCCATACCGATCTCTTCAGAGATGACGGTACCACCGGTCAGGGTTGCGATATCTTGCAGCATTGCTTTACGACGATCACCGAAGCCCGGCGCTTTAACCGCCGCCACTTTCACGATGCCGCGCATGGTGTTAACCACCAGCGTAGCCAGCGCTTCGCCTTCCACATCTTCAGCGATGATCAGCAGCGGTTTGCCTGCTTTCGCAACGGCTTCCAGAACCGGCAGCATTTCGCGGATGTTAGAGATTTTCTTATCAGCCAGCAGGATGAACGGGCTTTCCAGTTCTACTGCGCCAGTTTCCGGCTTGTTGATGAAGTAAGGAGACAGGTAGCCACGGTCGAACTGCATACCTTCAACCACGTCCAGCTCATCCTGCAAACCAGTACCGTCTTCAACGGTGATCACGCCTTCTTTACCGACTTTGTCCATCGCTTCAGCGATCAGTTTACCTACGGTTTCGTCGGAGTTAGCGGAGATAGTACCAACCTGAGCAATGGCTTTAGAATCAGAGCACGGTACGGACAGGGTTTTCAGTTCTTCAACCGCAGCAGCAACCGCTTTGTCGATACCACGTTTCAGATCCATCGGGTTCATGCCCGCAGCAACGGCTTTCAGACCTTCAGTGATGATGGACTGAGCCAGTACGGTCGCGGTGGTGGTGCCGTCGCCTGCCGCGTCGTTCGCTTTAGAGGCAACTTCTTTCACCATCTGCGCGCCCATGTTTTCGAACTTGTCTTCCAGCTCGATTTCACGCGCTACGGAAACACCATCTTTCGTGATGGTCGGCGCACCGAAAGATTTATCCAGAACCACGTTACGGCCTTTCGGACCGAGGGTCACTTTCACTGCGTCTGCCAGTACGTTTACGCCGCGCAGCATTTTCACACGAGCGTCGTTACCGAATTTTACGTCTTTAGCTGCCATTTTCTCTTTCCCTTAAATTCGTATGTTCAGTGTCGTTCGCGGATTACGCTTCAACAATTGCCAGAATGTCGCTTTCAGACATGATCAACACTTCTTCATTGTCGATCTTCTCAGATTTCACACCATAGCCATCGTTGAAAATAACGATGTCGCCAACCTTAACGTCCAGCGGCTGCACAGTACCGTTATCCAGGATGCGACCCTTACCGACAGCGATGATTTCGCCACGCGTTGATTTACCCGCTGCGGAACCGGTCAGAACAATGCCGCCAGCAGATTTGGATTCAACTTCTTTACGTTTGACGATCACACGATCATGTAACGGACGAATACTCATTGATAGCTCTCCTTTGAGAAAGTCTTTATCAGTTATGGGTGACGCCGGCCCGTGAACGGTTTCCCGGCTAGTGACCAGAGAGATGGGGATGGGTTTTTGCCCCTTCAAGGGGGCAGATGAAAAAAAATTCTTATCAGCAGAAAATCGCGCGAAAACGGTAGGTCACCTCACATTTCATAACGATTTAAGGCGGCCCGTCATAAGTAAATCCGATTGTGTTACCATCGAAAATCTGCGCAGTTGCCCAAAAATTGGGCGTAACCGGATAGTGACTCATGAGTGGACTAAAACAAGAGCTGGGACTGGCTCAGGGCGTGGGCCTGTTGTCGACATCACTGTTAGGAACCGGCGTCTTTGCCGTCCCGGCGCTGGCCGCGCTGGTGGCGGGCAATAACAGCCTGTGGGCCTGGCCTGCGCTCATCGTTTTAGTCTTTCCTGTGGCGATTGTTTTTGCCATCCTGGGGCGTCATTTCCCCAGTGCGGGCGGCGTGGCGCATTTTGTCGGGATGGCGTTTGGTTCGCGAATGGCGCGCGTCACCGGATGGCTGTTCCTGTCGGTCATCCCCGTCGGCCTGCCAGCGGCGCTGCATATCGCCGCCGGATTCGGTCAGGCGATGTTTGGCTGGCACGGCTGGCAGCTTTTACTGGCGGAATTCGGCACGCTGGCGCTGGTGTGGTTCATTGGCTCTCGCGGCGCCAGCTCCAGCGCCAACCTGCAAACGATCATTGCCGGGCTGATTGTGGCGCTGATTGTCGCCATCTGGTGGGCGGGCGATCTCAAGCCGAACAAAATTCCGTTCCCTGCCCCTGCGGATATTGAGCTGCCCGCCTTGTTCGCCGCGCTGTCGGTTATGTTCTGGTGCTTTGTCGGCCTTGAAGCGTTCGCCCATCTGGCATCGGAATTTAAAAACCCTGAACGCGATTTCCCGCGCGCGCTGATGATCGGTCTGCTGCTGGCTGGCTCCGTTTATTGGGCGTGTACGGTGGCGGTTCTGCATTTTGACGCCTACGGCGCGCAAATGGCGGCGGCAGCGTCGCTCCCTGACATCGTCGTGCGATTGTTTGGCGTACAGGCGCTGTGGGTCGCCTGCATTATTGGTTATCTGGCCTGCTTCGCCAGCCTGAATATCTATATCCAGAGTTTCGCCCGCCTTGTCTGGTCACAGGCGCAGGACAGGCCAGACCATTATCTGGCGCGCCTTTCTGCCCGCCGCGTTCCCCGCAATGCGCTGAACGCCGTACTGGGCTGTTGCGTACTCAGCACATTGTGCATTTACATCCTTGAGATCAATCTCGACGCGCTGATCGTCTATGCCAACGGCATTTTCATTATGATCTACTTGCTGTGTATGCTGGCCGGGTGTCGGTTGCTGGCAGGACGCTATCGCGCGCTGGCGGTGACTGGCGCTCTGCTGTGTCTGTTATTGCTGGCAATGGTGGGATGGAAGTGCCTGTACGCGCTGATTATGCTGACGGCGCTGTGGCTGTTTTTACCCCGCAGGTTGGCTAAGCGTCAGCAGTTGTAGACCCGGTAAGCATAGCGCCACCGGGCATTTATGCCGGATGGCGCCGCTGAAGCGGTTTATCCGGCCTACGGTTCAACGTTTGATTTAATCCTTGCGGTCGTCTTTATGATCTAAACGGTCACGCTCGTCCTCTTTACGCTGAAACTCACCGTCAAACGTCTCGCCGCCGCCCGTTCCGGCGCTAAAACCGCCGCCAGGCATACGGGAAAAACGCAAATGCGGCAGCAGCTTCATGGTCAGGTGTTTCTGCACGGGCGGCAATAAAAGAAGCAGCCCCAGGAAGTCGGTGAAGAAGCCGGGCAGCACCAGCAGCAGGCCCGCGATGATCAGCGACACGCTCTTGACCATCTCCGCCGCCGGACTTTCGCCAGCCGCCATTTTCTGCTGCATCAACAAAAAGTTCTTGAAACCCTGGTTTCGCACCAGCGACATACCAATGACCGAGGTGAAAATCACCAGGATCAGCGTCATCAGGACGCCCAGCACATGGGCGACCTGGATAAAAATAGAAATCTCAATGTAAACATAGAGAAAGATGGCAATAAACGGTATCCAGCGCAAAGGACTCTCCTGTAAATGACAGCCGTTTTCATCACGTCTGTCTGATATGGGTGCGCGATTCGCATGCGTCAGATGTTGAGACGGTTAGCAAAATTTCAAGCTGTTTGTACACTTATTTTTAGTGGTAATCCCAAAGCGGTGACCTATTTCACAAAATAATAAATAAGGGGTAACTTCCCACACTTTAAGTGATCCAGGTTACGGTAGAAATCCTGAAGCAGAATATGATCTCGAGTATCAGACCGATGCAGGGGATAATCGTCGGTCAGGAAACATTCGAAACCACATATATCCTGTGTGTTTATGTAATTATTGGCAGCTTGAAAAAGAAGGTTCACATGTTAAACAACATTCGTATCGAAGAAGATTTGTTGGGTACCAGGGAAGTTCCAGCGGATGCCTACTATGGTGTTCACACTCTGAGAGCGATTGAAAACTTCTACATTAGCAATAACAAAATCAGCGATATCCCTGAATTTGTACGCGGTATGGTAATGGTAAAAAAGGCAGCGGCCCTGGCCAACAAAGAGCTGCAAACCATCCCTAAAAGTGTGGCCAACGCCATCATTGCCGCATGTGATGAAGTCCTGAATAACGGCAAATGCATGGACCAGTTCCCGGTAGACGTTTACCAGGGCGGTGCAGGTACTTCCGTCAACATGAACACCAACGAAGTGCTGGCCAATATCGGGCTGGAGCTGATGGGTCATCAGAAAGGTGAATATCAGTACCTGAACCCGAACGACCATGTGAATAAATGTCAGTCCACCAACGACGCCTATCCGACCGGTTTCCGTGTTGCCGTTTACGCGTCTATCGTCAAACTCATTGATGCAATCAATCAGTTGCGTGAAGGCTTCGAGCGTAAAGCCGTTGAGTTCCAGGACATCCTGAAAATGGGTCGTACCCAGTTGCAGGATGCTGTACCAATGACCCTCGGCCAGGAATTCCGCGCTTTCAGCGTACTGCTGAAAGAAGAAGTGAAAAGCATTGAACGTACTGCTGAGCTGCTGCTGGAAGTTAACCTCGGCGCGACGGCAATCGGTACTGGCCTGAACACCCCGAAAGAATACTCTCCGCTGGCGGTGCAGAAACTGGCTGAAGTCACTGGCTTTGCCTGCGTACCGGCAGAAGACCTGATTGAAGCAACATCCGACTGCGGCGCTTATGTCATGGTACACAGCGCGCTGAAACGTCTGGCTGTGAAGATGTCTAAAATCTGTAACGACCTGCGTTTGCTCTCCTCAGGCCCACGCGCGGGTCTGAACGAGATCAACCTGCCGGAACTACAGGCGGGCTCTTCTATCATGCCAGCGAAAGTAAACCCGGTAGTACCAGAAGTTGTTAACCAGGTATGCTTCAAAGTCATCGGTAACGACACCACCGTAACGATGGCAGCCGAAGCAGGCCAGTTGCAGCTGAACGTAATGGAGCCGGTTATCGGCCAGGCGATGTTTGAATCTATCCACATTCTGAGCAATGCCTGCTACAACCTGCTGGAAAAATGCATTAACGGCATTACCGCAAACAAAGAAGTGTGCGAAGGATACGTTTATAACTCCATCGGCATCGTCACCTACCTCAACCCGTTCATCGGCCACCACAACGGCGACATCGTTGGTAAGATTTGCGCCGAGACCGGTAAGAGCGTCCGTGAAGTGGTGCTGGAGCGCGGCCTGTTGACTGAAGCAGAGCTGGACGATATTTTCTCCGCACAGAACCTGATGCACCCGGCTTACAAAGCAAAACGTTATACTGATGAAAGCGAACAGTAATCGTACAGGGTAGTAACACAGGAGGCACGTCAGATGACGTGCCTTTTTTCTTGTCATAAGTTACCAAATAACAACAATTTAATATCAACTTGTTAAACAACAAGGAAGGCTAATATGATAGTTTTAGAACTTATCATCGTTTTGCTGGCAATCTTTTTGGGTGCCAGACTTGGAGGCATCGGTATTGGATTTGCAGGTGGGCTTGGCGTTCTGGTTCTTGCAGCCATCGGCGTTAAACCAGGGAATATCCCGTTCGATGTTATTTCCATCATCATGGCGGTTATCGCTGCCATCTCCGCAATGCAGGTTGCGGGCGGTCTGGACTATCTGGTTAACCAGACGGAAAAACTGCTGCGCAAAAACCCGAAATACATCACGATCCTTGCACCGATCGTCACTTATTTCCTGACTATCTTTGCCGGTACTGGCAACATCTCTCTGGCAACCCTGCCGGTTATCGCTGAAGTGGCGAAGGAGCAAGGCATCAAACCTTGCCGTCCGCTCTCCACCGCGGTGGTTTCCGCACAGATTGCGATCACCGCATCGCCTATCTCTGCGGCGGTTGTGTACATGTCTTCCGTCATGGAAGGTCATGGCATCAGCTATATTCACCTGTTGTCCGTGGTGATTCCGTCCACTCTGCTGGCGGTACTGGTGATGTCCTTCCTGGTCACAATGCTGTTTAACTCTAAACTTTCTGACGACCCGGTTTACCGCAAACGTCTGGAAGAAGGGCTGATCGAGCTGCGCGGCGAAAAGCAAATTGAAATCAAACCGATGGCAAAAACCTCGGTCTGGCTGTTCCTGCTGGGCGTTGTCTGCGTCGTGGTTTATGCCATCGTCAACAGTCCAAGCCTCGGTCTGGTCGCAACACCGCTGATGAACACCACCAACGCGATTCTGATCATCATGCTGAGCGTCGCAACGCTGACGACCATCGTCTGCCGTGTCGAAACGGACTCCATCCTGAACTCCAGTACCTTTAAAGCGGGTATGAGCGCCTGTATCTGTATTCTGGGCGTAGCATGGTTGGGCGATACTTTCGTTTCTCACAACATCGACTGGATCAAAGACACTGCGGGTAGCGTGATTCAGGGCCATCCGTGGCTGCTGGCCGTCATCTTCTTCTTTGCTTCCGCTCTGCTGTACTCTCAGGCAGCCACAGCGAAAGCGTTGATGCCAATGGCGCTGGCGCTGAACGTCTCTCCGCTGACCGCTGTCGCGTCTTTCGCTGCGGTTTCCGGCCTGTTCATTCTGCCGACCTACCCAACGCTGGTCGCTGCGGTTCAGATGGATGACACCGGTACAACCCGTATCGGTAAATTCGTCTTTAACCACCCGTTCTTTATCCCAGGTACGCTGGGTGTTGCCCTTGCCGTTTGCTTCGGCTTCCTGTTGGGCAGCGTCATGCTGTAAGTTCTCCTCGCGGGGCGTATACGCGCCCCGCTTTCTTACCTCCGCTTTGACTAACATCCCGCCGCCTTCCGTTGTATAGTGACCACACTCTTGCTGCTCTTTCTGTTCTTTCGAGGTGTTTATGCTTGATGATAATAGTCAGGATATCTCCATCCCCGAGGCCGTCGTGGTGCTCTGTACCGCGCCGGATGAAGCGACAGCCCAGGATCTGGCCGCTAAGGTGCTGGCGGAAAAACTGGCCGCCTGCGCCACGTTACTGCCGGGCGCGACATCCTTGTATTACTGGGAGGGCAAACTGGAGCAGGAATACGAAGTGCAGATGATTTTAAAAACCACCGTTTCGCACCAGCAAGCGCTTCTTGAATGCCTGAAGTCTCACCACCCGTATCAAACGCCTGAACTTCTGGTTTTACCCGTCACTCACGGAGACACTGATTACCTCTCATGGCTCAACGCATCCTTACGCTGATCCTGCTGCTGTGTAGCACATCCGCCTTCGCCGGATTATTTGACGCACCAGGCCGCTCGCAGTTTGTCCCTGCTGACCAGGCTTTTTCCTTTGATTTTCAGCAGAATCAACATGACCTGAACCTCTCCTGGCAGGTGAAAGACGGCTACTATCTTTACCGCAAACAGATAAGCATCACCCCCTCTCAGGCCGAAATTGCCGAAGTCCGGCTCCCGGCGGGCGTCTGGCATGAAGATGAGTTTTATGGCAAAAGCGAAATCTACCGCAAGCGCTTAAACATTCCGCTCATCGTTAACCAGGCCGCATCCGGCGCGACGTTAACCGTGACGTATCAGGGCTGTGCTGACGCAGGCTTCTGCTATCCGCCGGAAACCAAAACCGTGCCGTTAAGCGAAGTGAGCGCCAGCACGGTGGCTAAATCCACGCCGTCGCCGGTCGCAGCGCAAACGGAAGAGACGCCGCAACCTGCCGCCCGGCTGCCTTTCTCCGCGCTGTGGGCATTGCTGATTGGCATCGGGATCGCCTTTACGCCCTGCGTCCTGCCGATGTATCCGCTGATTTCCGGCATTGTGCTCGGCGGTAAACAACGCCTCTCAACCGGACGCGCGCTGCTGCTGACCTTTATCTACGTACAGGGTATGGCGCTCACCTACACCGCGCTGGGGCTGGTTGTGGCCGCTGCCGGGCTACAGTTCCAGGCAGCGCTCCAGCACCCTTATGTGCTAATCGGCCTTGCGCTGGTCTTCACGCTGCTGGCGCTGTCAATGTTCGGACTGTTCACGCTACAGCTGCCTTCTTCATTGCAAACGCGCCTCACGTTGATGAGTAACCGTCAGCAGGGCGGCTCTCCTGGTGGCGTATTTGTCATGGGCGCGATTGCCGGGCTTATCTGCTCGCCATGCACCACCGCGCCACTGAGCGCCATTTTGCTGTACATCGCCCAGAGCGGGAACATGTGGCTTGGCGGTGGAACGCTGTATCTCTACGCGCTGGGCATGGGGCTGCCGCTGATTCTGGTCACCGTGTTTGGCAACCGTCTGCTACCGAAAAGCGGCCCGTGGATGGAACACGTCAAAACCGCTTTTGGCTTTGTGATCCTCGCGCTACCGGTCTTTTTGCTGGAGCGGGTAATCGGCGACGAGTGGGGGCTGCGTCTGTGGTCGCTGCTGGGCGTCGCCTTCTTCGGCTGGGCGTTTATTACCAGCCTGCACGCCAGACGCGGCGGGATGCGCATTGTGCAAATCATCCTGCTGGCGGCGGCGCTGATCAGCGTACGCCCGTTACAGGACTGGGCGTTTGGCGCAACAACCGCCCAGACGCAGGCGCACCTGAACTTCAAGCCGATTACGACAGTCGATGCGTTAAATCAGGCGCTGGCAGAGGCAAAAGGAAAGCCGGTAATGCTGGATCTCTACGCCGACTGGTGCGTCGCCTGTAAAGAGTTTGAGAAGTACACCTTCAGCGATCCGCAGGTTCAGCAGACGCTGGGCGACACCGTGCTGCTACAGGCTAATGTCACCGCTAACAATGCGCAGGATGTCGCCTTACTCAGGCACCTGAATGTGCTGGGTTTACCGACAATCCTGTTTTTTGATGCGCAAGGCCATGAGCACCCGAATGCGCGAGTGACGGGCTTTATGGATGCGACGACCTTTAGCGCACATTTGCGCGATCGCCAACCGTGAGCGACACTTTCTGTGGGAAAGACGGAGGAGAATACCGTGCAACGTGAAGATGTCCTGGGAGAAGCCCTGAAATTACTTGAGGTTCAAGGGATAGCAAACACCACGCTTGAGATGGTGGCAGAACGCATTGATTATCCGCTTGATGAGTTACAGCGCTTCTGGCCCGATAAAGAGGCTATTCTGTACGACGCCCTGCGTTATCTGAGTCAACAGGTAGACATCTGGCGTCGCCAGCTTTTGCTTGATGAAACCCTTACCGCAGAACAAAAACTGCTGGCGCGCTACAACGCGCTTTCGGAGTGCGTGAGCAACAACCGCTACCCCGGTTGTCTGTTTATTGCTGCCTGTACGTTTTATCCCGATCCTGCCCACCCTATTCACCAACTGGCCGATCAGCAAAAACGGGCGGCGCATGACTTCACCCACGAATTGCTGACAACGCTCGAAATTGACGACCCGGCGATGGTGGCGAAACAGATGGAACTGGTGCTGGAAGGTTGCCTCAGCCGAATGCTGGTCAATCGCAGCCAGGCTGATGTGGATACTGCTCACCGTCTGGCGGAGGATATACTGCGCTTTGCCCGCTGCCGTCAGGGCGGCGCGTTGACGTAATTAGAGCCAATTTTGCGTTTTTTGCGTGAAAAGCAGGCAGTCAGCTGTCTTTTGTCATTTTTTTCATGGAAAGCCGTTGACGCCTGCGCCCCTTTACGGTTTAATGCGCCCCGTTGCCCGGATAGCTCAGTCGGTAGAGCAGGGGATTGAAAATCCCCGTGTCCTTGGTTCGATTCCGAGTCCGGGCACCACTTCTTCAGAGCCTGTTCGTTAAGAGATGAGATCCTTAACGGGCAAGACAGTAGTCCCCAGACGGCATGATGATGGTACTTGTGTTACCGCATCAGTTGAACACGGGACTTAAATCCAGAGGATGTTCGAACCATCCTCTGGATTTCTCACGTCCACAATTTACTTCACGAACGTATTTACCCTCAGATCTTCCCTGTGTCAATCTTTTGTAAAGCAAACATCCCTTTTTTTTCCATTTTTAATTTCATCAACTTAGATTTAACTTAAGATTAGTCTTATGCCGCATCCAGCTCCTCCAGCATGTCCCGGACCTTATCCAGGTCACTTTCAACATACTCCAGCGTGACCGCCGGCGTTGAATGACCCAGCAGGTCCTGTGCCATCTTCAGATTACGATCCGGCAAACGCATCAGGTTAGTCGCGATGGTGTGTCGGAATCTGTGCGGGCTGACTGTAAAACCGCATTCTCGTGAAAGTCGTCTGAAAAACGCGCGCAACGGCGGATAATCCATGTTGCTGCTGATTTCATTCTTCCGGCCATCAAAGCGAGAAAGATTAAACAACTGATCCTGCATCTTCGCGCCACGCTCAAGGGAAAGGTTATAGAGCCTTTCAAGTCTGGGTCGTAGGTTTTCAGTAATCGGAACCCGGTGTTCCTTATGGTTCTTGGAACCCTCAGGCCGGAGATTAATCCATCGGTGCTCAAAATTTACATCCTCCAGGCGAATGTGCAGCAGCTGGTTCTGGCGCATCCCTGTTCTCCGCAATGCATCCAGTACCGTTAACCAGAACCATGCTGGCCGTAAGGCGCTTTTTCTTAACTCCATCATACCAGTCCGTTCATCCTCTTCCCTCGCCTGCATGTGCAGATAAATTTTATTCATCTGCACATCAGTCAGTGTTTTTTTGCGTTTGACATCGGGTCGGGTAATTACCCCGTTGAAAGGATTTTCCCTCATCGTTACAAGCCCATTAACGATGGCGTGATTAAATATAGCGCGCATATGAGTCACTTTATTATTCCAGGTCGTTCTGCTCAGTCCTTCCTCATGGATAATTTTTCGGCGCCACGTTAAAACCAGCGTTTTATCAACCTGCTCAGGTGAAATACCTTCACCGCTAAAGGAAATGAATGATCTGACTACCTTCCTGTAGCTCCACTCCGTAGCCGGGCGCAAAGATTTACTGAAAAAATAATCATCCAGCACTTGTTCAAATGCATTGTTCATATTCACCTCGTATATTGTTATTCTGACTTAAGCAATAGTATTAATTTCTTCGTGCAAGCCATACGCTGTCCGGTGGACAGGTTCCTTTTCTGTAAATAATGTCAGCGCTCAGCATGTATCCTGACATTTTGGTGTAACGACCGCTTTTGTCCGGCGTATCGTATTTATGGTAATGCCAGAGGCCTTTACCATTTCGTGAATAATGAACGTTCAGAGCTTCAAAGCTTTTTTGTAACGCTGATTTATCCAGTGACTCGTTTGTATTCAGCGATAAATATTTAAAAAAACACTCAGGTGAAACAATGAATACAAACTGAGCAAGAATATGTGCAAAACTCTCGCCCTCATTGACACTAACCGTACCGTCATGGATTGAGGATTTCAGCCAGTCCAGAAACTTTTCTCCTGGAGTGCCAGATTCCATCCCGACTAGCGAAAACTCTTCAGAAGAAGTAGTTTCAACCTTCGCTTCAACAACAGGTGCACCAGAGCCCGACATCTGGTCAAGCACGCTAAGAAGTTCTGCGGTTGATACCGACTCATCCGGGACAGTGTCATCACCTGTTCGTTCATCGGATGACTGCGTATCATGATTATCAAATGCCGAAAGCAACGTAACCTGACCGGTAACATCCTTGGCAGCATAATCACCTGTCTGGTTAGTATCGTAACCTATTGATGCATTGTTAATTGGCTCTGGAACCGGTGTTATATTTTTGTGACTGGACGTTTGATGCATATCGTCGTCTATTAAATTTGGGATATTGTTTGTTCTGGATTCTTCCTCCCCTTCCTCCCCTGTGGTGATCACCTTATCGCTTTCAGAGGGGCTTGCTGTACCAGAAACGGTTCCTGATTTATTGGCAACGCTGGCAAGCGCATCGCTGATGATGCTGTTGAGAATTCCAGACTGAGCTTTTTGTCCGCTGAGGTACAAAAATAGCGCACCTGAAATCGCCGGCCAGCGTTGAAGCCAGATAGCCGCAGCATCCGGGATGAGTTTACTGGCAATGTACATTCCGTTCATTGAAGCCGTTCTCCCCTGCCGGGGACGCACCCGCCAGTTTGCACCGGGTATTTCCATCCCCGGACACCAGGCTTTTCCGTTCGCCAGGCTCCCTTCAATCTGCGACAACCAGTCAAGATGATGAAAAAGCCCAGCCCAGAACACTGCGCATATCCAGGCTGGCCCCTGCTCTGCCTGCTCCTCAGGCGTCGCTCCCGGAGGTAACATCATACCGCGTACCAGCCTCACGGCACTTGCGGCCACGGATAAACTGAGGTCAGTAAAGCCCCCTGGAGTGGCGAACGGCCCCGCCCAGGCTGCCGGTACTTCCTGAACGCGAGCGGCCATTTGCTCTAAGGGTTTTAGCCAGAATTCGTCAAAGGCAGACTGTGACAGTGGGCAATTTTCCCGCAACATCCGGACGAACTTCTGTCGCTCCGCAGTTCCCAGTAACAACTGACCGGACAGTACGTTCCGGAACCCTCCCGCTTGCGCCGGCTGCACGGATGGCCTTACTGAGTGTTCCGTTCCGACTGCCAGCCCAAGGCCTGTTAACCATTTCAGTCCACGCATAACCACCCCATAACCAGATTCCGAATTGACGCTACGCTATGGAGACGGTTGTATTTTGCAAGTCAAAAGCCTTAGTTCCTGATTAAACAAAACGAACTTGCATTAATCCTTAAAGGCCGGTTCACAGTTTTCAGATGAAGAGAATTAATCAGCATGCTTCCTTAAGCGCCATCAGAAATCTGAGGGAAGCGACAGAAATGCAAAGATTAGTAGTCTCTGGAATTATCCTCTGCTGGGGTCTTGTGAGTTACGGGCTCATCGCTCTGATTACGGGGTATCAGGATGGGATGGTGTATCTCTGGGGGCTTGTTTTGCTATCCCCTTTTTCTCTGAGAGTGGTGAACTGGATGCAGCGCAGACTCATCAACCAGCCCTGCATCCTGAGCTACCATAAGCGCAGCTCAAGGATATTCGTGCATCTGTCGCCAAACCAGCCAACCGTCAGTATTTCATCCGAACGTGTGGCCTGGTTCTGGAATGGAGTGCTAACCAGTATAGAGGACGCTCTCAGTGGCAGAGAAAACACCATCGTGATTGCCTCCCATCTCCTCACCTCTTATCGAATTAAACGTATCAGAAGGCATCTTCAGATTCAGGCCGGACATTACCGAAGCCATGTCATACATGTCCCCTTCACACCCGCTGCGCGTGCAGTTATGCAACTGGAAATTCTTCTTGCACAGTGGCGCTGGCGTGTACCGTCCAGAACGTTATGGCCCGTTCTTGTCATACGAAAAACTTTCAATCCGGAAAAATAATTTCCCCTGTTTTGATTTTTCACCTGTTGTCACACTGGCTACATCAATGTAGTCGATCTGAACGATCGATTTTCATCGTTATACATCCACTCTGGTGCGCGGTAACGTATCCACAGTGGATACAATAATTAATAACTTAAGTCGAATTAATGTATTAGCCAACACCGGGAAATGATATGAACCGTCTGAACATCACCTCCATCCTTGCCAGTATCATCACTGAACGGGATGAAAATATGCAGCAGCTGGTAGCCCAGCTTTCGGACGGAAAGAAAACGTCTGGCAGCCCTATTGCAATACGTTTTAAACCAGCTGTCAGGGATTTCGTCACACTGGTATCAGGACGCCTGGGTATTTCATCAGCTGAACTGGTCAATATTCTCGTCGAGGGTATCATGCGCGAGACGCTTATCCCCCGACAGGCTGTGATCACACATATCCACGAACGGTTCTGGCTGCTGATGGATGAGCACCGCCTGTCGGTACTGGACGTGGCTCGCCTGCTCTCGGACTGGAATATCGGTCTGAGCGTTCTGGAAAGCCGTGAAAGAACGATGGATTACTTAACTGCACCTTTGCTGAAACAGCTATCTGACTGGTTCTGTGTAAGTACCAGATGGCTGGAAGGAAGTGATCCCCGGCCAGTGTACCTGACCGCTTTCAGCGAATGGATGCAGGTTGCCATGATAATTAAAAAAAGAATTCAGGAATATACATCTGACGACAACCTGACCCGTCCTGACATATTCCTGGTCAGAGAGAATCAATACACCTCAGGAGATATCAAAGACGAATCCGGACATGTTTTCATTTTTATTCGGCGCTATAAAACCGTTAATAACACAACAATTCGTGTAGTTGAATGTATCGGGCACTGTCCATCTTCAGGTGCTTATAAAACACAACTTAATTCATTTCTGAGCATGAGCAACATTCTCTTCAGAGCGCATATTCTCAACAGTTTCGACACATTTTATGCATCCGGTTATTTACTGGATGCGCTGAGAGAAGGAAAGATACTTCCGGCCGCTGCACTGTGGGAGATTCAGAAACTTCAACGAACAGAGTCAGGTAAGTTTTCTCAAAATATTTGGACCGAAGAGGAAAGAGAACCTTTTCTTTTCCCTGAGGAATTTATAACACCAGAATGGAGTAAATTTGTTAGCCAAATAACAGCCCTCAATATTAAGTGAAATAACCAGTCAGACACATTGTTTTATTGGTGCGCCAGCGCCAGGGGTTTTTTTTGCCTTAAACACCATAAACGACAAAGGATATAAATGATGAAAGCTTCAATTTCAATGATTACACGCTGCGTTTCCCTTGCTCTTCTGGTTTCCGCAGTGCCATCGGTTAATGCTGCGACGAACTGGATGGAGGCACGCGGTGATGCTATGGGTGGCACCGGCGTGGCATCCGCGCACTACGGTACAGCTGCTCTGTCTAACCCTGCTCTGTTAACTACGTCCGGACCAACCGATGATTTCAGCCTGGTGCTGCCATCGATGGGCGCCCAGGTCTCTGACCCGGATAAAACCGTGGATAAAGCGGATGATGTTAAGGACCTCTGGGATCGTTTCGACAGCGCCGTCGCTAATCAGTCCGGTGTCAGCGAAAGCGCCGCGGCACTCAAGAGTAAGCTTCAGGATTTGAAAAACACACATGCGAACGGCCAGGTCGGGGCTTCAGTTATTGCAACTGTGCCGAACCAGACACTACCGTTTGCCGTTGTGGTGAAATCATGGGGTACTGTCTCTGTCGATGGTAAGGTCAGCGATCACGACCTGGAATACCTCGACAAGGTCGCCGATGGCACAATCCCCCCTTCTGCAGTGGATACTGACTCACTTACGTCAAGAGCCTACGGTCGTGCGGCTGTGATCACCGATGTCGGCGTGGCCATGGCGCATGAGTTCGAAACTGCAGGACATGCCTGGTCCTTTGGTATCACACCAAAATACCAGCGCGTTGACCTGTTTAACTACAACGTTTCCGTCAGTAATTTTGACAAAAACGACATTGACTCCAGCGAGTACCGCAATACCAAAACCGGTTTTAACGCCGACGTCGGTCTGTCCACAAACCTGAACGATAACTGGACTCTCGGTCTGGCCGTACAAAATATCATCCCCCGCTCAATCGATACCAAAGAAGTAAATGGTGAAAAGGGAACGTTCAAGATTAAACCGCAGGCCACTGCCGGCGCCTCATGGCACAACAGCTTCATCACAACCGCGCTCGATGTCGACCTGACTGAAGCGAGTGGTTTCACCAGTGATAATAAGCGTCAGTTTGCAAGTCTGGGTGCCGAGATTAATGCCTGGAACTGGATGCAGGTGCGTGCGGGTTACCGCCAGAACATGGCTTCCGGAGAAGGCAATGCTTTCACTGCCGGCCTGGGGTTCTCTCCGTTTGATGTGGTTCACCTGGATATCACGGGCATCGCAGGCACTGATCGTACCTACGGGGCGGTTGCACAACTTCAATTCACTTTCTGATCCAGCAAAATGAAGGGGCTGTTTACTGACAGCCCTGGAAGTCCTCAGGAGAACACTATGAAAAAACTCATTCTTTGCTCAGGTATCTCTTTTGTACTTATGGCTCTTGCGGGGTGTAGCCAGAACCAGCTCAATCAGTTTCAGCAGCAACTGTCAGATGTCAGCACAATGATATCACCTGGAGAGCAGCATACTTCTGACAAACAGGCTGAACGTAATGAGATTACCCAGGCATTCAGCCTGCCAGTCGGCGTAGATACTGCTGCACTACGCCTGAAGCAACATTATGGTTTTCCCTCAGATGAAGATGTTTCAGCAGCAAGAAACAATGGCCAGGGAAATGCTGGCTGGTCAGCATCGGCAATTTCAGAAGGTGCCAGTTGGTCAGCCCAACCTGGGTCTTATTATCGCATGAGCCGGAACTGGGCAGCTAATGATCGCCTGACAATAGAAGTCACAGGCGATGCTAAACGCAGCAACGTGACCGCAATTTATCGTTCCTCCAATCCGGAGCATCTTAAACCTGAATGGACCGCGCGCCTGTGGAAACAAATTCCGGAAGTCGCACGCGGTACGAAGGTTAGTCGGGAGGTCGGGCAATGAGCAAGTCACCTTCTCCACGGCCGCAGGAGACTGATATGTCCAGTTTACCAACTGGTGAAAATATCAAAGCCATTGAAAAGCTAATTAGCGATGCCTCAGAGGTTATTGCAAAACGCGAGCGCTCAGTCAGACGTGCAGAACGAAATCTGGAAATAGCCGAAGACCACCTTGCAGACCTGGAAAATCAGAGAGATGAACTCGTCATAGCGAGCTGGGGAGATGTTCCTAATTGGCATGGAATATTTAGTATGAGTGAGGATGCCTCAACTACCATGCGAGCATACCGTGATAAATGGGTCGGTACGATCGCAGGTCTGCGTCTAACTGCCTTCGGCAATATTTATACCGGACAGTCAGTTTACGGGATCGGTTTCACAACAAAGTCTGAAGAAGAACTGGAGCAAACAGTCCAGATGGTGGAGTTTGTTCTGCCGTACCTTATTGCTGATGAGCGAAAAGAAAAATCATTAATGATTTATAACTACCCCGCGGTGGACTGCTACCACAGCTTCGTTTTTAATATCGAAACAGGTACATATGGCATCGCCACAGATCGCTTTATGTCACGTCAGGAAACGATGGAGTTTCCCTCACTGGAATTCGCACTTCGTCATCTCCAGGCAAACACCTTAATAGACGATGTAGATAAACGGAAAAGCCTGAACGATGAGGTGACGGAATGAAAGATGTGTACTGGGTAGTCGAAGCCAACGGGAAGGAAATTGGCGCTATGACACTGGATGAGTTTGAAGACATCCAAAAGTCCGTGAAGGCAAACTGGTTGAACAGGATCGTTGCCGTTATCAGGTTTTTCTTTTTCCCTGCATATAAGAAAACAGGCCTGTATTTGCCTGAAATTGAAGAGGAAGTAAAAGCACTTTTGCAGGTCAGAACTGATGCTCCGCTAACCATTAAATTCGTTCGCGGAGAAATGCCATCTCAGATAAGACTACTATAACGGCCAGTAGCAAGATGCTGCCTCATCAACCATTCAATCTCTATACCCAATAAAAAAGCCCCCGGGAGGGAGCTTTTTATTATTCAGGCGGCCTGATTCAGGACATGACGTAAACGACCGGGCCAGTTGCCCTGGTAATGCGCAAACGTATGCAACACACGACGGCGTTCATCGCAAAGAGAGTTGCCAATAACCACTTCACCTGGCACTCCACACAGCGTTAACTGAATATAAGCCATCCCCGCAGCCAGCGGATCGATATCAGTAGCTGAAACCCACAAATACCGGTGTGGTGAATAACCGGCATCGCGCAGCACAGTGGCAAATGCGAGCACCATACATCCTGCGCCACAGGCTGGCTCCGCCAGGGTAATAAAAGGCTTGTCCGCAAAATTATCAGCAACGTTGCCGAGTTGCATGCGCGCCATCATGATGCCCACATCCCATGGGGTAAAAAACTGACCACGATATTTATCACCCAGTTCGAGCTGCATGAAAACCTGTCCAAGAAAATCCCCCGGTGAATCATCCAGCCCATTGACAACATGGGCCAGCAATTCTGCCATACGGACTACATCCTTCTTTTCATAACGTGCAACTATGTGTAGATATTTCTGCTCCCGCTTTTCGCAGAAACTGAGGGCATTCTGAAGAGCAATAACGCTGCAACTGATGAAGTCTTCAAAAACCTGATGTCGATGGTGATAACGAGCAGTCTGGTTGAAAAGCGAAATGAACGCCTTTTCATGGTTTATAAGATTTTTCATGCATGTCTCCTTTAACGGGAAACACGCCCCTGACGGGGAAACAGTGTTTCCCGTCAGGGTGAAAAAAAGCCACAACAAGTGTTGTGGCCAGTATGTTGAACCGGTTAGCCCGGGTTATCCTGGTTTAGTGTCAGGCCCGAATGCTCCCGTATTGTGCCGCTGGCGCCGCATATGGCGTTACCGCTGTGGTTTCCGTAGAGACAAGGTACATTCTTGCTGTTTCACCGTTGCTCAGTTGCTGCATTTCTTCCGGCCAGGGGCCACTGTCAACGTGATCACCGCGGTCAAAACAGTTATATCCGGAAAAACCTTCATCCACTGATTTCCAGTAATGACGGATCTCACAGTCAAACAGCTCTGACATCTCACCCATAACCTCTCCAGATGGCGGGTACCAGGGGGTATCGAACGTCAGTAATATCGTGCCCAGTGATTCACGGCTCCAGTTGGCTTTATGACCAGCCGGGAACTCCACACCATACAGCTGCGTGTAAAGATCTGCAGTTGTGTTAAGCCCCCGGAACAAACCACTGTTACCGTTCAACTCAGTTGCAAGACGTGACGGCATTATCATCAGCATATCGCAGGGACAACTCGCGGCCGGCATTATACTGAGCCATTCCCAACGCTCCTGCGGATCGAACTGTTCCCCGAAGCTGGCAACACCAAACCAGTCAGCATAGTGAACAGCCATCAACTGGGACATTATCTGGCGCGATGAAACTGGAATACTCTCCCATTTAAGTGTTTCCAGGCCGGACTGAACCCAGATCTTCTCCATACGTGCAATAGTAGCGCTGTCGAGCCACGCATCCTTTTCCATTAATTCCAGGAAATGCTGGAACGCCTGGTTTGCCGAAGTAGAAGCCCCCGTACCGGCGGCCGTAAGCATCGGATAAGCAGTAAACTCTGTCGCTTTTGTTGGCTTAAGTATCCCGGCACATCCAGCAAGAAACAGCTTTATGGCCTGCCGTATGGCATGTCGATAACGCGGAGTTTCAGTGCCGGCAATCCAGGACTGCATCACGTCAATACAAACAGATTTCGCAGTGATTTCCAGACGGTTTTTGCACCATGAAAACATAGTTATTACTCCTCTTTAGTTTAGACAGAGGGCATCTCCCTGAGGAGATACCCTCAGGGGATGCTGATGACCAGGGCCATCAAGTTTATTGTTAAGCAGCCTTGTTCTGTTCCGGTTGTCGGTTCAGTGGCTGCAGTAAAAATTCCGACGCTTCCCGGGCAAACCGGCAGGCGCGGAAAAAGGCTTTTTTATCGTCACGAAGTACCTTCAGCCAACTGGCCAGATAGCTTTCATGTTGAACATCACCGTAAATACCCAGCTCTGCACAAAGAAAAGCACTGCCGGTTTCGGCAATAAGCTCCTCAAAGGCGTAAACCGGATCACCGAATTTTCGCGAAGAAGATGTTATCCCTTCACGGCTAAGGCGGCGGCTGTGGCCGGTTGCATGAACCAGTTCATGCAGTAGCGTGGACCAGTAATCAGCTTCAGAATTAAACTGCGAAGTCGTAGGCATCACAATTCGATCGGTTGATGGCTGATAATACGCCCGGTTTTGTCGGTACGATGTGCAAACCACACCGGTTGCATTCAGTACTGACAGTACCTGCCCCTGTTGTTGTTCACTGAGTATGGAATGCCGCTCCTCTTCTGCCTCTGTTGGCGGCATGCCGGCAACAGCATCCGGCAGTCCATCACACTGGGCGACATTGAAAAGTTGCAGCGGCTTCAGCATCGCAAGCGACTCCATGACGGGATTACCGTCTTTATCGAACAGCTTGTTATCGTTGCCATCCGTCGCCTGTTTCTCAAACGGTTTGTAGATAATGGCCATCGAGCTGGTTTCACCCTTGCGCACCTGACCACCCACGGCTTTCGCCTGCTGGTATGTCAGCCATCGATCGGATGGAAATCCCCGCTCTTCAGCAGACATCCACAGCAAGGGTATATTCACTCCGCTGTAATGGCGGCCGGTTGTGGCATTCACCGGTAACGCGCTGCCATGTACGTTCTGTGCAGAACGCCACGGCCGGCGCCACGGTGGAACCCCTTTTCCCAGGGCAGCAATGATTTTGTCGGTGACCTGCTGGTAAAGATCGGCTTTCTGAGCCGGCGCGGCCTTACGGCCGCGAATGGATTTGTTCATAAGGATGCAACCTGTAAAAAAGGGCGCATCCTCCCCGGGGGCGGAAGAATGCGCCACCGGGAGTGGAAAAAAGTCAGAGATAGTCAGTAATACAACCTAACGGCGGGTTGCCGCGTAACGGAAAGAGCCATCAGACATCACCTCGCTGACGCTGCTGCGCACGCTGCGAACCGCACTCTCAAATATCGCGCGATCAGCAGGTTTTGCCCGTTTACAGTCGAGACGGATTACCCTGTCAAGCACATACAGCGCCTGCGAGCGCCAGCTCAGACGTTCCGCATTCCCCACACAGGCAGGTAAATGCCGGAGAGACTGATCGTAGAGCCAACGAATATTGCTGCGATATTCCTCCACCAGGACATACACCTTTTCTGGCGGACGGGTCTCTTTACGAATTGTCATACCAGTCCCCAGTGGACCGGCCGATGGCATCATAAAAAGATCGTGGTGTTCGGTCAGAACGGCGTCGAATTTGCTCTGCTCCATAAAGGTCTGAAAAGCGTATTCCTTCCCGGGAATTAACAGGTCTGCATTTTCCGACCAGTTTGCATCTTTCGAGGGATTACAACCTTCCGCCCATGCCCTGAGCCATTCGCCGGGGTTTCGGTCATCCGGAACCCGGATGTATATACCAAGGTTCTTTTCAAGCAGCAGTGGCCTTTGCATACCGCCCTGCTGTGATAAAAGAGGGCGTAATTCGGTTGAGGTAAAGCGAATCATCAGGACTCCTTAAATTAATAAGGAGGAGACTTCCCCTGGAGGGAAGGTCCCTCCGGGAAGTGTTAATCAGTCAGAACTGATTCAGTCGAAACGGTAACGCAGCCAGGCCATCTGCTGCGCCATCTGCCGTCCCGCCCGTAAAGCCTTACGTGCGGAGGCAAACTGACCGGCGCTGGCCAGTTGCTGATACTGCCAGTCACGCGAACTGTAGCCCGTTCTGCGTGAAATGATGGCGGTAAAACCCCCTTCAGACTGAACGACCTCGGCGCGGAAACTGCTGTGACCGCTACGGTTGGTGAACCATTCGGCCTGCTGCTGCCGCATTGCTTCTGAAATGCGGCTGAGGACGCGCGTGGTATGGGTGATAAACAACAGTATTATACTGCTCATGGTTTTCTCCTTAGTTAATGCGGAGAAAACCATCACCGCAGATGCAGGGAGGTTGTCCCCGCATGGGTTGGTACATCAGTTATAAGCTGGCTTCATTCAGAAAACACAACCACCTCCGTATGGAGAAAGTCCCCATAGGGTTCAGTGCATCACGTCAGAAATCAGCATCGCTGCGTTCCATAGACAGAAAGGCCTCTTCGTCTTTGACTGCGCTTTTGTAGAAATATATCCAGGCTTCTTTATCAATACCTTCTGCCATGCGGCAGAGGTCGTTAAAGAATGCCTCCCATGATCCCGGTATAAGTTTTCGAACATACAGTTCAGCCAGTTCCCGGGCAACAGAAGCCATATCCCAGACATAATACGGAAAGCCGTCTTCATCTGTCCCGGTATTTAGGTCAAGGCGGCGAAGCGCTGCGATACTCAGCAGCTCGCCTTCCGCTTTAGCCAGTGCAACTTTGTGAGCATTACGCTCGCTGGCACGGATGTGAAAATCTTCGGTGAGAATTAACTCGTTCATAAAGGATTCCTTAAAGAGTTGTGGAATCCTGTCCCTGACCGGGACAGAAGTCCCGTTAGGGTGAGAAAATCTTCGACTAATAAGGCCGTCAGGCGATGTCTGAGAAATGGGCGCTCTGATAAAACATTTCGCGCAATTGCTCTGTAGCTTCGTCCAGCTCTTTTTCCTCGCGAGACCTGGTAACGCCCTGAAGAAAAGCTGTACTCCAGTGAAAACTGTGAACATCTGTCCCCAGAAGCGTAAGCTCGCTCACTGCTTCTTCGACAAAGGTATGTTTTATGAAGCCATGCTCAGTTGCAAAACCAACTGTATGCGCGACATGTCTGAGAAAAGTCAGGTAATCAGGAAGGCCGTCAGCAGGAACCTGAGGATCTGCGTCGACCATGAGTTTGTTATCCAGACGAACGTTAAGCTGAGTTTTTACGTAATCCACAATGATTTTTGCAGAAGCGGGTGAGTCACAACTCAGTAACGCGAGCGGATTGATCATTCTGGTGTAATGCATGGGTACGATTCCTTATGAAAAAAGGGAACCGTCCCAAAGGGAAAGTATCCCTCAGGGTGAGAATCAGGCCAAAAATGCCGGATGAGTAAATCAGGTGTTTGGTAGTGTGAAGTGATGTAGAAAAGGACCTTAACCTGTAATCAGGTTCCTGTTTGCAAAGGTTAAACAGGTTTGAACCGCCCGAAAGCGCCATCTCTCAGGTTATGATGGCATTGGCATGTGATTACCCGAAGGCGCCTGTCTCAAATCACTCAGGCATTGGCAGTTGTCAGAGACAACGTTAGCAAATTAAGCGTACACAATTCCCGCACCTCAGGCAATAGTGTCAACGCAAAGATCTTCCCACATTGTGGTTTGAACCAGGACGATGAAGCCCTTAACGGAAAGTCACTACTGCTGAGAATATCCTGAGAAAATGTGTCATGTTTAAATTGACCAGAAAAAAGGATCATATTTTTACATTTCATGAGCGTTTTCTTTTTCTCTCAGTGATTTCCTGAAAGTTTCAGACAGTGCGCCACGGATGAAATACAGACAGGCATCAGTACGGGTAAATTTGTCTCCGTAATGCGCATGAACCTCCTGTGAACAAGCCACCTCGTAATGCCCCCTATCGATAATACGTGAAATCCTTTCCTTCCATCCCAAAAACACACGACCAATAACCAAATCCTCACCAGAAACAAAAATGCTTTTACTCATTACCCTCTACCTTATTATAAACACGAGCCACGTATTGTCCCCTGCCATCGCCATGTCCCAAATCCATTGATGCCAGAGCCTGTGCCTCTTCTTTAGTGAAACCTCTTTTCATATGATAATTCATGACATCAACAGAGTAGGCATAGCGTAAACTATGAGGCGCATATTTTCCTGTTAATCCGGACTCACGGACAACATTGCGATAACGTTCAATAGCCGTATGTAATGATGGCTTATCAATCAACTTTCCATTATTTTCATTCAAGTGTTTAAGGGACGCATTGATTGCAGCCAGAGTTGATTCACGATCTAATACCGTTGTATCTCTTGGTCGTCCTCCTTTTGTCCCAAATACAACACGTATTTTTTCGTCACCATTGAGTAAAGCTTTTTTCCAGGTACGCAACGATTTAGCAGACTGTACTGTTTCTTCTGTTCTTAACCCGAGTAATCTGGATAATCTCATTGCACATGCAACGCCATCATCCTTTTGCTCTACACTCGTCAATACCTGCCGAAAATAAGCATCGGGAATAGCAACCTTAGTTCCATCCCGGCTCGTTTCCGAAATACCCAGAGCCTGATTGCTCAGTTTATCATGAGAAGGATTTGCCATGAATGTTTTCCCCGCAACACGTAACAAAGCCCGGATAGCTGCCATTTCGTTCTGAAGTGTGCGTCTGGAAATATCTTCAGAAAGGCGGCTCTTCATATACAACTCGATATGCCCCGTCTTGATATTTTTAATATCTCTGATTTGAACATTAAGTTTTAATAAACGTTCGGCAAACCTGTCCGCAATTTTCATTCGGTCAGAAACGGTTTTAAAACTTCCCCCTGCCTGCCTGGCAAGCGTTTTAAGATTTTTATTCAGTTTTGCCATAAACAACCCTCCATTTAAACAGGTGTCAGTGCTTTTCCGTCTGCGTGAACGGAAAAGCACTGACACCGGCTGCGCCACAGCTACAGACGATGAATTTCACCCCGACGGCACGGTTTATGGTTGTGCTTCCTGCGTCTCGACAGATATCTGTGCATCGGGGCGGCGAAATGTTGAGTTATTGCGAAGCTCCCCAGGTCTCTGACCTGTTCGCGGTTTGCACCGGGCTGAAATTAATCAGTCTGCTTCCACACACCAGTATGTTGACTGGTGTCGCCATCGATATCGTGTCGATTTTCTCCTTTCAGAATGAAGTCCTTACCCGTTTTTACGAGAAAGACGTTTGGTTGATAAATGAACAAGAAGTGAATGAAGTACGTTTTTAAGGCCCTTAAAACCTTTAAGTACGTGTTGGTCAGTTGGTAAAAAAGTTGTCGAAATGGCAGTGCGTCAGCTCTGCCTGTTATGCGCTGCGCGCGTCACTTGGTACTCGTTTCACTCGTGCACAAGTGACGCCGCGCTCCTCTGCTCTCAATGCAGTCGTGGAAGATGCCCAAATGTTCCAAATGGTCATACCCACGCCGCAAAGTTCGCAACGGCCAGCAGCGTCATAAAGAGTGAAAACGATAAGAAAATTGCGGCCAGACAACGGCTGCAAGACGTATCTGAAAAACAGATACAGAAGTGAAAGGGACCTTCATCGCCAGATTCAAACTGTATGCGATCTTCGTTTTCAAAGGGTAAACGAAGTTACCGCCCGAAGGCGCCACCTCTCAGGTCACGGTGGCATTGGCATGGCGATCACCCGAAGGCGCCTCTCTCAGATCGCCGAGGCATTGGCATGTTGCATACAACGCAACGGTACAACGAGCAAGATATTAGATCGGAGCGTGATCCTTTATCAAGTTTTTATCTGTGACATGGAAGACGAGTCTGCAGGAAACCCTCCAAAATTTGAAGGGTACCTTTAATGATTTACATGTAATCAATAGTCACCTTTATGATGGATTCTCGACGATGAACTTATCATAAATATCGTCCAGACCAGTGGCCAGACTATGGTAAAACTCCGTATGATATTCCCCATTACATGAGTACTTTATAATCCATCCATATGAAAAGTCTTTCGTTGTATATTCAATATCTAAAATTGTCACAGAACTACCGAAACACAATAAACGTATAAGTCTGTTAAATCTGTTTAAATACTCAACTGAATTTATCTCTACATCGTAATTACTTTCTATATGACCTATTCGATCAGCAATAAACCAAGTTTCTGATAACATGCCTTTAATTGTTGATGGAAATAACCTACATGCCATCAAACCATCAATAATATCCTCATTGAATGATACGCCCTGGCAGTTTATTTTCGTTCTGACAGAACCCAGAAAATAAAAAATGAATCTTAAATAACCACGACATTTATCATAATTCCATCTCTGAAACTCGCAAACTTCGTATTTTGTAAAAGATACACCATTAACCGTAGATGTATAGCTTAATATAAATCCGACATACAACCTGGAATGTTTTTCTTCAAGTTTCTCAGCGTTCTCAAAAGATACATTATTTGCCTTAACTACAGAAACCTTAAGATCAGAATGTCGGAATGATTTATCCAATATCAATATACTGATTGGCTCAGGCGCTTCAGCACTTGTTCCAGACACTGCCCCTAACCATTAAGGATTGAATCGCCACAGAATACCAAGTAATGCGCCAACCTGGTAAGCACTGAGAGCCAGATTAATATTTTAATCTGGCTCTGTTTCTGAGAATATCTATGTAGTTACATTTTGGTTCAAGAATCAATCGAAAGTAAATAATCAAGTCCTGACAAGCACTCCTCCAGACATTCAGCTACGACTTTAATATAGGGTTCAGTTTGGCTGCCTAATAAATGGGTATACCCCTGTAGAGCAGGTAAGTGTGCACATATAAATCCCTTTAAAATACTCCAGGTCTCGGGGGTGTTTAAATTTTCATTTGTCAGCACACAACTTATAAAAAGCAATTCCACACCAAAATGGTCACCAGGAACATGTTTATGTACCATCGGCAATTTGATGTTAAGCATAGAGGGAGCAAAATTGAATTTTTGATAGAAATCCTCTTCTTCTGCTCCCCCATCAAAGCTTGCTGCAGGAAATTGCCAGATGTCTCCATGACGTAAGCCATTACTAAAGACATGATTATAGGGTGGACAAAACAAACCAGATTGTGGGAAGCAGAAATAGTCATAAAACGCCTGCTGACATTCTTTAATCGCAAGGTTTTGCCCTGTACATTGCTTTATCCAGTCAATAAGCTCTTGTTCAGGGCTTTTGAGTAGTAAGGATCCAGCAATATCACAGGTTCTTCTCAACTCTTCCACTTCACACATACTTGCCCCCTACGCTTTGATAATTTTAGCTCGTGTATTAAAGAAACTGCTACTGCCACCAATTGGATCCATAAGCGGCATCCCCCATACATCTGGATCCAGTCGCATTATTGGATTTAAATTTATCCCCGCAGCCCGGATTTTACTGCCTTTAATTCGCTTCCCACCAATATCAATATCGGTTGCTCCGTAACCCCAATGGCCATAGCCAACGATAAAGCTGATCACTCCGGGTGCAACCCCATCTCTGAGTTTTACTTCACAACGCCTACGCCCTTCAACAGTTTCGACCCATACACTATCACCGGTTTTCAAACCGAGAGCTTTCCCATCCTCGGTATTAATTTCAGCCCAGTTTGTCGGCTGTATCTCTCGGATAAAACTGTTGGAAGACAGTCGGGACTGGGTCTGAAGTGCACTTTTTCGGGTCAATATTGTAAAATCCATACCTTTGCCCTGATCGAGCTCATCCACTTTTTTCCCCATCATAGTGAGAGATGGTTGCCAAAGTGCAGTTCCTGAAAAACGTTCACCGGTAAAACTATTTAGACCCTGAGCAATTTTTTCATTGTACATTCTGATACGATTATTGAATTGATTTTTCAATTGCGTACCATTCCGTCTGGTAGTAACTGGCTCAAAACGACCACCGCGTGACATTAAAAAAAGTACTTTTCTCCATTCATCAGACTTAAGACTACTGAAATACTTCTTCTGGTAATCTTCAAGACCGGCAATTTTTATATCATCATCAGTAGCATCCGATACTGGTGTTCCACTATAAGCAACGTTTGCAGTACCTTTCAGATAGTAATCCTCCATTTTTTCGAGAGGCCATAGAGTTCCATTACTGTCAGGGATAGCATTTTTCCCAAACCCAGCCATGTTTAATTTCGAAGCTATATCAATAAAGAAAGTCTCAAGACAAAAATGTTGTCCCGCCTGGTTTTTTCCAGTCAGCGGCTCGATAACGGGATAACGTACAGCAGTCCCCTTGACCATAGTTGCTTCAAGCATCGGATGCTGGACATAACGTTCCAGATATGTAATGTCAGGGATAATATAATCTGCATACATGCTGGTATCACTAACGACAATATCACTGGCAATAATTAATGGTATTTTTGTTGGATCACAAACCCCTCGAATAATATCTTCTTTACCCATGCCTGGAGCGCTGTATAAAGGCGTACACATATGCCACAACAGAATGTCGGCTGTATACGGATAACCTTCCAGTGCTGAAGGCAAGATATCACTGAAAATATCTTTAGTGAAAGGGAACCACGGCCTTTTAGCTGGGTAGGGGGCTTCGCCACGAGCAACCTTTGTCTTAAATTCAGTAGAATCTTCATAGCGAAAGCCATCTTCACGGGTAATTTTAATACCAAATTGAGCTGGCACCAGAGAAGGAATAGCAGTCAGGTCATATACCCCTTTGTCATAAGGGAATCCACCTCCCCCGAGGGAACCACCACCACTCCAGTTCAAATTACCGATTAAGACGTTCAACTGATTTATTGCAAAACCTGTATAATAACCGTTCGGGTGCTGTGCAATTCCACGATAAAACTCTGTGGATGCTTTTCGTCCATGCTTAGTGAACTCGTCAGCTAAATTGACAATATCGTCAATGCGAACACCACTGATATCGGCATAATACTCTAGAGAATAATCATTCGCTGATGTCTTTAATAAATGAAATGCTGTAGCAACCCCTATACCATTAACACTCCCGCTATAATCCAGTATTGCTTTAACACATTTTTCCGCTAATTCTGGAATACCAGTGAGATTAATTACGACACTGTCGTTACTGTCCCCCAAGGCAGCTTCACTAGAAGTAATAAATTTCCCAAAATTAGGATGTGTTTCATCGGTAATAATCAGATAACTGGCATCCGTGAAACAAGTTTCACCAGCATTTTTGGCAGAAGACTGATTAGGGTAACTTAAAAAATCCGTATTATGGCGATTATGATCTATAATCCAGCTTATCATCCCCATTGCGATAGCACCATCAGTACCTGGTCGCGGAGCAAGCCAGAACATATTTGGGTCATCCGTTATAGTTCGGGGTAATACTGGATCAATAACAGCAATTTTACAGCCCTTTGAACGCGCCTCTGCTGAGTATTTCCCTAATGTCTGCATAGGGAAATTAGCTTCTCCAGGCGCGGTTCCCCAATATAAAACAAACTCTGACTCACAAAGATCTGCTTTAAAATTATTATGCTCAGTATATACAGCACTCGTAGCAATGTGATGGCTTAATTCGCATATATTAGTGTGTTCGTAATTATTAACTGTGCCAAAGGATTTCGCGAAACGAGTCTGAAAATCTTTTCGCGTTTTAACAATACGTCCGCTTTGTATAACAAGCTTATTAGATACTCGCCCTAAGTCATGATTGTTATCATCAATCCATTCATCACGTTTTTCATATAATGCCCGGAATCCTTTTATCTCAAGGTTTTGACTAGCCTCATCACCTGTATCAGCGAAAATCTTTCCACCATTGACCACTTCATCGATCAGTTTTTCCCACTCAATAGGCACCCATTTATTACTTCCTCTCGGGCCAGAGCGCTTCAGGGGAACTGTCAGTCGATATGGGTCGTAAGCAGTTTGTAGACCCGCGTTCCCTCGGGCACATAGTGTACCCGGAGTATTGGCAGTGTCCACCACCGGGATATTCATATCCTTATAATCAATCAATGTGTTCGGATGATATGGATTACCCTGTAAGCGTTCCAGTTTTCCGGTTTTACGGTTCACTTTGGCTCTCAGTCCACACTCTCCATGACACTGAAGACATACAGAATGACGTACCATATAATTGGGATTTATAACATGCTGGCCAGTTTCTTTATCAAGCAGCCATTCAGGTTCAGTTGACTGACCATAAAAGGTTGATTTTGCTTGCTCTCCTGCATCTAAGAATGTACCTGCACGGTAAAATACTTTTCCATAAATACTGGCACCAACACCTACACCTAGCGCGGCACAACCTGTAAGAAAATGACGTCTGTTCATTTAATTTCTCCTCCTGTATGTGCCGGATATTTGTGTTGGAAATTCTCATAAAACAATATGACTAAAGCAAGAATACCTGCCATGAAAAATATACTACCAAAAGAATATAAATATTCTTTTGGTTCAGGGTGATAAGTAAAGACTCCGGCGCTGCTACGACTCGTTCCCTGCCCCCCAACCAACAAAAGAAAACGAACACCCCAGGCAGAGATAGCAGATAGAATAATGATAATTATGTAGTGGATTTTATTTTTAGATCTAATTACAGCAATCATAACGCAAGCTAAAACCAACGCTCCCACAGTAATTATCTGCGTTGCTAAATAGTTAGAATCAAGTAAACCAAAGGAGGTGCTGATAGTTTCTCCCGCAAAGACATGCCCCCACCATGTGAATAGCAATAAAATAAACATAGTAATAAGCATCACACCAAGCCCGCAATAAGATGAAATTACTGCCGGTTGTTCATTAGTATGTTTAGAAACTAAACTGTAGGCTATGAATCCAGTATAAAGTCCACTAAGTAACATTAAGACTGCAGACAGTGGGGTATTCCAGAGTGCAATACCATGCTCATTAGTCATGAATATTCCAGAGTACATCCCTAAAAATATCCCAGTTCCTATAAGAAGGATTTTTGTTAATTTATCAACGAAAACAGACAGCTTTAATGGCGTGAGTTGCAGGATTAGTAACAGGCAAAACAGGGGTAAAATCAGTACACCATATTTTATTATTGAACCGTACCAGTGTTCCCAACCATATATAAATCCATAAATTAACCGGCCGGGTTGCTGTACCTCTGCTAATACATTTAATATGCCTCCAAATGCTAATGCAAAAGCCAATGCCACAGGTAAAAGGTTAGTCTTTGACTGACTCCCCCAGTTAAGGAAGGACCAGATAACAGCGAGACCTCCTGATGCACCTAACAATAGCGAGTAATTAATAAAAAGCAAGCCAAATGGAGATTGATGTGCAATATTTAAAATGGTCGTCATCATGATTTACTCCTGATTTACCCAGGGGAGTTCCTGATCGAAAACATCAGAAAACTCTTTCGTCCAAGTCTTACTTTTTATTTCTTCTCCTACAGTCATTTCATTGTTTAACCCAATATAAAATACCTGAGGCTTGTTACCCGTTGCTGGATTCAAAACATTTGTTATATGCTCTGAATATAATTTATGCACTTCACTTTCTTTGTCATTCAGATCACCAAAAACCCTTGCTGCACCGACACAAGTTTCGACACAGGCTGGGACGAGCCCCTGTTCTATGCGATGCGCGCAAAAGGTACATTTATCAGCTGTTTTGGTTTCAGTATTAATAAAACGAGCATCATAAGGGCAGGCAGTAACACAGGCACCACAGCCCCAACAAATATCCTGATTGATAAGAACAATGCCATCATTGCGTTTAAACGTAGCACCTGTTGGACAAACAGGGACACAGCTAGGGTTTTCACAATGGTTACATAGACGCGGAAGAAACTGTCTTTTGGTTTTTGGATATTGACCAACTTCAATATCGGCGACCCAGGTTCTGAATTGCCCCGGCGGTGCGTGATTCTCGATTTTGCAACTGACAGTACATGCCTGACAACCCACGCATTTACGCAGATCTATGACCATACACCAGTGCTGTTTTTTTTCAGTAAGTCTGGGGGCTGCCTGAGTAGGAGCTATAACAAGCGCAACTCCAGTCGCAATGGCTAATGTAGATATAAGTTTCCGTTTTTGGGAATCTTTTGGATAGTCGTCATCATCGGTATTCATAGTTACCCTTCAATTTATTGTTTACATAAATATGAATAAAAAGACATAACAAAAGAAAACAGAGGTAGTATGGGTGTACGAACTTGTCATTGTTTTGACATTTATCAAATACATTCGCTTATGCGTATATGTTGTTGATTTTCATCTCCGCTGGAGATATCGTTACCCAAACGAACAGGAGGAATGATGTCGCTTACTTCCCTACAACTCTTTAAGAATCTGTCTGATGAAACACGTCTGGGTATTGTTCTCATACTCAGAACCATGGGGGAGTTGTGCGTCTGTGATCTTTGCACTGCACTTGATCAATCACAGCCTAAGATCTCCCGGCATCTGGCAATGTTGCGGGAAAGCGGGATTTTGCTTGATAGTAAGCACGGAAAATGGGTTCATTACCGCTTATCCCCACACATTCCTTCATGGGCTGCGCAGATTATTGAGCAGGCCAGGTTAAGCCAACAGGACGATCTTCAGGCCATCGCCCGTAAACTGGCTTCAGTCAACTGCACTAACAGCAGTAAGGCTATTTGTATTTAAAAATTTGCCTGAATATATATGATTTTCCACATGTGAGGTGTTAAGGATGAAAACGCTAACGGTATTCGACCCAGCGATGTGTTGTAGCACCGGTGTCTGCGGTACTGATGTCGATCAGGCTCTGGTTGATTTTTCTGCGGATGTACAATGGCTTAAACAACGAGGTGTTCAGGTAGATCGTTACAATCTGGCACAGCAACCGATGAGCTTTGTCCAGAACGAGAAAGTTAAAGCATTCATTGAGGCTTCCGGTGCGGAAGGACTGCCACTACTGTTACTGGATGGCGAAACAGTGATGGCCGGACGTTATCCGAAACGGGCTGAACTTGCACGGTGGTTTGGGATTCCGCTGGAGAAAGTAGGATTAGCGCCTTCAGGCTGCTGCGGTGGTAATACTTCTTGTTGTTAAGTATGCCAGGAGGACAAATGAAATTTTTAGAAAATATACCCCCTTATCTGTTTTTTACTGGTAAAGGTGGTGTAGGTAAAACCTCTATTTCCTGCGCCACAGCGATCCGTCTTGCAGAACAGGGTAAACGAGTATTGCTGGTCAGTACCGACCCGGCCTCAAACGTTGGCCAGGTGTTTGGCCAGACGATAGGCAACACCATTCAACCAATAGCCTCTGTTCCGGGATTATCGGCTCTTGAGATTGATCCTCAGGCAGCTGCACAGCAGTACCGGGCCAGAATCGTTGACCCAATTAAAGGCGTCCTGCCTTATGACGTCGTTAGCAGCATCAACGAACAACTGTCGGGTGCATGCACAACCGAGATTGCTGCATTTGATGAGTTTACTGGATTGCTGACTGACGCCTCTCTGCTGACCCGCTTTGATCATATCATTTTTGATACAGCACCTACTGGCCATACTATCCGCCTTCTCCAGTTGCCTGGTGCATGGAGCAGTTTTATAGAGAGTAATCCAGATGGCGCATCTTGTCTGGGCCCAATGGCGGGACTGGAAAAACAGCGTGAACAATATGCTCATGCCGTTGAAGCGTTGTCTGACCCAACACGCACCCGACTGGTTTTAGTCGCGCGGTTGCAGAAATCAACGCTACTGGAAGTCGCCAGAACTCATCTGGAACTTGCCGCCATCGGTCTTAAAAATCAGTATCTGGTCATTAATGGCGTTCTTCCAAAAACTGAAGCCGCTACCGATACACTGGCTGCAGCAATATGGGAACGTGAACAGGAAGCGCTAGCTCATCTTCCCTCTGATCTTTCTGGCCTTCCAACTGACACGCTATTCCTTCAACCGGTTAATATGGTCGGTGTATCTGCACTCAGCGGGCTTCTCTCCACTCAGCCAGAAGCAGTATTATCTTCTGCAGACTACATTCAGCAACGTCCTGATATTCCATCGCTCTCTGCGCTAGTTGATGACATTGCCCGTAATGAACATGGTTTGATCATGCTGATGGGCAAAGGTGGCGTGGGGAAAACCACGATGGCTGCTGCCATTGCCGTCAGACTGGCCGAAATGGGATTTGATGTCCATCTGACAACGTCTGATCCTGCGGCGCATCTCAGCACAACCCTCAATGGCAGCCTTAAGAATCTGCAGGTCAGCAGGATCGATCCTCACGAGGAAACGGAACGCTACCGTCAGCATGTTCTTGACACTAAGGGAGGCGAACTGGACGAAGCAGGAAAACGCCTGCTGGAAGAAGATTTACGCTCTCCTTGCACCGAAGAGATTGCGGTCTTCCAGGCCTTTTCACGGGTGATTCGTGAAGCGGGTAAGCGCTTCGTGGTCATGGATACGGCACCCACCGGGCATACGCTACTACTGCTGGATGCCACCGGGGCGTATCACCGCGAAATTGCTAAGAAAATGGGCGATAAAGGCCATTTCACCACGCCAATGATGCAGCTTCAGGACCCGGAGCGAACCAAAGTGTTACTGGTCACGCTGCCGGAAACCACGCCTGTGCTTGAGGCGGCAAATTTGCAGGCCGACCTTGAACGCGCAGGGATTCATCCCTGGGGCTGGATTATCAATAACAGCCTTTCCATTGCCGATACCCGTTCACCGCTGCTTCGTCTGCGGGCACAACAGGAACTTCCGCAGATCGAGAGCGTTAAATTCCAGCATGCCAGTCGCGTAGCTCTTGTTCCTGTACTGGCGTCAGAACCGACCGGCATCGACAAACTCAAACAACTCGCTGGTTAATTATTGTCATTATTCGGGGCAGCTTTGCTGCCCTTTCGGGAGGTTATATGTTACTGGCAGGAGCCATTTTTATCCTGACCATCGTGTTGGTTATCTGGCAGCCAAAGGGATTAGGCATTGGCTGGAGCGCCACGCTGGGTGCCGTACTGGCTCTGGCATCGGGTGTGATTCATATCGCCGATATTCCGGTGGTGTGGAATATCGTCTGGAACGCCACGGCCACCTTTATTGCCGTCATTATCATCAGTCTGTTGCTGGATGAGTCCGGCTTTTTTGAATGGGCTGCCCTGCACGTTTCCCGCTGGGGCAATGGGCGTGGACGTCTGCTATTTACCTATATTGTTCTGCTCGGCGCGGCGGTGGCGGCATTGTTTGCCAACGATGGCGCGGCGTTAATTCTGACGCCGATCGTTATCGCCATGTTACTAGCGCTGGGGTTCAGTAAAAGCACCACGCTGGCGTTTGTAATGGCCGCAGGGTTTATTGCCGATACCGCCAGCTTGCCACTTATCGTATCGAACCTGGTCAATATCGTTTCGGCTGATTTCTTCCGTCTGGGATTCACAGAATATGCGTCGGTGATGGTGCCAGTGGATATCGCCGCCATTGTCGCCACGCTGGTGATGCTGCATCTTTTTTTCCGCAAAGATATCCCGCCCACTTATGAGCTGGCGCGACTGAAAGAACCCGCAAAAGCCATCAAAGATCCAGCAACATTCAAAACGGGCTGGATTGTTTTAGTCCTTTTGTTAGTCGGTTTTTTTGTACTCGAGCCACTCGGAATTCCTGTGAGTGCAATCGCGGCAGTGGGAGCCGCAATCCTGTTTGCGGTGGCCAAAAAAGGTCATGGGATTAACACCGGTAAAGTGCTGCGCGGTGCGCCCTGGCAGATCGTGATCTTCTCACTGGGGATGTATCTGGTGGTCTACGGATTACGCAACGCAGGGCTGACAGAATACTTGTCTAACGTGCTGAACGTACTTGCTGATAAAGGTCTTTGGGCTGCTACCTTAGGTACTGGCTTCCTGACTGCATTCCTGTCTTCCATCATGAATAACATGCCTACCGTGCTGGTTGGCGCTCTCTCTATTGATGGCAGCACCGCAACAGGCGTTATCAAAGAGGCGATGATTTATGCCAACGTGATTGGCTGCGATCTGGGACCGAAAATAACACCTATCGGCAGCCTGGCAACGCTACTCTGGCTGCATGTGCTTTCACAGAAGAATATGACCATCACCTGGGGATACTATTTCCGCACCGGGATCGTCATGACTCTGCCTGTGCTGTTTGTAACGCTGGCCGCGCTGGCGCTACGTCTCTCTTTCACTTTGTAATGAGATACTGATATGAGCAACATCACCATTTATCACAACCCGGCCTGCGGCACATCGCGTAATACGCTGGAGATGATCCGAAACAGCGGTACTGAGCCGACCGTAATTCTCTATCTTGAGAATCCACCTTCACGCGATGAGCTGGTCAAACTCATTGCAGATATGGGTATTTCAGTACGAGCCCTGCTTCGTAAAAACGTTGAGCCTTATGAAGAATTGGGACTCGCCGAAGATAAATTTACTGATGATCAGTTAATCGACTTTATGTTGCAGCATCCGATCCTGATTAACCGACCCATTGTTGTATCACCACTGGGAACCCGACTGTGCCGCCCATCGGAAGTGGTACTGGATATTTTGCCTGATGCACAGAGAGGTGAATTTACTAAAGAAGACGGTGAAAAGGTGATCGACGCACATGGGCAGCGTGTAATCAAGTAGTTCCATTTCACCAGGCAGCTCTATTTATTGCTGCCTGGTGACAGAGCTTATGCGATTTTTACTCAGAGGCTGAAATGATGGATAAAACGTACCATGTCCTTTTCCTGTGCACAGGCAACTCTGCCAGAAGTATTTTTGCTGAGGCTTTAATGAATCAGCTCGGTGGTGGGATTTTCAAGGCGTTTAGCGCCGGCAGCCATCCCGCTTCATCACCGCACCCTTTGACGCTAAAAGTATTGAAAAGTCAGGGGTTTGACATCTCCAGCCTTTCAAGTAAAAGTCTCCTGCAGTATCAGCAAGTCGACTCACCAAAAATGGATTTCATTTTCACCTTGTGTGACAAAATGGCTGGAGAAGGATGCCCGGTATTTCCAGGCCAACCGCTGACGGCCCATTGGGGATTCAAAGATCCCGCACTCGCAGAGGGCGATTCGGAAGCAATGTACCAGGCATTTGTGGACGTCGAGAAGCAAATAGCCAGTCGCATCAGACTGTTTCTGAGTTTGCCGTTTGAGAAGCTAGATCGCCTTTCTTTACAACAGCAACTGGAACAACTGGATAAAGGCGTGTAGTGCAGTTGTGAGACTCGTACGCGCTTGCCTACTCATTAACGTTCGATGTTATATCAACAGGCACTCTTTGTAGTGCCTGTTTATCTTTTCCAATCAAATAGATCCATATGGCTATGATTGCTGCCACACACGCAAATACCAGTGAAATGATCAGCATGCCAGTATCCCCAAATCGTTCGCGAAAGCTGGCATAGAGTGAAGGGGCCAGTGCCGACAGAAAAAAACTCGGCATGAGCAATGTTCCCATGCGACTGGCGTACAGGCGCGGGTCAAACAGAGTTAATGGTAATGTTGCTCTCACCAGAGTAGATAGACCGTTGACGGCACCATATCCAAGAACGAACAAGCCGGTCCCCACGATGGATGTCTGTCCCAGCAGGCTGATCATGAAACAACAAGGAAGCAAAATCCCCACTATCAGGTTCAGCCCCAGAGCAGATCCTCGACTCCCCATCGCTATATCGCCAAGACGTGCACTGACCTGTCCCACCCCCCATAAGGAACCAACAAGTACCGGGACACCAGCACTGGCCAGAATCAGAGGTAAATGGGTTGAAATTCCTGTGGACAGGAAACTGAGCAATGCCATCAATGCTGCATACAACCCGCATTTCAGATAGTCCCGCTCAAGATGCTGGATGCCCTGTTCCGTCGATTCGCGGGGGGCTACACCTCGTTCTCTTTTGTTATCTGGCAAAGAAATACAAAGCAAAATGCTTATCAGGGCGAACAGGCTGTAACAGCCAACACCCCATCGCCAGCCCAGCAGGCTCAGTAAGCCCTCGCCAATTGGCCAAAAGGCAACAGAAGCCAGACCTCCGAGCAGGGTCACCTGTGTAATAGATTTTCTGGCTGTCGGCCCTGCAAGATTTACGAGAACAGCGAAAGCTGCATCATAAAGTGAAAGGCGCATACCTATGCCCATCACCAGCCAGGCCATTAAGTAAATGTATAGGGAGTGACTCGTTGCCAGGAGCAGGCATCCAAGGCCGTTCAGGAGAGCACCAAGCTGCAGGACTTTTCTTCCCCCCATCGATGCTAATAATCGCCCGGATATCGGTGAAATGAGCCCCATGATGCCCATAGCCAGCGTCAACCCTGAGAAGATAAGAGGTTGCCCCCACGACGTGTCATTAGCAATGGCGCTACCAAAAGCACCCAACAGGTAGTAGGTAATCCCCCAGTTAATTAACTGGGCCAAACCAACGCACCAGGTAATCTTGCTGCTAAGTAGAAGTGGAGGTGTGTTCACCGTTTTTGCATCTCCTCAGGTTCCGGTATCCCGGTTGCAAACGTCACAATTTAGTTCGGGGAGACGGGATTTATTCCCCTCCAGCAACCTATGTGCTCGAATACAAACTTACCTTTCAACTGTTAAGCATTGGTTTCAGAAAGAGAAAAACGGATGATATTTCCGGTAGGTAGAAGAAAACTCTCTCAATATCGGCGTCAGAAATAGTTAAAGACGGAAATAAATATGAAGGAGGGCGAATGCCCCCTTTTTCCTGTTTCAGAGCATAAGGCCTGAATCTTATGGCAGCGAGCTGTTCCCTTCCCCCAGATTTCGTTGCAGCAAAACCGTGTCCAGCCAGCGACCATGCTTGAAACCAATGTCTTTCAGCGTGCCTTTTTCTGTAAATCCGACCTGCTGATGGACTTTCAGCGAACCCTCATTATTGCTGTCGCCGATAATGGCTATCATCTGCCGGTAGCCGTGTGTTTCTGCCCAGGCAATGACGTGGCGCAGCAACGCTTTTCCTGTCCCCTGACGCTGCGCATCCGGGTGAATATAAATTGAATCTTCGAGGGTGTGGCGATAGGCGTAGCGTTCACGGTAACGAGTGAGATAACAATACCCGATGACCTTTTCTTCCTCTAACGCGACAACCCACGGCAGCGCCTGATTGCGGATCTTTTTCAGGCGGGCAAGCATCTCATGGGTATCCGGTGGTTCAGTTTCAAAGCTGGCGGTACCATGAATAACATGATGGGCGTAGATATCGCATATGGCGGGGATGTGCTTTTCTTCTGCGTTAACGATTTTCATTGCTCTGTTCCCGTTGGCATCTTTTTTAAGGTTACTTGAAAAGCTAAAGGAAAGGTAAATACAAAAGCTTATGACCCAACAAGCAGGCTAATCTTCCATACCATCTTTTGTTTTCATTCATGCAGGGAGACAAATATGTGCTTCCTGTACCCATATTTTTTATATGACCAGGCTGAGGCCCATCTCAATGAGCAATCTCAGCAACAGTTAATCGAACTCGAAAAGATTCTTTTTGGAAAATGACAGAGGACTTTGTTATCCATCGGGGAAATAGAACGACAGCAAAGCATGAAGGGGGCAAACGCCCCCTTCATTGTTACTTCGCCATTTCTTCCAGCAGGTCAATACCAACCGGCTCTTCGCTCTGTAGCGCTGTTAATGCAATACGCTCTGCATACTGCTCTTCCACATCAGAGATGAGAGGCAGCTCGCGGTTAGCCCTGGTCTTCAGGAAAGGTGAAGACGGTTCAGCAGCTGCCAGGCTGTTATTAACAACCCATGCCCACGGCTCGATCCCGGCCCGGCGCAGATCGGACTGCAGGTTTGCAGCTTCCAGTACAGGTGTCGTTTCGGCAAGCGTCACGATAATCACCTTCGTCTTCTCCGGATCCTGCAATTGCATCATTGGAGTGATGACGTGGTCATGTGTTTGCCCCATCTGACGCACCATTTCCCGGTGATAGGCTCCAGTCGCATCCAGTAGCAGGAGCGTATGGCCCGTTGGCGCGGTGTCCATAATGACAAAATGGTCGTCTGCCTCTTTGATGATTCGGGAGAATGCCTGGAAGACGGCGATCTCTTCAGTGCATGGCGAGCGGAGGTCTTCCTCCAGCACCGCCAGCCCTTCTGCATCTAATCCTTTGCCCTGATTTTCCAGGACAAAGCGGCGATAACGTTCTGTCTCTACCTTCGGGTCGATACGGCTGACCTGAAGATTGGGCAGCGAGCCATCCAACGTGTAAGACAGATGTGCTGCCGGATCGGATGTGGTCAGGTGGACTTTGTGGCCACGTTTCGCCAGCGATACCGCGACTGATGCCGCAACGGTCGTTTTGCCCACGCCGCCTTTCCCCATCGTCATGACCAGCCCTTTGCCAGTCTGGCTCAGTTCATCAACTAGTGAAGCAAGTTTCGGCAAATCCAGAGTATTCAGCGTAGTAGCAGGGAGAGCCGGTGCGGCTTTGCTCTCTGTAAATAACTCCCGCAATGCTTCCAGACCGACCAGGTTAAATGGCTTCAGATACAGCTGTGAGCGGGGAAGATTAGCCAGATTATCAGGCATTGCCTGTAATGCTTTTTCTTCCCGAGCCAGAATACTTTGCGCCAGTGGATCATCCTCACCCGCAAACGGCGGTAGTACACCATTAATGGCAAGGTGCTGATGTTGCAAACCGATAGCAGACAGCTCATCGTGGGTATGGGAAACCTCTTTCAGTGTCGAAGCCTGGGCGCGGGCAACCAGCACTAATCGTGTGAGAGCTGCATCAGACAGCGCTTTAACCGCATCTGAGTACTGGTGCTGTTGTTTCTCAAGCCCCACCAGAGGCCCGAGGTTTGCAGCGGCATCGGGGTTCGCTTCCAGATAACCGCTCCAGGCTCCCGGTAGCTCAAGCATGCGGATAGTGTGACCGGTTGGCGCGGTATCAAATACGATATGGTCATATTTTTCCCGCAACTGATGATTGGTCAGAAGACCGGTAAACTCATCAAACGCAGCAATTTCCGTGGTGCATGAACCTGAAAGCTGCTCTTCAATGCTGCTGACCACATCGGCTGGCATCAGCTCACGAACGGGGTCAAGCACACGGTCACGATAAGCCTGTGCCGCAGCCATAGGGTCAACTTCCATCGCAGCAAGATTTTGTACGGTACTGATATCTGTAATTCGGTGGCCGATAGTCTGGCTAAATACCTGGCCGACATTGGAAGCCGGATCGGTACTCACCAGAAGCGTTCTCTTACCCTGATCGGCCAGCCATACCGCAGTAGCACAAGCGAGGGATGTTTTACCCACTCCACCTTTACCGGTGAAGAAGATGAACGGGGGGATGTCTTTTAAAAATGGCATATTCATCAGCAATAGCTCCTCTGGAATTAAGGCATACGTGGAATGCTGCAGCAACGTGGTTGGGTGCTGTCTTCACTCCAGTCCTGAGTAAGCGGAATACCGGCCCAACGGGCGATATCTTCACGAGTCGGCAGTTTGCCTGCCATCACCAGCTTGCCGTCGAGCAAGGTAACAGGGAGGGACTCCATCCCTGAAGTGTTCAGAAACTCTTTGATCACAGGTGTATTCAGGAACTGCTGCGGGTTTTTCGCAAGGCTGTAGCGCTGAATATCAACACCATTCTTTTTCGCCCATTCGGCGCTGGCGTTCCATTTGACGGCTTCGTCGCTGACCACAACGCTGCTGGTTGCACAGCAACCTGCTGCTTCAAAGATCTCAATTTTTGACATGGACTGTTTACCTCAGTGTTTAGTCATTTGGCTTTACACTGAGGTAAACGAAGATGGTGGGAAAAAGATGCGCGATTAATTCATTTTTTTGTGGCAGCAGACGGGAGAAGTGTCATCTGCCTCAATCTGGCAAAGTTCTGTCATCGCTTCTTTCAGGTGCTTTCTGGCCCGTAGTAAACGGGATTTAAACGCCGTAAGCGTGATTCCCAGTTCATCGGCCAGGGACTGCTGGGGACGCCGGTTAAGATCGGACTCTTCAATCAGCCACCGCTCATCTTCGGGTAACGCCTGTAATGTTTCAGGCAGGCAAATATCCAGCGTTGAGATCGCATCATGGGATACATCAGGCAGTGGGGCCTCTTCTTCCAGCTCAACGAATTCCCTGGTGGTGCGGTACTCATCAATCAGCAGATTCCTCGCCGCCCGATACAGCCAGGCTCGCGGATTCTCCATTTCGCAGAAATTGTCTGAATGAGCACGGGCACGCAGGAATAGCTCTTGCAGAAGATCTGCTGCTTTTTCGCTATCACCTGTCTTCGATGTCAGAAAGCGAGAGAGTTCGGCTTCATGTTGCCGCCAGAACACACTCATGCAGTTGTTGAATGCCGTTACATCACTCATACCAGCCCTCAAATTTTGCTCTGATTTACTCGGCGAGAAAGTTCTTCTGCTGACTCTTTTCGTTCGCTGTAGCGATCAACGAGATAGGCTGAATTACCTCTTGTCAGCAGCGTGAATTTCACCAGCTCTTCCATCACATCCACAATGCGGTCGTAATAAGACGACTGTTTCATCCGTCCATCTTCATCAAACTCCTGCCAGGCTTTTGCCACGGAGGACTGATTTGGGATGGTGATCATCCGCATCCAGCGGCCAAGAATGCGCATCTGGTTTACGGCATTGAAAGACTGAGAGCCACCGCAGACCTGCATGACGGCAAGCGTCTTCCCCTGCGACGGGCGAACTGCCCCTTCCGATAGAGGTATCCAGTCGATTTGAGCCTTCATTATGCCGGTCATTGCACCATGGCGTTCAGGTGAACACCACACCATCCCTTCGGACCAACGAACCAGCTCACGCAATTCCATGACTTTGGGATGCGAATCAGGCGCATCATCAGGAAGAGGCAAGCCAGAAGGATTGAAGATCCGAACTTCTGCGCCCATGGCAGTCAACAACCTTGCCGCTTCTTCAGTTGCCAGTCTGCTGTATGAACGTTCACGTACAGAGCCGTACAGCATGAGGATACGGGGAGGGTGTGGAACAGAAGGAATGCCGAATCTTGCCTCTGTAATTGAGGTATCGAACAGGCTTGCATTAACATTCTTAAGTTCAGTGCTCATTTTTTCCTCCAAGATCGCCATTGGTATCGTACAGTCCATCTGCCCCTGAGCAGCATTCTTCTGTCAGAAAAGCAATCAGCGCGCCAAGGTTTTCATAGCAGGCGTGACAGTACAGTATTCTTCCTTGCCGCTCCTGACGAACCAGAGATACAGATATCAGAGATGAAAGATGGTGACTCAGTGTGGATGCAGGGATTTCGAGTTGCTTCTGTAGATCACCCACGGCCACGCCCTGAGGTCCGGCTTTGATTAGTCTTTTATAAATCCCGAGCCTTGTCACATGGCCAAGCTCTTTCAGCACCGACGCCGCAAAGTTCAGTTCCATATTCGTTCTCATGATTGTTATTTCTATATTTCTAGAATAATAGAAATGAATTTTACATTCAATATTCAATGTATCTGGTTGGGAATGAAGTGAAGAACAGCCAAGAAATTGTTGTGGCCTAGTCGATAGCCACAGGAAGCTGCTGTGACTGGGCAACATATTCGCCCGGCAGACCAGGAAGAGACATCTTCATCAGCATTCCTTTCAACTAAGTAGATGGAACTCGTGTAACAGTTGCTCAGGAATCCAGGACTTTCCGCCCCTGAACTATGGCATGCAGATGCTTGAGAACTTTCTGGCCATCTGTTTCCATCATGAAGGGATTTAGGTTAACCAGAGTCAGCATCATCACAATTAACCCAGCAATGACCGTTAGTGGCTGAATACCGGTAAGAGTAAAAACTGGTACTGACAGAATCACGGGCAATAATGGACCGGCCAGCGCCGCCGCCATAACTTTCCACCTGGGGGCATCATTCGCATAGTGGTAACTGACACCTCCGTCTGGAAAAAGCAATCCAAACTTCAGGATAAGTCTGCCCCTTTTGAACCGGAACAACACAGGTTTCCCCACTTGAAAGCGGGTTACCCGAGTTCCCAGGCACATGGCCATAAGGGCATGTCCGGATTCATGAATAAATGCGTAAAGAAAACTGAAGAGATATAAATAAACTGGCAGCATCCATCCAAGACTATCAACGATGTAATGCAGGTATTCAAAAGAATGCAATGGAATTCCTTTAATCATAAATCCCGCCCGCCATTAAATTTGTTCAGCAGCAGTTTTTGCAATTTCATCCACCGCTTCTCTGACCGAAAAGGACAAACTCTGCTTCGGCGAGAAATGTACCCAGTAGCACAGGTGAGATGCCCAGGTCTGACCGTTCTGTCGCGGCTCATAATCCACACTGAAGGCATAGATAATCCTGCCATTCAGATCAAAGCTGGTCACTTCGCAGTAACGCAGATAAAGCTCGCGTAATTCATCAAACAATTCTCCCTCTTTCAGCGGGCCCGCTTCTTTGACTGTTTCACGCTGATCCATGAAATGCCCCACAGCTGCTTTTTTGGAAGGAAACTCCCTTCCCTTGATAATCCCCTTAGTGGAACGCCCCATCCTTAACTCCTTAGTTGTTACGCTGCTCTATTGAGAAATCCCGCCTGTCAGGAGTTCACCTTATGACCTGGTGACTATAAAAGATCCATATACCATGCCGCTTCGTCAGGACAACCCAAATCGATCTCAAACGCCCCTTCAGGAAGCGTACGGGATTTATAACCGCCGTCAGAATACTGAATGGACCACTCTTTCATATCTGGAGCATCAAGGCGGCTGGCCATTTCCTCGTATATCCCGTTCTCCTCATCGAGAAGCACAAGAAGTGTTTCCCCCTGCGTATTCGTCGTGCGGTATAACCACATTTTTTTACAGCCATAACCTGAAAGCATTTCCACAATTGATGAAGGGGAAAAGCTGTTGCACTGATTAGCGTATGTCGTTGTGTTGCTCATAATTGATTTCCTTATCGTAAGCTTTCTACTAATTACTTTATTTATCATCACCCGCAGGACATTCCGTTGCCCGCCTGAAGTGATTAGCCAGATAACAGTCACCAACCGCAATTACCGGACGCACCTTTCCCACACTTCCGAAAAATCCATAATGGCTTGTTTTTCGGAAATGCTGAGGGAGAGATTATCTGGAATGACCCGTTAGGTCGGTTTGAAGTGCGGAGGGTGGCTTACTATCTAATTAATTAAATTATATCACATTTTCTGATTTTGTCCCAAAAAATGTGCAAATAATAGCCATGATCCGCTTCTAACAGAAATCGGATCTGCGGAGAAAGAAAGAAGGATTATTGCAGCAGAATCAAGAAAAGAGGCGGATTGTTGTGATTTGGGGATTATTGCATGGAGTGCAAATTTTACGGCTGACTGAGGCTTAAATGGCAACTATAAGGAAAGAGAAACTTTTTTCAGTTTTTTTTACAGACCGGCCTTAAAGGCCGCATCAGATTTCCTAAATACAGTTTTACATAAGGAACATCGTATGACTGTATTTCTCATCCTCACCGCCATCGCATATGGCATCGTCAGTACCGGCGGCTACATCCTTTTAGTGGACAAAGGGTATCAGGGCTGGACCCTATTCTGGAAAAACTATGACGACCTGCCCCATATCTACCGTTCCCGCTGGCGATACCAGAGACGCTTCATTCTCAGACGTATCTGGAAGCGTCTCTTTAATCGCTGAGAAGGTTATCCAGCAGCATCCCCAGCCCGGCCAGCCAGCACAGGCAACACCATGTGGTGAACACCATCCGGGTCTGGCCGGATTTCCACTTGCGGACGGTACGTTCGTCCACATTCAGCCGGTTGGCCAGCTGGATGTCAGTCAGGGGGATCAGCCCCCGAACGAAGGTAGTTTCGCGTGCCGTGGGGAGCTGCCAGTCTTCTCCGCTGACCAGCGTATACCCGTTAAATTCTCCGGATTCAATCATCTCCCGTATACGTTGCTGGTTTTCTGGGTTCATAATGAATCCGGCTGCTGAGGGAGCCATCGCACGGGGTCTGCAGGCGTATAGTAATATTGGTGATCTTTTTCCTGCAAATCGAGGTATTTTTCAACGTCGCTGAGCTGATAAGCAGAATAGAAAGTGCTTGAATTTCCTACATTGTACATATCGATGGTGCTCATGACATTATCAATGTAATCAAAAGAAACTTTGTAGAAATTTAAGTGGCGATCGTCACAACACTTTAGCAGTTCGGGTCGTGGTGAAAAAACGTCTATCCGGGGACGGAATGTTAATGGTGAGCCAATAATAAAACACAAAGTGAAATTATGAGACAACGGCAGATATATTCTATTCTGTTTTGTGTATAAACAAAATATATTCGGGGCTATCGCAAAGACTGGCCTGGGGTTAGTACTGTCAAAAGCGTGGCCGGTGTGTATTATTTCAATCACGCTCGTCCGACTGAATATTTTATTCCGGAAGACATTGATCATGTCATAAGGCGTGGGTTTATTGAGAATAGCCAGCAGGCTGAACAAAGTAAAAATCGCCCGACATTTATCCTCTCTGGATGAGGACGCGTTGGCTACGCGAAGCAATTTTTGATAAAAACTGTCGTTCATTAGTGCGGGCTGGGTGCCAGGCAGTGACTGAATGCTTTTTATATATTCTTCAAAATGCATTTCAATGTCATGATGAAAGTGGTCAAGAAGATCCTGCTTGTAGGGATTCTTATTCTGGGGATTATGTAAATTTAAAAGCAGCTGCATTACTGCAAAGCTGGTCAGTGTCTCGAACGGGAAATCGCCGGGCTTAGCCAGACGAAGTCGAGAAAAATTATGTTCGTGAATAATGTCGTTCACTACTGCGGCCGTCAGACGCTCATAGGCCCACAGTTCTTCTTCGATGTCAAAGGCTTCTCCGGTTTTGGCATCGATGAGCCGAAAGAGATTTTTAGCGACCGCGACACTGGAAATTGGAAGAGGCTGTTCATAGAGGACGTTATCTCCAGTATGTGAAGGGTATGCCTCAATCTGACGGCTGCGAACCGCCAGGGACAGGCGCAATGTCAGATTCTGTCGCGGCCTTGGCGCGTGCCTGGAAGCGTTCATAGCAATCCAGCCCGCAGAAATGTTCGACGTATTCCGCGCCTTCCGGGGTGAAGGCGGCATCGAGCGGAATTTCTTTGCAGCATACGCAGCAGGTGGTGCAACTGGCAGTGTTCGGGGCGTTTGCGTTCATGGTGGTACTCCTCCAGATTGGTAGCGAAGCTCAAAGCTGCCCACTCTCGGCTGGCTGGGAAGCGGTCATGATCTTCCCTTGAAGGCCCGCAGCAGCCGCGTCACAGACAGGACAAACAAGCCGGTCAGCGTGAGGGCTGCAATACCCCAGTGCTCCCCGATGAACGCGCCGGCCGTCGTGCCGGCTAGCACAATGGCGAGAATCGGCAAATGGCAGGGACAGGTGAGCACGGCCAGCGCGCCCCACAAGTAGCCGGTGATCGGTTTGTGCGTCTCAGACGGCAAGTGCTCTGGGCTGTTCATGGCAGACTCTCCGCGTGCTGTGCCGGTTCGGTTGGCATGGCGGCCAGTTGCATTTCGAGGCTGGCCAGGGCCTCGCGCCGACGCTCGACGAGTTGCCGCAACACGGCAAGCTGCGCAGACGCACCGTCACCGTCCGCAGCATCCAGCGCCCGGCACAGCCGCGCCAGTGCGTCCAGGCCGATACCCGCTTCGAAGGCAGCCCGTACAAAGCGCAGCCGTTGCAACGCGGTGTCATCGAACAAGCCGTAGCCGCCCGTGGTGCACGCGACCGGCCGTAGCAATCCGCGCAGCAGGTAGTCGCGCACGATATGCACGCTCACCCCGGCATCAAGGGCCAGCCGGGACACTGTGTAGGCGCTCATTGAACACCTCCTTTTCCTCATCCGGCGCAGCACGAAAGCTGCTTCACGTCCTTGCTGAAGGTCTGCGCCGCGAGCTTCAGCCCTTCGACCATGGTCAGGTAGGGGAACAATTGGTCGGCCAGTTCCTGCACGGTCATACGGTTGCGAATGGCGAGCACCGCCGTCTGGATCAGTTCACCCGCTTCCGGGGCCACCGCTTGCACGCCGATGAGCCGTCCGCTACCTTCCTCGATGACCAGCTTGATGAAGCCGCGTGTGTCGAAGTTGGCAAGCGCACGCGGCACGTTGTCCAAGGTCAAGGTGCGACTGTCGGTCTCGATCCCGTCGTGATGTGCTTCCGCCTCGCTGTAGCCCACGGTGGCGACCTGCGGGTCGGTGAACACCACGGCCGGCATTGCGGTCAGGTCCAGGGCCGCATCGCCGCCAGTCATGTTGATCGCAGCACGGGTGCCGGCCGCTGCCGCCACATAGACGAACTGAGGCTGGTCGGTGCAGTCGCCAGCCGCATAAATGTGTGGCGTACTGGTGCGCATGCCCTTGTCGATGACGATGGCCCCCTGCGCATTGGCAGCGACTCCCGCCGCTTCCAATGCCAGGCTGCGCGTGTTCGGTGCCCTGCCAGTGGCGACCAGCAGCTGGTCGGCGCGTATTTCACCGTACCCGGTGGTCAGCACGAATTCGCCGTCCACATGCGCGACCTGGCTGGCTTGCGTGTATTCCAATACCTTGATCCCTTCGGCACGGAACGCGGCTGTAACGGCCTCGCCGATGGCCGGGTCTTCGCGGAAGAACAGCGTGCTGCGTGCCAGGATCGTCACTTTGCTGCCCAGCCGGGCAAAGGCTTGCGCCAGTTCCAGCGCCACCACAGACGAGCCGATCACGGCCAGGCGCTCGGGAATGGTGTCGCTGACCAGGGCCTCGGTGGAAGTCCAGTAGGGTGACTCTTTCAGGCCCGGAATCGGCGGCACGGCCGGGCTGGCACCCGTGGCGACCAGGCAGCGGTCGAACGCCACCACACGCTCGCCGCCATCGTTTAAACGGACGGCAAGGCTCTGGTCGTCCTTGAAACGCGCTTCACCATGCAGCACGGTGATGGCCGGGTTGCTGTCCAGGATGCCTTCGTACTTGGCGTGGCGCAGCTCATCGACGCGCGCCTGCTGCTGGGCCAGTAGTTTGCTGCGATCAATCGCAGGCACAGTCGCCGCGATGCCACTGTCGAATGGGCTTTCACGGCGCAAATGGGCGATATGGGCAGCGCGGATCATGATCTTGGACGGCACGCAGCCGACATTGACGCAAGTACCGCCGATGGTGCCGCGCTCGATCAGCGTGACGTTCGCACCTTGCTCGACGGCCTTCAGCGCCGCCGCCATCGCGGCTCCGCCGCTGCCAATAACGGCGACGTGCAGTCCGTCCCCATCACCACCAGCCTTGTCGCCACCGCCCAGCCATCCCAGCGCCTTGCCAAGCAGTCTGCCCCGCGCTGAAGTGGATGGGGCATCGGCGGGTGTGGCCTTGTAGCCGAGGCCGGCCACAGCGGCGGTCAGCGCCTCTGGCGAGGTGCCGGGATCGGTGGCGAGTTGCGCGGAGCCTTTCGGGTAGGACACGAGCGCCGACAGCACGCCCGGCACTTTCTCCAGGGCGTCCTTGACATGTGTCGCGCACGAGTCGCAGGTCATTCCGGTGATATTCAAATACATTGCATCGTTCCTTTTCGTTTCGGCAACTGCCAATGCAGTTAGCCGTGTTTGGGTGGTAGTTCGCAGCGGCGGTTGGCCGGTGAGAGCAGATCCCAGATCGACACCCCGATCATCAAGGCCAGACCGACATAGAGGAGGTTCGCCGTCCACCAATTGCCAAAAAACAAGAGCATGGCCGCCAGCACGATGGCTGGGCCGACCATCCCGAGCAGGCTGCGGTACCATTGCCGATGACTCAGCCAGCCCAGTGCATTCGCCAGCAAAGCCACGACTGCGAACAGCGGCAGCAGCTTGGAGATAAACAACCCTTCGTATTCCTGTAGAAAGCCAAGGCCGATGGCCGCGCCCAGGCTGGCGATAGCCGGGAAACAGGCAGCGCATCCCATCGCGGAAACAACGCTGCCAAGCGCGCCAGCCTTGTCGGCAATGCGTGTAATCAGTCCCATGATCGCCCCAGGTTCGGGTTCAGTGGCTCACTGCTTGACGCTGGACGGATAGCCCGCGTCTCCGGTTGCCTTGGTCAGCTTCTGCACGCTGGTCTTGGCATCATCGAACGTGACAACCGCTTCGCGTGTCTCGAAGGTCACGTCAATTTTGCTGACGCCTTCGACCTTGGAAATCGCCTTCTTGACGGTGATCGGGCAGGTGGAGCAGGCCATGCCCGGTACGGACAGCGTGACGGTCTGGGTGGCGGCCCACACGGGGGCAACAACGGCAGCGAGGGCGAGGGCGGCAAACAGTTTTTTCATGATGAACTCCTGTGATTAATAGAAAAATGGCATGACGTAGGGAAATCCGAGCGCGACCAGGACCAGCGCGGCCACGATCCAGAAAATGAGCTTGTAAGTAGCTCGCACTTGGGGAATCGCGCAGACCTCACCCGGTTTGCAGGCTTGCGCCGGGCGGTAGATGCGCCGCCAGGCGAAAAACAGCGCGACCAGCGCTGCGCCGATGAAGATCGGGCGATAGGGTTCCAGCACCGTCAGGTTGCCGATCCATGCCCCGCTGAACCCCAAGGCGATCAAAACCAGCGGCCCCAGGCAGCAGGCCGACGCAAGAATGGCGGCCAGCCCACCGGCGAAGAGCGCGCCGCGCCCGTTTTGTGGTTCAGACATACGCTTGTCCTTTCAAATTTGGTTTGGATAGCTTAAGCTTACTTCCGTAGTTATGTACGGAGTCAAGCGATATGCAAATTAATTTTGAGAATCTGACCATTGGCGTTTTTGCCAAGGCGGCCGGGGTCAATGTGGAGACCATCCGGTTCTACCAGCGCAAGGGCCTGCTGCCGGAGCCAGACAAGCCCTATGGCAGCATTCGCCGCTATGGCGAGGCGGATGTAACACGAGTGCGGTTCGTGAAATCGGCCCAGCGGCTGGGCTTTAGCCTGGACGAAATCGCCGAGCTACTGCGGCTGGAGGATGGCACCCATTGCGAGGAAGCCAGCGGCCTGGCCGAGCACAAGCTCAAGGATGTGCGCGAGAAGATGGCCGACTTGGCACGCATGGAGGCCGTGCTGTCTGAACTGGTGTGCGCCTGCCATGCGCGGAAAGGGAACGTTTCCTGCCCGCTGATTGCGTCACTGCAAGACGGAACGAAGCTCGCTGCATCGGCGCGGGGGAGTCACGGGGTGACTACGCCTTAGCGTGCTTTATTTTCCGAATTCTGAGACGACCCCTGGTATGATCGAGCAGAGGCTCATCTCAATGAGCAATCCCCGCAACAAATTTTTTCGGGGTGCAACAGACCCTTTAGTGTCCAGGCCTGAAAAAAAAGAAAGCACGGTCTCTGAGAGACTACGGTCCTTACGCAACCATACCGGTTAGCGAGCTTTATATTTTCATTATGACTATCTGTATAACAGGGGAATGAATGTGATTAAAAAAATATGCGAAGTGATTGATGGAGAGTATGTCTGTGACATTGATATCAGTGTGGAAGAATGGAAAACTTTATTAACAAATGATAAAGTTTTTGACACAAAAAGTATTGCAGCGTTAAAAAAATGGTTTATTGAGCCAAATCATTCCTGCACATGCTTCGATATTGGTAAGAAGTACGACCTGCACAGCATGAGTGCTAATGGAGTCATAAACGGACTGGGTGGCAGAGTTCAAAAAGAACTTGGTAGATTCGAGGTTAAAGGTGTCGGAAATATCGCATCCGGTACAAAATTCATTACCGTAATGAAGAGTAAAGAAATCGGCGGAAAACCCAAAAGAAACTTATGGACAATTCGTGAGGAACTTGTTCAGGCAATTAACGAACTGGATTTTTTTGGTACAACAGAAATGGCCAGCAGTGAGTATTACTCTGACGATGAGTTGATCAATGCCATAGAGAAAAGTAATATCTTTGACAACGTTCAGACGTTTGAATATACAGGGGAAGCCAAACCAAAGAAAAATGCAATAGAAGTAAAAAATGGCCTCTCGTATCCCAGGAGTAAAGGCGTATCCCAAAATGCGCTGAATAAAGCAGGTTACAGATGTGAAGTCGATAGTGACCACCCAACATTCAGAAGGCGAAATTCATCCTTAAATTACACAGAACCTCATCACATTGTACCTATGTCCAGGCAAGATGCTTTTGACACATCTCTTGATGTTGAAGAAAATATCATATCTCTGTGTTGCAATTGCCATAAACAAATTCACCTTGGTCAGGGTTATGAAGATATGCTGAAAGAAATATACACTGCGCGAAAAAGGTTATTAAAAAAAGTTGGTATTGATATATCACTGGAAAACTTGATTCTTTATTACAAAATGGAAAGTAAGTGAGATTCAAACGAGAGTGATACCTTCGTTTTATTGGTCGGGATGAACAGCAGATGATGTTTCCGGCAAGTATCGGGTCCAGAAACTTTCTGTTAAAAAAGAGGTAAAAGTAGTCTTGAGCCCTGACTGCGAATTGCCATTGCGCATGACCAGAGAACAGGACGAACCCCTGCCAAACCCAGGCATGAGAAACACCTTTAAAACATAGACTTAATTAAAATCAGCAATTCCCATCGAAATAATAAGCAAGCAGAATTGGCTCAGGTGAATTTCACTCGGTGCAGTGCATGCGTTGGGGGGGGTAAAAGGAAAAACCCGAAATGAATCGGGTTTTGATTAATTAACGATTAACAGGTTCCCGTGCCCGGGAACACTCTGACTGTACGCGCAATATATTATTTCCGCAATCATTATTTTTGATTACCAAGCCATGTATTCATCTGCTCAATTTCACCTTTTTGAGCTTTAATGATGTCCTGCGCGAGCTTTCTCATTTCCGGATCTTTTCCGTATTTTAGCTCGGTCTCAGCCATTGCTATTGCCCCTTCATGGTGTGCTACCATGCCTTTCGCAAAAGCCTTGTCGGGATCGGACTCTTTTACAGCGGCCATCATTTTGTCATGCATACCTTTCATGCCGGACATATATTCCTGTGACGATGCCGATGAGGATATATCTGACATTTTCATTTCTGAATGTTCTGCGGAAATCGCTGGCAGGGATAACATCAGTATAACAAAAAGCGAATTTGTGATTTTCATATAATAAACCCTTTCAGATGGTTACCGGATAAGTTTAGCTGAGTCAGACAAAAAAGCCCCCTGAAGGGGGCAAAAAATAACAACATATCCGTATAAGGGACAATCTATCAAGGAAAGGGTAACCGCACGGAAACTTCAGTTGTCATCAGCCCGCATTGATCATGCGGCGGTGTGCATCAGCCATAGCCTGATGGGGGCCGGACTGACCGTTATTCGTAAATTCATGGGCAACAGCTGCTCTTTCATGTTCATTCATCGCCGCAAACGAAGTCGCCGGACGGGAAGCGTTAACGGTGCCAGTTCCCATCATCTTCTGATGACTTTCCGCCATTTTTTTATGTGCATCTGCTGAACCATTGTTCATGGTTTCATGAACAATAATAGCCTGTTCATGCTGATCCATACCGGCCATCCGTGGAGCTGCCCCCTGGATGGCGGCTGGAGTTGAAGAAGACTGCATCTGATGGGCCGGAGCCTGAGCATTATTGACACGCTCATGGATATTTACAGTTTCAGTGGCCCAGGCCGTAGAAATTAAGCTCAAACCTAACACTGATGCTAAGACGATATTTTTCATGGTAACTCTCCATTTCTGAATTAGTGATGTCCGTGAATTTCGATCTGTGTCCTCAGTAGTACAACTGACAACTCTACAGACCTTATTCCGCCAGGATGAGGCTTTAATACAACTCCTGGCTTGTGCTGATGCCGTGTATGGATGAAGTAATAATGCCTTCCTGATAAGTTGCACTAATTATATCGAATGGCTTCTGTTTGCTGCATGACAGGCTAATGACATCTTTGTCATTTAAATCTTTATTCTCAGTACTGGGTTTCCGGAATCATTTTCTCCAGTCTGGGCACGGATAGGATAAAACGAGTTGAACGTACGTCCGATTCCACCTGCACTCTTCCGTGATGTGCTTCCACGATGGACTTCACAATCGCAAGGCCGATGCCGCTGCCTTCTCCTTTTCGTTGTCTGGACGGATCTACCCGATAAAAACGGTCAAACAGCCTTGATAAATGCTCTTCAGGGATTGGTTTCCCCGGATTTTCAATCACAAGGTCAAAAAAGCTCTCCTGCTCTCTTATTGAGACGGTGATTGCCTGTCCCTCCGGGGTATAACGCAGGGCATTGGATAACAGATTATTGATCGCCCTTCTGAACATTTGTGGATCTCCCTCAACCAGGCAGGGCATCCCGTTAAATTTGAGCGTGATATTGCGTTCTTCGGCCCAGGCTTCGAAAAACTCGAAGACTTTCATGACTTCCGCTCTGAGGTCAAACATGACCCTGTCAGGTATCAGCTGATTATTATCTGCCTGTGCCAGGAACAGCATATCGCTGACCATTTTGGTCATCCGGTTATACTCTTCAAGACTGGAATAGAGGACATCCTCAAGTTCCCTCTGTGTTCGATCCTGACTCAGTGCGATTTCAGTCTGCGTCACCAGATTGGTGATGGGCGTTCTGATCTCATGCGCGATATCGGCAGAGAAATTGGCCTGGCGGGTAAAGACATCCTCAATCTTTCCAATCATATGATTGAACGAGATAACCAGTTGCTCCAGCTCAATGGGAACGCGTGTCGGTTCCAGTCGCGCATCAAGATTCTCGGAGGTGATGTTTTTAATGGCATTGCTGACATTACGAAGGGGCAGGTGCCCCTGACGGACAGCGATTCGAATGATCAGAACAATCAACAGGCTTATCACGACGGCAATCGCAATCAGGTTCTTTTTCAGCGCATCGAGGTAATGGAGATGGAAATTAATGGATAGGCCAGTCAGCATGACATAGTTCTGCTGTTTGCCCTGAAATATCGCCTGACCAGAGGAGGCGATAATCCTGTATGTTTCCATCTTCATTTCGGACCCGGTATCCATCGGTCCCGCAGGATCCTCCACCGTCCAGAGAAAGACATCCCGTGCGCGGCTGTGCTCGCTAAAATCTGCTGAATTCACTGCCGGGCGTAGTGCCGCCCCCTGAGCTGAGCTAAAGAGCACTTCACCCCTGGGATTGAGGAGCAAAAGGGCAACGTTGCGGTAGCTGGCAATTGATTCCTTTATTTTGCTTATTTTTTTATCATCCGGATCCACCGGGGACTGCAGTATACGGTTCAGTGTGGTGCTGATTTGTTGAAGATCGCTGACATCCTGCTCGGCAAAATGATTTTCAACAGAATGCAGCATAAACCAGGTGAAGGCGATAAAAGCCAGTATCGTGGACAGGCTGATAAAAAAGGTCAGCCGCAGAGCGAGTGAGAAAGGGCGTCTGGAAGGTTTGCTATGCATCCGGGACCTCCAGCATGTAGCCCACGCCCCGGACTGTCTGGATCAGCTTTGTCTCGTAATCGTTGTCTATTTTAGCGCGGAGTCGCTTTACTGCGACATCGATCGCATTAGTGTCGCTGTCAAAATTCATGTCCCAGACCTGAGAGGCAATCAGGGAGCGGGGAAGAACCTCTCCCTGATGGCGAATGAAGAATTCCAGCAGGCTAAACTCTTTACTGGTGAGCACAATGCGGTTTCCGGCGCGACTGACTTTTCTGGATACGAGATCAATCGAGAGGTCAGCCACCTTAAACTGGCTTTCCGTGATCATCGTGTTTCCCCGCCTCAGAAGGGTTCTCACCCGGGCGAGCAGTTCGGCAAACGCAAAGGGTTTAACCAGATAATCGTCCGCACCCAGTTCCAGTCCTTTGACCCTATGTTCGATCGTGCCGAGGGCTGTCAGCAGTAAGACCGGCATACCCTTTCCGGCAGTGCGCAGCATGCGGATGATATCCCAGCCGTTCACATCAGGTAGCATGATATCCAGAATGACTAAATCATACTCGGCTGTCATGGCGAGATGATATCCGGTAAGACCATTATCAGCGTGATCCACTACGAACCCTGCCTCTGTAAGCCCTTTGCTGAGATATTCACCTGTTTTAATTTCGTCTTCGACGATCAATATTTTCATCTTGCTCCCCGGCTGGCTGCTAATGTCATTCTATTGCGCCCACGATCGTTATCAACGGATTACAGCAAAAATGACAACATTGTCATTATCCTGTCACCCGGCAAACAGAGAGCGTTAGGTAAAGTACCCCTATCAATACTCTGGACTTCGTTTGAACCATTTACCAGGTCTGCCTGTACGAGAAGCGTTATGTTCAAATTAAAATTACTCAGCATCAGTACCATATTCATCCTGGCTGGTTGTGTTTCTCTGGCACCTGAATATCAGCGTCCGCCAGCTCCGGTTCCCCAGCAGTTTTCATTGTCTAAAAACAGTCTGACGCCTGCGGTAAACAGCTATCAGGATACGGGCTGGCGAAACTTTTTTGTCGATCCCCAGGTCAGCAGGCTGATCGGTGAAGCCCTGAATAATAACCGTGATTTGAGAATGGCTGCCCTGAAGGTTGAAGAGGCCCGGGCCCAGTTCAACGTCACGGATGCAGATCGTTATCCCCAACTGAATGCCTCATCCGGGATCACATACAACGGTGGTCTGAAAGGTGACAAGCCGACCACACAGGAGTACGACGCGGGTCTGGAGCTCAGCTATGAGCTCGATTTTTTTGGCAAACTTAAGAACATGAGTGAGGCTGATCGCCAGAACTACTTTGCCAGCGAAGAAGCCCGTCGTGCCGTACACATCCTGCTGGTCTCCAACGTTTCACAGAGCTATTTCAGCCAGCAACTGGCGTACGAACAACTCCGTATTGCGCGGGAAACGCTGAAAAATTATGAACAGTCTTATGCATTCGTTGAGCAACAACTGGTGACCGGGAGTACGAACGTTCTGGCGCTTGAACAAGCCAGGGGGCAAATCGAAAGTACCCGCGCCGAAATAGCCAAACGAGAAGGCGATCTGGCTCAGGCAAACAATGCCCTGCAACTGGTGCTGGGAACGTACCGCGCAGTTCCGTCAGAAAAAGGGATTAAAGGTGGGGAGATCGCACCAGTAAAATTGCCACCAAATCTGTCGTCACAAATATTGCTGCAGCGTCCGGATATTATGGAAGCGGAATACCAGTTGAAAGCGGCTGATGCCAATATTGGCGCAGCGCGAGCGGCTTTTTTCCCGTCCATTACCCTGACCAGTGGTCTCTCCTCAAGCAGTACGGAGCTGTCCAGCCTCTTTACGTCAGGAAGTGGAATGTGGAATTTTATTCCTAAAATTGAAATTCCTATATTTAATGCTGGCAGGAACAAAGCCAATCTGAAGCTGGCTGAAATTCGCCAGCAACAGTCCGTGGTTAATTACGAACAAAAAATTCAGTCAGCCTTTAAGGATGTTTCCGACACGCTTGCGCTGCGCGACAGCCTTAGCCAGCAACTTGAGTCACAGCAGCGTTATCTTGATTCACTTCAGATAACTCTACAGCGTGCCAGAGGATTGTATGCAAGTGGTGCTGTCAGTTACATCGAAGTGCTGGATGCAGAACGTTCCCTCTTCGCGACGCAGCAAACCATTCTCGATCTTACCTATTCCCGACAGGTTAACGAAATTAATCTGTTTACCGCGCTGGGTGGCGGTTGGGTAGAGTAAATTTATTCAATTAATCAGGAAATTAAAATGCGTAATTCACTTAAAGCCGTTTTATTTGGTGCCTTCTCTGTCATGTTTTCTGCCGGTCTTCATGCTGAAACACATCAGCATGGCGATATGAATGCTGCCAGTGATGCTTCGGTACAGCAGGTTATCAAGGGCACCGGTATCGTTAAAGACATTGATATGAATAGTAAAAAAATCACCATTTCGCACGAAGCAATCCCGGCGGTGGGCTGGCCTGCAATGACCATGCGCTTCACTTTTGTTAATGCAGACGACGCTATCAATGCCCTGAAAACCGGCAACCATGTCGATTTCTCGTTTATTCAGCAGGGCAATATCTCCTTACTCAAAAGCATTAACGTTACGCAATCCTGATTAACAGTCCGGAGCGAATACATCCAGTGCGCCTGAACATTCATTATGGGATTACTGTGAATGAATGATCGTGCGCATATGCCAGGTGTTTTGATTTTTCAGCGAGAAATTGTATGGCTTCTTTAAAGATAAAATATGCTGCAATAATTATCAGCAGCCTCATAGCAGGGGGGCTGATATCGGTTACTGCCTGGCAGTATTTAAACTCATCACAAAAAACAGTACCAGCAGAACAAAAGGCACCGGAGAAAAAGGTACTTTTCTGGTATGACCCTATGAAACCGGATACCAAATTTGATAAACCCGGAAAATCGCCCTTTATGGATATGGACCTGGTGCCAAAATATGCTGATGACAGTGGCGATAAAAGCAGTGGCGGGATCCGTATCGACCCAACCCAGGTTCAGAATCTGGGATTAAAAACGCAAAAAGTCACGCGAGGAATGCTGAATTATTCTCAGACAATCCCGGCTAATGTCAGCTATAACGAGTATCAGTTTGTTATTGTGCAGGCGCGTTCTGACGGGTTTGTCGAAAAAGTCTACCCCATGACGATTGGCGATCATGTGAAGAAGGGGACGCCACTTATCGATATTACCATTCCGGACTGGGTGGAAGCACAGAGCGAATTCCTTCTGTTATCCAGCACCGGTGGTACTTCCACGCAAATTAAAGGCGTTCTGGAACGGCTTCGCCTGGCAGGTATGCCGGAAGAGGATATTCAGAGACTGCGTTCTACCCGGAGCATTCAGACCCGTTTTACCATTAAAGCACCTATTGATGGTGTCATTACTGCATTTGACCTGCGCACCGGCATGAATATTTCGAAAGATAAGGTGGTGGCTCAGATTCAGGGAATGGACCCGGTCTGGATCAGCGCTGCAGTGCCAGAATCTATCGCATATCTGCTGAAAGATACGTCGCAGTTTGAAATTTCGGTACCGGCTTATCCGGATAAAACATTCCATGTCGAAAAATGGAACATTCTTCCCAGCGTGGATCAGACAACCCGTACGCTTCAGGTCCGTCTCCAGGTTTCTAATAAGGATGAGTTTCTCAAGCCGGGCATGAATGCCTATCTGAAACTGAATACCAAGAGCCAGGAGATGCTGCTGATACCAAGCCAGGCCGTTATCGATACCGGCAAAGAACAGCGCGTGATTACTGTTGATGATGAAGGCAAGTTTGTGCCGAAACAGATCCACGTTCTGCATGAATCACAGCAACAGTCCGGCATCGGTTCCGGCCTGAATGAAGGCGATACCGTGGTGGTCAGTGGCCTGTTCCTCATTGACTCCGAAGCCAATATTACGGGCGCGCTGGAACGTATGCGCCACCCTGAAAAAACAGAAAGCAGTATGCCAGCAATGTCTGACCAGCCTGTAAATATGCATTCAGGGCACTGAGGAGACGACGATGATTGAATGGATTATCCGGCGCTCTGTCGCCAACCGTTTCCTGGTCATGATGGGGGCCCTGTTTCTCAGCATCTGGGGTACATGGACGATTATTAACACGCCGGTCGATGCCTTGCCTGACCTGTCAGATGTGCAGGTCATTATCAAAACCAGCTATCCCGGCCAGGCCCCGCAGATTGTAGAAAACCAGGTCACCTATCCACTTACCACCACCATGCTGTCCGTACCTGGCGCAAAAACCGTGCGTGGTTTTTCACAGTTCGGGGATTCGTATGTGTATGTCATTTTTGAAGACGGCACCGATCTGTACTGGGCCCGTTCCCGCGTGCTGGAATATCTGAATCAGGTTCAGGGAAAACTGCCTGCCGGTGTGAGTTCTGAAATCGGTCCTGATGCCACGGGTGTGGGCTGGATTTTTGAATATGCCCTTGTCGATCGCAACGGAAAACACGACCTTTCAGAACTGCGCTCTCTGCAGGACTGGTTCCTGAAATTTGAGCTGAAAACCATCCCGAACGTGGCTGAGGTCGCTTCGGTTGGCGGCGTGGTGAAACAGTACCAGATTCAGGTCAATCCGGTAAAACTGTCCCAGTACGGTATCAGCCTGCCCGAAGTGAAACAGGCACTTGAATCGTCTAACCAGGAGGCCGGTGGCTCATCCGTTGAAATGGCCGAAGCGGAGTATATGGTCCGTGCCAGCGGTTATCTTCAGAGCATTGATGATTTTAATAACATCGTCCTGAAAACAGGTGAGAACGGCGTGCCGGTTTATCTGCGGGATGTTGCCCGCGTGCAGACCGGGCCCGAAATGAGGCGTGGTATTGCCGAGCTGAACGGCCAGGGAGAAGTCGCTGGCGGCGTGGTGATCCTGCGGTCGGGTAAAAATGCGCGCGACGTTATCACGGCAGTGAGGGATAAACTGGAGACGCTGAAGGCCAGCCTGCCGGAAGGCGTTGAAATCGTGACCACCTACGATCGCAGCCAGTTAATCGACCGGGCGATTGATAACCTCAGTTCCAAACTTCTGGAAGAGTTTATCGTGGTGGCCATCGTCTGTGCTCTGTTCCTGTGGCACGTACGTTCTGCCCTGGTGGCGATTATCTCTCTGCCGCTTGGCCTGTGTATCGCCTTTATCGTCATGCACTTCCAGGGACTGAACGCCAATATCATGTCGCTGGGAGGGATAGCGATTGCCGTCGGTGCGATGGTGGATGCCGCCATTGTGATGATTGAAAATGCGCACAAACGGCTTGAGGAGTGGGATCATCAGCATCCGGGTGAGCAGATTGACAACGCCACCCGCTGGAAGGTGATTACCGACGCCTCCGTGGAAGTGGGACCCGCGTTGTTCATTAGCCTGCTGATCATCACCCTGTCCTTTATTCCTATCTTTACCCTGGAAGGGCAGGAAGGTCGTCTGTTTGGCCCGCTGGCATTCACGAAAACGTACTCCATGGCGGGAGCGGCCGCACTGGCCATCATCGTCATTCCTATTCTGATGGGATTCTGGATCCGGGGGAAAATTCCTGCCGAGACAAGTAACCCCCTGAACCGGGTGCTGATCAAAGCGTATCATCCTTTGCTGCTGCGGGTCCTCCACTGGCCAAAAACAACCCTGCTGGTTGCGGCCTTGTCCATTTTCACGGTTATCTGGCCACTGAGTCAGGTGGGCGGTGAATTTCTGCCGAAGATTAACGAGGGCGATCTGCTGTATATGCCGTCGACCTTGCCTGGCGTCTCTCCGGCAGAAGCTGCAGCGCTCCTGCAGACAACAGACAAGTTAATCAAAAGCGTTCCTGAAGTGGCTTCTGTATTTGGCAAGACCGGTAAAGCAGAGACCGCAACGGATTCCGCGCCGCTCGAAATGGTGGAAACCACGATCCAGCTCAAACCTGAGGATCAGTGGCGTCCCGGCATGACAATTGACAAGATTATTGATGAACTCGACAGGACAGTCCGTTTACCGGGTCTGGCAAACCTCTGGGTGCCGCCTATCCGTAACCGTATTGATATGCTCTCAACCGGGATCAAAAGCCCGATAGGTATCAAAGTGTCCGGGACTGTTCTGTCCGATATCGACGCGACGGCGCAGAGTATCGAGGCGGTAGCCAAAACCGTGCCTGGCGTGGTGTCTGTCCTGGCTGAGCGACTTGAGGGCGGGCGCTACATCGATATCGATATCAACCGGGAGAAAGCCTCCCGCTACGGGATGACGGTAGGTGATGTCCAGCTGTTCGTCTCTTCAGCAATCGGAGGTGCTATGGTGGGTGAGACGGTTGAAGGGGTGGCCCGGTACCCTATTAACATTCGCTACCCGCAGGATTACCGGAACAGTCCGCAGGCGCTGAAACAGATGCCGATCCTGACCCCGATGAAGCAGCAGATCACGCTGGGCGATGTCGCGGATATTAACGTCGTTTCTGGACCAACCATGCTGAAAACCGAAAATGCCCGGCCAGCCAGCTGGATTTATGTTGATGCCCGCGGCAGGGACATGGTGTCGGTGGTTAACGACATTAAGACGGCCATCAGCGAGAAAGTGAAACTGAGACCGGGAACCAGTGTGGCATTCTCCGGACAGTTTGAACTGCTTGAGCATGCCAACAAGAAACTGAAGCTGATGGTGCCGATGACGGTGATGATCATTTTCATCCTGTTGTATCTGGCATTCCGCCGGGTTGACGAAGCCCTGCTGATCCTGATGAGCCTGCCGTTCGCCCTGGTTGGCGGAATATGGTTCCTGTACTGGCAGGGCTTCCATATGTCAGTGGCGACCGGAACCGGGTTTATCGCCCTGGCCGGGGTGGCAGCAGAGTTTGGCGTGGTCATGCTGATGTATCTGCGTCATGCCATTGAAGCGCACCCGGAATTGTCCCGTAAAGAGACGTTCACACCGGAAGGTCTTGATGAAGCCCTCTATCATGGTGCCGTACTGCGTGTCCGGCCGAAAGCCATGACCGTGGCGGTGATCATTGCGGGTCTGCTGCCAATACTCTGGGGAACCGGCGCAGGTTCAGAAGTCATGAGCCGTATTGCTGCGCCAATGATTGGTGGGATGATCACGGCTCCGCTGCTGTCCCTGTTCATTATTCCTGCCGCCTACAAATTAATCTGGCTGCGCAGACATAAAAAAAGCGTGTCATAACCCTGAAAGGGCGCCCCCAGTGGGCGTCCTTCTGCACTGATTCACCCTGACGTCAGGGTTTATATCGATAATATACAGAGGTGAGTATGAAAAAAGTGGTTCTAATGGCCCTGGCTCTCGGCCTGTCACTGCCTGCAATGGCGAGTGAAAAAGTCATTGATATGTACAAATCTGAAAACTGTGGCTGTTGTTCCCTGTGGGGCAAAGCGATGGAAAAAGACGGGTTCGAAGTGCGAACTCACGTCATGAATGATCAGGCGCTGTCAGCCCTGAAAGAAAAGCATGCTGTTCCTGCTGGACTACGAAGTTGTCATACCGCGGTTGTAGGTAATTTGATCATTGAAGGCCATGTGCCTGCGGCAACGATACATAAGGCCATGCAGTCTGGTTCGGGTATATACGGTCTCGCCACCCCCGGTATGCCAGCAGGAAGTCCGGGAATGGAGATGGGGGCCCGAAAAGAGGCTTACGATGTTATCGCATTCTCACCGGAGGGCAGTAAAAAAGTCTTCCAGCGAATCGAATAGTCAGCGGAACGGCTGATAACGGGACGCCGGCAGCAGGCACTCTTATGCCGGCGGCATTCGTGGTAATCGCATCCATGACATATCCTGAAGACAGAAAATGCTTCAGATATGCATAAGGAGAGTTACTGTGAAAAATGACAATGCAGTGGAACATAACAACCAGACTGCTTCTGAGCAGACATCATCCCCGGACGAGAGTCACGCATTGCATAAGGTGAGAGATCCCGTGTGCGGGATGGTCATCCTGCCTGACAAGGCGCACAGCAGCATTCGATACCAGGACCATCAGCTTTATTTCTGCTCCGCCAGCTGTGAGAGCAAATTTAAAGCCCATCCCGATCATTATTTTACCGAAGATGCCAGTGAACATCACCATCACCACGACCACCATGAAGTCAGCCCTGATAAGATAAAACAGTCTCACCGCCAGGCGGAGAAAGAGATTTCTGAAGGTGTGTGGACATGTCCGATGCATCCGGAGATACGCCGTAGTGGTCCCGGAAGCTGTCCTGTCTGTGGAATGGCACTGGAGCCGCTCGTAGCTACGGCATCCACGGGGACGAGTGATGAACTTCGCGACATGACAAGACGCTTCTGGCTGGGGTTGTTGCTGGCGTTTCCGGTTCTGATACTCGAAATGGGTTCTCATCTGTTTCCCGCTTTGAGGAATACAGTACCGCCACAGTACAACACATGGCTGCAGTTACTTCTGGCCTCTCCTGTCGTTTTGTGGTGTGGCTGGCCATTCTTCGCCCGGGCCGGAATGTCGTTACGTAACCGCTCCCTGAATATGTTTACCCTTGTTGCAATGGGGACCGGCGTAGCCTGGGTTTACAGCGTCATTGCAACCGTCTTCCCCTCCTGGTTTCCTGCATCGTTCAGAAACATGGATGGCCTGGTGGCCATTTATTTTGAAGCCGCAGCTGTTATTACGGTGCTTGTTCTGCTGGGACAGGTCCTTGAATTGCGGGCAAGGGAACAAACCTCAGGTGCCATTACTGCGCTTCTTAACCTTGCCCCCAAAACCGCCAGGCGGCTGGATCAAGACGGTCATGAAACGGATATTAATGCGGAAGATGTCCTGCCTGGCGATAAGCTCCGCATCAGACCTGGAGAGAGTATTCCGGTCGACGGTATCGTGGTCGAAGGCAAAACAACCGTTGATGAATCGATGGTGACCGGGGAATCTATGCCTGTTACCAAAACGGAGGGTGACCCTGTCATCGGGGGGACCATTAATCAGACAGGTAGTCTTATCATCCGTGCAGAGAAAGTCGGTGATGAAACGATGCTCTCACGAATTGTTCAGATGGTCGCTGATGCACAGCGTTCGCGGGCCCCCATCCAGAGAATGGCTGACAGCGTTTCAGGCTGGTTTGTTCCTCTGGTGATACTTATCGCGGTTGTTGCTTTCATGATCTGGTCTGTCTGGGGGCCCGAGCCCAGGATGGCGCACGGTCTCATTGCGGCTGTGTCGGTCCTGATTATTGCCTGTCCCTGCGCGCTGGGGCTGGCCACGCCGATGTCGATAATGGTGGGGGTGGGCAAAGGAGCCCAGGCCGGGGTGTTAATCAAGAATGCCGAAGCCCTTGAGCGTCTTGAAAAAGTGGACACGCTGGTTGTCGACAAAACAGGCACGCTCACGGAAGGTTCGCCGACGGTGACAGGGATTATCAGTCTCAATCCGGGTGGGGAAACATCTCTTTTGCGTGTAACGGCCGCAGTGGAAAAAGGCTCGCAGCATCCGCTGGGTATGGCAGTAGTTAAAGCAGCACAGGAAAAGGGGATCGCAATACCCGCAGTCACTCATTTCAATGCGCCGTCGGGTAAAGGTGTCTCAGGCGATGTCGAAGGTCAACGGGTTGTTATTGGTAATGAACTGGCTATGCAGGAAAACAGTATCGTTATTGATAATCAAAAGGCCGTTGCGGATACGTTGCGGATGGAAGGCGCTACCGTTATCTATGTGGCCACAGACGGGCACCTTGCAGGCCTGATAGCTATCTCGGATCCCGTGAAAGCAACCACGCCGGATGCGCTTAAAGCTTTGCGTCAGGCGGGGATCCGCATCGTTATGCTCACCGGGGATAACCAGCTTACCGCTGAAGCAGTCGCACGGAAACTGGGAATAGATGAGGTTGAAGCCGGGATTCTGCCGGATGGCAAAAAAGCAGTGATAACCCGACTGAAAGCGTCTGGCCATGTGGTTGCGATGGCCGGAGACGGTGTGAATGATGCCCCGGCGCTGGCAGCGGCTGACGTGGGTATAGCCATGGGAACGGGTACAGATGTGGCAATTGAAAGTGCCGGAGTCACCCTTCTCAAAGGCGACTTGATGATACTGAACAGGGCCCGTCATCTGTCAGAAATCACCATGAAAAATATCCGACAGAATCTGTTTTTTGCATTTATCTACAACGCACTTGGCGTGCCTGTGGCTGCAGGTCTGCTTTATCCTGTGTATGGAATACTGCTGTCGCCAGTTATTGCGGCGGCGGCCATGGCTCTTTCCTCCGTCAGCGTCATTGTGAATGCGTTGCGTCTGAAAAGTGTCAGGCTCGGGAAATAACACTGAGTGAAGGGGCTGTTACGAACAGAAGGAGTCCAGTATGAAAAGTACCACCTATGCGCTTATTGCTGTCGCCGCGATCGCGGCATTTGCCCTCCTGCGCGAACACTGGTCACATGTGGCAGGTTACTGGCCATATCTGTTATTGCTGGTCTGCCCGCTAATGCATCTTTTCCACGGCCACGGAGGGCATGGAGATCATCAACATCAAGGAAGTGAAAACGATAAAAAAAATTAATCCGGCAGACGGGGCCGCGTCGCGGCCCCGTTATCAGTCCAGGTATCGTTCGTAGTCTCTGGCATGCGCAAAGGCATGCTGTTCAAGTTTGTTATCAGCGGGTGCCGCTGCCCGGAACGCCAGTGAGTTAACAGGATTGTTATTGATGACCAGCTCGTAATGCAGATGAGGACCGGATGAACGTCCGCTGTTACCGGATAACGCAATAGCGTCTCCCCGGGTAACCCTGGCCCCTTTAGTAACGAGTATTTTATTGAGGTGGAGATAGCGAGTTTTAACACCGGCTTTTCCCGTTACTTCAACAAAATATCCCATGGTACTGTTGTATTCGGCCCGGGTGATTTTTCCGTCGATGACGCTGACTATTTTCGTGTTCATGGGCATGGAATAATCAATGCCATTATGGGGACTCACTTTTCCCGATACCGGGTTAAGTCTTGCAGGATTGAAAGGCGAACTGAGTCTTGCTGTGGCCGGTAACGGATAATCGAGACTGCCTTTCCCGGAAGTATCGGAAAGGTTATAGAACTTTTTATCTGATATACGATACGCCGTGTAATTAAATGAACCGGACGTAAATTTATAGGCCACGACACGTGATTTTCCCGCTTTCTTTTGCAGTACGAGTTTTAATGATTCATTTTTTTTCAAATGCCGCAGATTAAACCGGGAAGGCAAGGAGCGCTGAAGAGTAGCGATCTCGTTCGATTCCAGCCCCGAGCGGGTGGCTGAAAGGTAGGCATTTTCTTTTACGACATCGGTAGAATACATTTACTGGAATTCGCCGTTAGCATGAACACTGCGGCGTATGCTAGGGGTTTTCAGGAGGCGTGTCATCTGTCAGTTAATCGGGAGCACCGTTGATGGTCGTCATTTTTGTAACATATCTTGTTTCCCGTTTGCTCCTGAAGCTCTGGGAACTGTATGACCAGCCCGACGGTGATGATTAACGGGACTGAAACAGGTTACGGCAGAGCAATATGGGGCTCATGTCCTGCTACGTAACCCGTCAGTAAAGCCCTGCTGCGCACCTGACGCTAAGCACTAACCCGCCTGCAGTTACCTGGTCGAATACAGCCCGCGAAGCTTTCTTGCCTGCGTCTGATGTGCTTCCGCACCGGCATTATTGACCTGCTCATGCACGAGAGCGGCTTTTTCTCCGGCATTCAGTTCGTTAAAAGAAGAAGACGAGGTCTTTGAATTTGCATCACTGCCGGACAGCATTTTTTTATGTTCCTCAATCATTTTCTGATGCGCATAGGACGCGCTGTTGTTCATAAATGAATGAGCAACAATGGCCCTTTCATGTTCATTCATTTCAGAGAATGAGGGCGTGTTGTTTTTATTAACCCTGTCCGGTAAGTTTTCATGCGTCGAGGAATTCACATGACTGACGGCTGAGGCATTATTAACAAATCGATGTGCTTCATGGGCAATATCACTGGACTGAGCAAAAGCTGCCCCACAAAATAAAGCTGTAAACGCAGTGGTCGTGATTAATATATTCATGTGTAATTACCTTCTGAGGTACATAAAAGATGTCCTTATGATCATATATAAAAATAATCAACCTGTGGGGAAGATGACGTAAATGTAATACAGCTATGTACATTACACGATTGTAATGAATTTGTTTCTTAAGGTGTGCTAGATTCATTTCATTGTAAGTGGATGAACCAGTAATTTAATTTAAATCGGTTCTCGAATTCTGTCAGTAACCATACTTTAAATAAGGGAATGCGCATGCTGTTGAAAACGTCTCGACGAACTTTCCTGAAGGGGTTAACCCTCTCTGGCGTAGCCGGAAGTCTTGGCGTATGGAGTTTCAATGCGCGTTCCAGTCTGAGCCTGCCAGTTGCCGCATCCCTGCAGGGTACTCAGTTTGACCTGACCATTGGTGAAACGGCCGTCAATATCACGGGCAGTGAGCGTCAGGCCAAAACAATCAATGGAGGCCTGCCGGGGCCCGTTCTTCGCTGGAAAGAAGGTGACACCATTACCCTGAAGGTCAAAAACCGTCTTAATGAACAGACGTCCATTCACTGGCACGGCATTATTCTTCCGGCCAATATGGATGGTGTTCCGGGGCTGAGTTTTATGGGCATAGAGCCTGATGATACCTACGTTTACACCTTTAAGGTTAAGCAGAACGGGACTTACTGGTACCACAGCCATTCCGGTCTGCAGGAACAGGAGGGGGTATACGGTGCCATTATCATCGATGCCAGGGAGCCAGAACCGTTTGCTTACGATCGTGAGCATGTGGTCATGTTGTCTGACTGGACCGATGAAAATCCTCACAGCCTGCTGAAAAAATTAAAAAAACAGTCGGATTACTACAATTTCAATAAACCAACCGTTGGCTCTTTTTTCCGCGACGTGAATACCAGGGGGCTGTCAGCCACCATTGCCGATCGGAAAATGTGGGCTGAAATGAAAATGAATCCGACTGACCTCGCGGATGTCAGTGGCTACACCTACACCTATCTCATGAACGGGCAGGCCCCGCTGAAAAACTGGACCGGACTGTTCCGTCCCGGTGAAAAGATACGCTTACGGTTTATCAACGGCTCGGCAATGACCTATTTCGATATCCGTATCCCCGGGCTGAAAATGACGGTCGTGGCTGCAGATGGCCAGTATGTAAACCCGGTTACCGTTGACGAATTCAGGATTGCCGTTGCCGAAACCTATGATGTCATTGTGGAGCCTCAGGGTGAGGCCTATACCATCTTCGCACAATCCATGGACAGGACCGGTTACGCTCGAGGGACACTGGCCACGAGAGAGGGGTTAAGTGCTGCCGTTCCCCCCCTCGATCCCCGTCCTCTGTTGACCATGGAAGATATGGGTATGGGGGGAATGGGACATGATATGGCAGGAATGGACCACAGCCAGATGGGAGGCATGGATAACAGCGGAGAGATGATGTCTATGGACGGTGCTGACCTTCCGGATAGCGGGACATCCTCCGCGCCCATGGATCACAGCAGCATGGCCGGTATGGATCATTCCCGGATGGCCGGAATGCCGGGTATGCAAAGTCATCCTGCGTCAGAAACGGATAACCCACTGGTTGATATGCAGGCGATGAGCGTCTCTCCGAAATTAAATGATCCGGGTATTGGTCTTCGAAATAACGGAAGAAAGGTTCTCACGTACGCGGATTTGAAAAGCCGCTTTGAGGATCCTGACGGACGTGAACCTGGCCGTACCATAGAACTGCATTTAACCGGCCACATGGAAAAGTTTGCCTGGTCATTTAACGGAATCAAGTTTTCAGATGCCGCACCGGTGCTGCTGAAATACGGTGAGCGGCTCAGGATCACGCTGATCAACGATACCATGATGACTCACCCCATTCACCTGCATGGTATGTGGAGCGATCTGGAAGATGAAAACGGTAATTTCATGGTTCGTAAACACACAATAGATGTTCCCCCTGGTACAAAACGCAGTTACAGAGTGACAGCAGATGCGCTTGGCCGCTGGGCGTATCACTGCCATTTGCTCTATCACATGGAAATGGGAATGTTTCGTGAAGTCCGGGTGGAGGAATGATGCGAATGAAGAGAAATTTGAAGGCCATACCTGTTCTGGTCGCCGGTTTGTTTACCTCACAGCTTTCTATTGCGGCGGGCTCCGTCTCTGCAGATCCCCACGCCGGGCACGACATGTCTGCCATGCAGATGCCAGCAGATGAGAATTTCACTGAGATGACGTCAATGGAGCCCATTGTAACTGAGAGCAGAACGCCAATTCCGCCTGTTACCGATGCCGACCGGAAGGCTGCATTCGGCAATTTACAGGGGCATGCGATTCACGACAGTGCGATTAATTATCTGGTTCTGCTGGATCAACTGGAATGGCAACGGTCGGATAACACCAACAATTTCAGCTGGAGTGTTAACAGCTGGATTGGAGGCGACACAGATCGGATTTGGCTAAAGAGTGAAGGTGAACGAAGCAATGGGGAAACGGAGGCGGCTGAAGCGCAGTTACTCTGGGGACATGCGGTTGGCCCATGGTGGGATTTGGTTGCGGGTGTCAGGCAGGATTTCAGACCTGCTTCTGCCCGGACCTGGGCTGCTGTCGGTTTTCAGGGGCTGGCACTCTATAATTTTGAGTCTGAAATTACGGGTTTTGTCAGTAATGGCGGAAAAGCAGCCCTTCGTCTGGGAGGAGAATACGACGTTTTACTGACTAACCGGCTCATACTCCAGCCATCCTATGAGGTGAATTTCTACAGTCAGGATGATGAATCGCGGGGTCGCGGCAGGGGACTGACTGACACAGAGCTGGGGCTCCGGCTGCGCTATGAAATACGCCGTGAGTTTGCACCCTATATAGGCGTTTCCTGGAATCAACTTTACGGGAAAACATCCGATATGGCGAAAAGAGAAGGTGAGAAAGACCATCAGGTAGTATTCCTGGCGGGAGCCAGAATCTGGTTTTAACGCACTGATATAAAACACTCAACTAAACAGGTAAATAAAATGTCGATTTTAAATAAAGCCATTCTTACAGGTGGCCTCGTTATGGGCGTTGCTTTCTCTGCTATGGCCCATCCGGAATTAAAAAGCTCTGTGCCACAGGCTGATTCAGCCGTAGCGGCCCCGGAAAAGATTCAGCTTAATTTCTCGGAAAATCTGACCGTGAAATTCTCAGGTGCAAAATTAACGATGACGGGTATGAAAGGCATGTCATCACATTCTCCGATGCCGGTCGCGGCAAAAGTGGCGCCAGGCGCTGACCCTAAATCGATGGTCATTATTCCGCGAGAGCCTTTACCCGCTGGCACTTATCGTGTTGACTGGCGCGCGGTTTCTTCAGATACGCACCCTATTACCGGTAATTACACCTTTACAGTGAAGTAATATTATGAACGACCTGATTATGATTGTTATTCGTTTTCTTCTTTATCTGGATTTGATGGTAATATTTGGATTGCCATTTTTTCAGATATATGGAATAAGCGGTGTCAGACATGAAACCTATAACCTGACTAATTTCAGGTCGTTTATAACCTTTGCTGTTGTTACAGGCATCATTCTTACTGGCATTAATATGCTCCTGGTATCTAATGCCATGAGTGGAGTAACTGACCTCAGAGAATTATCCATCCATGTTATCGAGATGGTGATAGAAGAAACTGATGTGGGTATTAGCTGGATTGTCAGGCTCTGTGCCCTGTTTACCACACTCGGTGCTTTGTTCCTTTACACTAATAAGAGAGTATTGTCCTGCCTGCTGATGACGATGAGTGGGGGCGTGGCGCTGGCTACACTTGCCTGGGGAGGACACGCCGTTATGCATGACGGTCTGCATTACTATCTCCATTTACTGAGCGATCTGACCCATCTCGGCGCTGCAGGTGCCTGGACAGGTGCTCTGGTTGCATTTGCTATCCTGCTGATGCGCAGAAACGAGCATAATGCACAGAGCGTCATTGTGATATCTGACTCCCTGGCAAAATTTGCCACGGCAGGAATGGTGATTGTTGTAGCCCTGATCCTGAGTGCGCTGGTCAACTATCTGTATATTGCTGAGGGTAACTTAACTCCCTTATTCAACAGTTCCTGGGGGAGGATATTGCTTGCCAAGACGGCTCTGTTTGTTCTGATGCTTCTTCTGGCTGCAGCAAACCGGTTTCACCTGGGTCCCCGGCTTGAAGTTATGGTCAGGGAAGGGAATTATGATCGCAGCGTTGCCCTGATGCGAAACAGCATCCTGACAGAATTCGTTGTTGCGATTATCATTCTGGGCGCCGTAGCGTGGCTCGGAATGCTTGCTCCGTCTCAGGTCAGCTAGGGGACAGCCAAAGCTCATGCGTGAGATTTTTACTTTCATATCAGCGAGTTGACCATGCAGCGTATTTTAATCGTTGAAGACGAACAAAAAACAGGTCGTTACCTGCAGCAGGGACTGGTTGAGGAAGGCTATCAGGCCGATCTCTTTAATAATGGCCGCGATGGTCTCGGGGCCGCGTCGAAGGGACAGTATGATTTGATAATACTGGACGTGATGCTGCCTTTCCTCGACGGGTGGCAAATCATCAGCGCACTGAGGGAGTCCGGGCACGAAGAACCGGTCCTGTTTTTAACCGCAAAGGACAACGTGCGGGACAAAGTGAAAGGACTGGAGCTTGGCGCAGATGACTACCTGATTAAGCCCTTTGATTTTACGGAGCTGGTTGCACGTGTAAGAACCCTACTGCGCCGGGCACGCTCGCAGGCCGCAACAGTCTGCACCATCGCCGATATGACCGTTGATATGGTGCGCCGGACCGTGATCCGTTCGGGGAAGAAGATCCATCTCACCGGTAAAGAATACGTTCTGCTTGAGTTGCTGCTGCAACGCACCGGAGAAGTGTTACCCAGGAGTCTTATCTCGTCCCTGGTCTGGAACATGAATTTTGACAGTGATACGAATGTGATTGATGTCGCCGTGAGACGTCTGAGAAGTAAAATTGATGATGACTTTGAGCCAAAACTGATCCATACCGTTCGCGGTGCCGGATATGTCCTGGAGATCAGAGAAGAGTGAGGTTCAAAATTTCCCTGACCACACGCCTGAGCCTGATTTTTTCTGCGGTGATGCTTACGGTATGGTGGTTATCAAGTTTTATCCTGATTAGCACCCTTAATGGCTATTTCGATAATCAGGACCGCGATTTTCTGACAGGTAAACTTCAGCTCACCGAAGAGTTTCTTAAAACAGAGACGTTCAGGAACAAAACGGATATTAAGTCATTATCAGAAAAAATAAACGATGCGATGGTGGGGCACAATGGCTTATTCATTTCTATAAAAAACATGGAAAATGAAAAAATTGTTGAACTCTATGCCAAAAATTCTGTTGTTCCAGCGGTCCTGCTTAATAAGTCGGGTGATATTCTCGACTATATGATCCAGACGGAAGAAAATAACACCGTGTACCGCAGTATCTCGCGGCGGGTTGCCGTGACGCCGGAACAGGGTAAAAGCAAACATGTCATCATTACGGTTGCCACGGATACTGGGTATCACACCCTGTTTATGGACAAACTCAGTACCTGGCTGTTCTGGTTCAATATCGGTCTGGTCTTTATTTCTGTTTTTCTGGGCTGGCTGACCACACGTATTGGTCTGAAACCGTTACGGGAAATGACCAGTCTGGCTTCCTCCATGACCGTACACAGCCTTGATCAGCGTCTTAATCCCGATCTGGCCCCACCGGAAATCTCTGAGACCATGCAGGAATTCAATAACATGTTCGATCGCCTGGAGGGGTCATTTCGGAAACTGTCAGATTTCTCGTCTGACATCGCGCATGAGCTGCGCACACCAGTCAGTAATCTGATGATGCAGACGCAGTTTGCACTGGCTAAGGAAAGGGATGTTTCGCATTACCGCGAAATTTTATTCGCTAACCTGGAAGAACTGAAAAGGTTGTCACGAATGACCAGTGACATGCTTTTTCTGGCACGTTCAGAGCATGGTCTGCTGCAGCTGGATAAACATGATGTAGATCTGGCAGCCGAACTGAATGAATTACGTGAGTTATTCGAGCCCCTGGCAGACGAAACAGGAAAGACAATCACGGTTGAAGGAGAGGGCGTTGTTGCCGGAGACAGCGATATGCTGCGACGAGCTTTCAGTAACCTGCTTTCCAATGCAATCAAGTATTCTCCCGATAACACCTGTACAGCGATACACCTTGAGCGTGACAGTGACTGTGTGAACGTGATGATTACGAATACGATGTCTGGCCCGGTTCCCGCTAATCTGGAACGCCTGTTTGACCGGTTCTATCGCGCAGACTCATCTAGGGTCCACAACACGGAAGGCGCGGGGCTGGGATTATCAATTACAAGGTCGATCATTCATGCTCACGGCGGCGAGCTGTCAGCAGAACAGCAGGGGCGGGAAATTGTGTTCAGTGTGCGTCTGTTAACGGATTAATACTGTTATTCAGGAAAAATCCGGAAGGTGACAAAAATGTCATCATTTAGTCACGCGATAAACAGAGGCGGTTTTTTATAATCAGTCATAAATCAGGAGCAACGTGATAATTCAATCGCCCGGTTCCTGGCGTGATGATTAACCAGCCCTGAGATCAAATGCTTTCTCTGTTATAAGCATTGATTGTTCGGGTATGAAAACACCGGAGACCCAACCATGAAAAAAATTCTTGTATCCTTTATTGCCATGATGGCTGTCGCTTCATCTGCCTGGGCTGCAGAGACAATGAACATGCATGACCATGTAAATAATGCCCAGGCGCCTGCCCATCAGATGCAGTCATCCGCTGAAAAAAGTGCAGTTCAGGGGGAGAGCATGAAAATGATGGATATGAGCGGTCACGATCAGGCCGCTATGTCCCATGAAATGATGCAAAACGGCAATTCTGCCGCCCATCAGGACATGGCTGAAATGCATAAAAAAATGATGAAAGCCAAACCTGAGAACACCCAAGAAACTGCTAAGCCATTTTCCGAAATGAGCGAGCATGAGAAAGCCGCTGTTGTGCATGAGAAGGCGAATAATGGCCAGTCTTCCGTTATTCATCAGCAACAGGCGGAAAAGCATCGCAGCCAGATCACCCAGAATTAACCCGCAGCTCCACTTGTCAGACCCTCATTTGACGCCGAAGTCACTGGCTTACGCTCCCGTCCGGGAGCGTTTTTTTATATATGCATCCGCCTGGACAACTCCGAACTGTCTAAAGCTGTAGTCCCAGATAACTTACAGGTCTTCTTCTCTTTTCGCATCAGCTCGATCCCTTTCATTTTCCGCCCTGGCACTGGCGTTTTTCAGGAATGCATCCTTGTTCCATGGTTTCGCCTCGCCGCTGCTGATCCCTTCGGCCAGCAGATCGCGCAGCAGACGCAGCGCGTCACGCATAACCTCGCTCTGGATTCGGTAATCACCGGCCTTAACCTGGGAATCGATGAATTCACGCAGCTCATCACCCACGTCCACGGTCATCGTACGGGCCATAACCCCTCCGTTTTTCAATGTAAGATTTATTCTTACATCAGTAGATTATTTTACTCTCCTGGTTCCACCTCCGCCATTTTAGTCAAAACAACGCAGCAGTAGTCTGGAGATCCGACTTATACTTTTTTCGGATCTCAGGGGAGAAAACTGAAGGGAAATCCAAATGCATATATCAATTAAAATATCAATACCAAAAACAACGAATAGCACTTTTTGCACTCACGGATAGCACTAATTGCTAAAACGAGGTATATTTGCGTCATCGGCTGCTTCGGGTGGCCTCATGACCATCTTTAAGGAGAATATTGTGGACACAAGTCTGATTGGACCGATCCTTACGGCGCTGCTTGCCGCTGCGGGGTTCTACTGTAAGTTTTGGTTTACGCGTTATCAGGCCTCCCGTGATCAGGCCCAGAAAGTCAGCCGGACGATCGAGGATGTCCTGAGCAATATGGCCGCGCTGTTCGGACAGAAGAAACCTGCCCGGATACTGAGAGAGGAATTTTCCGCTGTTATTGCGCCGCTTCATCAGGAAATGCGCAGCCTTGACGATATGACGTCCCGTCTGCCGCTGAAATGGCTGCAGCGCGAACAGCGCCACGTTCTTTATCATGCCCGATGGCTGCAGCGGTATCTGGATTCGCGCAGGGGCGGCAGTGACGGGGACTTTATCCTGCTATTGCACGATGTGGCGATGGGGACCGATTATCAGGTTGCTGACATTCTGGCATCGCAGCATGACTGTAAGCGGCGTCGTGGATCACAGCTGCCGGTTAACCTGAAAACCTGCCCCTGAGAGGGGGCAGTTGAAAGCAGATAACTATCCGGCATCAGTCGGGTGATCCCGACACCACATATGGCATGCGTCTGGCTTCATCAAAGTCCCGCAGTTCCTGCGCCTGCCTCATGATCTCTGCGCTTGGTACCGGGAGTTTACCCAGGAGTTCCATAAATCGACTGGCAACCGACTGGATTGACACGCTGTTGGTCCTGGCTGTTTTCAGATTGGTATAAACAAGGCGGGAAAGTGGCTTTGTCAGCGCCTTGTCTTCCATGAATCGCTTGAATGTCCAGAGATAAATATCTACCAGCTCCAGACCTGCACTCTTGGTACCGGACTGGAATACAAGTGGTTCAGCCGGCATATTTTTCATGTTCATAACAGGTAATCCGGGCCCCAGTTCCCAGGGCATCTCCCGTATCTGGTAGTAAAACTCGTTAAGTTCACGCTGGGTGGTGTTGAACTGTGACTGCTGGTCAACAATGATACTGGCCTTTCTTTCTGGTGCCCCCAGGCGGGAACAGATCCCGTGCAATACGGACTGAAAGCCAATCATATTGGGCATAATCCGCAGCCTTTCCTTGTTGGTTTTACAGTTATAGCCCAGCTGTTCAAAATTGGCTGACGCCCAGTTCAGGGCATCGGTGATCAGCTGCTTCGACCGGTGGTCCAGCGCGCTGGCTGCCGTCCTGCTGATCAGTTCATCACTGACGGTACAAAAAAGTTCCGACGCCCGCTCATCATGCGCCTCCAGCCTTGCCGTCCATGCGTTTGAAGCAAGTTCATCATCAAACAGGCTGGCCAGATTCAGCAGCAGGGGGTAGCGCAGAGGGGTCCAGTATGCAGACCAGGGAACGGCTGGATTCATTCCCTGATCAAATACCTGGTCGAAGAACGAAATAATGGCATGATCGCGCTTTACTACCTGCCAGATGTCAAACCGTATCCGGTGCTTTTTCTGCAGAACCAGCAGCGTATCCACAAGGTCAGAAAGGCGGTGCAAGCCCAGTTCCGCAGCGTGCAGGCGCTGCACGCCAAGCGTTTTGCGTAATACGGCAAGATCCGCTTCAGCAACCTTATCCAGATTAGCATCAGACGACAGCACTCCGTAGGAGAGGACTGGCTGGGTTTTGTCAAAAAGGTTTCGGCCAGTCTGGCCTGTTTCATCCACATAAAAGTGCATTCAGAGATCCTTTACCAGGCAGTAGGAAGGGAAACGGCATAATCCTGGTCAATGTAAAACCTTTCTGCAGCCAGCTGCAAGTGATCCGCTTAAGGCTTTAATGACCTCAATACTGGGTTCACGGCAACGAACAAACGGGCCGGATCACAGACCCGTTTTTTAGAGATTACATCTGCCCGGGCTGCAGAAACTCGATTCTGGCAATGGCCGACCTGGACACAGATTTCCCGTCACAGTCTATGCCGAAAGTTGCGTTTCCGTCCGGCGGGAGGTCACGGACTGATGTATAGGCATATGCCAGAGCCGTTTCAAGAACCCCTTTTTCATAAACAATATCCGCCTCGAACCAGACAATACAGGGATGAAGCACGCTGAGATAATGCGGTTTAAGATCGTGGCCGTATTTCTTCTGGTAGGCCTTACAGACATCCTCTACCAGCTCCGGCAGCCAGAGGTAATCATGCAGTCCATTTTCACTGGCGTTAAAATGTAATTCCCGGACTAAATGGCCATAAGGTCCCCAGTGAATTTTATCGCCGGTTCTGAGCTGAAACATCTCATCCGGGACGCCCCCCGGAACATCCCATTCCTGCAGGTGTTTACGGACCATCTCATTCGGGGCCAGGTTGAGCAGCATTTTCATGGCGAGGGATTCTGACTGATTTAGCGCCAGTAACCCCGCCGGAAAAGTATTACCGGCGAAAGTCCGGGTGCCATGAAACCACAGAGCCCGGGTGAATGGTCCCGGTTCGCCCAGTTCCGCACAGACGTAGTCTCTCAGATACTGAGGTGCATCAACCAACTGGCGAGGATTAAGCTCGTAGATACTTTCAAGATCGAGCGAAAGCAGCACTTTTTTCAGCTTTTCAGGGGGACAGGCAAACCCGGCAGATAATGTATGCAACGCCTGAGTTCGTGAGGAGCAATCGAGAATCAACATGGTGTAAATCCCTCACAAATCCAATATGTTAACAGCGGGGGCTCGACGCCGAGCCATATTGTCGAGCAGCAGGGTCGCATAATATTTCAGAAAGGGTAAAAGCTCCGGAGCGCTGAAGCTGGCGTAGACTTCTCCATCTCCCTGGGATTCCCTGAAAACAATCCAGTCTACAAGGTGTGCATCGCTGGCTGACTCTACCTGGACACAGAAATGAGCAACTGAATTCCGCATCTTATGGATCAACTCCCGCAGGTTCATTTCCGGTCCGGGCAGCTGTGACTCACGTAATCCCATTTCTGCTTTAAGTTGCCGCGTTAAACGGTCGGCAGGCAGGAAAGAGAGCGCCCTCTCTTTCGGTAACACGATAAGACCCAGAAGGCAATTCAGGGTCAACGTGTAGTTGTACTGCTCCCTGAATGGTTTGCCCAGCACCTCAATCATTTCGTTATAATGATCGATAAGCGCCAGTGTTCGCTGAACAAAATCGGTTTCAAAATCTGAATAATTTCCCATTTAACCCTCCCGTTCCGGTTCGAAAATCCACTATATCATCCGGCCAGCCTGACGGCTCAGGTACAGCATTTCCTATTAAGTGAGTTTTCGGATCTGACCACGAAAGTAGAGATGGTGCACGTTGGTCTTGTATTGTATGTATTATTTGTATTGTGTACAAACTACAGTCAGGTTAAAATGTATGCATACCTTCTTAACGGAGTATTTCATGACTAACCTGCCTGCTGACACCGTCCGTCGGATCGAGGACGCCGCCGCCGCACTCATTGCCGCCGGCAACCCGAACCCGACCAACGAACAGGTCCGCCAGCACCTCGGTGGCGGCTCCCTGTCCCACATTTCCCCGGTGATGCGGGAATTTCGGGCACGCCAGCGCGCACTGGCCAGCGAACAGACGCCGGCTCTGCCGCCAGAGCTGGCGCAGCTGCTCACCGGCCAGTTGGCCCTGTTGTGGCAGGCCGCGGTGAAACAGGCAGAAGCCGGGACACTGGCGGCCCGGGAACAGGCCGACACCGATATCGCCCGGGCCGACCAGGAGCGCGACGAGGCGCTGGCGAAAGTGACCGCACTGGAAAGTGAACTGGCGGTGCTTCGGGAGGTGGTGACCGAACGTGACCGGTTGCTCGATGAGGTACGCGGGCTGCGCGCGGAGGCGCTGCCGCTGCGCGAGCAGGTAGCCCGTCTGACCGCCACCGGCGAACACCTGGCGGCGCAGCTGCAGGACACCAAAGCGGAGCTGAAGGAAACCCGGGAGGATGGCCGTGCGCTGCAGGCAGAGCTGCTGGCCCTGGCACGCCACGACGGGAAGGCGAAGAAATGAAAGTGGAAATACAGGCCCGTGTGAAGGCCTAAGGCCTTCCGCCGCGCACTGTAGCTCGCCGCCAAGGAACGCGCCTGTGAGCCGGTGCCCTCCCCTATAGTGCTTAATAATTTGCGTGTATAGGGGATTTTTAGTAGCTTATTTATTAGACAAAATGAGGAGTCATTACCATGAGCGAGGACGGTTTCAATAAAGATGACCTGAGCAGCACCTTTGCGCGTTTCACCACAAAACGTCGCAATATCGTTTGTGATGAATCCAAGCTGAAGCGGAAAAAACCTGAGCCGGTAAAACTTTCGAGTGCAACACAAGAAATTGGTTGTGTGATTTCATCTGTGCTCGCCTCTACCTCTAAAGCGGACGTCACAAAAGACAAACAGGACCAATATAAATCTCCTATCCGTTACAGCTGGGAGAAAAAAGGTATTAACGGTGGTTCTAACAATTTTTAATCTTATGAAGCGATGGCATAACCACCGCTTCATATAGCCATCAGTTATCCTTTGCTTAATCCTGATTTAATCCCGCCTGAAGCTGCATCAATCGCCACCCCTTGAGCTTTTTTACCTGCTTCCGAGCCAGCATCCGTAGGCATTTTAGAAGCATCACTAAAGTTGTTAGCCATATTACCAATTCGAACTCCAGCCCAACTCAGCATACCAACCCAGAACATCGGAAAGACCAGGTACATCATCCCCAGTACCAGGTTCATAATCCATCCATCAGCCGTTGAGCTAAAGAAAGCCGCGAAAGGCACCGAGCTGTTTGCAATCCCCTGCTCAGCCATATTGTCATAGAGGATGGTGATCAATCTGTCATCAAGCCAACCTGCCAGTTCCCACCAGAACGTAATGAACTGAAGAGCGAATAACGCGAAGGAGATGGTAAAAATGGTTTTCGGATCGTAGGCGCTGAACATCATTAACGCAGGAATGACCGTGATTATCATCATCAGCAATAATGCCTGGATCATCGGCAGTGCCTGCTTCATTGCATCAAAACCAGGTAACGCCTCGGCCTGTTTCAGTCCAAGACCAATAGACGAGGTAAGGCGTGTAAGATTACCAACTACTCCGGTGGTTGTGTCGCTACTGCCAACAGCATAAGTGGTACCGGCGCCGGAGAGATCTGCGTTGCGTGGGCTGACAAGCCAGCGTAACGCAATTTCTTCCCACTGCTTTCCGGGGAACTGACGCTGCATCTCCTTACGTGTGTTATCACTAAAACTGGCCAGAACTCGTTTGCGAAGCCCGGAAGTACCATCGGACCACCACGTCTTACATGTTGGATATCCACCTGCACCAGTATCCGGATAGCCACTGTCCCGGCTGCTGTTGTAAGGCCACTGGCTACGTGGCGTCATAGCCGTGTAGTAGTCATAATATCCGGAAGTATTCAGGAAGTAGCTGCTACCTATCCAGCCCACGGAGTTGATGGTGGCATCACTGAGCTGGCTGTTGCTGTTTTTCAGTCTGAAATATGCTCTCGAGTAACATTGATCTGCAAATTCCTGGACCTCCTGCAACAACACAGGATCACGCAGTTTCGTGTTCTGAACGTCAAAACGCATCTGTCGCAAATTCGTACCGCATGGGATTGACGCAATCATTGCCTGCGTTGTGCCCTTCGACATCATATGCAGGAGATACCACCAAACTGGAACCTCGGCCGTACGACCGTCAAAATCGTTAACGAGTCCCTTGTAGCCAGAATTCTGTGGCGTCGGCACACTGACGCCGCACTGTTTAGCGCGCGAGCTGTCGAACTTGATTGTGCTGATATCAACCGGCAACAGCGGAATACAGCAAAAGAGCATCACAAGATAAGACACATACAGTGCATGTTCGATTCGCGGAAGGGCAAGAAGCCCTTTGTTCCCCTCGTCAGCCCCCTCCTCCCTCACTTTCAGCCAGACGCCAAGAACCCTGACCACCAGTGGCAATGCAAAAAGGCCTGTACTGCTGAGAATGCTCCACATGGCATTGTTCATTACCCAGCCAAAGAGAACGAGAAAATATTCCAGAAAACTGTTTGCGGTCATCGTCCTCTCCTTACACAGCGCTTGTCCAGGCCACATATTCCGTGGCTACCAGGAACAACACCCCCATCAGTTCCATACGCACAAGACGCGGACGCCCATCCGGCCAGCGGATTAATGCCTGTGGGCGTACCTTCAATATCCAGGCGGTAATAGGGCAGCCATAAAGAACCAGTCGCCAGGCAAACAGTCCCCATCGGCTGTCATGCAACCAGCGCCGTGTGATGTGGCCATCAGGGTCGTAAGCCATAAATACCGCTGCGATAGCAAACATGCTGGCCGTCATCAACAGAATGAGCAGCACCATAAGGAGAATGCGGCCAATATGGCCGCTGAACGGGTAAAGTCTCATATCAGTTTGCTCCGGAAGACTGAGACTGGCCCATCTGGCTGAAGCCCTGGTCCTCGTTACCGGCTTTCTGCTGCAGACGGTTATCCTGATTCCTTGTCCCCTGCCGCTCCAGTGCCGTCAGCAGGCTGTTATTGCTTATAGATTTGCGTAACTCCATCTCATTACGCAGCGCCGTCAGCTCGCGATCGAGGGCATCGATGCGGCGATCACCCTCAGCAATGGCTTCCGGCTGCTCTGCAGCATTAGGTTCGGATTCACCAGTGGTGAGCATCCTGCGCATTGTTAGCGCGGTTTCAACGGTATCGGACATCGCCAGTTCGCCGGCAAGCCGCTGAACCAGGGCCGCTTTGTCCGGATCGTCACGTAATGCCTGAATTACCCCGCGGGTGACAACCAGACTGCCGGTTTTCAGTGCGGAAAGGTTATCAGTGGTGGGCTGCAGCTCACCACTAACCAGCTTACTAAGCTGCTCCAGATTCTCTTTCGTGGCATCCTCAAGGATGGGAGAAAAGCCAGTACCAGCGACAGCACTGCCCGGCTGGTTATCGGTTCCACCACTGGTACATTCACTGGTTTCCCGGCAAGTCCTGATGGAGCGATCACCAAGCACTTTAACAACGGCCGCAGCGGCCTCTTCAGAAGATTTATAACGTTGGCATGCGGTACCATTGCAGCTCGAGGAGCCGACGCTGCTGTTACTGGTCACTGGCAAATTATTCATCATGTTATAACCAGCTTTGGCCAGATCCCGAGTGGGCTGAATTGCGGGCTGCCCCTTGCCGCCTCTTTTCTGCCCACCAACCCACGTCACGCCTTCCTCTCCAGTTGCTTTTTGCAGTTTCTGGTCGCTGGAAACCGCATCGCCGCCACTTGTGGCCACAATATCTTTGTACTCTTCAGAGACAGCTACCTGCTGCCATTTATTGCCAATGGTATAATCAGCCAGCTTCTTCGACATGCTCTGACAGTTCAACATCGCTTTATCAAAGCTCAAACCGGCCTGCAGAACGCCATTGGTGAGCATTTCATACAGCCCGGGGTTTGCGCGCTGAATAGCCATTGCCGGCATACTCATGACAGCACCAGTCGCCCCCTGAATCACATTCCCCATCAGATCCTTAAACCCGCTGGTAATACCATTCAGCTGGTTGCCAACGGTTGTTTTGATGTCGAAATTGCCACACATCAGATCACTGCTAAGGCCACCATTAATGCCTATCCTGGACATATTGTTACGACTGGGCGGGGGTGAAATAACCGAACCGCCACCAATAGAATAAAAGAGCCCATCGCTGATAGCGTTACCGCTAACTGACGCCCCCGATGAAGACAAAGAGATATCAGTTGCCATTGCCGGCAGCGAGGCAAAAATCAGTAAAAGTCCTGCTTTTTTCATGTTCTGAACCTTTATGAGAAATCGGTGCTGGAAAGGAACGTCTGGCCGCGACGTTTGCAGCAGCTGTACGGTTGCCACAATGCCCAGGCATAGTTACCGTCCTGGGCAATCTGGCCATTGGTGTCGGGAAACACTGCACAGGTCTGGGACAACTGAGGCGAAAGTCGCTGCCATTTGTGGTTTTTGGTGCCGGTATTTTCTTTTACCGGCTCGGGTGGCCAGTAACCCGGGGACTTCTGTCCCGTAAGGGGGTTGTAGACGTGGAGCTGGCCGGAGCGGGTAATGACGTCAGCGACACGCTGAACTACAACCGCTGCTGATTTGTAACTGTCTGTCTGGGTGACAAACCCGCTACGTGGATAAACGTTCCCCCACATATTGCCGGATGTGGTTTCCCCGATTTCTCGTTGCCCGGGGATGAGTGCTTCGGGATAAAGGGTCTCCGGGACACCCGTTCGCCAGACCAGAGCATCCAGTGAGCTGTTGAAATAGGGCATGAAAGGAGTGGCAGCACTGTCGCATGAATAGCCCGGCACCATACCGCCAATGACTTTTGTTGCTGGATGGCCATAGGCGTCGCCGTAATAGAAATGCAGGTTCTGCTTACGTTCCCCGGGAGCTTTCATCTCCTGACGACCGCCCCCCGTACTCACACCCGTCACACTTTCCAGCAGAGAACCTTCAGCACCGCTGGCGGCGTTACTAACTGTGGACATTTCAGTCCAGGGGTTATCTCCGGGGTTGAGGTAAGCCGATACCACAGCCTCCGGAATGAAATGTGTCACTTTCACCGAGGTTTTCACCGTGCAACCAAATGGGGTACACAATAACCAGTAGCAGATACCACTGACACGCCAGCTGATACAGTCTGTACTTGCCGCGCTGGCCAGAAGATTCGCTGTATTGACGCTGGCCATGGTGCCGGAACAAACCAGCAATGTGGCGATCGCCAGTCGACGTGGGCGGAAGGAGAAAGATTTCATCGGTTCTTCTCCTTCCAGGCAGCGAGCTGACGGGTTGCCTCGTTGACATCAGTCGTACCGTAGACAACAAAGACGTCATCAAAAACCACAGCCGGGTATTTTTCCAGGCCGAGGGACCAGGCATGAGTGACACCCGCATAAGCTTCCGCCAGTTGTTGTTGCTGCTGCCGGAAATTCGGGGAAGAGATCACTGCCCGGGCACGTTGTTCTGCAAGAACGGGATCGGCAGATAACTGACCGAAAATGTCCGCCTGTGCACGTTCGGGCGCATCGAGCTCAACAACGGAGACATCCGGACCAGGATTTGCTGCTATGGTATGAGAGGAGTCGGTATATATCACTGTGCCGGCACTGGCACCGACGGAAAGGAACAGTGCTGCCAGGCAGCAAAATGGCATTTTCATGAAAAACACTCCCTGAGTGTGAAAAACCTATTCAGGGTGCGTTCTCTTTAAGGAGGGGTCAGTAATTAATTCTGACGTGAAAAATGATAATTAATCTTGCCCTGGTAATTCATTATCTGTACGTCAGCATAAATCTCAGATCGCTGGAAATGTCATTTTTTAAATGCAGGAACTTTAATACACGCGGGCTCTTTGCCGCCCGCACCCGCAGCCTCCCCCCTTACCAGACAGCGGAAAACACACCGCTGTCTGGCAAGGTCGGAGGGTTATAAGTCACATCCGGTGTCACAGGTCACCCTGTCGATTTCCTTAAGAACCCAGAGCATATCGGTTGCATCGGGTACACAGATATTCCATCGGATACCCGACCGGTACTCCTGTTCTGCTGGCCAGAGTGTATTGCCGGTAACAGTTATCAGGATATCCAGGGTTTTCTCATGCACGTCGCTGAGGTGGACTGCAACGCAGCTGCGCCGGCCAACCCGGTGAGGATAGACCGACAGCAATACAGGCTGCTCCAGTCTCTTAACGATCTCCCCTTGCAGATGCTTAATCGACTCACTGTCAGCCACACCGACTGAGGCAGAACCCTGTGGCGGAACGGTAAAAATAACAGAGGCAATAAATGCCTTGTCCGGTACAACGATCGGCGTCGCCATAATCAGTTTTTTCATATTGTCCCCTGAATAGTGCCAATGCCACGTTTCTCATCGAGGCGGCGCGCAACGTGAAATGCGGCCTCAAGCTCCGAGCAATTTAATTCATTCATAATGGCCCGTCTTTCGGCTTTTTCCTCTTTTTCAGTCATTCCCAGCGCCAGGTACAAACTGGGGGGGACCGCACGAAACAACGCCTGTACCTTACGGGACAAAATAACTCCCTCTGTGTATTTTCTCGGAAGTTTTGTCGCGGACAACAGCATCGCCTTCTGCTCTTCTGTGAGCGTCTTAAATCGCGCTATTTGTTCAACTTCATCAGGTGGCATAACGAGGCAGATCCACCACTCCGCCATATTGAGCATTTTTTTCGCAGTGTCAGGGAAATCCTCCAGGTTCTGTGTGAACAACCACAGCCATGATCCGAGCTTACGCCACATTTTGACAATTTTGGTTGCATACGGGCCCAACAGCGGGTTAGCAGTTACAATATGCGCTTCGTCGATTGGCACAATGATATCCCGATCGCTGAACTGTTCCCTTTCTGCGATGTTGTTAATCGTATTAAGCAGCGAGATGACAGCAACGGCCATCTGAGCTTCATAGCCTTCACGCGCCAGCGTACCTAAATCAACAATAGTCACGTCTGCCTCTGGCCATTGCGCGCCCGGACGGTTAAACAACTCCCCTTCAAAACCTTCGGTAAACATGCGTAATGCTTCTGCCATCTCTTCAGCTCGCGCACGTCGCGCTGGCGTGCGTTTCTCGCGGCCGTCTTCTCCCATGCTGACATCGCGGGCAATGTTCTCAAGCGAGAACATTAAATCTTCCGGTAGCATCTGGCGGTTTTCGTCAAACGCTTTACGAGCCGCAATGAGTATCGCCTCACGAATCATACCGCGGTCGGCGCGTGTCATTCGCTCCTCTTCTGCTGCTTCACCACCGGTGATCATCAACCGCGCTGCAATCTCCATTTCACCCAGAATGTCACGTTCTTCGTCCTTGTCCTCATCATCTTCATCAATGTCAGGGAGGGCCTCTTCGCTTGTCACTAACGTCTCAGGTTTCGCCTGCATGAGCAGATGTGAATCGCCAAACGGAGCAAGTGAAATAACCTTACCAGGCTTGATACTGACACGGTGCACTGAGAGCCCCAGCGAATTACAGTAATCTCCAAACAGACCGAAGCTGTTACCCGCTTCCAGCAAAAATATACGGGGGCGGTAGATTGCCACCATCTGAGCCAGTTTATCGAGCGCAGTGGCAGATTTACCGGCACCTGTCGGCCCGAAAAGCAGCAGGTGCGCATTCTGGGTACGGTCATTTTTATTAAGTGGATCTACGGACAGGGGGCCACCACCACGATTCCAGAACGTAACCCCCGGGTGACCAGTACCGGTGTCGCGACCATAAATAGGGGCGAGACATGCAAAATGCTGTACAAACATAAGGCGCGTGTACCAGTTGTGTTTATCCATTTGAGGGTTAAAGCACATAGGTAACGCACGCATATAACTGCTGAGAGGACCAATATCGTGTTCTGGATTTATCGGTTCCATCCCACAGTTCAGTAATTTACTGCTGAGATCAAGATACCGTTTATCGAGTGTTTCCTTGTCCTGAGCCTTGATAAGCAGTGTGATGGCCGCACGGTAAAGCTTGTGTTTGTTTCCCAGGAAATTACGCGCTGTAGCAGCGTCTTCGCGAGCACGCAGGGAATCAACATTCTCCCCCATTGAATTGCGGCTAAGGCTCGCAAAACTTTCTTCAAGCTTGTCCTGAGGCTGAACCACCAGGGTCATGGCCAGAACTGTCCCTTCCGGAAGCAGATCCATAATGGCATTCACATTATCACCACGTTTTACCTCCCCCGTCAGATGACCGGTAGAAGGTGCAGTACGCAGGCGGGCAACCGGAACAGCTTTATGTGCCACATCATCAAACCACCACACACCGCTTTCGGCATCACTTCGCGGGCGGGTAAACCAGAGGCTTTCGCTGAAATCATTCAGAAGAGGCAAATCGCCCGGTGCATGATCGGAGTGTTTTGCGCAACGATACAATGTTTTCTTATCGACCCACGCCGGCGCCGGGTTGAACCAGCGCAACAGCCAACTATGGATTTGCTCGCCGTTCTGCTTTTCGCACCGGATACCGGCACCGCTCAGTGCTGCAGTCAGGCGATCGCAGACCTGTTTCAGCAGCACCTCCGGTGGCATGGGGTCACGATAAGGTGTCTCAACCCAACGGTAAACCACCATGCGCGTTCTGCGAATTTGCCCTCTCCAGGCGGCCCCTGTGACAGCCTCGTCTACAAAAAGCCCCTGTTCCACCGCCACATTTTCTAGGTGGCGCTCCTGTTCAGCCAGCCAGGCTTTCGTGAATGCAGTTCCCTGAGCTCTTGGCCTGACATAGCCTCTGATAGTATCCATATAAGTAGAGAGATCAGAGTCATCCTGGCAGAAAAACTGTACCACCCATTGGTGATCATCCAGTTCAGGGAGACTGTCCTGTAGGGCGTTCTCAGCGATATTGCAGATCTCGTCCAGACGTGTTTCCGGGCGCCCTTCAGTGCCCACAGGGATAATCTCATACACGGCCCCAACGGATACGCCATCGTCAAGCAGAATACATTCATGCTCTGGCAAATACTCACCCCAGGGAACATGATCGATAATGGAAGGTGCCGTGGAATACAGACGCGCTTCATCTGAATGAGTCAGTTGCCCTTCCCGGGTAAGCGGTTCATACCCACTGACGGAAAACGGACCGTTACCGTACTGATGAGCATCCTGAGACGCTCGACGTCGGCTAAATAAAGGGAAAGCCATCAGAGATCCTCCGTTCGCTCACCAGGCAACGCATACTGTACCTGGCTGTAGAAAGGAAAGACGGTGCTGTAGCCTGGAACCGGCGTGTTCCCGCCAGCCAGATGCGGAAAAACATACATGACCATGTCAGGATTTGGCAGACGCGGAAACGTCTGCTGAATTTCATTTTCCTGGGTGCGGCTGTAGCTGTTACTGACCTGCTGACTGATCTCACGTTCGCTGTCTGTAACTGGCCGGCGAAGTGTTGTTCTGCTCTCGTTGGTAGCATGAGTTGACGATGCACCATCGTTCCATAATTCAAGCATGGTGCTGTCGCCAGGCGGCAACATTTCCTCTTTTGACGTACTGCAACCCGAGAGGGCAAGCGATACAACGACCAACATAACGGTGGCCAGATGATTAAAACTGAGCAACATGCACCTCCGCTTCATCCGAATCACTGATGACAGCTGACAGACGAATCACTCGTCCATCAGGCAGCTGCATCTGCATTCCATTTCCCTCGCTCAGAAGCTTCTTTCCGACAGCGAGCAGGGCCTGTTCGGTGACTTCATGCCTGCTACCTTCCCATTTGCCATTATCACACCTGACAAAACCGGCAAAGAGACGGCCACCCAGTGGCGTATAGTCCACCCGATACTCGAGGTTTTTATTGTTCTGCATCTTTATCCCCATCAGTCCATGCCCGTGCTGCTACCAGCGAGGCTGAAATCGTCATATTTCACCTTGCGGCCTTTTTCTTCATAATCAATCGCCAACTGACGAGTGATATGTAAAGCCACTTTCTGTCCAGGCGGTACATAGATCGCGTCAAAAGTCTGACCATATCGCGCTTTAACCCAGTCAACGGTCTCACGCATACCGCCGGATAACGCCTTACCCAACACGGCCTGACCGGCATCCCCCGTCAGCGTAGACGTCACACCACCATAGCCATTGGTCTGGCTGGTATTCTGGTTTTCAGCCACGGCGTCCCCAGCTGCGCTGGCAGCTGCAAGTGCGGCAATGGTTGGCAGATAAGTAGAAGCGTTTGATTTTCGGGTACCTGAAATGCATGGAATGCCATTGTCATCTGATAACCAGCCAATACTGCTGTTATTCCCACCCTGGCTGTTCTGATTACCACCATTACTGCCTTGCCCCTCAGGTGAAGGAAGCGTACGAACGGTGCCATCAGTAAAAACAAAAGTGATGCTTGTTATGGCGCCGCGTACGCAGGAAAGCGTCCAGTCCCCCGTAGCGGTTCCCGAAACGATCGCCCCCTGTACATCAGGCAATTCAATGCCATTTGCCGTCAGGTTGTCTTTTCCGATCATCACTTTGAACGGGTAAGGGTCAGTCACCTTGCCATCAATGGGAATACGTCCCAACAGCGCGGTCATGGCCCGACTACCCACAAGCGTGGAGTTTTCCGGAAGGGTATAAACAGGGGCAGCATTTTTTTCAGATCCGGGAATGTTGTTCTGGACCGTTGTACTTACTGCTGACGTTGCCTGCCTGGCTGCATCACCTGCAGCGCCAAAGGAGGTGGCAAAAGAAAAACCAGTCGCGTTATTACTGTTTTTATCTGAGACAGGTCGACCATTCGCATCCGTGGCAATACCATCTTTCGGCTCAACCCATTGCAACCCGTTGCCATCTGTTTGAGATAGATTTCCCGTGCCTCCGGTCAGTCCATTGTCATAACCCAGTCCCACTGGAATATCGCTGCCTGCAACGTTACCTTTATTTCCTGCCGTTAAGCCGGAGGAGCCATTTTTGAGTTGGTCAAGAAGTTGGTTCACCTGCGAACTCAGATCAGTAACCTGAGAACTCAGTTGTGCACGTTTTTGAGCCTCTTCGGAACGAACTTGCCCCACAGCCTGGCTGATTTGCTGATCAACATTGGTGCTATTTTTTTTCAGCTCCTTATTTTCATCAGCAAGCGTTTTATTATCGCTTTCAAGGCTGTCAAGGCGCCCCTGAACCTTACGGTAACTACCAACCAGGGTACGCAAAGTATCCTGCGCGGTGTCACCTTCCACACCCAGCGCTTTGAGATCTTCTGGTGTAAGGTCCTTCAGGGCGACATTAGAGGTTTTCTGGCCTGCTTCATTTTTATCGTTTTTATCTGTACAGGATTTAACCCCAATCATGATGGCGCCCACCACTACGACGGGAACAGCAATTTTCACAAGCAGGTTTGAAGCAGGCTTTTTCATTTATGTGCTCCTCGGTTACTCCGCTTACTCTCCTTTCCTTCAGATTCGGGTAAACGCTGTTCAGCAATAAAGGCACTTTCGGGACGTCCTGTAGTAACCAGATATAGAACTGTCGTGTCTTCCGGTGTACCGGCACGCCCCAGCCAACGGTGCTGGAAAGTCGCAGTAGTAAACTGACCTTGCAGCGAACGAGGATCGAGGATGACCTTTACTGCTGATCGGTTACGCACCTGCAGCGCAATTACACTGCTGCCCTGCAGACTCCAGGCAGCCATCGGCGTGACGCTGACGGACTCAGAGGGCATAAGTGTGGTGATCCGGGGAGGAAGCTTCAGTGAAACCTGACTTACTCCCGGTACGGGCTCTACCGTTCTCAACGGTCCATACATGTTCTGTGCGGCATAACGAGTCAGGACAACGGGCAGCGGCGCATTGAGTTTTGCGGGCCTCCGGCTTTCTGCATTTGCCTCTGCCGACGACTGACGGCCGGCACTGTCCCCATCACTGCTGACCGTCTGTTTATCGGTCGCCGAAGCGGTAGCCACTTCTCCGTCGTAGACAATTTTGACAGGTTCCCGCGTGGTTTTACCGGGGGCAGCAGAAACATCAAGTAGAAGTATTTCCCCGTTTTCCTTGTTCTGAAGTTCCAGTCTCGTCACCGGAAAGGCTTCTTTCGCATCGAGATAAACTACACCTCCGGAGCTTTGAATACGCAGCTTGTCGTTGAGTGTGGGCGGAAACCCCACTCGCACGTTTTTGTTTACAAAAACGATTCGCTCCTGCCCTACAGTCAGGGGAATCTGCAAAGGTATCCGTTCCCATTTCATAAGCTCAACAGCACGAGCTCCGGCTGAGACCAGTACCAGGGTCAGCAGGATCACTGAGAATTTTTTCAATTGAATGCTCCCGACTTTTGTTCTGGCTCAGGCAAGGAGATCGCCTCAAGTCTTTGTGGCGCGCTGTCATAGCAATCCAGTGCCAGTCCAAACGGATTTCGCTCTGGGTCACCTTCCCAGCGAACCACTTTCATTGGATAACGCGCCAGGGCACGCTTAACGGGTTCGGTATGGAAATATTCGTCAGCTACCAGGTCCAGCCGTACCACCCAATGATCTTCATCAATGATGGTCACGCTGCGGTTACTGTAACCACGACGGGGGATTTCGTATACCACGCGTACACGATCGCGCAGCTCGTCATTATTCTTGCGCATCTCGGCGTCCTTATTGAGAAAATCCTGACAGGACGGCGTCAAATACGGGCTCATTTGGGCAATTTTGGCTGTGTAGTCAGCTTCCCCATTTTTCGGCCAGGAATTCAGTTGCTGAAAAATGTAAAAAGCAAAACTGTAAACCGTAGATGGCGGGACCTCCCACCATTTTCGGGTACTGCCGGAACGCAGGTCAGGTGGGTTGTGAATTGTCAGCTCCGAGGGTGCTCGCATCCATCCCAGACTGGTGACGAACAGTCCCAAAGCCAGCAAAACACAAGCGATACGTAGCGAAATAATATGATTATCGCGGGCGGTTATACCGTTACGAAAACGACTCATACTTTCCCTCCGCGCATCAACGGAACAGGTTTCGTTCGTTTAAGTTCCCACGCCCTGCTATCCAGAATCATGGTTCGGGACATACGTGCACGGCAGCGCAATTCCTCCAGACGTTGCCAGATATAATTTTCTGGCTTACCGCGCTTGTAGCTGGCAATCCAGTTGCCGCCAAAAAAAATGACCAACAGAGGCATCAGCAGCATGCACGTCGGAAAAGCCAGCCATCCGACAAAAGGAACCAGAGCTAACGGTATTGCCAGAGGGATACCGGCAATAACACCGATGACGGCCGCCAGCACAAACTCCCCGGATGTGAACCCTTTCCAGACCACGGGGGGGTTGTTCAGTCTGTCAGGGAGGAAATCAATGACGGCCATATGGGCTCCTTACAGGATATCTGAAGCTTTAGTTGCGAGGTAAATAACCAAAAGGATGAGGATGATGCCGACAACCAGATAGACCAGGAACTGAGTCCATTCCCCCTTACCACGACGGATATCGTGAAATGCGGTAATCACGGCATGCGCTACGGCAAAAAAAGCACCGACACATACGAGAAGCCCTATCGCAAGTGCCCCCATTTTGATGTAGCCCATAACGGTGTTGTAGGTTCCGCCACCGCCTCCAGATGTTGGCTGTTCAACAGCTGGCAAGTCTGCCATAGCCTGACTTGCAGTTAAGAGACCGGTAAGCAACAAATATCCCGCACGGGAATAGGCAGAACGAAAATGCCTGAAGAAAGTGAATTTCATTGAGTCATCCTTTCAGTGGAAAAACAGAAACAGGGTCAGCAGATAAAGCACAATCAGTCGAATTAGCAGCTCATTGAACTGCCTGAACGTCACTGATTTACTGACCAGGCCACGGTAGGCCTGCACCAGTGCCCATGCGCTGAAAAGGAGAACGACGATGGCGAGCGTACCGAGGATCAAGAGGTTCAGTTGCCCGGGCGTGAGGCTGCTTCCGGTGCCCGCACTCCATCCATTTAGCTGAGAGCCATTCATCGCCATGAGGGCTCCTCAGCACGGTACTGCCCGGTGACTAAAGTGGAGGGTGCTGTTGGCTGCGCGCGCGACGGCTCGAGATAAGTGGATATGCCCTGCCTCATCGTTGAGATGTCACGGGTTGCCTGCTGATAGTCGAAATAAAAGCGAGCGTCCTGATTCTGATTGGCTACGACGCGGGCGCGATCAAGGCCAGCCTGAACCTGATCCAGCTGGCGCATCACGAGTGCCAGCTCATCTTTTTCTGACGCCTGGCAGGTCAGCACCGGCAGAACGGGCAATAACATTGCCAGGATGATTGTGGTGTGACGCATTTGCGACTCTCCCTAATAACTTGTCGTCGGGAGATTGACGCAAACAGGACATGCTGGCAGCAGGAAAATATTTATGAAGGTCAGAAAATTAAATGCCACAAAGTGAGCCAGTTAATACAGATGAACCTTCAAAAAAAAAGCCCGCGACATCAAGCGGGCTCCGGGGAATTCCCGAAACAGCTACTTCCTGGGCTATAGGTATTTTTTAAAGGACGCCGTGACGATGGCCAGAACACCGCCAAGTAATAATGCTGATGGCAGCAACAGGAGATTTGGCCAGACAGCAGTCGGCCAGGCCAGATACAACATGCAGGGGCCGTAAAGTGCGGGTTTAATAAAACGTTTGGCGTGATGGTAGACAAAGCTCGATTCATATCCAGCTCCATAACGACGCAAATCTCGACGGACCAGCCCTTCAACTATGCCGGTGATAATCACCAGGCCGAACAGAGGCAGACTCAGGAAAAGGATCATCACCCTGATGAAGAAAATCAGAGTTACCCAGAGCGTAGCTTGCAGGTACTCCCCAAGCCAGCCGATTAGTGAGTCACCGAACCGGTTAATCGTTGGGATAACTCCAGTCCCCTTCTGACCAGTTTCCCTGAATGATTGAAGCCAATGGCTGAATCCGCTATCGACAAACAACCAGTTCCAGGCGGTATGTACCCACCGCGAAATCGTCTCAACCGGCGCTGCCATCAGTAAACTCCGCGTGTACCCTTCCGACAACCAGTGGCTTTCTGCAACCATCACCCGGTAGCTGTGTGAAGCACCTTCGTCAGGCCAGAGTAAGGCAATGCAGGCATATTCGATCAGCAGGCTAACCAGAAGCGACCCCAGCAGAATGCCAATTAAACTGACAGGCAAATCCCAGAGCAACATGCCGAATGGTCCGGATTGTTTCTGTCGGGATGGCGAACTGCGATTGGCAGTATCTCTGTCATGCTGAGACATTTTGCCCCCCCGAATATGCCGCATCACCGCCTGTCCACCAGGATTCTCCAGTTCGGTAATTCTGCTCCATGTTGTCAGCCAGCTGCTTCAGGCTCGCGGGCATGTAAGGATCGTCGTTATCAGCCGGCAACGGCATCCTGATTTTCCACAGGCGCCCTCCTTCAAGCAGGGCAAATGCCTGCCCTTTCGGCAGGTTGATAACGTCTGAAGGGTTGAGCATCGGGACTTTAACCAGACTGACCTGGTCCTGAACGTTACTGTTAAAATCAGTACCCTCTCCCGGCCGGGATACGTCAGTGACACCCGATGTAAGGGTTTTCTGGTAGACGTCAACTTCCGGTAATTGGTCGGTCAGGAGCATGGCAGTGTTTTTTTCACGCACACGGAGCATTATCAATGAGTTGAAGTTCCCCACTACCTGATTCGCTTTAGCACTGCTGCCTATACGGGCCTCGATGTCCGAAAGAGTCTGCGTATATGCAGTCACCTGGAAGCCCGCACCACCCCCTTTGTTGATGAGAGGAATAAACTCATCACCCATTAACTCGTTAAACTCGTCACAGTGAAGATTTATCGCCACTTTCGAACTTTTTCTGCCATCCTCATCACCGAGACCGAATTTATAGATGTGTCCACCTTCGGAAACGAGATCAGCGAACATGCTGTTGCCGACTGCTGCTGCGACAACAGGGTCGGATAGTGCATCGAGGCCGATATAAACCACGCCGCGCGATTTTATAATGTTATGCCAGTCCAGGATCGGTCTCGGATCGTTCAGGTCCGTATAGTCAGGTGCCAGCAATGCGGCCGTTTTACCAGTTGTAAGCTTTTCAAGCAGCGGCAGCAGTGACGCAACAATTTTGTCGAAATACGTTCGATCATATTGCACAGCGCTACGTAGCCCATCCAGCACCGGGTCCCACAGTTTTTTTCCTTCTTCGCTGGCCAGTACCTGCTCAATAGCCCAGATATTCATGCCATTAGGCCTGCCCTGCATGTGACGCGGCAGATCCTTCTCGCTTATACCGCTACCTAACAGCGCTTCGACTGTACTCAGCAACTGTGGTGCCTTTTCACTCAGCATATTCTCAACATAGGTTTCGTACAGTTCACCTATGTTTGTCACGTAACGCAGTATGAGACCGTAATCAGGACGCTGGCCAAGTGCGACCAGCGCGCGGGTAATAATATTGACAAATCGCCAGGCAAATTCCCGAAATGCAGCAGAATTGCCCTCTCCGGAGAGCTGTCCTGCAACACGTGATGCTACTTCCGAGATACGGCTGAACCGTCCAACGGCATTGTAGCGAGCGCTTATATCTGGCCATCCGAGGTGGAACACCCAGAAGTTATCCTGACGACCAGCACGGTGTGCCTCGGCATACATTCGCCTCAACAGATCGGCATCTCCTTTCGGGTCAAACACGATGACAACTTCATGCTCGCCTGCAGCGTTTTTACGGCGAATATCCTGTGTGATAAGTAACTCAGCAAGCCGGGTTTTACCGACTCGTGTGGTGCCGATAACCAGTGTATGCCCTACACGTTTTCCGAGATCATAGGTGACCGTAGTTTCATCCAGTTCCACACCATGGTAAATGGGGCTTCCTCCTACAGGAGGCAACGGGCGAAACGGGTTGAGCGCCGAATCAGTTCGTGTCAGCCTGCACAACCACGGCAAGCTGTACTCCATCTTTTTTTCCAGATCGCGTGCCAGGCGATAAATAACAGAAGGTTGTACGTAGACCTCACACTCCGGACGCCTCGCTTCCAGAAGACGCTGCGTATGGCGGGGAGACCACTGGAAGCCCTTGCCAAGGAACAAGTGCCGCTGGCTGACGGGGATCTGCTCGCTGGTCAGTACATATCGGGGCAAACGGCGAATGTTTTGGCGGTAACGGAGTATTTTCATCCCCTCAGATGTACGCTTCAGCGCCAGTACACCAAACCCCGCGGCGGTCACCCAACTGACCGATGGTGCGAGCGCGACAGCCCAGGGGGCCGTAAGGCAAATAAAGGTTGCGCTACCCGCCGCCGCAGCGGAATACAGTTCAACCGCCGGGCGAAGGAGGGATTCCATCACGTACTTGTCGCTCATATAAAAGCCCTCCCCTGGAACAGAGCAAAAGTTTTATCATTGAGTTTGAGGAATAAATGAGCAGAATCTGTGGCCTTGCGGAATACGGCTAGAAATAAATAAAAGAAAAGAAATAACCCAAACATCAGCAAAGAAATCAATACAGACCGGAATATGAAAATCCGGAAAGAAACCAAAAGCCACACCGAACCAATAAACGGTAATGTTGATGTGGAAAAATTCATCTGTATTACCTCTTTTTTAATGGCCGGAGAACATGTTCAACGGATTCACCAGACAGCAGTAGCAAAAGGGAAGACCCGCTTATGAGCAAAATTTCCGGGTAATCACTGAAATACTTAAAACTGATAAAACCTGTTCGTCCTGTGTGTACAAACAGACCTCTGCATTTTTCTTGTCGGACTAACTCACCAAACTGGCGGACATGTTCAGGACGAACAGCACTGGCAAATCGTTTAGCCTGGACAAGCCACCTTTCCTGACCAATCCAGAACTGACCATCAATACCACCATCACCGCTGTAACTCGGATTACGCCTGACCGGTATTCCTCGCCGCTCTATGGCGGTCAGAATCATCTCCTCGAAAACATAGGGATTAATCTTCCGTAAATATAAAACCTGCTGCCCCGCTTTCAGCTCAGGCAGTTTTAGCAACACCCTGTTAGCCGTCTGTCGATTACGCTGATGTCTGCGGACACGGGCACTTCTTGTATTACACCGCAGCCAAAAAGCTGTGAGTGAAATGAAAGCCAATAATATGAAAACCACTGTGGTCATTGCGCTAATCCATCAGCGGTAATCAGGACAGGGTAATGCGTCAGATTCAATCGCTTTGCCAAATCACCGCCGCGAACAGGGACCATCTCAGTACCTGGCAAGAGTCCTCTAAGCGTGTTGAGCGCACTTTCAGTCGTAACATTCACTACCATTCCTGTGGCGCCCATCCCTTTCAGTTCAGCACCACGCTGCCGCAGCCAGGCTCGGGAAATATCATCATCGCCAATCACAAAAACAGGGGGCAAACCGGGTAACTGCAGAGGGCGAGACGTCACCTTTCCGGGTGTCATTTCCGGTGTATTAACGGGCAACATATCGGAAATAGACAGCGATGACGGTGGTTCAGGCAAGGAAGAAACATCGGACAAATGCGACTCCTCACCTGAATTAATCGCCTCGAATAATGGTCTGGTTGACTCCCCGCCCAGATCCCCGACCACTGTCAGCGAAGCAAAACAACTAAACGCTGCTGTAAGCAGTGATACACAAAAGATGCCATTGAAATATTTATCGATATTTTTTTTCATTGAGGTTCAACCCAGGTTAATGAGTGACTGGCCAGAGCAACCGGCCCCCCTTCAGGGACCTTAATATCAGGTGCGATCTGACTTAGCTTGCGGCGTACGATAGCCATATATTTTGCTGCCGGCTTACCACCGGCCGGGTGGTGATAACAGCCAGCAGCTTTAATCCAGCTTCCAGGCTGAGCGTCATAGCAGGCACGGAGAATTCGGGCCGCTGCACGAAGATTTGTGTAGGGATCAAAAGCATCACGAAAGGATGGGAAAAGATGCCCGTTCCACCCAAGATTGACCTGGGCTACACCGACATCGATACGCTTGAGAGGGTAGCGCTGCATAAATCCAAGAAGTGCCGCAAAGGCCTCCTCGCGGGTTTCAAAGTGGTATCCTTTCCCTGCTACATTAATAGTCCAGGGCCATGGTTTAGACCCCCATGCGGTTTTACGGGTGCTTTCGGCCATCGCCAGCGAGTAAAGCGATTCTGCCGGAACGCGCTCGGCAGCAGCAATGACCCGATAAGCCTGCGGAACTACCTGAACACTGCTATTTACATTCACGACCGCCAGGCAACCAGTGCTGACAAACCATAAACAGCAAGCCAGTTTCAGAATGCGGCAATTTGCCATCCCTCTTCTCCCTGCTGCAAAATAACTGGCATCTGACCTTGCCCATAGCGCTGCCACAAACCGCGATCATGATTTAGGGTAATTTGCCGATTACGCACTTTTTCGACTGGTATGCCATGGCTTATTGCCCATGATCTGATTTTTTCGTCGCTCACGTCATTTCCGACAAGGTAAATATCTACCGGTCTGTTGTCGGCGATAACAGCAGCAAGCCGGGCATCACAGCGTGAACATGACTCTTTGACAAATAACGCCAGTCTTCCTTGTGTGTCATGAGCGATACCCGCGGCATTCCCCATATTCACGGCCAATGTTTCAGGATAAAGACGAAGCCAGGCAGTGTTTATTTCTCGTTGAAATGCAAGTTCTTTCTCGGTACGGGCGTATTCGTGTTTTACCCACAATTCAGCCAGCCGACGGCGCTCAGATGAATTATCTGTCTCGACGCCCAGGGCAGTAAGAGGATCAAGACCAGGGGACATAATGCCTCTGGCTCCTTTCATCAACGACTGATAGCGACTCCAGTCCTCATCTGAAAGCCCCCATTGTTGACCCTGTTGCTGCGTCTGAACCTGGTTTGCTGATGATGCCTGCAGGGATGTTTGCTGACTCTGATTCGATTGAGTGGTAACTGTTGATGCCGCCACACACAGCGGCAAGGAAAGTACACCTGCCATCAAAATTCTTCTCATCTGATGCTTCATATGTCTGGTCTCTTATTGAACCTGTAAACTATGTTGGGTACCGTTCACGCTGAAAACAGCAGTACCACTGTCCTGGATAGAACGAAGCGTCCACCCCAGCATCCCGTCTCCCGGTGAAAGCAACCGCATATCTGATATTTGGGAATTTCCACGGGGGATGACGACTGCGAACATCTGCCCGCCGCGCCGCTCAATGCCGGTCAGTACAAACGGTGCTTCAACAGCTGCGCGCCTGACTGACCGCTCAGGCTTTTTTACGATCTGGCCTGTCCCGGATTTTGAAGATGTTTTGCTCTTAGTGACTGGTTGCTGGTTCTGCTTCGATTCTTTCTGAGAAGTGTTGCTTTCAGCTTTGCTCAGCCCGGCAACTCGCGATTCAACCTGTGACAACCGTGAGTTAATGTCATCAATACGTTCAGAGTGTTCGTCTATCGCGGTACGCCGCGCCAGGGCTTCTGAGGAAAGTTTGTTAATGCTTCCTGTTAATTTTGAATGTTCCCCCTGAAAATCAGCTAACTGGTTTTGTACTGATTCAAGCCCTGATGAGACAGACTCGAGCTGCTTCTCGTGTTTCCGGCTTTGAGCTTCGAGCGAAGTAACCGAACCAGACAACTGGCTCATCTGACCGCTGCGAAAAGCGGCATCCAGGGAGTTCACCCGAATACTCAGATCAGAGATTTGCTGTGCCATGATCACAATCGTGGCCACAGAACCAACAAGAGAAACAATGAGGAATCCCAGACCTCCAATCCGGACTATTTTTTTCAGGTTAATGGGAACCAACCGGCGAGCCTCTGGCTCAGCAGGCACAACTTTCGAAGAAGTAACCTCTGGATTTTCAGGTATAACTTCTTCCGGGACGACTTGACTGACTGACATTTCAAAATCCTTATAGCTGCGCAGAACAGCCATAAGGTGCAAAAAACGTCATTCTATGGCGATGATTAACTCATCTGCCATTTCTGAAGTTTTTTTCGGCGGGGAAACCAGGTCGGAGGGGATCATCTGGAAAGGCCACTATCATAATAGCGCTGTCTAAAAACGTCCTTGTTTTAGATGTGTTTGAATCCAGGGGTTCGCAAAATTTCAGAGCGGATTAATGAGCACACGAGTTGGGTCATTAGCTTTGATATTGCCTGGTGGAGGGAGTCGTTCTCCAGAACGAGCAGCAAGAGCCTGAATTCTGAGAAGCTCAAAAGAGGCTTTCTGGATAACGTCTTCCTTTGTTTGCGCTTCAAGTGAAGGATGTTCAAGATCAGAGAAGCGTAAAACAATACCGTTATTGCTGCTCTCAAGTTCAGCAGGATACGGAACAAAGATCGCCGCCAGTTTCTGCGTCTGTCGTTTACGTATATCAAGTTTACTAACCAGCTGCGTCGCACGAAGGTGGGTATAGCGTTTTAGCATCGTCAGGCTCTTGTGTCCTGATATCGCTGCAATTTCCATGACATTCAGTGTTCCGAGCTCAAAAAGACGGCTTATAGCTTCGTGTCGTAGATCATGAAAATGCAAATCGACAATGCCTAAAGCCTGTATAACTTCTCGCCAGGCGCTTTTAAACCCATTGGATGTATAACTGAAAACAGGTCCGGATAGAGGGCCGGAATACTCTCTTAATACCTTTCTTGCTTTAAACGACAACGGAACATCCCGTACGCTCCCATTTTTAGTGAGAGGTAAATGAGCGATGCCAATGTGCAGGTCGATATTCTCCCAGCGAAGTGAGAGGATCTCCCCCTGACGCATAGCCGTTTCAAGGGCCAAATGAAAAATGGCTGCCAACTCGATATTTCATTTTGCCAGCGCCCTGCCAATCTTTCGCTCCTCCTGAGATGTCAATCTTCGGGTTCGCCCTTTGGAGGCCGGTGGTTTTCGTACATGCTCAACAGGGTTATGAGTACATGTTCCCCATTCAATTCGAGCAAGGTTATAAAGGGCAGATAGCAACGCAAGTTCAAGTCGGACACTTGCAGGGCTATTAGTTCGCCCCGTTTTACTACTTACTTCAGAGAGTCGCTGATCACGGTATTCTGCAATATCAACCGAAGTAATCTCATGCATGTATCGCCTGGCAAGAGCTGAACGCTTTATAACATTTATCCGATAAAACTCCTGCAGATGGCCCCGCTTTTGCACAGATGCACAACCGTAATATTTATCAAGAGCTACACCCAGCTCCATTTTCTTAATTCGCTGTCTGAGTTGCATCGCATATTCCTAAAAAGATTAGAAATATATCACATACCACTGTCAATCCGGTGTGTGGGCAGCCGCATCAAAAATCAAAATGCAAACCGTTTTTGGCGAAACCACCTGTGCCAATAAAGCGGTTGCGTCTGCTTATTGTCCGTCCGGTACAGTGGCTATAGGTGGTTCTTACACTTTAAAAAGTTGGTCTGATGGTTCCAATCATAACTCACCTGATTCCATGGCTCTTGATCCTGTAAATGACCGGTTCTACATCGTCTTACCGAACAATTCAAAAGGTGCAGCGTGCTTCCAGGCTATAGCAAACTGCGCCACTAATTAGACGCCAAATCCTGTGTGTAGTGAACTCAAGGGCTTTGATGTGCCTGACTACACGCCGGATGGAATATCAGTCTACTGCGCATTTCTTCAGTACGATTCTGACGGTATAGCTCCCATAGATTATGAGTATATAGCAAGGCTAAAACTCCCTGGAGAGCATCCATAAGAGGGTAACGGGCTAGACATAACAGTGAAGGAAGAGCCTGCCGGTACGATAAAATTAATCGTACCCGACTTACTCCAGCTTGAATTAGCTGTACCCGCGGCGGTGATAACGCGCCCATCAACACTACCTGACAAAGCCCATGTGTTTCTGCAATTGTCACCATCCTCGACGTGCCGGTTCACTGTGGATACTCCCCCAGATGCATATACTGTCATGGGCTTACCGGTGGTATTGATAGCTGTGTAAGCTGACACAAATGAGCCAAGTGAAGAATAATTCCCGCTGTAGTTTCCGCCAGATACCCACACACCGGATTGACAGTCAGTTGTCAGAAACACACGGCAACGCAATTTGCTTGCCCATTACCAACCTTTGGAGCCGACAACGTCCATGTGCCATTTGCGTTTCTAACCAAAACGCACGCTCGGTAATTGTTGTAATCGAATCGCGCCTGAGACAATGCACAATATTTATGTTGCCCAATATTACGTGATTGACCGGAGCTGATATCAGGAGAGAAGAACAAATCACCGATTTCAGCATTGCCTTGCCACACACCGGATTGACAGTTCAGTAGTCGAGTATGATTTTCATACAACTGCAATATCCGTTTGGTGTTTGACCTGGATTAATAACAGGGCAATTGTCATCGGTGCGAGGGGTATAACCTACGTAATCATCTGAACGTCCTTTATCGAAGGAAGTCCTTCTACAGTAATATCCTGACCGTCCTTTTCCTGGGCTAATCCACACACCGGATTGACAGGTTTATTTAATTGCTAATGCACGCCACGCAATGTTGTTGCTGCGGCTTGAATCTTTGTTTTTTACGCAAACGCGAAATTGGCTTCCATTTATGACTGTAAAGTAAGCAGAGGTTACTCCAGCATTAGCCAGAGAACTAAGATCAGATACACTTCCTGTAAGCGATAGAACCTGGCTTACCAGTACCGGAAATCCGCTGTTGACACAGCTATCGTCGCCAATACCGTATATGGTTCCGAACATTTCTACATGTGATCCATAGTCAATATATCCTGGGTAAACAGTAGAAATTTCATTTCCTTGCCACACACCGGATTGACAGTCAAATTCCCGCCCCCGGAAGGTTAAGACAAGTAACCGAAACCGAAGAGCCAGTTTGGTATCCATTATAAGGGGTATTGGTGACTCTCCAGCCATTGTTCCCGTCGCTATAGACCTTTTGAGTTCCTCCCAACGGGGCGCTGAAAAGATATGTCCAGGAGCAGTACGCATGTATTCCGATATACTGATCAATAACATTTTGTCCGATGTTATAGGCCTGTGTGGTGAACTTGACTTGGCCCGATCTCCACACACCGGATTGACAGTTAGCTAAATGGGCAGCAAAACGCATCGACATGCTCATCATCAACATAGGATGGAATCTGAAACCAACGGACAGATTGAACTATCCATCCCGCAGGGCATGAAGCCGTTTTATAACCGCCAATGTTATCATTGGCATTTGGAGCGGAAACCCATTTACAGGAAGAATTATTGATTTTTCCAGCTCCAGTCCACGCACCGGATTGACAGTCAAATTCCGGCACCAGGTAGATTTAAGCAAGTGACAGTGATTGTCCCTCCTGATTCGTAATCACCCCATCGCGTATTGGTAACAAACCAGCGATTTGAACTATCTGCATATACCTTCTGAAATCCACCAAAAGGTGAACCATTTAAGTTCGTCCATGAGCAATAAGCATGGATTCCAATATCACTGTTAGTGACATTTTTCCCCACATCGAAAGCCTGTATCGAGAACTTGTTTTGGAATGATTTCCACACACCGGATTGACAGGAAAGTATGGCTCCAGTGGCGTCGCGGCTTACAAGGCCGTTTGGTGAACAAACTGCGCCAGCAGTATTGACTCCGTCGAGCTGCAAAACTTCTCCTGTAGAAAGTCTTCCATCAGCCCGCACACTTCCACCACGAACCTGACCGCTTGTATAAATATTCTTATTATTTATGACTCTAACCCAGTCATTATCTGACATATAAAAACCGCCGCCATACGTTTCATTTAGCCATCCCTTACTCCCTCGAGTTATGAACCAGCCATTATTTGAACGTATGTCGTTGTTAGCCGTTATTGTATTTCCTGCGGTGACGTTTGAACCGGCAGTAACATTCTGTCCTGTAACAGTTCCATTCGCAGTTATATTTCCAGTGGCCGCCACATCGCCACTGAAATTACCCGTTACGGCATTAATCGTGCCTGCGTTATTAAGATTGTTACCTCCCATATCAATACTGGTATGCATCGTGTTGAGGTCTGGCTTGCCGGTTACCGAAAAACGATAAAGGCGATCATTTTCACCGCGAGCAGCGCCCAGTTCATCTGTGGTCAGTAAAGCCGCAATATGTCCCTGAGTTGTACTTATCCCAAACTGTGAAAGAGGAATAGTCCAGCTGCCCATAGCGCCGGTAGCAGTTCCTGATGTCCATATATAGCCGCCCATACCAGAGGTGATATCCATTGATATCTGGCGCAGTGCGAGAAAAGGCAGTGCCGCGCCGTTTTGAGTGTAAACCAGTGCCTGCAGCTGATCTGTATTAGTGGCATTACGAACAACAGCAGCCAGGTAAGCCTGTCCGTCTACTGTCGTCTCGCTGAACCCCTGCTCCAGAAATCCGGTGTTTTTCAGCATAGCGGGTGTAACCGTAACCGGGGTCGTGGTGGTGGCACTTGAAAGCAAAGTATCGTAATAACGGCCAGTGTAGCTCTTCACAGCTTGTGTGAAGCGAGATACCTGTGACGCGGTATTCAGCCAGGTCCGTTTTTGCATCCAGTCACTGATAAGGGTAAAGCCCCAGACGCTGACCACCAGGAGAATAATCAATGAAGCACCAGTGCTGAGGATAGCCCAGCCCCGGTCAGTCGTTTTATATGTGAACACAGGCATCACCATGTAATAAGCGGTTGATACAATTTAAACAGGGTCACAGAAATCGCGCCGGCGCACAGCCAGGGTCCCATCGGCCCTCCTTCAGTTATGCGACGAACAGATATCTGCCAGAGCACAAAGAGCACCACGCCGATCAGCAGAGCATAAAGCCCCTCTCGCCCTCCCAACCAGGCCGCAATAGCACCGGCCAACCAGACATCGCCAAGCCCCAGACACTCACGGGCATGAATCCTAAAGGTGACATAACGCCAGACGCCAAAAATCACCAGCGCAGTGGTAGCTGTGAGGAAGTGCCCTATAAAGCCGGGAGCGATAAGAGCGGAAACAAGACCGGCAATAAGACACCTTATCGTCAATTCTCGGGGCAGAAATCCTGTGAACGCATCGGTAAGCGTCAACCTGAAAAGAAAGAGGCAGAACAACAGAGACATCAGTCGCTCCAGTAGCGGCACAGGGGACAGCATCATGCCAGTTGCCGCTGTAGCGTAAAGCCAGATGAAGCCGGTGGATGCAGGGGCGAAAAAAACAGCAAACCATTCCTGATCATCATCCAATATCATCAGGCTGAGACGAACCAGGCTCCTCATAAAACTGAATAAGCTGAGGCATAGAGGAAAAATGATAATGACAGTTGGCCAGGGCATACTCAGCGTCAGCAGTGTCACAGTTTTATTCCCCGTTCATTAAGTAAAAGCCGACGATAAATGGCATAAATCCGGTTGGCATAGGACTCGCGAGTTTCATGCCGGTCCTTACGAAAACCTGCGTTATAAGAGCCAAGACAGTTCCAGCTTATGCCGCATACCTGAAAATGCTTCGCCAGTATCCAGGTACCTATCTGAACGTTGAGGCACGGACGGTTCAGGAGGTCCTGTGAGCTGCGAATGTAACCCTGCGCTATCAGCGAAGCGATATGCGATGAATTGACCTGCATCAGTCCATAATCGGTACTGAGTGCCTGCCCGGTCTTTTTGTCACGATTAATATTTGTGACATCCGGTCGCAGGCTGCTTTCACCTATGGCTATTGCCTTAACCAGTAGCGGGTCAATGTGGTATTTAGCGCCCGCCGATTCAAAGCAGAATGCATCCACCCGTGGGCAAACCAAAATCAGCAGCAGAAAAGCGGACAGGCGCAGCATGTCATCAGCCGTTATGGGTGAAGACCAGTGTATTGTTACCTGTCATTCCGCTGTCTGATGAGCAGGTTTTGCCTGCCTCTTCTGCACTGACCAGACCGTCACTGTAATCAGTACTGTTAATGGTGATAGCACTGAATGCTCCACCGGAACCGAGCTGTGTAGTGATAGAGATGCAGTCTGCCTGCGGAACTTTCTGCGTTGTAACTGAAAATCCATTGTTAAATCCATTCGATGCCACAGGAGCCAGAACGACCTGACCACCATAACCGTTCCACATCGTAGCGGTACCGGAACTGGCTGTTCCCTGGATAGTCCAGCCAGCCTTTGGTGCGCCCCCCTGCTGGATAAGCGTTCCCGTCATAGTTGTACCGCTCGTAAAGTTATATCCCCCCTGCGCCTGCTTAAGCGACTGCGCGTTTGTCACGACGGTCTGGAGATTTGAAACCTCAACGGCAACGGACTTTTTCCCCCAAAGACTCCAGACCAGAGCACCAACCAGAGCCAGTACGATAATCGTCCCGATCGCAATGGTACCGTGTTCAAGAATGCCCCAGCCCCGGTCAGGCTGATGTTGGCGATGTGGTAATGTCTGAGCTGACATGGCGGTTCCTTAATGTAAGTTGAAAGTGTTCATGTCCTGAATCTGCATCACCATCATCAGGATGAGTAAGAAGAAACTCATAATCAGAACGAGAGAAAAGAGTTTGGTGGCATTCGCCCGACGCGCGACGCGCGCGAGCGCCTGCTCCAGCCAGCGGTCCGCATAATTGGTGATGAGCGAAGCAGCACCATCCCCCTTATCCAGAAGAGAGAGATAGTTCACAGCCTCACGGCTCGGAAAATCATATCCGCTGTTACGCAGAGCTCTGCCAAGTGAATCGCCTTCACTCATGCACTCCATCGCGGCCTCGATGCGTTCCTGCAGCCAGGGCGGTGCAAAACCGTTAAGGATCTGCAAAGCTTTGAGTTCCTGGACACCCGAACCAAGAAGCGCGCCAATATTCATAAGAAATACAGCTCCCTGCAGGTCTTTATAAACAGACCATGGTAGTAACCAGTCAGCACAGCGCCTGAGACGGCCGCGCCAGCGGGGCAGCGACCAGAAAGACAGCAGCACAAGCCCTGCGGCTGTAGCGGCAGAAGCAACACCCCACTCGGAACTCCACTTCGCTACTCCATTCATAAACCCGAGTGCACCGGTCCAGCGAGCTGGATCGGACATTTTGCTCATGGTGGGAACAAGTGCGAGATTGTTGGCCAGTAGTAGCCCCGTACTCAGGATGGCAAGCGCGGCAGGAAATACTGAGGCAAAAATTACCTGCCCAAGAATTCGCCGACGGGCAACAATCAACTTATCAGCCTGCATCAGCGCGGCAGGAATATTACCGGTTTCCATCCCGGCGCTGATAAGCGCGGCCTCTTCGTAAGGTGCCCAGGCAGCCAGAACATCCTGCAGCGCGCGGCCAGGACGGTTGTCGTTCACACCCTCGATGCAGTCCTGAACAAGTTCATAATAAGGATGCCAGCGCCTGCCAAAATCAGTATGTACATCGCCGATCATGGTCAGCGCGTCTTTCAGGGCCTTACGGTTTTCAAGAAGAAAGCGCAGCGTTTCGTAAAATGGCTGGCGGTATTTCCCAGTAAAAGTGGCTCTGACAAGCCGGTAGCGAATCCTTTCAGGGAACGACATTTCCCGGGATGGATAAAAATGGCTGTCACTTTCCATCAGGCACCTCACAATCCATGATGTCATCCTCATCCAGCGGACAGATGAGATCGCCTTCCAGCGGATCAACAAGACCCTCTGCCAGATAACGCAACAGATGCATGCGGCGAGTAATCCCACCCTGGTTTACCCAGTACTTTCTGGCAACTGAAGGCCCATGTGAAAGCCAAAGTTGCATCAGGCGAGCATCTGTCCGGACAACTTCGGCAATAGCTGTTCGCCCTGTAACGCCACGACTGATAATGCGTCCGGTCAGTGGTACCGTTTTCCGGCAGTGTTCACATCCCTCATAGTTGCGGAAGAAGAGATTTTTCGGTTCGCACAAGCCCGCGACAGAACAATATTTTTCGAGACGCGCGCGGGTTTCTTCATCAAGCTCAGGGACTTTGACTTCCCACGGTACCCGGCAGTGTTCACACAACAGCGGCACCAGACGCTGGCCAATCAGGCCAGTGATGAGTGCAGCATCCGCCAGAAGGTGGCGATCAATACCGAAATGCTCCATACGACGCAGGGAGCCGATAGGGCTCTGGGTGTGCAGGGTCGACAGCACCAGGTGGCCGGTTTCACTGGCGAAAATGGCGGCGAGAAGGGAATACAGGTCACGGATCTCACCGTTCAGGATGGCATCCGGATCGAGACGAAGTGCAGAGGCGTTTCCGTTACTCCAGGCGCGGCTGATGGCCTCCGGTGAATTGTCTTCCGGCATAACGGGGGTCTGAATACCACCCGGAATACGCCCCTCGGGCGGGTTTTCCAGCGTGAGCAGGCGCTTTTTACCGCCGGTCAGTTTCAGCCAGATATCACTGAACACGCGCAACGTGGCGCTCTTCCCTGAACCAGTAGGCCCGGTCAGCAGCGTCATGCCTTCCGGCATACGCAGGATCTGCAGGATGAGCTTAATCTGCTCAGGCAAAAAACCCAGTTGCGGCAGCGTCGGTATATTGTCCCCGTCATCCGGGATCAGACGCATGACCACTATCAGCCCATCCGGAGTAGGACGGTGTTCGTAGCGGGCGCCATAGAGGCCGGCGCGGCGGGCGAACTTTGCATCGATGCGCCCTGACTGCTCACGACCGGCAAAGAATGACTGCTCGCGCACGTCGCACATGGAAAGATAAGATGTGGAGGCCAGCGTCATACCCTCCACATCTTTCACTTCATCCACCACCTCCAGCTCGCCGTGAATACGCAACTGAACGATGCAAATCTTGCGATCACCGCTTATTTCCATATGAATATCAGAGGCATTAAAGTCGTTACCCAGCCTCATATAGCTGATGACCTTATCCTGCGACACACTGACGTCACGGTTACTTAGATCCGCCTCGCTCACACCCTGGTTAAGCCCACGGCCCTGACGTTCTGCCACTTCACGCCGCCGGTTCAGTTCGCTGAGTGTAACAAACTCAGTTTTTGCATCAGCCCATGTCCGGGTGACATCCATAACCCAGCGCTGTATGCCAGGGTCTTTTCGCCGGTTGCCGTCGATGAGTAGCGTAACCCCTCCAGACGGATGCTGCTCGGCAAAGACAAAATCCATGATTTCTTTATCAGAAGACATCATCACCTCAAAATGAAAGTTCAGAATTGTCGCTGAGGCGTACGATCGTGGAGGTAACCTCCGTGACCCGCTTTGAGGTTCCGGGAAGCTGATCGCCTTTTGCTACTTCTGTGACTCCGCCATCCGGCAGAACAATGCGTGCACGCAACTGCGAGCCACGGCCGTAAATCTCCTGAAGGCGCACACCACCGGTCCGCTTTTCACCGACTGCACTGGCAGTCTGTTGTGAAGGAGCTGGCTGCGCCATAAGCGGCATGGCAGGCTGGGCGGCAGTAGACAGATAATTCCTGTCAGTACTCTGTCCGGACTGGCTTTCACGCAGCTGCTGCTCCAGACGCGCCGTCTGCACTTTCTGCTCCAGAATGAGGTTGCGCGCCTGAGCTGCTTCAAGTTCGCCAAGCGTAACGTTCGGCGGAAGCGCATCACTGGTTACGGTTGCCACTGCCTGCCCGCAGAACAGAGCGGACAGCAGCAGGCCCGTTCCCGCGGGATTAATTCTGCGCATAAATGCTCCCCTTCATGGTGTAGTCGAACTGCCCCTGCGGGCTCATGGTGATTGACACGCTGTTCAGGCGGAGCCCGGTCGCATCAAAATCCTGCAGCAGACGTTCAGGCTGCAAACGCGAGCTGACAGTAAAAGTGAATTCGCGCCAGTCCTGTACGGGCATGGTTTTCTCTTGTCCTGGCGCGACCGCTGGCGGTTTCACTTCACTGAACTTGACTTCCAGGTTGCGGCGCTGCAGGTGCGAAATGAAACGTATCAGTTGGGCATCCGCGCCAGGCAAGGCCTCGTCGGTATACTCACTTACGCTGTATTTCCGGAAGGGAATGAATACGTCGCCGTTTTTACCTCCTTCCTGAAGGTTGAAAACAGCAGAATGCCCAAGAAGCACCCTTGCGCGGTGGGAGAAATCCTCCACCGTCGCACCAGGTGTGGCGAGGTAACGCAAGCGCAGGCCTTCAGGGACACATTCACCGTCCGTAAAGCGCCAGCCAGCCACCGAGGCGAAAAGTGGTTCGCGTGTCAGCCAGCAATTACCAAGTAAAAGCGAAACTGGTGGCTGAGAGGCCCACGGATGCGGCGCTCGGGCTGGCGCAGCTGGCTTATCAGCAGACATCGCCATTCGGGCGCGAAACTCTGCCATTGCAGCAGCCTGTTCCGCTTTTTGCTGAACGTCGTCGTACCAGTAAATTCCTGCTGCTGCCACGAGTGTAATAAGCGCAGCAGGCATAATGAGAGACATCGTCGTCAGGCGCTTACCCAGGCGGCAACGCTTCAGTTGCGAACGGTTCAGCCTGTCAGTGAGCGAGGTTGCATCACAATTATCATCTGCGGTTGCAGCACAGCGCAGACCCGGTGTATCAGCATCGTTAAAACGCAGGAAGTTTTCTGCTGCTGATTCTATCTTCGCGCGTGAACCGGTCACATCACCCATGACAGAAAGTTGCCCACCGCTGGCTGCAAAGAAAACCCAGAGATCTTCGTTGTGGCTGAGACGGTATATCCCCCATGTATTTCCCCCTTCAGACAGCAGGAATGCTACTGCAAGAGAGTAAGGGCTCCGTCGCACACGCCCGGGGGAAACGACCCCCATCATTGATGCGTTACGCCTGCCGGCAACTACTACATGCGTGTCAGGTGAGGCTTTTCCCCGGAATCGCGTTAACAGTGCGCTCCGCTGCTGCTCCCAATGAAGTCCTGCCATCCAGTCGCGACGGTGGTGGGTGACTCGAATGCCGCTACGGAGTGAAGATTTTTTCTTTGATGACATGGATTACCTCAGCAGAACAGGGGTGATCATAATCACGAGCGTGTTACGACCGCGCGTACCGTTCTGGCCACCGCCCAGGATAAAGTTGTCGGGTGTGAATGTTCCCTGCTTGTTTGCAGAAAGGTTCTGTTGCTCAGATCCGGTTAATACCAGTGTCTGGCCTGAGCGCAGGTTAACTTTACGTGCCAGCCCCTGTGTCGAGGTATTCGGTATATCGTTACGGGTATTCCCGTCCCTACTGATAAATTTCTCTATCTGCGGTGGACTGGTATAGCTAAAAGCGAACTGCAGTTGCACGTCACCGTTTTCCTGGATGAACGGCAGCATGGTCATGAACAAACCGGTGGTGATTGTGGTTACGGTCTGTGAGGAAGTAACCCCGACGTTAGCTGTTGCAGTTGAACTGGAACTTGTCAGAACGCCCTGTTGGTTTGAGAGCTGATAAGCTACCGGCGTCAGATTTGCTGTTGGGTCGGTCTGGTTCAGCGCCATGCTGACGTTGCCCTGCTCGGAAAGCGCTTTAATCAGCAGGCTGGAGCCGGAAAATTTGGCGGCATTGCCTGTTGCCGTGTCGAGAATCGAAATGCCGGCACTGCCTGCTGAAGTCGAAGCATTGGCCATTGAACCGGTCAGAGTGGCGCCAAAATTGTGCAGGGATTTGTATACGAGCCCCCAGTCAAGACCCAGTTGCTCATTACGCGTCTGGTTGACGCTGACAATCTGTATGTTGAGCTGGACCTGCCTGCTTAGAACCTTATTCTGATACTCAATGTAACGACCAATACGATCCAGAACGTCCGGTGTGTCAGTAACACTCAACGTGCCAGTAGCTGCTGAAAGCCAGAAACGACCAGATTTTGGCGTCAGCATCTGCTCGATGGTTTTACGAATGTCGTCGTACAGGTCGCTGTTCATGCCATAATCGGTCTTCTGATTAGAGCTAATGTCTCCGCTCGTCCCCCCCGATGTGCCGCCACCGCTGCCCAGCTGATTGCCAGAGCCGGAGTTAATTGATGCGCTACTGTTTACTTTCGTATTCAGGATAACGAGCTGAAAAGTGCGGGTATCCTGTCGATAAAAATAAACTCCGTTTCCGTCACTGCGCCATGACAGCCCGTACCCGCTGGCTTCGACATCGAGCAGATCACGAACATCTCCCTGGAATTTAAGGCCACGCATGAGCGCCGGTGATGGCTGAACGGAGACGGGCTGAGCTGACGTAGCCCCCATCTGTGCCAGGGGAACCCGACCATTGTCATCCGGCGCCGGCAGTTGACCACTCATCTGAGAAGTTACCACGCTGCCGGTACTCACGTTGCTCAGCGCAGCAAATGCATCTGGTGTGATGGAGACTCGTATACCACATAGCGCAGTGATGCGCTGTCCCAGCTCAGGCAGTGAAATGCCGTCAGGACGATTAATCGTTATCTGACAGGGAGGCAGATTCTTTTCGTCCGGAGTGGAGACCACCGGCGTGACTGGCTGCAGGTTTACCCAGGGCTTATCCATCCAGACAACAGTTGGTTGTGATATGGACTGACGACTCTGCAACACTCGCTGAGCCGTATCGGCCTGCCCAACGGCTTCCTTGTCTATTTTGCTGATTTCATTCAGCGAACATGATGACAGCACAAACGCAGCGGTAAGTACTGTCAGGCAGAAAGGTATACGCGGCATCCGCAGCTCCCTGATTCTGTTAGTTAAGATAAACAATGCTGCCTTCCGTCACACCGGACGGCAGAGACAGGTTCATATCAGTGCCATCCGCCATCCGCAGATGACCGCCGCTTACGGTCAGGGCAAGCGCAGAAGTCACTGAGCGGGCGCGCAACGCGGCATAAACACCGTCTGTTTCAGGTACCCAGATCCACAGGCGACCGTTCTGAATAATGCTTTTGATGCGACTGTCTGGTAACGGCAGCATTCCAGTCAGTGCGGTTGATACGGGGCCATCTGTTATGGACCGCCCGTGACGCCAATTATTTACGACATCAGCAGTCCGAAGCATGTCTGCTGCAAGCTGTTCAGGCTGAGTCTGCTGCAGCGCAAGCCGTACATGCTCTGATGAGTGGTGCTGTGCATCACCGGCTATCAAGATGATGACAAGACAAAGCGCGAAAACTGGCAGCGCATATCCCATATCATTTCCCGTCCTGAATCGGCTTATCGTCCACGAATACCAGGCACTGAAGACGATTTGGTGCTGCATAGAGGGGTTTTTCTGCAGGGCGATATAACCTAAACAGCTGCACGATAATCGACTCGAAATTACCGCGCAGCGTAAATGGTACATCGATGCGGTAGTTCACAGGCGTTGGCCAGATAACTACCCAGGTAGGACTACTGCCACTCTCACAGCGAACCGATGTAGCCCATTGGATCAGAGTCTCTTTTAACGTAGTGCCTGCCTGCGCGGTCCAGGCCTGTCCGTCTGGTAACGAGGAAAGCAATGCTCCCGGAGTGAAAACAGTTTTTCCGCTGACCGGAGCAGTAGGAGAGATGACAGTGGACGGTGGATTACTGTTCTGAACCGTTCCACCTGGTTTCACTGCACCAGATGGAGTTAAAGGCACACCAAGTGCAGCTTTATTCAGAGGTGTTGACGCAACTGACAATGCTGACGGCGCAGGCGCAGGAGCCAACTCTGTTGATGGTTTTACCTTGCCAGATGTTAACTTAGCTGCGGGACCTGCCTGTGTTTTCTGCACCGGAACCGTAGATTTTTCCCCAGGCTCGCTGGCAGAGAACGGGTTACGAGGTGTTTTTGCTGTCGTTGCAACAGATAAAGGGGAAACAGCTTGAGAGGTAACTTTTGGTGTCCCTGGTGACAAAATGGAACTTTCTGGCCGAGCCGGAGGCAACGGATAGCTATTATTTCCAGTACCAGAAAGTCCCTTAGAACTGTTAAGTAGTGTGCCTGTAGAAGCAGATTTCCCTGTTCCATGACTTGCTACACTCGCCTGCAAGGGACCTGTTGTTGAGAGGGCAAGATGTCGATATTCATCACGCAGAACAAAACAAATTTCTCGATTCAGGTCATCTACGCGCATACGCCAGGCAGGCCCGGCGAGGATTTGTAAAGCATCTCCAAGCTTCACAGGTCCTATTGAACGCTGCACAGCCGGTAATGGTTTAACGAACAATTCAGAGAATACACCCGGTTCGCCTGAACACAGTGAATAACCTGATTCAAGCATCACGTATCGCATACCTTCCCCAATGGTATTCACCATCTGCAAAGGCATCCTGATATCGATAATCTGATTCAGTGGGTCACGCTGAGCATCTACAGGTCGCGTACTCGCAAGTATGTAACGATCGTATCGAACAACTTCAGGGGAACGGTTTTGATAAAGATCCTGAACACGGGGAGAGCCCTGAAGCCTGCTCATGGGTTCAGAGCGAGAACTAAAGTCTGTGCAGCCAGCGGCAAGCAGACAAAGCGTGATGGCCCCAAGCCGATAACGTGTCTGCAGGTTTATTTTTACCATCAGGAATCCCCAGGAGTTGTCCGAAACAAGTCGGATATTCTGGCGGGGATGCCTTTTCGGACAATGCAAAACTATTACTGCGAACTGAAGAAAATTTCCTCGGTGGGGCAACCGCGAAAGACCAGGATATCCAGTTTCAAGGGTTATCACCGTATTCGGGCGCAGGGAAAGGAGCTACACGAGACCGATTTATCCAGCCAGTTGGCAATACCTTAAAAAGAAAAGCGCCGGAAAATCCGGCGCCTTAGTCTGCGACTTTATGATTATCAGGCTACGCGATGTGGAACATGGGTCACGTCACCACGGCCAGCGAGCAAGCCATCGACTGAGATATCCTCATCGAGATTATCCCAGTGAATACCACGTTTACTCAGTTCATAGTCATTACGTTCTTTGTCTGTGGCATTCAGCAGACGAGGAAACCAGGCGATTGGTACGCCCATCACCCTGCCATCGTTTAATTCGACCCACATGGTGGTCTCATCAAATCGTACATTTTTAGCTGAAATAGTCATTCCAGGCCTCCACAAACATCGTCTGGTTATGTTGAACCATCTTAGTCAACTCTTTAAGAGTCCGGGCATCGAAGCCATCGTTCCTGCTCAGTTTAACTTCATTTTCAAGCCAGAATTTCGCTTCACCATCAGCGTTACGGACATGAATATGAGCGGGTTCTAGAGGATTTCCCTCGTTCGAGTAAAAGAAAAATTTGAATCCGTTAATTCTCAGTATAACTGGCATTAAAAAAGTACCCCGCTCCTGCCATGATTATCTTGAATAAAAAAGCGCCAGTCAAACTGGCGCCTCTGTAAAATCCAATCAGGAAATGGCGTAGATCGCTTTTCGGCAGATCCCATAACCATGCCCCAGAAACGGTATGTCATCATCAAAATCCATCGGAGGTTCATTAGCAGGATTGTGTGGCGCAGCTGACTGCTGAGGCTGAGGCTGCTGAGGCTGCCCCCAACCTCCTTGCGCCGACCCAGGCTGCTGAGCATTACCGGTACCTGCTGGAGCATTACGACTACCCAGCATCTGCATCGTACCGTTCACACCAACCACAACTTCTGTTGTCCAGCGTTCAACCCCGCCGTTATCAGTCCATTTGCGGGTCCGCAGATGGCCTTCAATGTATACCTGTGAACCTTTTTTCAGATATTCACCGGCTATTTCGGCGAGTTTGCCAAACAACACAACGCGATGCCACTCAGTGTTTTCCTTCATTTCACCGCTTTGTTTATCACGCCATGACTCCGACGTTGCAATACTGAACCCTGTAACAGCTGTGCTATTGGGCATATAACGTACTTCGGGGTCCTGACCGAGATGGCCAACGAGAATAACTTTGTTAATTCCGCGACTTGCCATGATGTAATCTCCTGTACCTAATCATATTCACGCTGCGTCCATTCCCCTTTTTCAAGAGCAATATCGGCCTGCAGACTGGTTTTGTAGTATTCGACTGACTCACGGGACACGGGTCCCATTTCGTTCGCGGTTCCGATATAAAAACCGCGCTGACTGGACAGAACCTGGATCTGTAATTGATACCCAGCTTCTGAAGCCAGTAAACCGAATGGATTTCCCATGCGAGAGCTCCGTTACGTTATCGAGAGAGGTAAATCTCCCGAAAGAGATTTACCGGATGTAAGAAAAAAGAATTAAAACGAGTTCGGATCGTAGTCTTTAGGAGCCGCAGAACCTTGTTCCGGGGTTTGAGATGCATTTGGCGCTGTGTAAACGACTTCCTGGCCTTTCTTAATGAACTCGACCTTAATCAGGCGAGCCTTCAGAGAAGGTCTGGATTCACCGGAATGTTCACCCGACTGAAGGGTAAACACGTCAGCTTTCAGGCCGCTCAGCACAAACCCCAGCAATACTTTTTCCTCTTCATCCACGGCCTTCTGGCAGCGGTTGATGAGTTTTGTAGCCTCTGGGCCCGCAACAGTGACATCGAAACGAGTGTATGACGCATTGTCGGTAGGACCAGTCAGGGCATTAATGACAGCGCAGGTAAATTCACCGTTTTGGCCCTGTACACGACGAATCGAGCTCAGGTAGCCGATACCGCTTACGTTAAGATTGAAATACTCTTTTTTCTGGCTGGCAGAGGAAGAGGTGGTGGAAGAAGATGCAGTTGTAGTAGCAGTCATGATGTTATCTCCGGAGTAAAAACTAAACTGGTAGCGGAGAAACATCTATCCCTTGCGGGATAACGTTTCCCGCAGGGAAGTCAGCAAATTATTGCCGACTGGCTGTATTTGTGAAATGGACCTCAACTCGCCAGGAGTACCTGTTCTCAGAGGTTAAACAGGTTTACCACCCGAAGGCGCCACTCTCAGGTTTTATGTGGCATTGGCATGTGATTACCCGAAGGCGCCCTTCTCAAATCACCAGGGCATTGGCAGTTGTCGATGACAACGATTAGCCTCTTTATCATTTATTCAGACGCAGCAGATGTCAACGCCGGTGTGCGTAAAAAATCATCAATGCCAAAAAATAAAAAAAGCGGCACCTTTCGGCACCGCCTGTGAGGTCTGCACCATTAGACCTGATGTTGACCTGCTTACGCAGTTGCTCCGGGGGTGTGTTCAGGACCCGGCACGGTTTCACGGAGTTTTGTGCCTTTTTGACTCACGTTCAGGTGTGGACGCGGCCAACAAGACTGTATCCTGCAAGCACTGCATTTGATGCTCACAGGACCCGCAGTCACGAGGTGCGGCTTCAGAGCCGTCGCAACAATAGCAAAGGCATCCTGTCCCCGCAATGAGAGACAAGGAATTAATTATTCTTTGGTTTTACAGCCTTAGAGCTACGCGCGCTTTTACGTTTCTGGGTGTCGTTGTTGATGATTCCTTTGCAATCAGGATAACGAGTACACCCCCAAAACTCTCCTTTCTGTCCTTTTTTTAGGCGAGTTTTCCCCCCACATAAAGGGCACGATGGTGTGGGTGGTATTCTAATGCTCACCCGCTGCTGTCCTCCCATGCTGACAAGGTTACGGGTCCATCCGACCTGTCGCTGCAAAAAATCATTCAGGGTAAGGCGTCCTTCTGCTACTTCATCCAGAGCCTGTTCCCAAAGTGCAGTCATTCCGGGGTCGGTTAACTGCGAGGGCAGAGCATCAATGACATCAGCACCAAGATCAGTCGCGCGAAGCTGCTTACCTTTACGCACAATAAATCTGCGGTTCAGCAGTTGCTCAACGATACCAGCGCGGGTGGCTTCCGTGCCTAATCCGGCGTTGTCCTTCAGTACCTTACGAAGAGCAATATCGGTAACAAACGCTGACGCGTTCATCATAGCGCCGATGAGTGTTGCGAAAGTATAGTGAGCCGGCGGACGAGTCATTTGCTGCACGACCTCTGCACCGTTTACTCCGCAACGGTCACCCTTCCTGAGAGGAGGAAGTTCAATACTGAGATCATCATCCCCTGCACTATCCTCTTCCTCCTTACTGAACAGGACCTTCCAGCCCATTACAATCTCCGTCCTTCCTGTTGTGCGGAACAGTTGCCCGCCAATGTCAAACTGCAGACGAGTAATATCAGATTCGTGCAGGGGAAGAAATTGTGCCAGATAATTTCGGCGGATAAGGGTGTATACCCTTCGCTCTGCCTCACTTAACGCAGAAAACTTAAACGCGTTTCGGGTAGGGATAATGCCATGGTGAGCTGTGATTTTTTTGTCGTTCCATATACGCGAAACAAACGAAGTATTTAGACCTGAAAGAAGAGAACTACACTCTGGATCAGACAGACCAATAGCGGAAAGAACCGAGGGGATTTCCTCACGCATAGACTCAGGAAGGTATCCACAATCAGTTCGTGGATAAGTGGTTGCCTTGTGTTTCTCATAGAGGCTCTGTGCAGTGTCAAGCACCTGCTGGGGTGACATATCCCAGAGCAGGCCACAGGCCTGTTGTAAAGTGCCGAGCGAAAAAGCCAGCGGCGCTGCCGCTTTTTCACGCTTCGTCTCACATTCTGTTACGGTCGCTGCTCCAGCCTGCCGGCAAAGATGCGCTACCTGCTGCGCTATATTTTGGTGTACACAGCGTTTTTCTTCGTCGGTATAAACCTTTGCAGGTACCCATTGCGCCGGAAAAGTTCTCCCTCCCGCACTCAGAAGCGCCTTAACCTGCCAGAAAGGTTTTGGGACGAATGTCGCTATCTCCCGATCACGCCGGACAACCAGTGCCAGGGTGGGAGTCTGCACCCGCCCGACAGAAATCACACAGTCGAATCCTGACTGTACTGCAAGCAGTGTATACAGACGGGACAGATTCATTCCAATGAGCCAGTCGGCACGAGCGCGACCAAGTCCCGCATGATACATTCCAAGAGTTTCGGCACCCGGTCGCAGATCCTGGAGAGCTGCACGGATGCTCATTTCATCAAGGGCAGAAAGCCAAAGCCGCTGTACAGGACCGTCCCAGCGGCAGTATTCCAGCAATTCACGGGCAATTACTTCTCCTTCCCGGTCCGCATCAGTGGAGATAACCACATCATCGACCTGGCGCAGCAGCCGCTCAATAACCTTGAACTGAGACTGCGTCTCCTTTTTTACCACCACCTGCCATGGGGAAGGCAGGATCGGCAGAGCAGAGAGCGACCATGGTTTGCCATACTGTTGACCGTATGCTTCAGGCGGTGCGGTCTCCAGCAAATGCCCTACTGCCCAGGTAACAGTGACGCCAGGGCCAGTTAGAAAACCGTCGCCACGTCGGGTGGCACCCAAAACATTCGCAAGATCTCGCCCCTGTGATGGCTTTTCGCAGATAAACAACCGCATGGTGGTTCCCCGGTCAGGCAGCCCGATATCGCATACGAAGCAGGTTTACGCTCGATTCATTAACCGGCGGTGAGAAAGCTGAGCGCTTTTCACCAAGAAGAACAGACAAATCTGGCTCTCCCGCCACCTCGCATGCTTGTTTCCATGTTTCGTTGTTTTCCACAGCATCAAACCGGGTAGCATCAATACGGCGATAAGATAAAACAGAGCCATAGATCTGACGAATTAATCTGCCACCTTCGCTAAGATGATGATCACGGCGAGAACGTGTAATTAATCCATAATGCGATGCTTGTAGTGCCTTTTTCGCAAACTGATCGAATCCTACTAACAGAAACACACACCTGTAACCCAGAGGGGTTCGTGTAAATACCTGGATATCGAGTGGCTCAACAGATGCAACTTCTGTCAATGTAATACCAGGCGGCAACATTGACATCTCAGCATCAAGTTGCTGTATCAAAGCAGTCATAGAATCTGATGCAACCTTGATCTTTTCTTCCAGGTTAAACATAGCAACATCAGCCCATGGATTATTTCGCAGGGAATCCTGGTTAATCAGAGTCGCACGGTGGAAAAACTGAGGCATACCGATAATTCCATGCCTTGCAGGCTTTTCACCGTCCTGTTTTTCAGGCTGACGCCCCTGCCATAGCCCGATTGCGTAATTCGTATGCAGTGCGATCGTCATTTCAGACTGCAGCGCACCAGTTCTTTTCTCATTTTTTTCTGCCATCGTTGTCACCTGTGCTCAGTTAAGATGAGCAGGCATAGTCCTGAAACACCGGTATCTCCAACAACGCGAAACTCATAATTCCAAGAACGAAATTGTAAGTTGGTTAAAATTTGTACTTGCTGCGCCCCGCAGCAAGCTCGTTTTTTAACCAACAGCAATACTTTCCCGCAAGACCCCAACCACAACACATCGAAACCTGATTCTTTTTTGTACTTGTTGCGCCCCGCAACAAGGTCATTTTTTAACCACTATTGCGCCCAGTAGTTCTGCTCATTTTTTGTACTTGCTGCGCCCCGCAGCAAGCTCACTTTTTAATCAAAAACAGATTTTTGATGCCATAATCATTTCTGGACCTGTTGCCGAATAGCCGCAATCATAGCCCTTACCTGCCCCTGAGACGGGCGTTTCGCAGGTTGAACAGGGACGTTGGCTGTGGGTACAGTACGTGATTCAACCGGGTGGGAAATTGTTCCACCAGAACTGGCAGTCTCCGTATCCTCTGAAATTTTCAGCTCACCACTTCGCGCCCTGCGAAGCATAGAGAACATCCAGCCCACCGGATTGTTGAGCCTTCCAAGGGCCTGTTGCTCACGCAGCATGTCAGCAAGGGCCTTTGCCATTGTCTCCGGAAGCGAAGCCATCTGCGTACTCAGCATCTGCCTGTCTTCACTGTTCAGAGCGTTCAGAAAATCATCTGGCAGGAATTGCTCACCACACGGTACGTACGTTTTTTTATTCACACTGTGTGTGAAAGAACGTACGTTACAGTCCGAATTTCGGACTCCGGCGTAAGTCCTTGATTTTTTACTGAGTCCATTTTCCGGATTCTGTGAATTATCAGGTTTAAGGGAACTGAGTCCGTTTTCCGGACTCAGTGAATTCGGGCTGTTTTTTATGCGTTTTTTACTGAGTCCTGATTTCGGACTCGGTTGCACAGCCTGTCGCTGACGAGCCATTTGTTCTGGTGTGGCAGGTGCACTTAGCCGGCTCTCAATAATGGCCAAGCGGCTGTGACGGTGGCGCATTCCCGGATCATGAAGGATGTCATTGACTACAGCCAGCGCCGTCATACGGACGGCTTTATTCCTGCTCAGGCAACTCTCTTCAACAAGGGTCAGCCAGCCCGGATCAAAAGTCTCAGCATCACGGTAGCCCAGCGGCTCATCATGTTGTGCATAGATATTGCCCCGCACACGACCATGGTCGTCGCGAACACGCTTACACAGGCTGAGCCAGCCTGTAAGACGCAGCATCAGCAGAACGCGGCTGACCGTATCTCTGGAGGCCTTCTCTGAATGTGCCGACGCCAGTTGAACCTGGAGCTCATCATAAGTCGGGAAAACAGCACCTTCATTCTGCTGTGCATACAACCGGATCATCACCCAGGCGGTTTTATCCAGTGGCGAAAGACGGGTATCCAGAAACAGCTGTCGGGGAAACGCATCATGTACATTTCCCATAAAAAGAAGCCCGCTGCGCTCCTGACCGACATCACCAGTGTCTGTACGCCGTTCGAGACTACGCTGCATCCTGGACAGTGTATGAGCAACTATGCTGTCTGCCGGAATGGTCATTTTCTGCTCTCCTCTTCAACCTGAGACAGCACAATGCCGGGACAAACCCGGCACTGTACGGTCAGCAGCGGCATTCCGTTACCGCCGTATTTCACGGTTATAGGTCTCATGATCCATAAGCCACCAGTGTTTACCTCCATCCTTACTGAGGATGCGCCAGAACGGCCCAACATCTATCTTGAGATAGCCGTTCATCGTCAACCGACGGAACACCTTCTCACCGCAGCACACTGCGCTGAACAGCCGTTGCGCCCTGCGACGAACCGAGGGGGAAACGTACTGACGTGAAGAAAAGTCGGTCATCTGCATCATGCTTCCTTGCGCTGTTGTGATTCACTCTTGCGGGATGGAGTTGTCTCCCGGCACCACTGGCAGACCCTGCTCCAGACTGCGGTCAGTGACAGGCCATGCTGCTCAGCGGCAAGCATCATCGCTTCCAGAGCCTGATGAGAGTCCGGGGATGATAGCCCGGCAGCCTTCCACTCGATCCATAGTGCCGAATCCTGTGGCTCCGTCAGAGACTGTGTGCGGCCCTGGCGAGACTCTATCCCCATCAGACGACGCCGTGCGCTAACCTCTGATGGAGACAGGCCGAAGTATTTATCAATCAGTTCCATTGAACCGCCAAGCTCAAGCGCCCGGTCTATCATCAGCATTCGTTTCTGCTCATTACGTGCCTGGTTGAGCATCAGCCAAAAATTTTCGTGATTCAGGCTAACATCAAGCACAGAAACGTGTGACTGGCTCAAATAATGCAGCTCATCAAGGCTCAACTGACTCAGTGCGCGTATCTCCTCGAGTGACATTCCCAGCGACTCACAGCGGCGAATATTGCCGTTTTTAACATCCATCAGCAGTGATGAAAGGATGGCCGTGGTGGCCTGTGAAAGGTTGTGCTGGCTCATAGGGCCCCTCCTGATATCATCTGATCGGCAACAAGCAGAACATCAAAAAGCCAGCCCGACAGGCAGGCACTCCATAAAATAATGTTACTCATGTGTACAGCCTCCCGCCGTAATCTGCTGTTGAGCCTGCGCACCAGTCAGGCCTTGATGAACTTCGGTATCCCGCCCCGCGAGCCAGCCCGCTACGCGTGCTGCTCTGTCGCCACGGCATTTACCGGCCACCCTGACGTTTACAGTCCCCAGGGTGTCGCCGGTGTGACGCTGGGCAAGCCAGCGCTGAAGCATGGAATTCTCACATTCTGAAGGCGCGAATGACTGCAGTACCTGCCAGACGCCAGATACCCACCCTTCACGAAACTGATCGGCTCTGCGACGAAGCGTGTTCTTAAGAATACGGCGCTTCCGGTATCCGGCAATCTGACCGTCAGTGTCTGCACGAAGTTGCCGCTGTAAAACGGTATAGATATAGAGCGCAACTTCGGCTCTCCCGCTGAAACCATAAAAGTGCAGAGATCGGCGAACGCTTTTTACACCACTGCAACTAGTGTGAATATGCCAGCCAAACCAGCAACGGCAGCCCGTGGCCATGCATACCACTGTTGCGAGTGAACTTAGCCAGGCTGGCACTTTTTCTGCATTACTGGTCAGGTTCTGACAGACGGATTCCTGGATATCATGAAGAGAAAGCATGTCAGGGGTCAGGCCATGACGCTGCATCAGCCGTTGAGCCAGAGCCACTGCACGGGCCGCCTCGTGTGGATTACTGTTCCGGGTACCCAGCGCCATCAGTCGCCGGATACGTGCAATCACTTTTGTAGTTTCAGACATGGTGTAGCCCCCTGCAGCCGGCAGCACGGTGAACATCCTGCTTCTCCTTCACATCCTGACAAGCAGCACACAACTCTACGCCCGGCACTGCCAACTGACGGGCAGCGGGAATGTCCGCGCCGCAGCACTCACAAATTTCTTTTGACGGGCGTAACGAGTGCACTTTTGCCCTGATAGCATCGATGCCGCGCTGGGTGAAAATAGCGGTACTGGCCTGAGCCATTTCATCATTCAGGTCCTCAGACATTTTCCCCTCCCTTCACAGCCAGACGCTGCAGCTCACGCAGACGCCGTATAACGCGGATAAGGCGCATTGTTTTTACAACAGTGACATCATCGAAAACGGCAGTATCTGCAGGTTCCTGAGAGCCAAAAAAATTCAGGCAGAACATGAACATATTGAACTGTTTGTTAGGCAGTGAACCTGATAGCCCGGCGAGGAAAAGAGTAAACTCGCTGGCGTTCTCTGAAATGGAGAAACCAGCTGAATGATGGTCTTTATCCTCCCGAACACAGTCCGCGCAGCCCATCGCTTCGGCAATTTCGAAAGTAAGCCGATAAGCCATATCCTGCAGGTGCTCGATGTCGTCCTGTAATGCGGAGATGTGCCAGATATCATTGACCGGTTCCAACCCGGTTGCGGCGAAGGCCACTGAGCTAACTGAAGGTGTGGAAGTTTCATCCTGTTCGCCAAAAGCAGAAACGAGCGCGTTGGCATTAACATCTGACTTAAATTGCCACTCTCCATCGTTATCAGGATTCTCTGTCTGACCGGTAATCACAGGATTTCCGCCAAACAGGTCATTCTGAACTTCACGACGCGGCTCACTTCCAACAGACATACCGCCGGGAAGTGCAGTATTGTCCTGAAGTTCTGGTACAGCTTCCGGACGCCCTGGAGTAGTCAGCGTACCGCTACGCAGACCAGTAACAGGGGGCTGGGATGAAGTATCTGCTGGCAGAGTCGTAACTGGTGGTGTTGTGCGTTCCCGACCACCTGACTGTTCAGACGCGGGTGTAGGTGCTGGCAGTGGAGGCGGCTCGCCAAACTGTTCCCTGCGTTTTTGCTCACGAGGATCAAGTTCAATTAACCAGCGGTCATAATTCAGGCTTGGATGGGGAAGAGCCTTAACCAGTTGACCGATAAACTCATCCCTAAAAATATCAAGGGCATAGCTTTCAGGTTCATCAAAACACCGGCAAACTGCACCAAACACATCATCAAGAGAACATTCTGGGTTTACGTCACCGCTGAAAGATTTCCAGACCTTCATAGCTGAAGAACGAAGGCTCAGGAGTGGTGTTGCCTGACCACGGCTCATGCCACTCTCAAGCAACTGGGGCATATGTGGATACAGGTAATTAAGCGTATCTTCCATCCGGCTTACGCTGGAGTTATCAATAGGATAACCTTCCTTACCCAACAGATCCGAAAGTTCTCGTAAGGTAACACTCCGGCCCAGTTGCTCTTCATAAATTACACGCGCTTTATGAACACCGAATGCCTTTTCTATATAGGTAAGATCCCCCCTGACCTCATTCTCAGCCAGGTGACCAACCAGACATTTTAGACGTCCAGGCCAGGGTTTGAAGATCGTGTGAACGCGATAAAAACGTTCATCACCAGTCTCCTGCCAGAGATCGCAGAGTATCTGATACCGGGTATTTCCCCCGTCACTAAAGATATAAACATCATCACCATCCGGATCACGGGTCACTTTTGGAATCGAATCCAATCCTCGTGCACGGACGGAAGCTTTAATTTCCTCAAAACGAGGATTGCGTCCTTTGCGCGGGTTATCCGGATTCGGGCGAAGCTGGTCAAGGGTAAGAACCATTGCCATTTCGTTTACTGGCTGGGTAACGGTGGGAGTATTATTATCAGCAGCCTGAGCCGGTGATTTTCCACGCTGCAACATGGCGTCGCCAAGGTTAAGACTACGGACGTTGCTCATGCAAACCTCCCGGTATGACCAGGGTTAGCAGAAAAACGCGTATAACGGCCTTCGTATTGCAGTCGGATCGTACCAATCGGTCCCTGACGCTGTTTGCTGACAATAATTTCAGCAACCCCCTTGTCTTCAGTGTTTTCGTGATAGACCTCATCACGATAGATAAAGACAATTACATCAGCATCCTGTTCCAGGGCACCGGAATCACGAAGATCGCCATTGTTCGGCCGTTTATCAGCACGACTCTCTAGTTGACGATTCAACTGCGAAAGGGCAACAACCGGACAACCCATTTCTTTCGCCAGCGCTTTGAGTGACCGCGAGATTTCAGCAATTTCCTGTGTGCGGTTCTCCTGATCCGGACAACGCATCAGTTGCAGGTAATCAAGACCGATGACTGAAGGGTGACCATAACGGCGGGCGTTACGACGGGCGCGAATTCTGAGCATGGCGGGGGTCAATGAGCCAGTGTCATCTATGATGAGGCGGTCTTTAAGGTCACCCATCAATAGTGAAGACGCGTTTGAAACACGCGCCCAGTCCTCATCATCCATCTGGCCATTTTTTAAATGTGTTAAATCTACACTGCCAAGTGAAGCGACCATACGCATGAGGATCTGCTCGGTGGGCTGCTCAAGGCTGTAAAACTGCGCATGTGTATCGGCTTTTTTCAGAAGTGAATTCAAAATCAGGCTGATCAGAAAGGCAGTTTTCCCCATTGAAGGCCTTGCTGCTATAAGTATCAGATCAGCTGCCTGCAGCCCGCTGGTCATGGCATCAAAATCTTCAAATCCCGTAGGCGTACCAGTAATACCATCGGGCACATTGCAACGACGTTCCAGCTCTGTAAGGAGTTTTTCCATGCCGTCAAGCAGCGTCACGGCCTGCTGTGGTTCTGAACGTTCTGCCAGCCGGGTAATTTTTTGCTCTGCGGTTTCCATCACCGCCCCGATATCAGCACCGGATGCCTTAACAGTTTCGGTTATCTCAGCACCAATGGCGACCAACTGTCGCCCCTGGCTGTACCTGGCAACAATGTCACAGTAAGCGACGATATTGGCCGCACTTGGAGTATTTTTTGAAAGTTCGGCCAGATAGGCGAATCCGCCAAGTTGCTCAAGCGCATCCTTACCACGGTTTTCAATGCTCTCAGCAAGTGTGATCAGGTCAATCGGACGCCCTGCTGCAACCAGACGCGCCATTTCATGAAAGATGACCTGGTGAACCTTGAAATAAAAATCATCGGTATCGAGACGGAGCGCCACTTCATCCCAGCAGTCGTTATCCAGCATCAGGCCACCAATGACGCTCTGCTCAGCATCCTGAGAAAACAGCCCCGAAACATTTCTGCGGTTGTTAGAGGTCATTCCTCGCCCCCCGCATTAGCTAACGCATCAAAATTCGTTTTCCACTCTGGGAAAAGTTCACAAGCCAATTGATACATTGACGTAAACGCTGAGTCGCTTTTACGTCGGGTATTTTTTTCAAGACGATGTACCGGTACGCCCTTAACATGCCCAAGAACATAGACAGTCAGGTCATAGATACATGTCTCCAGCAGGTCGATATGAATTTTGTCTGCATGGGCGCTGTAGCGTTTATCTTCAACGATCGCTTTGACTTCAGCGAGGGTCTCAACAGACAGATTGTCGTATTCCATACAGTTGATGAGCAATTTTGTGACTGGAAGCTGAATGCCAAACGCACAATAAGGCAGCAATTCTTCCATCAGCGCGACTGTTCCGCGCATGAACTCCCTGACATCAGGAAGAATCGGTTTGGCAATACCCACCATGGTTCCGGTGGAGGCCAGGATAATTAACTCAGACATCACTGACCGTGAGCCTTGTGAATCGACAATAATCACGCCATATGAATTAAAAAGGGGATGTGAAAGAGCATTTCGGAGGCGAACTCGCCCATCAGGCGCATTCAGCATTGCAGTTGGGAGAAAATTACGAGGATCGTTGGAAACGATAATGTCCAGATTATTGATCGACGTACGGGAGATCAGATTATCGGGATTTGAGAGATCAACTGTCTGCATCAACAGTTCGTACAAACCACCAGGGGCTTCATATTCAAGCGGGAATATACTGCTGGCCGTTGGCTGAGCATGGTCGCCATCAATCAGAAGTGTTTTGATACCTGCATCGGCCAGAAATCCTGCAAGATTAGCTGACTGAGTAGACTTACCCTCGCCCCCCTTAGTGGAAACAACAGGTATAATACGAGGCTTAACACCCAACGTTGGATAATCGATTGATTGTAAATGCATTTTAGCACCTGAAAATTAATCAGGATGCGATTCAACAAATACCGATCATTCTTCTATGGAATTTAACATTTTGTCACAGGGATTGAAAATCCCCGTGTCCTTGGTTCGATTCCGAGTCCGGGCACCACTATTTAAAGAAACCAGCCTACGGGCTGGTTTTTTGCTTTGTGGGGTTCCGGTAGATTTCTGGTCATTGCAGGACGTTATTTGCTTGCTGGATTTCTCGCCATTTTCTTAGATGTTCGTTGCATTTAAAGACATATATACCCTCTGACAAGCCTATCTCTTACTTCCAGATACGGTCTTTCTACGGTCAGCTACGGTTCTTTTCATTTCTAACTGTTCATAATGATGCAAAAGCACGAGGAAAACGGGGGAATCTGACAACATACGCCCTCCACTAGTCATATGGGGATCTTCACAAGTCCGTCCACCTGCAACATACATTTCTTTCCCTTTCACTTCTTACCATTACCAGAATCCCCCGTCCTCCACGCCATCATAAAATGATTTATCAGTAGTAATACTACTTGAGCTGAACGTATTGCATTATTAAACCTGAGTGTCCTCTCTGAGCGAGGAGCGGACTCTCTTGTACAAAGCATGTAGCCAGATTATAGTGAAGCCATTGATTGACAAGTGAGTCAAACCAGACGAGCAGCCAATGAAACAAAACTTCGCCAACGTAACCAAATCTGGATAACTGATCGGTTCATGAGGACAACAAATAATGTCATTCAATAATAAAAAACTGTTAATTACTCTCTTATCCCTCTGCACATTTCAGACTTATGCAGCACAATGCACTGCGGAAACCTTCGCTAAAAACAAACTGAACAACTTCATCCTTCTGAGCGAGCCAACAAGAACTGAAATTCCCAAATCTGTATCAATCACTATTGATAGTCCTGATGGATATCTCCGCACATCGGTTCAAAGCAACTTCAGTCAATGCGGTGAATTAATTGGCGGCCGTATGAAAGAGGTCAAAACCTCAACAGGCCAGAAAGCAGTTTTCACGGCAACCTCTGAAATTCAGTTGAATAAAACGGAATTTGGCTGGCGCATCCAGGTGGACTCAAACGGCGTCATAGCCGATAAAAACAGCCAGAAAACCACGCAGGCATATCGGCAGACTCTTGAGGGAATGTACCTGCTTAACGATAAAGGAATTATCAGCCGTGCAGTTAATCGTTCGGTTATCGCGGCCACAAAACCAGAAGATAAAGACAAAACCGTAGTGGGCACAATCGACTACGCCTTCAATTCATCAGGATTACTGGCAAGCGCGGCAAGCAAAGGAAGTATGGCGATAGATAATAATACGATTGTATATAGTTATGATGGCAATCATCGCCTGATCAAAACCCAATCACCCTCAACCATAGAAGAGTATGGCTATGATAACGAGGGCCGTGAGTTGACCCTGAGCAAGACCCAGACGTATTTCACCATCGAAAAAACACTGGCCACCTGCGAGGAGTGGAACTCACATGGAGAATGCACACGCGCCAATATGGATATCACGATAACCCCAACTGCTCGGACAGGTAAACAGTATGTGGACAAACATAACGCCGTAATGACGGCGAAATATGAATACTGGAACTGACAATTTCACCTGCTACATAAGGAGTCAAAATGGTATTGGTTAGCAACGTCTCCTCCTGGCACAGAGCTGCCTGTCAGATTAGATTAAACTCTGTATTGTGACAAAGCCAGATCAAGTCTGAGCTAATACATATGAAGAGTGTATACAGGCTTCGCACCGCAGCAAACCGTTCTGACTTAATGGTAGATATCAAAGCGAGAAAGATTGAAAGACATATACAAACTGAAGAAAACCTGCAACCCCGGTAAAATGAACTGTGTGAAAGAGTGAAATAGCCTATTGAAATAACAATACACCGCACACGCCGAAAAAAATCAATCCATTGAGAATAATATATTTATGTAGAATCTTATGTGGTTCATTCACCTTATCTTTTCGCCATTCAATTACCCTTAAGTTAAATTAATCATATTACCATATGATAACTACAGCGATAGTCCCGTCATTACGGATATGTAATTCATCTACGATATCAAAAAACAAATTAGTTCTGCATATGACTAATTATTCATTTGTGACTCTACATAAATTTAAGAACATACCATTATTTTTAACTACACCTGGTTATTTCCTGAAGAAAAAGCTATTATTCGGCAGATTTTAATCCATTAGAAGAGAGTCAGGTATAAGCGGAATGTCGGCAAAATAAAGGATAACAGGTGATATGAAAAATAATAATGGACTAGAGAAACGCAGGTTTATGACACAAAATGAAATCAATTTAATTCTTAATGCTGTTAGTACAGGAACCTATGCAGTGCGTAATCGCTGTCTGGTTTTGCTGTGTTTTATTCATGGGCTAAGGGCAAGCGAAATATGTCGTCTGCGTATCTCAGATATTGACCTTAAGGATAAATGTATACATATTTACCGATTAAAAAAAGGATTCTCAACTACCCATCCCTTACTTGAAGAGGAAATTCGTTCGATAAAGTCCTGGCTGAAAATTCGCCTTACAAGCCAACATTCAGAAACTGAATGGTTATTTTTATCACGTAAAGGCAATCCCCTTTCAAGACAGCAATTTTATCAGATAATCGCCAGAGCCGGGAAGAAAGCAAAACTTGCAATTTGTGCCCACCCGCATATGCTTCGCCATTCCTGTGGGTTTGCTCTGGCAAATATGGGGATAGATACCCGCTTGATTCAGGATTACCTTGGCCATCGCAATATTCGTCATACTGTCTGGTATACTGCCAGTAACGCTGGTCGTTTTTATGGCATCTGGAATAAAACAAAAAACAGAGATGTCTGTAGCAGACTGTAAGGAAAGAAAAATATAGACAGTAAATAAGTCTGAATAAAGCTATGTGCCATGGATGGCACTGTAATAGTCGCATTGGCTGTATGGTTATCTATTTTATGTTTCTACACTATATCCTGTGTTATTTTTTCTGACCAGTATAATTGACACCTCTGACATGGTCTGATTAGTTATTCCCCCGCTGAATACGTTTTTCCCCTCTGAGAATATACGGAATAGTCTTCTTGTGATGTCTGATGAAATCTTTAGAATGAAGTCGCCCACTGACATGGGGCTTTGTGAGCTTCATAGAATAAAATGGGATAGTGGTCAATATGTGCAATTAATAATACATCCCTAGCTTTAGCTATCAGTTATTCGTATCACTGGAGCTGACTCTTTATCATTCTGATACCAGGAGAAATATTATGAACCGACGCCGTTTTCTTACTGCCAGAGAAGTTCAGGCCATGATGAAAGCCGTACGTCATGGCCAGACAGGAGAGCGAGATTATTGTCTTATCCTGCTGGCCTTTCGTCATGGAATGCGTATAAGTGAACTACTGAACCTGCATTACCGGGATTTTGATCTTTATGAAGGTCGGATCAATATCCGCCGACTGAAAAATGGTTTTTCTACTATTCATCCCCTCATGCCGGACGAGTGTGAAGCCATTGAATGCTGGAGCCGGGTTCGTGCGAGCTGGAAAGGAGCGCAGAAAATAAACGCGGTGTTTATTTCCCGCAAAGGCTCACAACTTTCCCGCCAGCAGGCATACCGTATAATACGTTCTGCTGGTCAAAAGGCCGGAACCAGCACCACCACACATCCGCATATGCTGCGACATGCATGTGGTTATGAACTTGCTGAAAGAGGTACAGATACACGTCTAATCCAGGATTACCTTGGTCACCGAAATATTCGCCACACCGTACGTTATACAGCCAGTAATGCCGCCCGGTTTGCAGGATTATGGGAAAGGGTAAATCCGCTAGAGGAAAAGCTACTAAAACAGAAGATCAAAAATGATGAACTATATAGTTCATTGATAACTAAGGAAAAATAAGACGCTGAACAAGTCAATTGGGACCAAACTGTCTATATCGTAGAGGAATTTTGTGATTTTCTGCAACCTGTAAGTCCATTTTTTTTGCGAAAAAAAAATATCCAACTGATTTAAAATTGTTTTTTTACTCACATTTTTTTACGTTTCATACATCCTCACCTTTTTTCCGCACCTTTTCTCCGCACGTCGAGTTCTGCTTTCCACTTGTCTTGTTGATATAACTCACGATCACCTCAGATATATTCATCTATAAAAAACCAAAAAATAAGAATTAAATTCCAGAAAAACGCATAAAAAAACGAAATTAAGAAATTTATTGCGACGAGTCAAAATGGTCCCAATTGACTCATCAGTTGGGTAAAAACTGCGCAAGATCGGCAGTCGAACTATTCGGCTTAAACCTGAAATGCCAGGAAGGTACAACGACTGCCAGTTTCGGTTCGTAATATCGACATTGTTTAAAGGAAAACCGCATGAAAATCAAAACACTGGCAATCGTTGTTCTGTCAGCACTGTCCCTGAGCTCCACAGCAGCCCTGGCCGACACCACCACGGTAAACGGCGGCACCGTGCATTTTAAAGGGGAAATCGTTAACGCCGCTTGTGCAGTTGATGCCGGTTCTATCGATCAGACAGTTCAGTTAGGCCAGGTTCGTTCCGCCAAACTCGCTGCTGAAGGCAACACCAGCTCCGCTGTGGGTTTCAACATTCAACTGGATGATTGCGACACGACCGTTGCGACCCAGGCTTCCGTTGCGTTCACAGGTACTGCTGTTAATGGCGCCAACCCTACCGTTCTGGCGCTACAGAGTTCCGCATCAGGCGGCGCGACTAACGTCGGCGTACAGATCCTCGACAAAACTGGCACCGCTCTGGGGCTGGATGGCGCGACCTTCAGCAGCGCTACCACGCTGAATGACGGCACTAACATCATTCCTTTCCAGGCTCGTTACTACGCAACTGGCGCAGCAACTGCCGGTACTGCGAACGCAGACGCGACCTTCAAAGTGCAATACCAGTAATTCAAACGTCTGACAGGGAAGCATTCCGGGCCAGGATGGCCCGTTATCCATAACAGGACAGGGGTGATAACGATGCAAGGAGTGAGATCAGGTCTGCTGATATTTCTGTTTCCGTCGCTGGCACTGGCTGGCAATCACTGGAACGTGACGTTGCCCGGGGGAAACATGCGTTTCCAGGGGGTCATTATTGCCGAATCCTGCCGCGTTGAAGCAGGAGATCAACAGATGACGGTCAATATGGGGCAGATCAGCAGTAATCGGTTTCATTCGTCTGGGGAAGATGCCAACCCCGTGCCATTCGATATTCATCTACAGGATTGCAGCACTGCCGTGAGTCAGCGCGTAGGCGTGTCATTTCGCGGAGTTGCCGACGGCAAAAACCCGGAGGTGCTTTCAGTTGGCGAAGGGCCGGGAATAGCAACCGGCGTAGGCATCGCTTTATTTGATAAAGACAATCAATTGATTCCACTCAACAGCCCGCCGGGCGCCTGGACGCAGTTGTATAGCGGCCCCACCACGCTTCATTTCGTGGCGAAGTATCGGGCGACCGGGAAGCAGGTCACCGGGGGAGCCGCCAATGCTCAAATCTGGTTCTCTCTGACCTATCAGTAATTAGCCAGCAGGTATGCCGGAAACAGGAAACAACGGTGAGTACGAAAGGGGAAAATGTGAAAAAAACACTGGAGATGACACGCGGCTTACTGGCGGGCTTTTTGATGCTCGCCGCAAGCGGTTTTTCCACCAGCGCTGAAGCAGGCGTGGCGCTGGGCGCAACCCGGGTTATCTATCCGGCTGGACAAAAACAGGTTCAGCTGGCGGTGACCAATAACGACAATAACAGTACCTATCTGATTCAGTCATGGGTTGAAAACGCCGATGGCGGCAAAGATGGTCGTTTTGTCATCACCCCTCCGCTGTTTGCGATGCAAGGTAAGAAAGAGAATACCTTGCGCATTATTGATGCCACGAACAACCAGTTACCGCAGGACCGGGAAAGCCTGTTCTGGGTAAACGTAAAAGCCATTCCTTCGATGGATAAATCAAAGCTCAGCGATAACACCTTACAACTGGCGATTATCAGCCGCATCAAACTCTACTACCGCCCAACGAAACTGGCTCTGCCACCGGATCAGGCGGCGGAAAAACTGACCTTTAACCGTAACGGTTCATCGCTGACGCTCAACAACCCGACGCCGTATTACCTGACGGTGACCGAACTCAATGCCGGCACGCGCGTGCTGGAAAATGCGCTGGTGCCGCCAATGGGTAAAACCTCGGTCAAGTTGCCACCTGATGCCGGTAGCAACATTACCTACCGGACGATTAATGACTATGGCGCACTGACCCCGCAAATGAAGGGCGTTCTGCGTTAACACAGGGGCCGTCCACCAACAGGACTCCCCCGCACATTACAATTAAGAACTGACAGCCGGGCGACTTCGGACCGGAGGGACTATGTCACATCTCAAATACGGACTGGACCGTTTGGGTTCCCAACGCGCCCGGCGCAAAGCATTCTCTATTTTTGTCCTTGCGCAGATACCATTGGCGCTTTGCCTCGCGGGTTTCGCGCGGGCAGATCTCTATTTTAACCCCCGTTTCCTGGCCGACGATCCCTCGGCCGTTGCGGATCTCTCTGGATTTGAAAACGGGCAAGAGGTGCCGCCTGGCGCCTATCGCGTGGATATCTATCTGAACGATGGCTTTATAACTACCCGCGACGTCACGTTTAACGCTGGCGCAAACGGTCATCGACTGGAACCGTGCCTGACCCGCAGCCAGCTCGCTGGCATGGGGGTCAGCACGTCGGCCATCACCGGTATGGATACGCTGGCGTCCGACGCCTGCGTACCGTTGACGGAAATGGTCAAAGATGCCACCACCCGCTTCGATGTCAGCCAACAGCGCCTGTACCTGAGTGTCCCGCAGGCTTTCATGGGCAATCGCGCGCGCGGTTATATTCCACCGGAACTCTGGGATGACGGGATTAACGCCGGTTTGCTGAACTATAACTTTACCGGCAACAACGTACATAACGATGCCAGCGACAGCAGCAATTACGCGTATTTAAACCTGCAAAGCGGCCTCAACCTTGGCGCCTGGCGTCTGCGTGATAACACCATCTGGAGCTACAGCAGTGGCGGTAGCGCGTCCAGTAATGAGAATAAATGGCAGCATGTGAACAGCTGGCTGGAGCGCGATATTACCCCCCTGCGCGCCCGCCTGACGCTTGGCGACAGCTACACCAACGGCGATATCTTCGACGGGATTAACTTCCGTGGCGCCCAGTTAGCCTCTGACGACAATATGCTGCCGGATAGCCAGAAAGGCTTTGCGCCGGTCATCCACGGCATTGCGCGCGGCACGGCGCAGGTCTCGATCAAACAAAACGGCTATGAAATCTACCAGAGCACGGTGCCGCCGGGCCCCTTCACAATTAACGATCTCTACGCCGCAGGCAACGGCGGCGATCTCCAGGTCACCATCAAAGAGGCCGATGGCACCAGCCAGGTCTTCAGCGTGCCGTGGTCTACGGTGCCAATGTTACAGCGTGAAGGGCACACCCGTTATGCAGTGACCGCTGGTGAATACCGCAGCGGCAACGACCAGCAGGAAAAACCAAAGTTCTTCCAGAGCACCCTCCTGCACGGGCTCCCGGCAGGCTGGACGCTGTATGGCGGCACCCAACTGGCCGACAACTATCGCGCCTTCAATTTAGGGGTCGGTAAGAACATGGGCGAGTTCGGCGCGGTTTCGCTGGATGCAACTCAGGCCAACGCCACCCTGCCTGACGACAGCTCTCACCAGGGGCAATCGATACGCTTCCTTTATAACAAGTCGCTCTATGAGACCGGCACCAACGTCCAACTGGTGGGATACCGTTATTCCACCCAGGGCTATTACAGCTTTGCCGACACCACTTACCGCAGGATGAGTGGCTATGACGTTGAAACCCAGGATGGCGTGATTCAGGTCAAACCCAAATTCACCGACTACTACAACCTTGCTTATAACAAGCGGGGCAAGGTTCAGATGAGCGTAACGCAGCAGTTGGGGCGCACTGCCACACTGTACGTGAATGGCAGCCGTCAAACTTACTGGTCAACCAACAAGGCCGACGAACAGCTACAGCTAGGGTTAAATGCCGCCGTTGACGATATCAACTGGACGCTGAGCTACAGCCTGACCAAAAACGCCTGGCAACAGGGCCGCGACCAGATGTTAGCGTTCAACGTCAATATTCCGTTCAGCCACTGGCTGCGTTCCGACAGCAAATCCGTCTGGCGGCACGCAAGCGCCAGCTACAGCATGTCGCACGACCTGAATGGCAGGATGACTAACCTGGCCGGTCTTTACGGCACGCTGCTGGAAGACAATAACCTGAGCTACAGCATGCAAACCGGTTATGCCAGCGGTGGCGAAGGCAATAATGGCGGAACCGGCTACGCGGCGATGAACTATCGCGGCGGCTACGGCAACGCTAACGTGGGCTACAGCCACAGCGATGGATTTAAACAGCTGTACTACGGGATGAGCGGCGGTGTACTTGCCCATGCCAACGGCATCACCTTAAGCCAGCCATTAAATGACACGGTAGTGCTGATTAAAGCGCCTGGCGCCGGAGACGTGAAAGTCGAGAACCAGACCGGCGTACGTACCGACTGGCGCGGTTATGCCGTCATGCCGTACGCCACTGAGTACAGGGAAAACCGCGTCGCGCTGGATACCAACACCCTGGCGGATAACGTCGATCTCGATGATGCGGTGGTCAGCGTCGTGCCGACCCACGGCGCCATCGTCCGCGCCGAATTTAAAGCCCACGTCGGGGTAAAAATCCTGATGACGCTGACGCACAACGGCAAACCCGTGCCATTCGGCGCTATGGTCACCTCCGGCGATAACCAGAGCGGCAGCATCGTGGCAGATAACGGCCAGGTCTACCTGAGCGGCATGCCGCTGGCGGGAAGCGTTCAGGTGAAATGGGGCGAAGGCCCGGGGGCTAACTGCATGGCCCGGTATCGCCTGCCGGAAGAGAGCCAGAAACATGTGCTGAGCCAGCTCTTTGCAGAGTGCCGTTAAGGAAGGAATGATGATGAAAAAACCACTGTATTTCCTCGGCGCTGTGCTGACGCTGGCCTGCGTCAATGTCTTCGCCGCCGACAGCACGATTACGATTAGCGGCTACGTCCGCGACAATGCCTGCGCTGTCGCGGGAGAGTCAAAAGATTTTACCGTTGACCTGATGAATAACGCCGCTAAACAGTTTAATGCGGTGGGGGCGACAACCCCGCTCGTCCCATTCCGTATTGTCCTCTCTCCCTGCGGTAACTCGGTTACGGCAGTCAAAGTCGGCTTTACCGGCACGGAGGATGGCAGCAACACCAGTCTATTGAAGATCGATAGCGGTGCCTCGGCAGCCGCAGGCATGGGCGTGCAGATCCTCAATAACCAACAGACGATGCTGCCGCTCAATGCCGCGTCATCATCCATCGCGTGGACCACGCTCACGCCTGGGCAGACCAACATCCTCAACTTTTATGCACGCCTGATGGCTACGCAGATTCCGGTCACCGCCGGGCACGTCAATGCCACAGCAACATTCACGCTTGAATTTCAGTAACCGGAGGCTGAGATGAAACGCAACTATGTAGGGTGGCTTCTGGCAAGCGTACTGACAGCGGCCTCTTCAGGGCTTCAGGCCGCTGATATCACGATTACCGTCAACGGGAAGGTGGTGGCGAAGCCGTGCACGGTGTCTACCACCAATGCCACCGTTGACCTCGGCGACCTGTATACCTTCAGCCTGGTAACCGCAGGTTCGGCTTCCGCCTGGCACAGTACCGCGCTGGAACTCACTAACTGTCCGATCGGCACCTCCCGGGTCATCGCAACCTTTAGCGGAACCGCAGACAGCACCGGTTATTACAAAAACCAGGGGACCGCCGGCAATATTCAGCTCGAATTGCAGGATGACGCAGGCACCACGTTAAACAATGGCGCCACGAAATCCGTTCAGGTGGATGACTCAACGCAGTCCACCCGTTTTCCGTTACAGGTCAGAGCGTTAACGGTCAACGGCGGTGCCACCCAGGGAACTATTCAGGCGGTGATTAGCGTCACCTATACCTACGCCTGAGTCAGGAGAGTTTGTCATGAAAAAAATCATCGTGCTATTCACCACGCTGCTGCTGATGGGTTGGTCGCTGGATGCTGCGGCATTCACCTGTAAAGTCAATGATACCGGGCAGACCATGACCTCAGGGTCAGCGAATGTCTATGTAAACCTGACACCATCTGTTGGAGTAGGTCAAAACCTGGTCGTAGATTTATCCTCTTCAGTTTCCTGTAAAAACGACTCCTCCGGCGGCTCTATCATTGACTACATCAATTTAACCAGCGGTTCCGCCTTCGGTGGCGCGCTTGCGGCGTTTACGGGGAGCGTTTACTGGGCGGGGAATACGTATCCTTTGCCGATGAACGGTAATTCATCCGTCTATACCATCACTCATACGGATTATCGCGGATTGCCGCTGCGCATGTATCTGACCGCGACCGGAGCAGCGGGAGGCGTCGTCATCAACTCTGGCGAACTCATCGCGCAATTGAATATGCATAAAGTGGCCAGCGACGGAAACCCGAATAATTTCATCTGGAATATTTACGCCAACAATAATGTTGTTGTCCCTACTGGAGGATGCGACGTATCAGCGCGTGATGTCACCGTGACGCTTCCAGACTATCCCGGCTCAATGGCCGTGCCGGTCACTGTCCACTGTGCGCAAAACCAGAACCTCGGCTATTACCTCTCAGGTACGACCGTCGATGCCGCCAACTCTATTTTCAGCAACACCGCGTCCTCCTCAGCGGCGCAGGGTATCGGCGTTCAGATGACCCGATACGGTAGTGTTGTTCCCGCTAACAACACCGTAGCACTGGGCACGGTCGGCACATCGCCGGTAAATCTTGGCTTAACCGCAACCTACGCGCGCACCAGCGGCCAGGTCACGGCGGGCAACGTACAGTCGATCATCGGGGTGACATTTGTTTACCAGTAACCCTCCCTCCTCGCTGGAGAAAACAAGGGTGGACTATATCCTGTCTCCCTGTTCAATGGCGGCGGAAGGACTCGCCAGAACGATGACCTGCGGTCAACGGCGACCGGTGCTGCTGCAACACCAGACGCAGGAGCGCCTTTCGCTACAGCTAACATCCGAGGTCGGAAGGATTGTCGTTTTTCTCCCTGACGATCCTTACTGGCTGCTGTTTATTCTTAGGGAAGCCGCCTTCCTGCTTGCTGAGGCAGAAACACCGCTACCCATGCTGATCCTGAGCCGTAGTCCATCCGCCTGGCTATGGCAAACGCTGCTCTACCATGTTCCTGATAAACGGCAACTTACCGCCGTCCGGGCGGTCGCCTCCGACCTTCCTGGGAAACAACTGTCAGCGCTGCTACAGGGGGACTTCCTGCAATACCCGAAACTCCAGCAATTGTCCTTTTTAGACGCGCAGATACAGGGCAAACCGGCAGCAGGGTTAAGTAAAACGGAATTGAGCGCCACCCTCTCTCTTCTGTACGGGTACAGCATCAACACACAGGCGAAGATCCGCGGTGTGAGCCAGAAAACACTTTATAATCAAAGAACGTCAGGACTAAAAAAGATGGTGGCGTCTCACCCGCATCTGATTACCCGCTTTCCTGGAAGCCAGAGCAAGACTCACAACAATCAGCTCATCGCCGCGCTATCTCCCTTTGAGCGCGAATTTATCCATGCCATTCATAGCCAACAGGTATTCCCGGTATTTCAACCCATAACCGACGGCCACCTGCGGTTGCAGGGGGTTGAAATCCTTTCCCGCTGGAGAAGAGGCGACAACGTATTGCTTCCCGGCGAATTTCTGCCGCAGATCCACGCCGAATACGCCTGGCTTCTGCTCACGGCCTTTGTGCTACAAATAGCAATCCAGAACATTAACCAACACCAGGGTAAGTTCTGGTTCTCAATAAATATTCCACCCTGCATCGCCAACCACGAAAACCTGCTGCGGATGATGGAAACGGCGCGCCAGCAGCTACAGCAGCCGCAATGGTCGGGTAGATTAGTGCTGGAATTTGCAGAAACGGTCGATCTGCATCAGCAAGGAAGAACAGCAGAAAATATGGACAAAATCCAACGGCAAGGCTTTCGCATCTTCCTCGATGACTGCTTTTCACACAGCAGCGTAATGTTTCCCGTCAGGACAATCCGCTTTAGCGGCTACAAGCTGGATATGAGTATCGTGAATGATTTTCAACGCGATCCACATGCACTGGCGCTGATAAAGAGTCTGCTCTATTACTGCCAGTTGACGCAGAGCCGCTGTATTGCCGAAGGCGTCGATAGTCTGGAGAAATTCAATCAGTTGAAAGCGCTGGGAGTTGACCGCTTTCAGGGCTATCTTTTCTCGCCGCCCATCACTCACGATCGTCTGCCGGAGATAATCCAGCAATTTTTACCGAAACATCCCGCACCTCGCTGAACGTACGCTGCGCCTTACTGGTTTCATAGAGCGCCGCATGACAGGGGATAACTTTTCTGAGACCGACGTGTTCCACGGTCCGGCGAAGGGCTAACCCCATCATGCTGCGCGTTTCGTTATACCGCTTTTCAGAGTTTGAAGCTGCCGACCACTTTTTCAAGCATCTCGGTTTGCGATTCCATTGACTGGGCCGCTGCGGCAACCTCTTCTACCAGCGCCGCATTCTGCTGGGTCGCGCTATCAAGCTGAGTAATGGCGATATTAATCTGCTCAATTCCACGACTTTGCTCATCGCTTGAGGAGCTGATCTCAGAGATTAAAACGCTCACGTCTTCAACCTTCTCCATTAAGCCGTCCATTGTCGTACCCGCCTGGCGAACCAGACCGCTACCTTGCTCAATACTGCTGACCGATTCTTCAATGAGCTTCTTAATTTCCTGCGCGGACTGGGCGCTTCGCTGCGCAAGAGAACGCACCTCACCGGCAACGACGGCAAAACCACGGCCATTCTCACCGGCACGCGCCGCTTCAACCGCCGCGTTCAGCGCCAGAATATTGGTCTGGAACGCGATGCCATCAATTACGCTGATGATTTCCACCACTTTTGAGGATGAATCATTGATGTTGCTCATTGTGGCAACCACGTCATTGACCACTGAAGCCCCCGCTTTCGCCGCGTCGGAAGCCTGTGTCGCCAGCCTGTTCGCCTGCAACGCATTCTCCGCATTTTGCCGTACGGTGCTGGTGAGCTGCTCCATCGACGCCGCCGTTTCAACAATGGAAGCGGACTGTTCTTCCGTACGGGAGGAGAGATCCAGGTTTCCTCCGGCGATCTGCCGCGAAGCGGAAGAAATTGCCGAGGAGCTGTGCCCAACCTGCTGCATCAAATCCTGAAGGAACGCGATGAATTTATTAAAGTTATTGATGATGGCATTAAATTCCGGGCTTTTACTTTCCACAAGCCGTTGCGTGAGATCGGCGCCGCCGCCGGATAGCGCCTCTATGTTCCTGTTCAGCAGCGTCACATTCCTGAAAATGTTGCGCACAATCAGCATCAGGACAAGAACAATGATAAGGCCGATCACCGTCTGCACGAGCGTGAGTGTTGTCAGTATCGCATTAGACTGGCGCACCAGGTTGCTGCTGGGCGTATCAATCACCAGATACCACGGGCTGCCTTCTATCGACAAAACAAACAGCGAATGGGCGCCGTCTTCGCCGTCATAGCCGCCCTCATATTCCGCTTTTTGCCCCTGGCTCAGCAGATTGAGCAGCGGTAAAGCTGACGGAATATTCAAATCGCGCACATTCATCAATGCGGTATTGCCTTGAGTCGGCGCGCCGTTCCCAACAATTTTGCCATCAGACTCAACAATTAATACGGTTCCCTCGACCGCCTTCCCCATCTCTTTTGCCAGTTGGTTAAAAAAGCCCAACGTCACATCGATAGTGGCGACACCCCAGGCCTTTCCCTCTTTCCAGATTGTCATCGCGCAGTTGGTTCTCGGCTGCGGGCTGGCCGAATCCTGGTAGGCTTTGGCCCATGCACACTCACCTTTTGGCGCAGCCATACCGTCTTTATACCACGGCTGTTCCCAGTATTTTTCTGACTCCGGCTGGTTCCAGACCGTATTAAGCTGGAGCACGCCACCGGCATCGCGCGCATAAAAAGTGCTGAATTTGTCGCGGCCCGGCTCGCGCAGCCCGGGTAATGGCCAGATGCCGCCGCCAAAAACGTTCAGATCGCCATACTGGTTCACAAACAGCGGCAAGAGCGCGTCAATTTGATCGCTCTGAAGCCCGGAAACCAGTTCGGTGATCGTGCGCTGCTGCGCTTTAACGCGGTTCATTTGCTCTTTTATCGCGTCACTTTGCAGCCCGACCGTGGCTCTTATATTTCTGGTTTCCGTTGCAATAATCTGCGGAGAGACGAATTGTTTGATAACAACAAACGTAACCAACAGTAATATAACAAAAAAACTTATAAGCAGGAGTGTCACTCGGGCTTGAGTTGTTTTCCACATCATGGGGTAGGGTCTCGATCGGTTTGGATAAGTGTTATAACGACATTTATCCGCAATTCTTTACTTATTTCGATCGCTCTGAATAAGGTTTTCCCCACATAAAATAAAAACAGCATTTTAATTAACCGTCGTCCATCTGACCTTGTATAAGGCCGCGCATCCGCTTTCAAAAATAATTAAATACATATCATGAAGTTGCACAATCCGCGCAATGCATCGCAGGCTAATGAAGTTTTATTTTTCAACTTATGATGTCAGTTTTATTCCTTACCTTTATTTTTTATCGCCTTGTATTTTTTATTAATACGCCCGGGCCCGCTCCGGCGCGACTGCCGAAGCGGAGCATTCATAGCCAAAAACTAGATAGCACGGCGTTTATAAGGACGATAGTGCGGTAGCCAAAAATGCGCCGTAATGCGCTGTGTCAGCACTGCATCATCCAGCGCATCCGCTACGCCGGACAGCTGCGCCGCCTTCCCCACCGCAAAGGCAATACGGTGGGTTACATCACATATCATGTTGATTTCCGGCAGCAGTCCTCCGCCATGATGACGCACCGAAGGCGAGGCGTCGGCAAGCGCGCGGCTCGCCGCCATCAGCATCGTTTCCGTGATCCTCCTGGCGCCGCTGGCAATCGCGCCAAGACCGATGGCAGGAAAGATATACACGTTATTACACTGCGATACCGGTATCGTACGTCCGGCAAAATCTACCGGCTCACAAGGGCTTCCCGTTGCGATAATCGCCTGTCCATCAGTCCAGCGGATAAGGTCCTGCGGCCGGGCCTCCATTCTGGAGGTCGGGTTAGACAACGGCATAATAATCGGGCGCTCGCAGTGGCGATACATCGTACGCACCACCTCTTCAGTGAACAGCCCCGCCTGCCCTGAAACGCCCAACATCACGCCAGGTTTCGCGTTATTAATGACCTCCAGCAAGGACGGCGTCACGCCAGCGTATGCCCATCCAGATAGCATTTCAGGAGGCTGCGCCAGCGGAACCTGAAAATCAGCCAGCGACGAGGCGGTGGTCATCACCAGGCCGTCGCGATCCACCATGAAAATCGTTTTGCTGGCCTCTGCGGCGTCCATACCTTCGGCCACCCGGCAGGCGATGATATGGCGGGCAATGCCGCAACCCGCCGCCCCTGCGCCAACGATGACCATCGTCTGCTGATTAAAATCACGCTGGCTGGCGCGGCAGGCCGCTAAAATTGTCGCCAGCGCGACCGACGCCGTTCCCTGAATATCATCATTAAAACAGCACAGCTCATCACGATAACGATGCAGCAAAGGAACCGCAGTATGCTGGGCAAAGTCCTCAAATTGCAGCAATACATCCGGCCAGCGACGTTTCACCGCAGCGATGAACATACCGATAAACGCAAAGTAGTCTTCACCGGTGATGCGCGGATGCCGCCAGCCCATATAGCGGGGATCGTCTAATAATCGCGGATTGTTTGTCCCGACATCCAGCATAACGGGCAACGTATGCGCCGGATTTACCCCGCCGCAAACGGTATACAGCGACAGTTTGCCAATCGGTATCCCCATTCCCCCAACGCCCTGATCGCCCAGTCCCAGAATGCGTTCCCCGTCCGTCACCACAATCACTTTGATATCGTGTCTCGGGATATCATGCAGAATATCGTCAATACGTTCGCGATCGGGCCATGAAATAAAGACCCCTCTGGCGCGACGGTAAATCCCGGAAAACTTTTCACAGGCCGCGCCAACAGTCGGGGTATAAACAATCGGCAGCATTTCCGGGAGATGTTTTTTCAGCAGGTAATAAAATAGCGTCTCATTCGTATCCTGGATATTACGCAAATAAATATGCCGCGCGTTATCAGACTCCGCCTCCAGATATTGTTGGTAAGCGCGTTCCGCTTGCTCATCAATATTTTCGATAGCGCAGGGCAACAATCCATTAAGATTAAAATCATTCCGCTCTTGCTGAGTAAAACTGCTCCCCTTATTCAATAACGGCGATTCCAGTAACAGTTTCCCCGTAAACGGGACGTATAAAACATCGTGTGTCACGTTGCTGTCCATGAGTTAAACCCGGTAATAAGAAAAGCGTTAAATCAGCACATAGTTGGCAATCAACATCGCGGCAATCCCCGCCAGCGCCGGGAGCAGCGTTCTTCTGACGATCATAAACGGTGAGCATTCGCCCGCTTTGCTCACGGCGATAATGATGCCTGCAACCGGAGAAATAGAGCGCCCCATTCCCGCCATCAGTTGCATAGGCAGAATCATATTGACCGCGCTTTCACCAAACTTCGCCGCGATAGAGGGCGCCAGCCCGGAAAAGGAGAAGAATGCCGCCACGCCAGAACCGGTTAATACCGCAGTAACGCCTACCAGCGCCGTCATCACCAGCGTCATACTGGTAAAGCCCAGACCAGCGCTTTGTACAGACTGAAGGAGATAGTCCACTGCGCCGATTTTCTGTAGCCCCTGGGCATAGATATCCGCGCAGACCAGTAAAGAAACAATACTGGTAAACATGCTTCCCATTCCTTTGAAAAATACCTGCAACCCTTTGCAACAGGCGCGGAAATCACGCGTGGTGAACAGCTCGAAGAAAAAAGCGACCACCGCCCCGAGGATCATCGCCGTCACAACGTCAATTTTGATGGATGCGATCGCCAGCGGGCTGAAAACCAGAACCAGAATGACGGGCAATACGGGCAGCAGCGCATAAATGGCGGGCACTTTGCGTCCTTCCTCTTCCGCTTCGGCAACCTCTTCCGTCCCCGGAACAAACCCATCTTTTTTATCGAAATATTTGGCGGTAAAGAAAATCACCACCGCGACGGCCAGCATAACCACAACCGCCACCGGCATTTGATAGTGCGCAAAGTAAATCGCGCTTTCCATTCCGGCATGTTTGGCCGCAAGATTCGCCGTTCCAACCGCCGGGCCAAGATCCATAAACGCGCACAGGCCGATCATCGCGGCAGCGGACGCTTTACTGACGCCCAGCCGCACCAGAACGGGAAAGAACGTCACCAGTAATAACATCGCCAGCCCGGCTGCGCTGGAGATCGCCACATGCAGAAGCTGCGCGCAAATGTAGCCCAGCGCAAGAATAAGATAAGGCGCTTTAATGACCTGCAAGGGACGAATACACATATTCACCATCGCATTCGAGGCTTTGATGTGATCCATATAACTGGCGAATCCCCCCGCCGCCATAATAATTAAGCCGATACCCGCGATTTGCGTGGTCAAAGACTCTTTTGCAAAACTGAAGATATCCAGCCAGGTTGACCCGGTAGATTTTGCTTTACCATAAAGAATACTATTCTCTGGGTAAAACAGAACGGTAACTGTTAATAACGCCAGCCCCGCGAATAATAACACAGTTTGCGGCTGGTAATTTTTCACAATTAACCACGCGGCAATTACTGTTATCACTATTGCTATAATAAATGCAGTCATAACAACAATCCCTATACCATACAAATCAGAGATGTCAGCCTTATGCAAGCAGCGTTTTCACCAACAGCTAAAAACCTGCTCATACATATTGCCATGAGAATATGTCCGTCAGTTCACGGTATTAAATAATTGTACTGTCAATTTAATCGTAATAAACCACCGTGCTATAAAATATGGGAAAGGGCTTTTCCCATATTTTTTTGTGAGTAAGATCGCATCTTATCTACATGGGGCGCGATCCCGCAGAAAATAAGACGTTTTACTAAATTGCCAGCCACGGAATGATTGACGGCAGAGGTATCTTTTCATATAACAATCTCAATATAAAACGTCACCGGGTACTGCACATGTACAGAAAAAACACATTAAGTCTGGATGAGTATAATTCACTCACCCAAAATATTGGTGACCTGACCGAGTCTGAATGTCGGCTTAATGACTATATTAATAAACACTTCAGCGAATTACCTTATCATGGGATTGTCGATCTTTCCCAGAATGCCGCCGTGAGCAAAGCAACCATCGGGCGCTTTCTGAATAAAGTCGGTTTTACCGGCTATGCGGCTTTCAGAAGAGCGCTGGATACCACGCTGTCAAAAAACAAAATCGCCGCGCCTTTTGAGAAAAACAGTCGCCAGCGGCCTAAAAACACCACCAAAACAGAACAGATTGTTGAGACCTTTAATAATAAAGTCACTTCATTATTTAATGGTTTTAAACAGACTATCAGCATCGATAGCCTGAATAAATTCATCGAACTGGTACTCAACAGCCAGCGCCATATTTATGTGGTCGGCCCTTCCTCCTCCCATGCGATGGCGCTGCATTTTTGTACGTTGTTAAAGTACTTTCGCAGCAACATCACTCTTCTGCCTACCGACATCAGCGAGTTGCCCAAGTGCCTGATAAACATCGAACCAGATGATGTTCTGATCGTATTCTCCTACTATCGCTTTAACCGGGTCGCACTCAATATCGCGAAATGGTTCAGAAAGAAAAATGCGACCGTTGTGCTGATCACCAATTCTGATGCCAATCCTTACGGTAAATTCTGCGATCTTCAGTTTGTCCTGCCAAGCGACGTGGAGTCCATTTTTCAAAGCCGAATTCTCGGTTTCTTTTTTATCGAACTGATTCTGCATCTGGCTTATGAGAAGAGTGACAATGAAGGCAACTTTGCCCAACTGGAAGAGTTGTTTCTCTTCTTTGAGACATTTTCCGCTTCTTCACATAATACCTGACCAGCAGAGTCGGGAGGGACGCTCCCGACATAAAGCGCTACGCAATATCGATGACTTTCATTTCATCAAACCGCGCGAGGGTCTCGGCAATCAGCGCATCGTTGCAACCAATATAAGACAACGGCTCGCAGGCATCGGCAATTTCTTCTGCGGATAACGACGCCCGAATTTCCGGGCTGGCGTGGACAATGTCGATAAGACTTTGCTCACCATTCGCCTGACTGAGCAGCGCTTTAACTAAATTATAAGCGGATTCTCGCCCTATTTTGTTCGCCAGACTCATCGTAATCGATTCCGACATAATGAAAGATTTCGAGCAGTCAAAATTAGCGCGCATTCTGTCTTCATTCACAATAAGGTGGGAAAGCAGCTTTTTGGCCCGGCTAAGACTGACCGATAAGGCGTTCGACGCCTCGGGTAGAATCGTCCAGTTTAATACTCTCATCGACGCCGCGCGCACATCCTGCTGATCCAACATCGCAGGCGCGCCGGAGGCGTACATCCAGCCCATCCTCGCCAGCGTCTGAATCATATTGCTGGCGCGCGGATTAGCCTTGTGCGGCATGGTGCTGGAGCCTCCGCCGCCCTCGCCTTCAAGCACTTCCGCGATGGGGGTGCGTCCCAGAGTTTCCACGTCATTCGCCAGGCGGCAGAGCGTACCGTGAATCAGCGCAAAGCATTGAACCACTTCAACAATTGCATCCTGGCTGGCATTGTTTATACCACAGGGGACGTTTAGCCCCAGCGCCCGCATCAACCGCTCACGCGTCGCCATTCCCTGAGAGCCGACGGAGGCAAGATTCCCCACCGCGCCGCCAAACAGACCCGTAATCGCCCGGGGATAGAGCTGTTGCAGCCGGTTCAGATGCCGATTCACCTCCGCCAGATAGCCGGAGACATGCAGCCCCCAGGTCGTGGCGGAGGCATCAACCGAATTGGTGCGCGCAACCATAACGGTGCGGGCATGCTTTAAGGCCATGCCCTTCATCTCTTCCCCTACCTCAATCAGTTGCTGATATACCCGTTGCAGCGTCTGCTGTAATCGCATCGCCACGCCGGAGTCCAGCAGATCCTGGGTGGTGCATCCCCAGTGGAGATAGCGGCTAACCAACGGAGAGCCAGCAGCCGAAATCTGGTCGATCAAGGGCTTAATCGCCATGCCCACCGTTTGCGTTCCCTGGGCTAAGGCAGGCCAGTTTATCTCGATGTTCTGACATGCCTGCTCGATTTCAATCGCCGCCTGTTCAGGAATAATGCCCAGCTCGCTTTGCACGCGCGCTACCGTTGCTTCAAACGTCAACCAGCAGCGAAGCAGATTGTCGTCAGACCAGATTTCCCGCATCCGACTCTCGGTAAAGAGCGATGAATAGAGGTCAGAATCAAATACTGTTGTTTGCTTACCGTACATACTACGACTCTCCGGCAATATAAAGCATCTTAATATAAAAGGTCGTGAATGAATCTTGCGGGATCGGCCAACTGATTAACAGGGGAAAATAAAATTCCCATTCATAAAATACGTCATGAGAATTTTGCTTTCCCTTTTTAACACCCGAAAAACACAAAAATGAGATAGCTATCACAATGAGTTGCTTTGTTAGTGCAACGCGTATTTCGCTTTGCTTTAACTTTTCGCAAATAATCACCATTAAATTTAGCAACACGATAAAACAGGACATCGTTATGCGCTAAAAATCACATTTTGTAATGAGAAAAAATAATTCCCATATCATGACTTTCCTTTTTTCCAGAACAATCCCCCCTGCGATAAACCGCTCACTCGAACAGACAAATAAGCTAACTATTGTTTTCTGGGGATGCTATGAAAATAAAAATTATTTCACTCATTCTACTGACGGGGATGACAACCTCCTCATATGCGATGAGTATCTATAATAAAGATGGAAATACGCTGGATATTTATGGCCGTGTAGAAGGTAAAATTGCCAGCGGAGAAAACTCTTATGCCGGAAGCGAAACGCGAACGAATCTGGGTGGCCGTCTGGGGATTTACCTCACCCGGGATTTGGATTTTATCCCCGAGACAAAGATCGTAGGCCGTCTGGAATGGCAGGTGCGAACCGAAAAAAACGACAGCAATACCGGGGATAGCGATTTAAAAGCGCGCTACTCCTATATTGGTTTGTCCAATAAAACCTGGGGCGAACTGATTGTCGGCAGGACCAAAAACCCGTTGTATCAGGTCATGAAAATGACTGATAAATATAAAAACTTTACGCCGAATATTTACAGCTACGGCATCACCACCATTGATGACTCCTACCAGTTCAACCGCCAGGACGGCACCGTACAATGGAATGCTAAATTTGCAGGCAATGAGATACAGCTGGCGTGGGTCGCGGGCAATGGCAGCAGTAATGAAGCTCTGGATTATGGCGCAATGGCCAGTTACAGAAACACGCTCAGACTGGGGGATTTCAGACTCACACCGGCGATTGCCGCCAGCCGTTATAAACGCCAGGATGGCGTAAAAACCACTGATGGCCGGAATCAAAACGACCAGATCATGGCAGGCTTGCAGCTCAGCTATAAGAACGTTGAAGCCGCCGTCACCGCATTACGCACATCCATTGCGCGCAATAATAAAAGCGACAATGACTTTAAAGGCATGGATTCATTACTGTCCTGGAAATACGGTAAATTTAAATTCCTTACCGGTTACAGTTTCCTGGATGAGAAAGATAAATCCGTCTATGAAAAAGAGGACTGGCGTGTCGAAACACAAATAACATTAGCCGATGATACCTGGTTATCATTTACTTACGATAAAGCCTTCGCCAATAAAAACCAAAAAGTCAATGATGACGCGCTCATCGTTGGACTCCGCTATGACTTTTGACAGGTGATTTATGAAAAGAATAATGCAGTTATCCCTTGCATCAACTTTTTTATTTGGCAGTTTATGTGTGCATGCTGATGCGCTATTAGCGCCCTCACCCTATGCAAAAATAGAGGGGGATAATAAAATTGTCGCGCTGTATGGCAACTCGTTTACGTTCTATAACAACAATATTAATACCCGGTTGCGGGATCTGACGCGTTCTTTACTACCGAACCACGCGAAAGGGTATAAATATCGGGGGATCACCATCTCAAGCGGTCATTTAGGCTGGCAAATTCATAATCTCGCCTATCAGAATACATTGCAAAAATGGGACGTTGTCATCTTGCAAGGCAACTCCACGGAGACGATCTCACAGAAAGAGAGCACCCGGCAGAATTTCATCGAATCCGCGACAAAAATGGCGGATATGGCGCATCAGGCAGGTTCAAAAGTCGTGTACTTCATGACCTGGGCAAAGCGGGATCAACCAGAGGATATACAGAAACTTGCTGACGCCTATGTTTCCATTGCGCAGAAAACTGGCGGCTATGTCGCGCCGGTCGGCCTGGCTTTTGAAAAAGCGCGTAAAGCACACCCGGAAATTAATCTTTATTACCACGATGGCGTACACCCTTCCATCGCAGGAACCTATTTAGCCGCCTGTGTGTTCTTTGCCACGCTGTATAACCAGTCGCCAGTGGGCGGAGCGTTGCCCGTAGACACGGATATGACCCCAGCCACCGCAAAAGCATTGCAGCAGATTGCGTGGGAAACCGTCAGCGAGTTTCAGAAATCATCATAGCCGGTTCGGTTGCCCGATGGCGCAAGCTTATCGGGCCTACAATCTCACCACACCGTAGTACCGTAGGCCGGATAAGGCGAAGTCGCCATCCGGCATTACCCGCACCACACCGCAGTACCGTAGGCCGGATAAGGCAAAGCCACCATCCGGCATTACCCGCACCACACCGTAGTACCGTAGGCCGGATAAGGCAAAGCCGCCATCCGGCATTACCCGCACCACACCGTAATACCGTAGGCCGGATAAGGCGAAGCCGTCATCCGGCATTACCCGCACCACACCGTAGTACCGTAGGCCGGATAAGGCAAAGCCGCCATCCGGCATTACCCGCACCACACCGTAGTACCGTAGGCCGGATAAGGCAAAGCCACCATCCGGCATTACCCGCACCATACCGTAATACCGTAGGCCGGATAAGGCGAAGCCGTCATCCGGCATTACTACCGGGCATCCCTGCCCGTTTTTAACTCAGAAGTCGTAATTAACAGACAGCTTCAGGGTACGCGGTTCGCCACGGAACACATACACGCCATCGTAGTCGGATACGCCAGACCAGTATTGCTCGTTGGTGACGTTATCCACCCCTAAACGCCATACCATCTCATTCTGCTCCTGGTTTACGCGCATCCGGTAACGAACGCCGAGGTTAAGCGTGGTGTAACTGTCCAGCTTCTTCTCATTGGCGGCGCCGTCATACTGCGAGCCGGTGTGATTCAGTCGCGCGGTAGCGGTCAGCCCATCAACCTGCCGGATATCATATTCAGCACCGAGAACGGCGGTGAAACGTGGAGTACCGGAAGCATCATTCCCCTGATTGACGCCATCCTGCGTTTTGGTCAGTTTCGGCTGTAACCAGGTCGCACTGCTGTTCAGACGCAGACCGTAGACCGGCTCACCAAACAGGTTAACTTCCACACCCCGGTTACGCTGCTCGCCATCGGTCGAATATTCCTGCGTCGTCTCGTTCTTAATCACGGACGGTTTCTTAATCTCAAACAGCGCCAGGCTACCGCCGACGGTGCCGAAATCAATTTTCACACCCACTTCATTTTGCTTAGAGTGCAGAATACCGATGCTTTTACCGTAATCCGGCGACTCCTGATCGGTAATGTTTTCACCCGGCTGTAATGCCTCGGTGTGGTTGGCATACAGTGACACCGTGTCCCACGGCTTATATACGATACCGTAGGTCGGCATCCATCGACTTTCCGTATAGCGAGAGTCAGTGTCTTCTTCACCGGTCGCATTGCTGTAGTTACGCACCACCACTTTCTGATTACGCGCGGCGACGGTCAGCAGCACCTGGTCATCAAAGAATCCCAGCGTATCGCTGAGGAGATAACCCTGAGTACGGTTTCGGGAGGTTGTCAGCGGATCGTGATAGTTGCCGCCGGCGAGATCCCACTGCGGCATCGGCACGTCATGGTTGTCATAGATATTGGTCATGGAGCCAGGGTTGGCCCAGTTCATACGCCATGCCGTTTTATCGCGTTTGATCACCGCCGAATAGCCCAGGTTCACCTTATGGCTGACCGACCAGGTATCAAATTCGCCGCGAATACCCGCCATACTGCTGAACGCGTCAATAATACGGTTGGTATACAGCACATTGACGACAGCATCACCCGATCTGTCCAGTAATTTTGGCGCGGTATAAATCCCGGTTTCATGCGCATGTTGCGCCCCGGCGCCGCCGTAGACCGTCCAGTTATTCAGGATGTCGTATTCAGCGCGCGCCATACCGAACTGGTTAGTGATATCACTGTAGCCCCACTTCTGGCTGTAGTTATCCGTGTTGTTCGGTACATCCGGCACGAAATCGACGCCGCTTAAGTTAATTCCCATCGTCCCGCCGTGGAACGTCTTTTTCTGGGCGGCGACATCCAGCGAGGAGCGCAGTTTATCGCCGCGATAATCCAGCCCGAGGGCGGCCAGCGTCGTGCGTTTTTTCTCGTTATCAACGGCGGTTTCGCCTTCACGATGCAGAATGTTTACTCGCGCGCCAAACTGATTGTTATCGCCAAAACGACGACCGGCATCCAGCGTGGTGCCTACCTGAGTTGAAGAGGTGTAATCCACTCCCAGGCGCGTCAGCGGCAGGTCATCAGCATGTTTCGGCTCCATGTTGACCATACCGCCCACGCCGGAACTTGCTGCGCCGTTCACGAAAGAGCTGGCGCCTTTAAACACTTCCACGCGCTCAAACAGCGAAGCATCCACAACCTGACGCGGCAGCACGCCAGCCAGACCGCCCCAGGTCACGTCATCCCCCGCCAGCTCAAAGCCGCGAATACGATAGTTTTCTGAGAAGTTCCCGTATCCCTGTACGGGCTGTACTGCGGCGTCGTTTTTCAGCACCTCGCCGATGGTCTTCGCCTGCTGGTCTTCCACCAGTTTTGAGGTGTAACCGATAACGTTAAACGGCACATCCATCGCTTTTTGTTCGCCCAGAACCCCCAGTCGTCCTCCGTGGGCAACCTGCCCCTCCAGGAACGCGGGCACCTGCGCGTCGCCACCGGCTTTAAAACCACTGTTTGCGGATTTGGCCTCAACGACCATCGTATCTTCTTTCCCGGTAGTGTCTTCTGCTGCGTAAACACCGTGAGCGGCGGCACCAATCGCGAATGCCAGCAAGGATTTTTGCAGAGAATAATTATTTTTTGCGCTGCTTTTCATCATTAATCTCATGAATACAAGGACACGAAAAAAACCCTTTAAAATGGGGTTTTATTGAATGAAACCCGAACAAAAATGCTCGTTTTATGTATGGGAAGGGTTTTCCATATATATGTTCTGTGTCCATCCTTGATACGAAGAATAATCACCGAAACCCGCACAGCCAACATGATAATGAGAGTGAAACTCATTATCAATGTTATTTAGATTTTTCATTGTGTGAACAACGGTTACGGGATTTATGGCATTGACACGATTAGCTGTAACGTTACACTAAACCGTTGTAGTTTATACTCTGCTATCCCGATGGCGATACTGAATGAGCCGCCATTCACCGATTGCTGCAAAGGAGATGTATGGCAAACATTCGAGATGTCGCAAAGCATGCGGGCGTTTCCGTCAGCACGGTGTCCAATGTGCTTAACGGCCGCGCCGATCAAATGCGCCCGGAAACGCTGGCGCGCATTCAGCAAAGCATGCAAACGCTCAACTATTTCCCCAACCGGGTCGCCCAGCAACTCAAAACGGGGCAGGCAAAAATGATCGGGTTGCTGGTGCCATCCATCGTGAACCCCAGCTTTGCGGCACTGGCGCGTGAAGTGGATCTGGCCGCCAAAAAACACCTCTACCGCGTGCTGATCGGCAACACCTATCGCCAAATCGAAGAGGAAGAAGCGTTTCTGGAAGATATGTTTGCTCATGGTGTTCGCGGAATTATTGTGGCCGCCTGTGATATCGAAAAGCCGCATTTCGCCCGCGCGGCGGCGCAGGGCATGATAATGGTGAACTACGATGGCCGTATGCCCGCAAGCGTTGACTCTGGCGGTTTCGCGCTGGACAGTGTGTCGATGGATAACGTTGAGGCGGGCCGAATGGCGGCAGAGCATCTTATCGCGCGCGGGTGTCGCCGCCTCGCGTTTGCGACCGTCGCAGGAATGACCCCCAGCCGCGCGCATAAAATAGAAGGCTTTCTCAGCGCGGTACGCCAGCACGGCATGTATCGTGAAGGGATGATCATCGAAGGAAAAGCGATGGCCGCCTACGGAGATACCGAAATGACCGAACTGGGCCGTTCTCTGGCGCAAACCCTCTGCCAGCAATCCCTTCGTCCTGACGGCATCGTCGCCATTAACGATGCGCTTGGCATTGGTTTGATGAGTGGTTTGCACGAAGCCCGCATCCGCGTGCCGGAAGAGATCTCTCTCGTCGGTATCGACAATATTTCACTCTCTGGCCTGGTTTACCCCGGCCTGACCTCTATTATGCCGCCGCTCACGGAGATGGCGGACGTAATGGTTGAGCGCCTGATCGCCCGAATAGAGACTCCGGCAATCCCTCCCGACGAGTTTTTGTTTCCCCCTTCCCTGGTATGCCGACAATCGGTGCGGGAAGCGGAAAATATACGATGAGAATAACGCGAGAAGAACGTCGCGTTCTTCTCGTCTTCTCAGAGTAATGTCGGGCCGACGGTGAGGAGAATATTGGCAAAACGGCGGGTTTCGCCTGACGCAATCACCAGCAGCGTATCCGATGATTTTGCCAGCGCGTAAAACGCATTTCGCTCAACATGAGAAAGTTCCGTCATTTCTGAAAGCAGACCACGGTATTCACGCTCAATCGTGTTATCAAATTCAGCCGGGCTCGTCATTAACGTCGCTTTCTCTACGTTAATATAACCAAGAATTTTCTCCAGAATCATCACGCTGCCAATTAAGCCGGGAGAAAAGTTAAGCCAGATAATACGTGCCTGCGGTGACGAGTTGGTCAGGAAAGAGTAATTCGCATCCGCGATCAGAATATTGGCTTTATGACCGCACTGCGCCAGTGCCTGTAATAAATCAGGATGAATAATATCTGACTTTATCATAAAGAGTCCCTTTTAAATCAGGCGGGTTTTACAACCCGCCCGCTTTTACGCCCGATAAATACCGCCATTAATATCAATCGTCGCGCCAGAGACGAAACCATCATATTCAGAGGCGAGGAAACAGATCACCCGGGCGACATCCTCAGGCGTACCGGCGCGCCCCAAAGGAATAGCCTGAATCGTCTGGTCGGCAGACGCCTGCGTCGTATGCTGATTGTGAAAACGGGTGCCCAGAATCAATCCTGGGGCCACGGCGTTCACCCGAATGCCAGATTCGCCCAGTTCGGCGGCAAGTGAGCGCGTCCAGGTCAAGACGGCGCCTTTCGTGGTGGAATAAACCAGAGAGCCCGCATGGCCGCCGGAACGACCGGCTAATGACGCCAGATTCACAATGCTCGCCCCATCTGGCGAGGCTTTCAGCCAGGGTAACGCCTGCTGGGTGACATTGAGCATCGTGGTCATATTCACGTCAATAACGGTACGCCAGAACTGTGGTTCGATCTCGCCGAGCCATTTTCGGGCGATAATTCCACCAACGTTATTCACCAGAATATCGATGCCGCCAAGAAACGCCGCGCCCTGCGCAACGCACCGCGCGGCATCTTCCTCATTCGTTAAATCAGCATAACCGCAAGCCGCCCGGCCTCCCTTTTGCTCCGCAATGGCCATTAATTCTCGTGGGCCTTCTTCGCCGCTGAAATAATGAATATAGATATCACATCCGGCCTCAATTAATTTTCTGGCCGTTTCTTTACCAATACCCTGTTCCGCACCGGTAATAAAAACTTTTTTACCCACTAATGATCCCATTTCATACTCCACTTATTCAGATTTAAACATCGCCAGGCGATAACCTGTCGCGTTACTGCCATTTTCAGCACGCGGACATCCCCGCCACTGAGCGTGGCGAATATCCGTAATGAATAATCAGTAGCCTGCCAGTCCAGGCAACCAGGTGGTTAATGGCGGTGCCATCGCCACAATGATGATGCCGACGAAAACAACCGCCAGATATTTCGCCATTGGCCGAATAACATGTTTCATCTCCACGCCGCAGATGGCGCAGGTGGTATACAGCCCTAATCCAATCGGCGGTGAAAATAAGCCAAAGCCCATCGCCAGAATCATGACAATACCGAAATGCAGCGGGTTAAACCCAAGCTGAATGGCGATTGGCACCAGGATAGGGGCGAAAATGATCAACGCTGGCGCACCTTCCAGAACCGCGCCAAAGATAATCAGAATCACAATGGTCAACAGCAGGAACAGCCAGGCGCCCTGTTCCATCCCAATCCCCACCAGCAGTTCAGCGATTTGCTGCGGAATCATCTGTATCGTCAGCGCATAAGAAAGGCTGGTCGCACAGGCGACGATGAACAGCAGCACGCCGGACATAGCCGCGATATCAATAAACATTTTTACCGTCGCTTTCAGCGTCAGCTCGCGAAACGCCAGGCGACCGACAACGATGGCGTAAATCACCGCAAAGGCGGAGATTTCTGTCGAGGTGGCAATCCCCATCATCACCCCACGGCCAATCATAAAGATCATGACCAGCCCCACGGCGGCGCCAAGGTAGAGCTGCGCACGCGGGCGTAAAACCGGGTAAGCCTCGCTGACGTTAATTTTTCCGCCGAAACGGTTGGCCGCGATCATCAGCAGTATCAGCAGGCAGACGGCGGGAACCAGGCCGGCGATAAACAGCGCGCCGATGGAGATATTCGCCACAAACCCCATGACGATCAGATTTACGCACGGAGGAATGGTCTCCGCCATCACCGCCGATGCGGCGAACACCCCTGCGGCCTCTTCGCTGTCCTGCTTAGCGCGACGCACCGCAGGCATCAAGACACCGCCCACCGCAGCGACATCCGCCAGTTTGGAACCGGAAATCCCGGAGAAGAAGGCCATCGACAGCACGGTCGTCATGTTTAACCCGCCGCGAAAGCGCCCCATCCCGCGCACAATCAGCTCAACCAGACGCGTCGACATCCCGTTGATTTCCATTGCCGCCCCCGCAAGTAAAAAGAACGGAATCGCCAGCAGAACGAAGTGATCCACCCCGGCGGCAACCTGCTGAGAGAAAAAGACAAACGGTAACGACGGATCGCAAATAAAGAACACCATTGCGGACATGCCCAGCGTAAACGCGATAGGCACACCGGCCAGGATACCCAGCGCAAAACAGATCAGCATCAGCCCCGCCGCCGCGCTGGCCGGATCGGCCATCAGCGAGAGTTTCAGATACCCCAGCGCCGCCAGCACCAGGATTCCGCCGCCGCTGAGCAGAACAACCCGCGCGCGTTCATGCAGCGCATGTTCCAGCGCGGCCACCATCATTACCACGGAACCGATCAACACCGGGATAACGTAAATCGTCTGCGGCAGGCCGGTCTCGGTCGTTTGTACCCGCGCGGCCTGCACCAGGTCATAACTGGAAATCACCAGCCCCACCGACACCAGAAACAGCACCCAACGACTGGCATGGATAACATAAGGGCGCACCTGCTCGGGCAAAAAACGCAGGAACAGATCGACGCCAATATGCCCGCCTCTGCCTGTGGACGTGGCCACGCCAAAAAAGACGAGGGCAATCATCAGCGCACGCGCCACCTCTTCCGCCCAGTGAATCGGTGAATGCAATGCGTAGCGCCAGATAACGGATGCGAATACCACCAGTACGTTGATAAACAGCACCAGTGCCCCGGCCCAGGATGTTAAGGTCGTTAAGCCTCTGCTCAGTCGGCCTAACAGCATCAGCAAAGCATTTTCATCCTTTGCTTTCATAGAGATATCTGCCATGTTGGACTCCTTTCATGGGCTTACCGGGTGATACCGCCGACCCACCCCAAAACCGGCTGAATCGGCGGCTCACGTATTACGACTTATCGCCTGGCGCCGCGGCGGTAATCTCATCAACAATCGGTTTCATATCAGGATATTGATCGAGGAATGCCTTCCAGACCGGCTGCACCTGCTGCGCAAAGTACGCGCGATCGGTCTCGCGGAATGTCACCCCTTTGGCTTCCAGGTTTTTAATCGCTTCCTGCTCTTTCTGGCTTGCCTGCTGGCGCTCGTACTCTGTGGCTTCCTGCGCCGCCGCAAGGACGTCGGCCCGCAGCGCTTCTGGAATTTGCTCGAAGCTCTTCTTATTCATGGCTATCATCAGCGGGTTAAAGCTATGGCGGGTCAGGGTGCCATTCTTGATAATTTCATAATATTTGCTGGAGTAGATGGTCGGCGCATCATGTTCAACGCCGTCGATAACGCCCATTTGCAGACTGGAATAGACCTCGCCGCCCGGCATCGGAATCGCCACCGCGCCCATATGATTCAGCGTGGCGATAAAGTTAGGCACTGGCAGAACGCGGATTTTCAGATTCTTTAAATCTTCAGGTTTTTCAATGGCCTTTTTGGTATACACGTTACGCGCGCCTAAGTTATAGCCATAACCCAGCACCATAACGTTGGCTTTATTCAGCATTAACGCAGAAAGCTGCTCGCCCGCTTTTCCGTCCAGCGTTTTGCCAACCTGGTCGTAATCTTTAAACAGATAACCCAGATCCAGAACGCCGATTTCAGGCACCAGCGTGGCCCAAATCGAGGTGCCGGAGATCATCATATTGATTGCGCCAATGCGTACCTGCTGCGTGGCATCGGCCTCTTTTCCTAACATCCCGTTGGCGAAATAGTTGAGCTTAATTTGCCCTTTCAATTTTTCGTTTTTGTTCAGGTTCTCCTGAAAACGGGTAAACCAGATATAGTGCGCGGAGGAATCATCCCCGGGCAGAGAGGAGTAAACGCGAAAATTAAGCGCTGCCTGAGCAAAAGAAGTCACCACACTGCCCGCTATCAGCGCGGTACTTAAGCAAGCTAAAGCTAAAAAACGTCTGGTCGAACGAAGCTGTTTTATTTCCATCATGATTGTCCTTCCACATACCATTAGGGTAGCGATAACGCCGTCTGGCACCGCTAAATCGCCAGGAGAGTAAATGAGAAAAACTGCTGTATGTTTCTTCTGTAACGTTTTAGTGTAACGTTACAGAAGCTATCCGCCTCCCTGTACAAAAGCAAGTCGCTTCCTTTCATCAGTGGGAGTGATATGTGAATTTTGTGGCGGACATCGCTAATTCGCGCAGGTGCGTTACATCGTTAAAACGACATCATCGCTGTTTAGTCACTGTTTAGCGCAGAAGGAAGCGACGGGAGAGAAAAAAGAGGAAAAGGGTTGATGAATGAGGGGCGTCAGTCAACGCAGGAGTGCCGTCGTTATCTGGCGGCACTCCTTTACGCTTTACCGTTCAGAGATATAGCGGGCAACCGTCGCTTTCGCGCCGTTTTCCAGCAGCGACAGGTAAGCCTGCGTTACCTGCGCCACAAACAGCGGCTCATGCGGTAATTCGTTCCCGAAAATGGCCTCCACGCCCAGCAGCGCTTTTACCCGCGCCTCGCCTTCCGCGCTCTGCATCACCGCATTCTGCAAGACCGGCAACAGCGGATCGCTAACGTCAATACGGTTTCCCTGTTCATCCACCCCGCCGACGTAACGCATCCAGCCCGCAACGCCCAGCGCCAGCAGATCGAAACGATGGTGGTGAACCAGGTGCCAGCGAACGGAATCCAGCATGCGCTGCGGCAGTTTCTGGCTGCCGTCCATTGCAATCTGCCAGGTACGGTGACGCAGCCCCGTGTTGCTGTAGCGCGCAATCAGCATATCGGCATAGCGGGTGAGATCCACCCCCGTCACGTTCAGCGTCGGCGCCTGCTCTTCCAGCATCAGCGCCCTCGCGGCGCGTCGGAAGTGCTCATCTTCCATACACTCATTAATGTGCTGATAGCCGGAAAGATAACCCAGATAAGCGAGGAAAGAGTGGCTGCCATTAAGCATACGCAGCTTCATCTCTTCAAACGGCAGCACGTCAGCCACCAGTTCGGCTCCGGCCTTTTCCCATTCCGGGCGGCCTGCGACAAAGTTATCCTCGATAACCCACTGGCGGAATGGCTCGCAGGCCACGCCTGCCGGGTCGCGCACGCCGGTAAGCTGTTCAATCTTATCCAGCGTTTCCGCCGTCATCGCCGGGACGATACGATCCACCATCGTGGAGGGGAACGTCACGTTCTGCGCAATCCAGGCAGCCAGCCCGGCATCAACGGCTTGCGCATAGGCGCATATTACGTTGCGCATGACATGACCGTTTTCCGGCATATTGTCGCAGGACATCACGGTAAACGCCGGGAGACCCGCCGCTCTGCGGCGCGCCAGCGCGGCGACAATAACGCCCGGCGCTGATTTTGGCTGCTGAGGGTTTTGCAGATCGGCAACGATAGCCGGGTGATCGAGCATCAACTGGCCGGTAGCCGGAGAGTGGCAGTAGCCTTTTTCCGTGATCGTCAACGATACAATGGCAACCTGCGGCTCGCACATGGCAGCCAGCACCGTTTCCAGGCCATCCACCTGCGCATGCAGCGCGTTCTTCACTACGCCAACCACGCGGGCGGTCCAGGCATCGGCCGACATTTCCGCCACCGTATAGAGGCGATCCTGATTTTTCAGATCGGCGATCTGCTGCTCGCCGCCAATCAGGTTAACTTCGGTGTATCCCCAGTCGCTGCCGTGTTCCGCAGCCAGAATATCTGCATAAACGGCCTGATGCGCACGATGAAACGCGCCGAATCCCAGGTGAACAATTCGCGGAACCAGCGTGTTGCGATCCCAGTTCGGAACGGTGGCTTTCGCGTGTAATAGCTTATTTTGCATCTTTCTACTCACTGTATAAAAAGAGGGATTGGCGGCAGCAGGCCTATTGCGCCCTTGCTGCCGCCAGGCTGTATCAGCTCAGTATGGAGGTGGGTTCAGCGGGCTTTACCCGTTCAGGCGCGCTTTGACACCAGAGCGAGTCATAGCTGTAGCCCGTCAGGTCTTCCACAATATGGCGGGCTTCCGGCGTCACATCCTGTTTAAGACCGTCCGCTTTGAGGCGTTCAATTTCGTCCACGAAAATTTTGTGCGTGCGCTTATTCAGATGGAAGGTCAGCGCTTGCCACAGTGCAATGATCAGAAGCCCGGCCGTACCAACGAACAGCAGCATGGCAATAGTCGTGATCGCTTCCTGCGGCTGCGTCTGGCTGCCTTTCACGAAGCCGCCGCTTTGCAGAAGCAGGCCCACGGCAAAGGTCGCAATAGCTACCGTTGTCTTACGGGAGAACGTCATGACGGCGGCAAACAGTCCTTCACGGCGCTGACGGGTGATCATTTCGTCAATGTCCGGGATGAATGGGAACACGTTCCACGGCGTGAACTCCAGAATGCAGCGCCCGACCTGGTAAACCCCGGCGAGAATCACCAACAATACGATTTTGTTGTCGGTCGGGAACTGGTAAACCAGGAAGAACCCGCCCAGGCACAGCATCATCAGGCTGTAGGAGAAGACATAGAGGCGAGAAGGGCCATATTTAATAATCGCCACGCCCGCCGCCAGCGTGACCGGCAAGCCGACGATACTCATCGATAGCAATGTTCCCGCCAGCGAGGATGAAACATTCAGGCAGTAGACGCAGAAAAAGACGAATACGGTGTTGTAGACATCCTTGGCGGTAAAGGAGAAGAGATAGATCGCCAGATGTTTACGAAACGCGCGCACTTTTAACGTTGAGGCATACTCTTTGAACAGGTTGCCAAACGCCGCCAGTTTTTCGCCAGCGGTCATCGGCTGACGCTCTTTTTCCATTTCCGCCAGCATTTCCGGCGTCAGTTCACGTTCCCAGGTCACTTTCCAGGAGATAAACACACAGACCGTAAACAGCACGGCAAATACAACGCCGTTGATCAGATACGCATCCGCGTTGTTTTCACCCAGCCAGCCGATCAGCAGGCCCGGAATAAAGGTGGCAAGGAACGTCCCGGATGCCGACAGGAACATGCGGCACGTTGACAGTTTGGTACGGTCATTGAAGTCTTTGGTCATCTCAGACGGCAGCGTTTCCCACGGGATCAGTACCATAGCGGCGATAATCTCAAAGGCCAGGTACACAGCGAGATAGAACCAGAAGTTCATGCCGTTCATCCATAACAGGATGTAAACCAGCATGAGTGGCGCGCCAATGAGCAGGAAGAAACGGCGGCGGCCAAATTTCTTGCCCAAATAATGCTTATAGAAATGGTCCGTGAAGCTGCCCATAAACAGGCTCACGATCGCATCGACAATACGCGCGATCGCCACAATAGATGCCGCTTCAATCGGCGACAGACCAACAAAGGTGGTATAGAAGAAAAGCAGCCAGGCACCGATAACGGTAAATGCGCCGCCCCCCATGATATCCGTCAGGCCGTAGCCGATACTGACGGGAATGGTGACTTTTCTGTTCTTACGGGTCATCGTTTATTCCTGCATCAGTCTTATCGAAAACGGAAATAGCGGCGGGCGTTATCCACGCAGATGCCACGAATCATGTTATTGAGGATCGCATCGTCCTCCGGCACTTCCCCTCTTTCGACCCACCCGCCAATCAAATCACAGAGGATTCGGCGGAAATAATCGTGTCGGGTATAGGAGACAAAGCTACGGGAATCCGTCAGCATACCAATAAAGTTAGAGAGTAATCCCTGATCGGCAAGCGCATTGAGCTGATTCACCATGCCGCGTCGCGTATCGTTAAACCACCAGCCGGAGCCAAATTGCAGCGGGGATTTCACACCATCTTCACCGCTCTGGAAATTAGCGATGGTGGAGGCAACCACATCGTTATAGCTGGCGTTGAGGTTATAGAGGATCGTTTTCGGCAGACCGTTGTTTTCCGCCATTGCGTTCAGCAGACCATTCAGGCTTTCCGCAAGGTGCGTCTGATCGCCAATGGAATCAAAGCCACAGTTAATGCCGATTTTTTCGAACATTGGCGTGTTGTTGTTGCGAATCGCGCCAAAGTGAATCTGCATTGCCCAGTCGCGCTGTTTGTACATTTTGGCTAAGGCGACAAAAATAAGGCTATCCCAGGCCTGAAGTTCATCTTCAGTCAGCGCATCACCTGCCAGTCGGCGCAGGAACAGCGCGGCCTGCCCGGCAGCATCAAGCGGGCGAAAACGAACGGCCAGCGGCCCATGATCCGACACCCGGCAACCCGTGCTGTGGAAAAAATCGACGCGCGCTTCAAGCGCCGCGAGAAACTCATTCAGAGTGGTAATGGTTTTTCCGGTTTTCTGCGACAGGCGGGAAACAAACGTCAGGAAACGATCGGGATGCGTTTCAAACAGTTCATCGGGACGGAAGGTCGGCAGCACGAGCGTTGAAAAATCACGCTTTTCCGCCAGTCGCTGATGATATTCCAGATCGTCAAGCGGCCCATCGGTTGTGCAAAGCGCTTCAACATTTGAACGGGTAATTAACGCCTGCGGTAAAAAATCATCGCGACGTAATTGTTCATTACACTGCGCCATAATCGTGCGCCAGTTCTTACTGTTTAGCGTTTCCTCAATCGCGAAATAATATTTCAGTTCAAGATGAGTCCAGTGATACAGCGGATTACCAAAACTGGCCTCAACGGTTTGCGCCCACGCTTCAAATTTTTCCTCTGAAGAGGCATCGCCGGTAATTTTCCGCTCGGGTATGCCATTGGCGCGCATCGCCCGCCATTTATAATGGTCCCCTTCCAGCCAAAGCTGGGTAATATCGGCAAAAGGTTTGTTTTCCCAAATCGCTTTCGCTTCAAGATGGCAGTGATAGTCAATAATAGGTAACGTCTTAGCCAGCTCAGAATACAACCGCTGACCCGGTTCGTTATTTATCATAAAACTTTTATTTATCATGGACATAATTACTCCGCACAAGGGGATGGCTTTTGCTAAAACGTCCCCAGGTTGAGGCTAAAATCGGTGTATGACAGGTACTTAATAGCCCCGACATTACCCCTCCCGCCCATTTAAAGTCTACTACCATACAAGTGTAATTAAGAAATTTGTGACTTAAATCATGTTATGCAACTTTCAATAAAAAAATCACTTTCAGTCGTAATGGCGTGTATTAATCCCTGTGCGATAGCGGCTATTTTCACGATAAACGACAAATAAGAACAAACTGATCATTATATTTTACAAAATTAAAACACTTACCGGAAATAAGCTTTCCAGTAAAAGCTTCCCCTTAACGGAAATGTATATTCCTGGCGGCATTTAATCTTTTTTCTACGGTAAGGTTGATCAAATTGTCATTACTGAATATGCTAGTCAATACTAGTATGGTATGAAGTCAAATATACGAAATACGCAATAAGATAAGAAAGGCGGACAAAGAATGCAGATGACAATGCGCTGGTTTGGGCCACAGGAAGACAAAATCCCGTTGGAATACATTCGCCAGGTGCCGGGTGTAGAAGGCGTCGTCGGGGCGCTCTATGATGTCGCCCCTGGAGAAGTGTGGCCGGTTGAAAAAATTAAGGCGCTGGTTGAGCAGGCGCACGCTGCGGGCCTGAAGATGGAAGTCATCGAAAGCGTCAATATCCACGATGACATCAAAATCGGCACCCCGGAACGCGATCGCTATATTGAGAATTACAAGCAGACGATCCGCAACCTGGCGGGCTTTGGCATAAAGGTCATCTGTTATAACTTCATGCCGGTCTTCGACTGGATGAAAACGGACATGAACTACGTCCTGCCGGATGGTTCTCTGACGATGGCCTTTGAAAAACATGGCATTGATAAGACGCTGGAAGAGGTCGTAAAAGAGGTTCTGGATAACTCCAACGGTTTCGCATTACCGGGATGGGAACCTGAGCGCCTGGCTAAAGTGCAGGAATTATTCGCGCGCTACAGTGGAGTGGATGACGACAAGCTGCGGGAAAACCTGTTTTATTTCCTCCGGGAGATTATTCCCGTGTGCGAAGAAGTGGGCGTGAAAATGGCCATTCACCCGGACGATCCGCCGTATTCTATTTTCGGCCTTCCGCGCGTGGTCAAAAACCACGCCGACCTGGCGATGATTTGCGATGCCGTTGACTCTCCGGCGAATGGCATCACCCTCTGTACCGGTTCGATCGCTGAAGATCCAGAAAATAACGTCTATGAAATCCTGGCTGAATTCACGCGTCGCAAGCGCCTCCATTTTGCGCACGTACGCAACATTAAGCTGATCAAAGATAAAGACTTCTACGAGTCGGCCCACCCTTCGCAGTACGGTTCGCTGGACATGTACCGCGTAATGCAGGCGCTCCACGATAACGGCTTTGATGGCTACATCCGCCCGGATCACGGTCGCTTTATCTGGGGAGAAACGGGACGCCCAGGCTATGGTCTTTACGACCGCGCGCTCGGCGTCACTTACCTGTCAGGTCTCTGGGAAGCGCTGGAGAAAAAATAAAGTCCGTTGTGAATCACGATGTAACGAGATAAAAAACCCGCCATTTTGCGGGTTTTTACTTGCCGTACCCCTCAATATCACCGCTTTTCTCACCAAAGTTGATCCAGACGCTATTTTACGAAAAAACGCTTGATGCAAAAATTGATCTTGATGATAATCATTCTTGTTATCATGTTTATTATCATTTTCATAACGGATGCGCCCGCTATGCATAACACTATGGCTGCAATAATAAAAAACAACGCTCCGCTTTCTCCTTCAGGCACCAAACGCCAGATAGACAGCAAAGTATTGCTCGGTGAAGAAGGCTGGGTACTGATTGAGCATAAGGGTGAACATTATCTGCTCCGCCAGACGCAATCCGGGAAACTGATCCTGACTAAATAAATAACCAATTTCGCCAGCCACCCAGGTCTCCCCCCAGGCAGCCAGCACTTTTCAATTTCCTTATGGAGAGTTGTTATGTTACGCCTGCAATCTGCCTCTTTGCGCCCATCTCTGCTGGCGCTGGCAATCGTTAGCACCCTGCCAGGAGCGGCTTACGCGACCACAGACGATATCACCGTCACTGCGACCGGTAATGCGCGCAGCACCTTTGAAGCCCCCATGATGGTGAGCGTTATCGATACGTCCGATCCCGAAAACCAGACCGCCAGCTCGGCAGCCGATCTGCTGCGTCCTGTTCCAGGGATCACCCTGAGCGGAAGCGGGCGAACCAACGGCCAGGATATCAGTATGCGTGGCTATGACCGTCGCGGCGTACTGATTCTGGTAGATGGCGTTCGTCAGGGAACCGATACCGGGCACCTCAACAGCACCTTCCTCGATCCGGCGTTGATCAAACGTATTGAGATCGTTCGCGGCCCTTCCGCACTGCTGTACGGCAGCGGCGCGCTGGGCGGCGTGATCTCTTATGAAACTGCCGATGCGAAAGATCTGCTTCAGGAAGGCCAGAACAGCGGTTTCCGCGTCTTTGGCACTGGCGGCACCGGCGATCACAGTCTGGGAATGGGCGCCAGCGCCTTTGGCCGAACCGATAACCTTGATGGACTGGTGGCGTGGTCCAGCCGCGATCGTGGCGACCTGCGCCAGGGCGACGGCTCCACGGCGCCAAATGATGAATCGATCAATAACATGCTGGCAAAAGGCACCTGGTATATTAACGATGCGCAGGCGCTGAGTGGGTCATTACGTTACTACAACAACGACGCGCAAGAGCCAAAGAACCCGCAAACGATTGATGCCTCCACCAGCAACCCTCTTGTGGATCGCTCGACCATCCAGCGCGACATGCAGCTCTCTTACAGGATCGCGCCGCAGGGCAACGACTGGCTGAATGCCGATGCTAAAGTGTACTGGTCTGAAGCGCGCATCAACGCCCAGAACGTCGATAACACGGGCGAATTTCGCAAACAAACCACCAAAGGCGGAAAAGTTGAAAACCGCACGCGTCTCTTCAGCGACGCTTTCGCCTCTCACCTGCTGACGTATGGCGGAGAGTATTACCGTCAGGAGCAAAAACCCGGCGGCGTGACAACCGGCTTCCCGGAAGCAAAAATCGACTTCAGCTCCGGCTGGTTGCAGGATGAAATCACCCTTCGCGACCTGCCCGTCACCCTGCTGGGCGGCACGCGTTACGACAACTACCGCGGCAGCAGCGACGGCTATGACGATGTTGATGCCGATAAATGGTCATCTCGCGCCGGGTTAACCGTCAGCCCGACGGACTGGCTGATGCTGTTTGGCTCTTACGCCCAGGCATTCCGCGCGCCGACAATGGGTGAAATGTATAACGATGCAAAACACTTCTCCATTGGCAGCTTCTACACTAACTACTGGGTGCCAAACCCTAACCTGCGCCCGGAAACCAACGAAACGCAGGAGTACGGTTTTGGTCTGCGTTTCGACAATCTGATGCTGTCCAACGATGCGCTGGAGTTCAAAGCCAGCTACTTTGATACCAAAGCAAAAGATTACATCTCCACGACCGTCGATTTCGCCGCCGCGACCACCATGTCTTACAACGTCCCGAACGCCAAAATCTGGGGCTGGGATGTGATGACGAAATATACCGCTGATCTGTTCAGCCTCGACGTGGCCTACAACCGCACCCGTGGGAAAGACAAGGATACCGGAGAGTATATCTCCAGCATTAACCCGGATACCGTCACCAGCAAGCTGAATATTCCCGTCGCGCAGAGCGGCTTCTCCGTTGGCTGGGTAGGAACGTTTGCCGATCGCTCAACGCATATCAGCAGCGAATACAGCAAACAGCCGGGTTATGCCGTCAACGACTTTTACGTTAGCTACCAGGGACAGCAGGCGCTGAAAGGCATGACCACCACGCTGGTGTTGGGTAACGCCTTCGATAAAGAGTACTGGTCGCCGCAGGGCATCCCGCAGGACGGGCGCAACGGCAAGATTTTCGTGAGCTATCAATGGTAATCACCCGCCCCGGTTCGCCGGGGCAAACACTGGAAGGAAGAGACAATGAACCACTACACACGCTGGCTTGAGCTAAAAGAACAACATCCTGGTAAGTACGCGCGTGACATCGCTGGTTTACTGGGGATCAGCGAGGCGGAGCTGACGTTTGCCCGCGTCGGTCATGACGCATGGCGGCTGCGCGGCGACACGCGTGAAATTTTCGCGGCGCTGGAATCCGTTGGCGAAACAAAATGCATCTGCCGCAACGAGTATGCGGTACACGAGCAGGTCGGCGCATTCACCAATCAACACCTGAGCGGTCACGCCGGGCTGGTGCTGAACCCACGCGCGCTCGATCTGCGCTTATTTTTAAATCAATGGGCCAGCGTGTTCCACATTAAGGAAGCGACCGCCCGTGGCGAGCGCCAGAGCATTCAGTTCTTTGATCATCAGGGCGATGCGCTCCTGAAGGTGTATGCCACGGACAACACCGACACCGCCGCCTGGAACGAGCTTCTGCAACATTTTATCGTGACCGAGAATGCGCCGCTGGCGCTGAAAGCGGCTGAAACCCCTGTTAACGAAACGGTTGCCGATGCCGTGACCGTTGACAGAGAGTGGCGCGCGATGACCGACGTTCACCAGTTCTTCACGCTGCTCAAGCGCCATAACCTGACCCGCCAGCAGGCTTTTGAACGGGTCGCTGACGATCTGGCCTGCAAGGTGCCGAACAGCGCGCTGGCGCAGCTCCTCGACGCCGCCCTTAAAGACGGCAATGAAATCATGGTGTTCGTCGGCAACAGAGGCTGCGTGCAAATTTTCACCGGCGTGGTCGAAAAAGTCGTGCCGATGAAAGGCTGGCTGAATATTTTCAACCCGACATTTACGCTGCACCTGCTGGAAGAGACGATTGCCGAAACCTGGATAACCCGCAAACCTACCGCAGACGGCCACGTCACCAGTCTGGAACTCTTTGCGCATGACGGCACGCAAATCGCTCAGCTTTACGGTCAGCGTACGGAAGGCGAACCAGAACAGACACAGTGGCGCAAACAGATTGAGGCGCTGATGCCAAAAGGGCTGGCGGCATGAAAAAACTGCTTGCCCTGATTGCCGCCCTGCCGCTGACGGTTCTTGCCGCAAAACAGGATAAGATCGTCGCGCTCGGCGGAGATGTCACCGAGATCGTGTACGCGCTCGGCGCACAGTCTTCGCTGGTCGCCCGCGACAGCACCAGCCAGTGGCCGCCGGAGGTCACTGCCCTGCCGGATGTGGGGTATCTGCGCCAGCTAAATGCCGAAGGTATCCTCGCCACGCGTCCCGATCTTGTGCTGGCAAGCAGCCAGGCTCAGCCCTCGCTGGTACTCAAACAGGTCGAGCAAAGTCATGTTCGGGTCATTACCGTACCGAGCCGCAACGACCTGCGCGTCATCGACGAGAAAGTGCAGGTCATCGCCAACGCCACCGACCGGGTGGCTGAAGGCGAGGCGCTGCGCCAGACGCTGAATAAAGAGATTTCCGCGCTGCCGACCACGCCGCTCAATAAGCGGGTGCTGTTTATTCTTAACCACGGTGGAATGAGCGCGATGGCCGCCGGACAGCAAACGGGAGCGGATGCCGCCATTCGCGCGGCAGGGCTACAAAATGCGATGCAGGGCGTCTCCCGCTATCAGCCGCTCTCACAGGAAGGCGTGATCGCCAGCCAGCCCGATCTGGTGGTGATTCCCCAGGAGGGATTAACGGCGATGGGCGGCGAAGAGAATCTCTGGAAGTTACCTGGACTGGCGCAGACCCCTGCCGGGCGCAATAAGCAGGTGTTCGCGGTCGATGATATGGCGCTGCTCGGTTTTAGCGTGCGTACGCCTCAGGCGATTCAGCAGCTACGCGCGAAAGCGGAGTCATTGCCCTGATGCCACGGCGGATCACGCTTTCTCTGTATACGCTGGCGCTGATGCTGGCAGTGGTGACGGTCGTGGCAAGCGGTTTTGGCGCATTACGCCTGCCGCTCAGCCTGCTCTGGCATGACGGCGACGACGCGTTACGCCAGATCTGGTTCAACATTCGTCTGCCCCGGGTACTGCTCGCGCTGGTGATTGGCGGCTCGCTGGCGCTGGCCGGGTGCGTGATGCAGGGGCTCTTTCGCAACCCCCTCGCCGATCCGGGACTGCTCGGCATCAGCAGCGGCGCGGCGTTAGCCGTTGCGCTGTGGGTTGTCCTTCCGCTCACGCTGCCTCCCCTGATTATGCTGTATGCGCCGATGCTGGCGGCATTCATTGGCGCGCTCATCGCAACGGTCGTTATTTTCCTGCTCAGCCGACAGCGGGACAGTTCGCTCTCCCGGCTGCTGCTGGTCGGCATCGCCATTAATGCGCTATGCGGCGCGGCGGTGGGCGTGTTGTCGTGGATCAGCAATGACACCCAGCTACGCCAGCTCTCGCTATGGGGAATGGGCAGCCTTGGCCAGGCGCAGTGGTCAACGTTGCTGGCGGTCGCCTCTTTGATGATCCCAACGGTATTTCTCATCTGGCGTCTTGCTGGCGCGCTTAACCTGCTGCAACTGGGAGAGGAAGAGGCGCATTACCTGGGCGTCGATGTCCGGGTTGTTCAGCGAATCCTGTTGATCTGTAGCGCGTTGCTGGTGGCGGCGGCTGTCGCCGTCAGCGGCGTGATCGGTTTTATCGGTCTGGTCGTGCCGCATCTGATACGGATGTGGCTAGGGGCGGACCATCGTGCGGTGATCCCCGGCTCCGTGCTGGCGGGCGCCTTTCTGCTGCTGATTGCCGATACCATCGCCCGAACGCTGGTTGCCCCGGCTGAAATGCCGGTCGGGCTGCTGACCAGTATTCTGGGCGCGCCGTGGTTCCTGTGGCTTATTTTCCGCCGGGGAGGTCAGTATGGCTGAACGTTTTCTCGCTGACAGCGTCAGCTACGCCGCTGCGGGCAGAACGATTATTCGCGATATCTCGCTCTCCCTGACCCAGGGAGAACTGCTGGCATTAATTGGCCCCAACGGTGCCGGGAAATCGACGCTGTTAAGGCTGCTCACCGGTTATCTCACTCCGGCAGACGGGCGTTGCCTGCTGGCTGGCAAACCGCTTGAGCAATGGCCTGCGCAGACGCTGTCCCGCTACCGCGCGGTCATGCTTCAGCAAACGCGAATGGGGTTTGACTGGCCCGTTGAGGCCGTAATCGGCATGGGGCGAATGCCCTGGACGCAGCAGCCCGAAGCGGCGGTGATCCATCAGGTAATGCAGCTTACCGAATGTTTGCCGCTGGCGGGAAGACGCTACGCCTCCTTGTCCGGCGGCGAACAGCAGCGCGTACAGCTGGCGCGCGCGCTGGCGCAGCTATGGTGCGACGGCTCCCCACGCGGCTGGCTTTTTCTTGATGAGCCCACCTCCGCGCTGGATCTGTTCCATCAGCAGCATTTACTGCGGTTGCTGAAAACGCTGACCCGTAAGGGCCATCTGCATGTTTGCATCGTGCTGCACGATCTCAACCTGGCGGCCCTGTGGGCGGATCGAATCGTGCTGCTGCATGGCGGCAACATCGTTTCCGAAGGCGCACCCGCCGAGGTTCTGCAAGCCGGTACGCTAACCCGCTGGTACGGCGCGGAAGTTCACGTCGGAACACACCCGACAAGCGGCGGGCCGCAGATCTTCCTCGCGCCTTAACCGGGAAATGCCGGATAACGGCTTCGCCTTATCCGGCTGACAATTCTGCGGAGAATCGCTTTCCTCAGGCTATACTTTCCGCAAAACTCATTACCAGGCGGAATCATGATCGCACCAAAACAGCTTCCCTCCCTGCGTTTACCGCTGGCAGGACTCCTGATGTTGACGCTGCTGTGGGCAGGTTTCACCGTGCACAGCCATTGGGAAGCGTTTATCCAGTGGTGTCTCGCCGCCCAGATCACCCTGCACCGCTATCTGGTCATGTATTTGCTGCAACTCAATAACCACCAGTACACCGGCGGGCTATGGCTGCTGACCGGCGCGTTCTTCTATGGCGTACTGCATGCGATTGGGCCAGGGCATGGGAAATTTATCGTCACCACCTGGCTGAGCACGACGAAAGAGAGCCTGCTTGCCGCGCGGGTCGTGCCCTTTATTGGCAGCCTGATGCAGGGCATCAGCGCCATACTGTTCGTGTTTATTCTGGCGGTCGGCTTCAACCTGGCCGCCGGCGATCTCAGCACCAGCCGCTGGTACGTCGAGAAAATCAGCGCCGTCCTGATTGGCGCGTTCGGGCTATTTATCATCTACCAGGCGCTAAAAACCCTGCGTCCAAAGCCCATTTTTTCGCGTTTCTCCCAGCCGCACAGCCACGACGAACACTGTGGCTGCGGGCATCACGGCGTGGGCGCAGAACTCACCGACGGCAACTGGAAAACACGCCTCGGCGTGATTCTGGCGACAGGCGCCCGCCCCTGTAGCGGGGCAATCATGATTTTACTGTTCTCCAACGCGCTCGGCATTGTCAGTTGGGGGATTGCCGCCGTCATGACCATGTCCTTCGGCACGGCGCTGTCGATTATGGGGCTGTCGCTGGCGGTACGTTACGCACGCAACCAGACCCAGGTGCTGTTTGCCGGGAACCATTCCCCCCTGCGCTGGCTGGGGCCGGTTATCCGCATCATCGGCGGGCTGGCGCTGGTACTGTTTGCCCTCATTCTGTTTCTGACGGTGATCCCCATCAGTGCGAACGGTGATTATATTGCGGCGGGTTGTTAACCTGTTTGCCGGGCGATAGCGTGCTTATGCCCCTGTCTTTCCCTACCTCCTTTGAATTACCCGTCCCATCAGGGATAATACCCACACAATGTGTAATCTCAGGATCGCGATGAAACATTCTCTGCAACGCCGCGCTGGACGAAAACGCCAGATGAAACTCGGCACGACCGTGATATTGATGGTCAGCGCCGTGTTGTTCTCCGTGCTGCTCGTCGTCCATCTGATTTATTTCTCACAGATCAGCCACATGACGCGCGACGCGCTGGCAGACAAAGCGCTGGCGGTCGCCCGTACGCTGGCGGACTCCCCGGAAATTCGCCAGCGTATGAAGCAAAAGCCGACAGAGAGCGGCATTCAGGCGATCGCCGAGGCGGTTCGCAAACGCAACGATATGTTATTTATCGTAATTACCGATATGAAAAGCATTCGCTATTCGCACCCGGAAGCGCAGCGAATCGGCCAGCCGTTTAAAGGCGACGACATCCTGCTGGCGCTACAGGGGCATGAAAACGTCGCCATCAATCGCGGTTTTCTTGCCAAAGCGCTGCGGGTTTTCACGCCCATTTATGACGACAATCATCAGCAGATCGGCGTCGTGGCGATTGGCCTTGAGCTCAGCAGAGTAACGGAGCAGATCAACAACAGCCGCTGGAGCATCATCTGGTCGATTCTGTTCGGCGCGCTGGTGGGGCTGCTGGGCACTTACGTGCTGGTGAAGGTGCTCAAACGCATCCTGTTCGGCCTGGAGCCGTATGAAATTTCCACGCTGTTTGAGCAGCGCCAGGCGATGCTGCAATCCATCAAAGAGGGGGTAGTCGCCGTTGACGACAGCGGCGAGGTGACATTAATCAACCAGGCGGCGCAGGAACTTCTTGATTACCGCAAATCGCAGGATGACGCGCACTTATCCTCGCTTAGCCACGCCTGGTCGCAGGTAGTGAATCTGAACGACGTGCTCCGCGACGGTACGCCGCGCCGGGATGAAGAGATTACCGTTAAAGATCGTCTGCTGCTTATCAACACCGTTCCGGTACGCAGCAATGGAAAAATCATCGGCGCGATCTCCACGTTCAGGGACAAAACAGAAGTCCGCCAGCTCATGCAGCGTCTGGACGGAATGGTCAACTACGCGGATGCACTCCGTGAACGATCCCACGAATTTATGAACAAATTACATGTCATTCTGGGATTATTGCATCTGAAGAGTTATAAGCAGCTTGAAGATTATATTATTAAGACGGCTAATAACTATCAGGAAGAGATCGGCTCACTGTTGGGGAAAATAAAGTCGCCCGTTATCGCAGGCTTTTTGCTCAGTAAGATTAATCGCACCTCCGATTTAGGGCACAGTCTGGTGATTAGCAATGAAAGTCGATTACCGGACAGCCGTAATGAAGATCAAATCACCGTATTGATTACCATTCTGGGCAATTTAATTGAAAACGCGCTGGAGGCGCTAGGTCAACAACCCGGCGGTGAAATCAGCGTATCCTTGCATTATCGGCATGGCTGGCTGCATTGTGAAGTCAACGATGACGGGCCGGGAATTGACCCCGAACGCATAGAGCAAATTTTTGACAAAGGCGTCTCGTCAAAAGGAACGGAGCGTGGCGTCGGTCTGGCGATAGTAAAACAGCAAGTTGAGAGTATCGGCGGCAATATTACCGTCGAATCGGAACCCGGGATCTTCACACAATTTTTTGTTCAAATACCCTGGGACGGGGAGAGGACCAGCATATGATCAATGTTTTAATTGTCGATGACGATGCGATGGTAGCAGAGTTAAACCGCCGCTATGTTGCGCAGATCGCTGGCTTTCACTGCTGCGGCACCGCGTCTACGCTGGAGAAAGCAAAAGCGTTTATCTTCGATGGCGAAAACCATATTGATCTGATTTTACTGGATATTTACATGCAGAAGGAGAACGGGCTGGACCTGCTGCCCGTCCTGCACAGCGCCGGATGCAAATGTGACGTCATCGTTATCTCCTCCGCCGCCGACGCCACCACCATCAAAGATTCGCTCCATTACGGCGTGGTCGATTATTTGATCAAACCGTTTCAGGCTTCCCGCTTTGAAGAGGCGCTGACCGGCTGGCTGCAAAAGAAAACGGCGATGGAGAAGCACCAGTATTATGAACAATCAGAGCTGGATCGGCTGATTCACGGCAGTTCATCCAATGAGCCGGATACCCGACGCCTGCCTAAAGGGCTGACGCCGCAAACGCTGCGCACCCTGTGTCAGTGGATCGATGCGCACCAGGACCAGGAATTTTCAACTGACGAGCTGGCGAATGAGGTCAATATTTCCCGCGTTTCCTGCCGTAAATATCTTATCTGGCTGGTCAATTGCCATATTCTGTTTACCAGCATCCATTATGGCGTGACCGGCAGACCGGTTTACCGTTATCGTATTCAGGCCGAACATTATTCTTTACTTAAGCAATATTGCCAGTAGAAAAGAAGCCGCTTCGCATTATGCGTTATATAAAGGTAACAATTATTACAATAATGAAAAATAACAAAGGCACAAGTTACACCCTCAAAAATAGAGAATTTGTGCCAGATCAAATATGAACACAAATATGTTTTAATTCATCAGCTTATTATTCAGAAGCGTCACATTGTTTTTAATTTCAAAAACGGTAACAAAAGTTAATTAAGTATTATGTGACTCGTAGAGTGTGTATTTTTAACTATAAAGGAGTAGTCTGGGATTCACCGGACACATAAAAAAAATTAAAATAACGCTATTTTTGTGAGCAGACGATATGTTCCTGAAATTCAGTAACATAGAATACAAAACACACAACCTGCCCTGCTCTTCTTTGTCAACCAGCCCATCGCCAGGGAGCTTCGTTCTCTGAATACGCCATAAACAGAAGCCAAGAATGACTCATGATTTACTGAAAAATTCTTATTTCATGTTTAGAGATTAATCATCAATACAGACAAAGCGAATATTCGTCAGGCTCTGAGGACAATTCACAAAAAACAGAACATGACTGTGATCTATTTATCAAAAATTAAACAGGTTTATCGCGAGGGTAGATAAATGTTATTTAGTATACAACTTATCATAATATTAGTGTGTTTGTTTTATGGCGCCAGAAAAGGCGGTATCGCGCTGGGTTTATTAGGCGGTATCGGTCTGGTCATTCTGGTCTTTGTTTTCCACCTCCAGCCGGGTAAACCGCCCGTCGACGTGATGCTGGTGATCATCGCCGTGGTCGCCGCCTCCGCCACGCTACAGGCCTCCGGCGGCCTGGATGTGATGTTGCAGATTGCCGAGAAGCTGCTGCGTCGCAACCCCAAATACGTCTCCATCGTCGCCCCGTTTGTAACCTGCACGCTGACCATCCTGTGCGGTACGGGCCATGTGGTGTACACCATTCTGCCCATCATCTACGACGTCGCGATTAAGAACAATATTCGCCCGGAACGTCCTATGGCAGCCAGTTCTATCGGCGCGCAGATGGGGATCATCGCCAGCCCGGTTTCTGTGGCGGTCGTTTCGCTGGTCGCGATGCTGGGTAACTTCACCTTTAACGGTAAGCATCTGGAGTTCCTTGACCTGCTCTCCATCACCATTCCATCGACCCTGCTGGGTATCCTGGCTATCGGTATTTTCAGCTGGTTCCGTGGTAAAGATCTGGATAAAGACGAAGAGTTCCAGAAGTTCATCTCCGTCCCGGAAAACTACCACTACGTGTATGGCGACACCGCCACGCTGCTGGATAAAAAACTGCCGAAAAGCAACTGGCTGGCCATGTGGATCTTCCTGTCGGCCATCGCCGTTGTCGCTCTGTTAGGCGCCTTCTCTGAACTGCGTCCGGTCTTCGGCGGCAAACCGCTGTCGATGGTGCTGGTCATTCAGATGTTCATGCTGCTGACCGGCGCGCTGATTATTATCCTGACAAAAACCAATCCTGCTTCTATCTCAAAAAATGAAGTCTTCCGTTCAGGTATGATCGCGATTGTGGCGGTGTACGGTATTGCCTGGATGGCGGAAACCATGTTCGGCGCGCACATGACTGAAATCGAAAGCGTGCTGGGCGAAATGGTGAAAGAGTATCCGTGGGCCTATGCAATTGTTCTGCTGCTGGTCTCCAAGTTTGTAAACTCCCAGGCGGCGGCGCTGGCGGCGATTGTTCCGTTGGCACTGGCTATCGGCGTAGACCCGGCTTACATCGTGGCGTCAGCACCAGCGTGCTATGGCTACTACATTCTGCCGACCTACCCGAGCGATCTGGCCGCGATTCAGTTCGACCGTTCCGGCACCACCCACATTGGTCGCTTCGTCATTAACCACAGCTTTATTCTGCCCGGTTTGATTGGCGTAAGCGTCTCCTGTGTATTTGGCTGGATCTTCGCCGCCATGTACGGGTTCCTGTAACAGCACCTTGCGTGCCGCCCGTTATCGCGCGGCACGCCATCTATACAATTCAAATAATTCAGGATAATTAAAAAGGCTGGAAGCATATGTCGAATAAAGAATTTATATATCAGGCGCCTTTCCCGATGGGGGAAGACAAAACGGAGTATTATCTCCTGACCTCCGATCACGTTAGCGTTGGCGAATTTGAAGGAGAGTCGATACTGAAGGTTGAGCCACAGGCCCTGACACTCCTGGCCCAGCAAGCCTTCCACGATGCCTCCTTTATGCTCCGCCCGGAGCACCAGCAACAAGTCGCCTCCATTCTCCATGACCCCGAAGCCAGCGAAAACGATAAGTACGTCGCGCTGCAATTTTTACGCAACTCCGAAATTGCCGCTAAAGGCGTTCTGCCGACCTGCCAGGATACCGGCACGGCGATTATCGTCGGTAAAAAGGGCCAGCGCGTCTGGACGGGCGGCGGCGATGAAGCCGCGCTCTCCAAAGGCGTGTTCAACACCTATATCGAAGACAACCTGCGCTATTCGCAGAACGCCGCGCTGGATATGTACAAAGAGGTCAACACCGGCACCAACCTGCCCGCGCAAATCGACCTCTACACGGTTGATGGCGACGAATACAAGTTCCTCTGCGTGGCAAAAGGCGGCGGCTCGGCGAACAAAACCTATCTGTATCAGGAAACCAAAGCGCTGCTAACGCCCGGCAAGCTGAAAAACTTCCTCGTTGAGAAAATGCGCACCCTGGGCACCGCAGCCTGCCCGCCGTACCACATCGCGTTTGTGATTGGCGGGACATCGGCGGAAAGCACGCTGAAAACCGTGAAGCTGGCCAGTGCGCATTATTACGACGGTCTGCCGACTGAAGGTAACGAACACGGCCAGGCCTTCCGCGATATTCAACTGGAACAGGAACTGCTGGAAGAGGCGCAGAAGCTCGGCCTCGGCGCACAGTTTGGCGGTAAATACTTCGCGCACGATATCCGGGTAATCCGCCTGCCGCGTCACGGCGCGTCCTGCCCGGTCGGCATGGGCGTCTCCTGCTCGGCTGACCGCAACATCAAAGCCAAAATCAACCGTGAAGGGATCTGGATCGAAAAACTGGAACACAATCCCGCGCAGTACATCCCGGAAGCCCTGCGTCAGGCCGGTGAAGGCGAAGTGGTGAAAGTTGACCTCAACCGGCCGATGAAAGAGATCCTCGCCCAGCTTTCACAGTACCCGGTATCAACCCGCCTGTCGCTGAGCGGCACCATCATCGTCGGTCGCGATATCGCCCATGCGAAGCTGAAAGAGCGCATCGAATCCGGCGAAGGTCTGCCGCAGTACATTAAAGATCACCCCATCTACTACGCAGGCCCGGCGAAAACGCCAGCAGGCTACCCGTCCGGCTCCCTGGGGCCAACCACCGCAGGACGCATGGACTCCTACGTTGACCTGCTGCAATCTCACGGCGGCAGCATGATCATGCTGGCGAAAGGCAACCGTAGCCAGCAGGTCACCGACGCCTGCCACAAATACGGCGGCTTCTATCTGGGCAGCATTGGCGGCCCGGCTGCGGTGCTGGCGCAGCAGAGTATCAAGCATCTGGAGTGCGTGGAGTACCCGGAACTGGGGATGGAAGCGATCTGGAAAATCGAAGTGGAAGACTTCCCGGCGTTTATCCTGGTGGATGACAAAGGCAACGATTTCTTCCAGCAGATTGTCAGCAAACAGTGCGCGAACTGCGCGAAATAACCTGCCCGGCCCGGTTATCTCATCGGGCCGTTTTTCCCTTTATTTACAGCATGGCGGATACGCCGTTTACCCCCCGATGGCGCTACGTTTATCAGTCCTGTGGCGACGATCGCAGGTCGCCCCACAACCTTAAAAACTTAAGGTTGGCTTAATGTTGCTTTGCGAGGATCGGCGCACTTAGTTGATGGACATACCATAATGCTGAAGCGCGTTTTAAAAAGACCGACCCTCGGACACATTACCTGGCTGTTACTCCTTTCATTCTACATCGCCGTCTGTCTGAACATCGCTTTCTACAAGCAGGTGATGCAAGCCCTGCCGCTGGATTCAATGCACAACGTGCTGGTGTTTTTATCCATGCCGCTTGTCGCGTTTAGCGTCATCAATATCGTACTGACGCTGGCGTCGTTCCTGTGGCTTAACCGCCCGCTGGCCTGCCTCTTTATTCTGACGGGCGCCGCCGCGCAATACTTCATCATGACCTACGGCATCGTCATGGACCGCTCCATGATCGCCAACATGATGGATACCACACCGGCAGAAACGTTCGCGCTGGTCACGCCGCAAATGGCGCTTACGCTGGGATTAAGCGGCCTTCTGGCGGCGGTAATCGCCTGTAGCATCAAAATCAAACCGACCTCTCTGACATTACGCAGCGGCGCGTATCGCGCCCTCAACGTGCTGGCTTCGCTTCTGCTGATCGTGCTGGTCGCCGCCTGCTTCTACAAAGATTACGCCTCGCTTTTTCGCAATAACAAAGAACTGATCAAGTCTCTCAGCCCGTCGAACAGCCTGATCGCCAGTTGGTCGTGGTATTCACATGAGCGACTCGCCAACCTGCCTTTGGTACGCATTGGCGAAGATGCGCATCGCAATCCCGCGATGCTGAAAGAAAAACGGCATAATCTGACCATCCTGATCGTCGGCGAAACCTCGCGTGGGGATAACTTCTCGCTGTCTGGCTATTCACGGCAAACCAACCCGCGTCTGGCGCAGGATAATGTGGTCTACTTCCCGCACACCACCTCCTGCGGCACCGCAACGGCGATCTCGGTTCCCTGCATGTTTTCCGGTATGCCGCGTAAACACTACAACGAAGGGCTGGCGCACCATCAGGAAGGGTTGCTGGACATCATTCAACGAGCCGGAGTTAGCGTGCTGTGGAACGATAACGACGGCGGCTGTAAAGGCGCCTGCGATCGCGTGCCGCATCAGGATATGACCGCGCTGAAATTGCCGGGTCAGTGCATTAACGGCGAATGTTACGACGAAGTGCTCTTTCACGGGCTGGAGGAATACATCGATAAACTCCAGGGCGACGGCGTCATTGTGCTGCACACCATCGGCAGCCACGGCCCGACCTATTATCACCGTTATCCGCCGCAGTTTGCGCAATTTACCCCGACCTGCGACACCAATGAAATTCAGACCTGTTCGCAGCAACAGTTAGTGAATACTTACGATAATACCGTACTGTACGTGGACTATATTGTTGATAAGGCAATCAATATATTAAAAGCGCATCAGGATAAATTCACCACCAGCCTGGTCTATCTTTCCGACCACGGTGAATCTTTAGGAGAAAATGGCGTCTATTTGCATGGGCTGCCATACGCCATTGCGCCGGATGCGCAAAAGCATATCCCGATGCTCCTCTGGCTCTCGGAGGATTATCAGAAACGTTACCGGACAGACCTGACATGTTTGCAAAAGCGGGCAGCCCAGGAGGATTTCTCGCAGGACAATCTTTTCTCAACCATGCTCGGATTAACGGGCGTACAGACCAGGAACTACCAGGCCGCAGACGATATTCTGCAACCTTGCAGGAGGCTAACTGAATGAAAATTCTGATTGTTGAAGACGATACGCTGTTATTACAGGGACTGATACTCGCTGCACAAACGGAGGGTTACGCCTGCGACGGCGTTTCTACCGCCCGGGCGGCGGAACACTGTCTGGAAACAGGGCATTACAGCCTGGTCGTGCTGGATCTTGGGTTGCCTGATGAGGACGGTCTGCATTTTCTGACGCGAATAAGACAGAAAAAATACACCCTTCCGGTATTGATCCTCACCGCCCGCGACACGCTCAACGACCGCATCACCGGGCTGGATGTCGGGGCGGATGATTATCTGGTGAAGCCGTTTGCGCTGGAGGAGTTACATGCGCGTATTCGCGCGCTGCTGCGCCGTCATCACAATCAGGGTGAAAGCGAATTGACCGTCGGCAATCTGATGCTGAATCTGGGGCGTCGTCAGGTGTGGCTGGCCGGGCAAGAGCTTATCTTAACGCCCAAAGAGTATGCGCTGCTGTCGCGGCTGATGCTCAAAGCAGGCAGCCCGGTACACCGTGAAATCTTGTATAACGACATCTATAACTGGGATAACGAACCGTCAACCAATACCCTGGAAGTGCATATTCACAACCTACGCGACAAAGTGGGGAAATCACGTATCCGCACGGTGCGCGGGTTTGGTTATATGCTGGTTGCCGTTGAGGAAAACTAAGTGAACCTTACGCGTTTTCTGCACAGACCGATGACCCTTCGTCAGCGTCTGATGCTGACCATTGGCTCTATCCTGCTGGTGCTGCAACTGATCAGCACCTTCTGGCTATGGCACGAGAGCACCGAGCAGATTGAGCTTTTCGAGCAGGCGCTGCTGGAGGACAGGAATAACGATCGGCACATCAGGCATGAGGTTCGCGAAGCGGTCGCCAGCCTGATCGTTCCCGCCGTGTTTATGGTCAGCCTGACGCTGCTGATCTGCTATCAGGCCGTCCGGCGCATCACCCGCCCGCTTGCCGACCTGCAAAAAGAGCTGGAAGCCCGCACGGCCGATAACCTGACGCCTATCGACATTCACAGCTCGACGATTGAAATTGAAGCCGTTGTCTCGGCGCTTAACCAACTGGTCACTCGCCTGACGACAACGCTGGAGAATGAACGCCTGTTCACCGCCGACGTCGCCCACGAGCTACGCACACCGCTGGCGGGCGTGCGTCTGCATCTGGAACTGCTGGCGAAAGCGCACAATGTTAACGTCACGCCGCTGATTGCGCGTCTTGATCAAATGATGGACAGCGTCTCACAGCTGCTGCAATTAGCGCGCGTGGGGCAATCGTTCTCATCCGGTAATTACCAGTCGGTAAAGCTGCTGGATGATGTGATCCTGCCCTCTTACGATGAACTGAACACCATGCTGGAAACACGCCAGCAGACGCTGCAACTGCCGGAAAGCACAGCAGACGCCACCGTGCGCGGCGATGCCACGCTACTGCGTATGCTGTTGCGTAATCTTGTGGAAAATGCGCACCGCTACAGTCCGAAAGGGTCAACCATCACCATTATCCTCAATAATGCGGAAAGCGACGCGATGATGGCCGTCGAAGACGAAGGGCCGGGAATTGATGAAAGTAAATGCGGGGAGTTAAGTGAAGCGTTTGTCCGCATGGACAGCCGCTATGGCGGTATCGGGCTGGGATTGAGCATCGTCTCCCGCATCACGCAGTTGCACCACGGGCAATTCTTTTTGCAAAACCGTGTGGGAACGACGGGAACCCGCGCGTGGGTGCTGTTGAAAAGAGATCAGTAAGTCGTAACCCAGACATACAGGAAACTGCTGACAATCAGCATACTGAACAGGGTTGTCAGACTTTCATACATTCGCGTTTTCATCACACTCTCCTCCGATGGTCTGGAGGAGAGTATGCCTGACGAAGATTAAGCGAACATTAAGATTTGTCGACCTGATAAACGCAGTCTGTAGGCCTGATAAGCGCAGCGCCATCAGGCGGTGCGCTAAAGCTTACTCGTCAATACGCGGATGCTGCTGCACTAACCGCGAACGTTTAGCCTGCAACTCCTCAATCTCCTGATCGATATCTTCGATTTTCTGCTCGATATTATCGTAGTGCTCGCCAAGGATTTCTTTCGCTTCCTGGATATCCGAGGCCGCTGGCGTCGCCCCTTTCAGCGGACGGTTGGCGGTCTCTTTCATGGTAATACCGGTAATAAAACCGACGACCGCAATCGCCATCAGGTAATAGGCTGGCATCATCAGGTTCTGCGAGCTTTCCACCAGCCAGGCGGCCAGGGTCGGCGTCAGACCCGCAATCAGCACCGAGATATTAAACGCCGCCGCCAGCGCGCTGTAACGGATGTGCGTCGGGAACATCGCTGGCAGAGAAGAAGCCATCACCCCGGTAAAGCAGTTCAGGATCACCGCCAGCATCAGCAGACCGGCAAAAATCAGGCCGATAATATTACTGTTGATCAGAATAAAGGCCGGAATAGCCAGCGCAAACAGCGCGATACTGCCCATAATCACAAACGGACGGCGACCGAAACGGTCACTGAGCAGCCCCATCACCGGCTGCACAAACAGCATCCCGATCATGATGGCGATAATAATCAGCACGCCGTGGTCTTCCGAGTAGTGCAGGTTATGCGACAGGTAGCTCGGCATATAGGTGAGCAGCATGTAGTAGGTCACGTTGGTGGCAATCACCAGGCCGATACACGCCAGCAGGCTGCGCCAGTGTTTGGTTGCAATCTCTTTAAAGGAGACTTTTGGCCCTTCCTGCAAACCTTCGCGATCGCCCTGCTCTAGCTTATCCACATGCTGCTGGAAGGCCGGGGTCTCTTCCAGCGCATGACGCAGATAAAGACCAATGATCCCTAGTGGCAGTGCGATGAAGAACGGAATACGCCAGCCCCAGTCGAGGAAGTTCTCCTCGCCGACAACGGTGGAGATCAGCACCACCACGCCCGCGCCCAGCACGAAGCCCGCAATGGAGCCGAAGTCCAGCCAGCTTCCCATAAAGCCGCGTTTACGGTCCGGCGAGTATTCGGCGACAAAGATCGACGCGCCGGTATATTCGCCGCCGACCGAGAAGCCCTGCGCCATCTTACACAGCAGCAACAGTATCGGCGCCCAGATGCCGATAGAGGCATAAGAGGGAATCAACCCGATACAGAACGTACTGATCGACATAATCACAATCGTGATGGCAAGAATCTTCTGGCGACCATATTTATCGCCGAGCATACCGAAGAATAAGCCGCCAAGCGGTCGAATCAGGAAGGGAACGGAGAAGGTGGCAAGTGCGGCAATCATCTGCACGCTGGGGTCAGCCCCCGGGAAAAATACTTTACCTAACGCGTAGGCGACAAACCCATAAACACCAAAATCAAACCACTCCATCGCATTACCCAGCGAGGCTGCGGTGATCGCTTTACGCAGTTTACCATCATCAATAATGGTCACATCGCGAAGCGTAATCGGTTTTACTTTTTTCCTTTTCAGCATAGCTGTCCTCGTAGACTAAGCCCTGTCTCGCTACATACTGCATTCATTGGCGCACAAAGCGCTAACGTCACCGTCGAGCGTTGGAATCGTGCGGGCACAATTCCTCGTAGAACAAGCGTAGCAGGTTTACTTACACTGACTGGTCAAGGTCTGTACAACCGAACCTGTTGACGCCTGATTGGGCGGTTAATGACCTCTTTACCCTACCAGTGTTTAAATTTGTGATCAACTTCACACATATGTTGCCGTTTCGTCAGCGAGCGTAAATAAGGGCATTTTTATCTGTATTTTTACATTGTCAGCAAAGCGCATTATTGACAATAAATGAGAGGCGATTTCGTTATTCTTTTCGAAATATCACGTCCGTCACTATTATGCTGCTAGCAAAAAATCCGCCATAACTCTTCACAAACAATTTACAGCATTTTTAATAATCATCGCGTTCCAGGGCCTTTACGCAAAATATGTGATGAAGATAACTAAAACAGTGTTTTATTTTGATTGAATCAATATTCCACTGAATGCAAGATAACACCCGACGCAACATCCCTGAGGATTGTGACAAACAGACGTATGCCACATTCGATTATGTATCACGCAGGGAGAAAGAGGGTTTCCCGCCGTTCTCTTTGTGAAATAACAAATTGAAATTAAATAATATTTATCGACTTGTCCGTTAGTTCCGCGCGACAAGATGTGAGGACTTTTATGAAAATTAAAGCCACGATTGAACGCATCCCTGGCGGGATGATGTTGATCCCTCTGCTGCTCGGCGCAATTTTAAATACCCTGGCCCCGGATACCGGCGCCTATTTTGGTTCATTTACAAAAGGCATGATCAGCGGCACCGTGCCGATTCTGGCCGTCTGGTTCTTCTGTATTGGCGCCTCGATTGATTTGCGCGCTACCGGGACGGTATTACGTAAATCGGGTACGCTGGTTATTACTAAAATAGCCGTGGCGTGGGTGGTCGCGATGATTGCCGCCTCGTTTATCCCGGATACCGGTATTCAAACCGGCTTCTTCGCCGGTTTGTCCGTACTGGCGATCGTCTCCGCAATGGACATGACCAACGGCGGCCTGTACGCCAGCCTGATGAACCAGTACGGCACCAAAGAAGAGTCCGGCGCGTTCGTCCTGATGTCTCTGGAATCTGGCCCGCTGATGACGATGGTGATTCTGGGTTCCGCAGGCCTCGCCTCCTTCGAACCGCATCACTTTGTCGGCGCCGTGCTGCCGTTCCTGATTGGCTTCACATTAGGCAACCTGGACCACGACCTGCGCGCGTTCTTCAGCAAAGCTACGCCGGTGCTGATCCCGTTCTTCGGCTTTGCGCTGGGTAACACCATTAACCTGAGCGTGATTGTCGATACCGGCCTGCTGGGTATCCTGCTGGGTGTCGCGGTTATCATTATTACCGGTATCCCGTTGATTATCGCAGACCGCGTCATTGGCGGCGGTAACGGCACTGCGGGCGTCGCGGCCTCCTCTGCGGCAGGCGCTGCGGTAGCGAACCCGGTGATCATCGCGCAGATTAACCCGGCGTTTGAACCCGTCGCCGCGTCCGCCACGGCGCTGGTTGCCGCCAGCGTGATTGTGACGGCGATTCTGGTTCCGATTATCACCGCCCTGTATGCAAAACGTTTCGGCAACGTCCCGGCGCCGGGCAACGCGGAGGCAAACCCAACGGAATCCCTCCATCACTAAACGTCATACGTCCCCTCTCAGCCCACGAGAGGGGACGGCGCAAAAATCTCCTCAATCATCGCATCCACCAGGCGCTGTGCCGAACACAGCCTTGGCATCCCCAACGCCACCGTCTGCCAGCGCTGGGTCACTGACCAGCACACCGGATGTTTATCGGGATCGCACCAGTCGCCAATCCAGCTCAACATGTCATTGTGCTCCCCCGCGCCGGCCACGGCGGGCGAATGAAGCCACTGATGGTAATAATGACGCGTGGTGGGCGCGGCGTGAATACTGTGCGCCAGATAATCGGTGGCCATCGCGCGCAAATTATCTTTCAGCATCGCGACCACTTCCATATTGCCCAACCGACAGGCATCGCCAAACGGCCCCCAGCGCAACTCCTCCAGCGCGACAAAACAGCGCCCCGGCAATGACCAACCGTCATAGGCTCCGGCGCGCCAGCGGGTAAAAATCTGCTCGCTGTGTTCGCCCGCCTGCACCGTCAATCCACGCCGGGTCAGCGCCTTCTCTTTATGTTCGCTGCGCCGGGCAAACCCGTCGCTCAGCGCCGCTAACTGCTGCGTGATGCCAGGAATAGCTTGCCCTCTGGGGCTTTCCGTCTGTTGCAGAAGGGTCAATTGCCGGGAAATGCGCGTCAGCGCCAGATGGCCGGGATCGAGCATCCCCGCCAGTTTTTCCACCAGCTTAAGACGCATCATCAGATGCTCATTGAATACGCCCGCCATGACCCAGGCGCGAAGCTGCGTCTGGCTCAGAATTTCTTGCGTCAGGCGTTCGCGAAAACGCTGCTGCTGTTGCAGGTTGCCGCCAGGTCGCTTCGGCTCTTCTCCCTGAACCAGATCGACCATAAACTTCGGGTGGATGCATTCCAGCATCCGTCCCGGGCCTTCCAGTAACACGTTCGTCATGAGTGCTCGGCTGCAAAAAGGGTCTGGATATCATCACGTAACAGGCGGGAATCTTCATGAATCCACCGGGTGGCGGAGATACTGTGCTGTAATTGTTGGCTCAGTCTGTTCACAACCGATTCATGTTGCTGGCGCGTCACCAGACTCTCGCGCAAGCTCTCCTGCAATCCCGACAGACACAACGAAAAATCGGCAAAAAAGGTCGCCATACCTGCCGTAACAGAAACATCGACCTGGGCATCTAAAGCTTTATGAATTTGTTGGAAGAAATGGCTGACATGCTGGATCAGAGTGTTATGCAATGCCGTTATATCAATGACATAGCGTGTCCTGGCTTCCACATAATCATTCCATCCCCAGTTCGGTTGATTCAGCCAGCGCGCAAAGGTGTCGCGCACGCCGCCCGCGCGAGGCGCGGCGCCTTCCGGCGGGTTCTCCTGAGCGACCGCCTCGCTAAACAACGGTTGAGTATTGAAGTTAAACATACTGGCATGGAACGTCGGGAAGCTGATTCGCGCCCGGAACCCCGCCTGGCTCAGATCGTCTTTTACCCGCGCCTCAATTGGCCGCATCGCGTCATTTAACACCCGGCTTAGCGTCGATTCGAGCTGTTCGAAGCGCAGCGCCAGATCGCGGCTAATGTTCTCCTGCGCCGCCAGTAATACCGCTTCGCATGACGCACGCATTTTGCTTAAAACGACCTGCGCCTGCCTTTCGTTATGCAGCACCAGCGTTTCGCCCTCGACCACCGCCTCCTGCTCAGGGGAAAGGGGATCGCGCGGCAGCCACCCCACCACGCTCTCTTCGCGAAAAAGCGGCGCGATGCGGTGCAAAATATCGGCCTGCTGCTGGCTCAGGAACGTGTTCGCCGCCTCCATCATCCGTTCAACTTCATGGCCAACCTCATCGCTCACGCGATCCTGGCTCACCTGAAGCTGCCGCATATCTTCTTCGACGCGGGAAATATTGACCTGCAACGCGTCATGCGCCACCGTCAGCCCGTGATAGCGAAAATCCAGATATTCACGCGCGCGCTGTGCGTAATTCAATAACTTATGCGACGCCGACCGGAGCGCATACAGTGAGGCGTTGGCGTAAGCGGCGTGAATCAGCCGCTGTACGGGCTGTTCAAATAGCGAATCTTCCCACAGCAGATCGGCGGCATGACGAATATGTTCGATATCATCAAGATCGGCGCTCCGCCAGCGCCTGCCGAGCGCGGCCTCGGCAAAATCCTGCACCCAGCGCTGTTCCTGATGATCCGGCAACCGCCCGTGCACCCGCAGTTCGTGACGCGCGCGGTTCGCCAGATACCCCCACATGGAAGAGACCGGAAAAATTTGCCCGGGCGTAATGCTGCCATTCATCAGCGTGCCGGAAATCAGCGCGCGAACCTGTTCTTCATCGTCGCTGTTGCGGTCTTTCTGATCGAACTTATTCACCAGCGCGTACAGCGGCACGGATTTCCCCACCGCCGCAATGGCCTGGCGCACCTCTTCATCCGAAATGGATTTCAGTTGGGTGTAATCCATCACCGCCAGTACGGCAGAAGCGCGCGCCAGCTGTTCATTAAGCATCTTTTGCAGGTGCGGCTGCCCGGCTTCATTAGGGCCGGGCGTATCCAGTAGCGTCAGTTGCCCCGGATAGTTCTCCAGCCCCGCCAGATGCACAAACTCCACCTCAATCACCGGAATATGTTCAATCGCAGCATACGCCGCAAAAGGAAAATCGACCCCCAGCGCTTTTGACAAGCGCACCAGATCGTTCAGGCTTTTCAGACAGTGGAAGATGGGCTGCGCGCCCAGGTAATGACGCTCAAAAGCCACGCCCTTTTCAATTCGCTGGAGCAGCGCATTCATGTCTTTATCGATTTCCAGCACCTGGGTCAGATGCTGGCGATCGCACGCCTGCATACGCTGTTGCAGCGTTTGCATGAGCGTATCAATCGGCGCGACGTGAGAAAAATGCAGCACCGGCTCTTTCTGCCCTGGCGTATGGCGAATCAGCGTCGGTAACGCCGTCATCGGCCGATTACGGTTGGGCAGGACTTCGGTTCCGACAATGGCGTTAATTGTCGTCGACTTCCCTGCCTTCATCGTCCCGACAATCGCCAGCACCATCTCCAGGCGCGTTATTTTGCGTAGCTCATTATTGAGCGTGCCGTGCTGAGCCTCCACGTCACGCCCGCTAACATGCTGAGGCCGGGTATTTTCATTCCCTTCCCCACCTTCCTGAGCGACGCCATCCAGCGAAGCCACAGGCAGTTGTTGCAATAACCGGAGATGTTCCAGAGAAAGCAGCAACAATCTTTCCGCTTCCTGGCTTAATTCATATATTGTCTGTGTGTACATGGAAAATCTTTCCTTAACGCAAACTTTATTACTTTTATTTAGCCGGATGATTTTATTTGTTTGCTTTTCGGCTTTTATAATTACGTGTGGAAATAATTTTATTAAAATAACTTATTGTTAATATTAGAGATATTTTTATCAACCACACCTGTCTCTCTTACTGTGTAAAAGTAAGAGGGATAAAGATTTATAAAGCGTCTGGTCGTTCCTCTCACCTTATCTTAAATAGTAAAACGTAGCAATTTCCCTTAAAAAAATAGTCATGACATTTTTCTTACCCTGGCGGCAACCTTCAGCCACAGGTTGTCGTATCCTTAAATTGCGAGTAGTCCCGACAACGTTAAGGATTTTGTGTATAATTGCGGCCTTTTTCGGCAATCTGCCATTTTTTGGGCGCTTTTGCCCCTGCTGACTTTTTTGAGGAAATCGACATGTCATTACCCCATTGCCCACAATGCAACTCCGAATATACCTACGAAGATAACGGCATGTTCATCTGCCCGGAATGCGCCCATGAATGGAACGACGCAGAACCGGCACAGGACAGCGACGAGCTGATCGTAAAAGATGCCAACGGCAACCTGCTGGCAGACGGCGACAGCGTGACCGTTGTTAAGGATCTGAAAGTAAAAGGCAGTTCTTCCATGCTGAAAATTGGCACCAAAGTGAAGAACATCCGTCTGGTTGAAGGCGACCACAACATTGATTGCAAGATCGATGGCTTTGGCCCGATGAAGCTGAAATCTGAGTTCGTGAAAAAGAACTGATTTTTCCAGGCCCGGTAAGGCGTTTACGCCGCCATCTGGCATTTATTGCCCGGTGGCGCTTCGCTTACCGGGCCTACGATAACTACACTTAACTGGCTTCTCTTACCTGAGGTCACGATTATGCCGTTAAGTCCCTACATCTCTTTTGCCGGTCACTGTGCCGACGCTATCGCGTACTACCGCAAAACGTTAGGCGCGGAACTCCTCTATAAAATCACCTTTGGTGAAATGCCCCCGCCAGAGCAGGGCAGCGAAGACGGTTGCCCGTCAGGCATGCAATTCCCTGATACCTCCATCGCCCACGCCAACGTGCGCATTGCAGGCAGCGACATCATGATGAGCGACGCCGTCGCGTCGGGTAACGCGAGTTACTCCGGCTTTACGCTGGTGCTCGACACGCAGGATGTCGCCGAAGGGAAACGCTGGTTTGATAACCTGGCCGCACAGGGACAAATCGAAATGGACTGGCAGGAAACCTTCTGGGCGCACGGTTTCGGGAAAGTGACCGATCAATATGGCGTACCGTGGATGATCAATGTGGTGAAACAGCCGCAGCCGACAGAGTAAACCGACGGGAGGCGCGCCCTCCCGTGCTGTCATCGAAGCCCCTTCAATTCTTCATCGTCAAGTAACCATCCCTTAACTAAAACGTCACATTAATCCGCCACGATGGGGCCACTTTTTTAGGGAGGCCGCATCATGCAAACGGTTATTCGCGTCGAGAAACTCTCCAAAACGTTCAATCAGCATCAGGCGCTGCATGCGGTTGATCTGAACATCTCTTCCGGTGAGATGGTGGCTCTGCTTGGGCCTTCCGGTTCCGGCAAATCCACCCTTTTACGTCACTTAAGCGGTTTGATTACCGGCGATAAAGCGCCGGGCTGCCATGTCGAGCTGCTGGGCCGCACGGTACAGCGTGAGGGCAAACTGGCGCGGGACATCCGCAAAAGCCGCGCTCACACCGGCTACATCTTCCAGCAGTTCAACCTTGTGAACCGTCTGACCGTACTGGAGAACGTGCTGATTGGCGCGCTCGGCAGCACGCCGTTCTGGCGTACCTGTTTTAGCTGGTTCACCCAGGCGCAGAAGCAGCGCGCGTTACAGGCGCTGACCCGCGTCGGGATGGCGCACTTCGCGCATCAGCGCGTATCGACGCTTTCCGGCGGACAGCAGCAGCGCGTTGCTATCGCCAGAGCATTGATGCAGCAGGCGAAAGTGATCCTCGCCGATGAGCCGATCGCCTCGCTGGACCCGGAGTCGGCGCGCATTGTGATGGACACCCTGCGCGACATTAACCAGACCGACGGCATCACCGTGGTCGTCACGCTGCATCAGGTGGATTACGCCCTGCGCTACTGCGAACGCATTGTGGCGCTGCGTCAGGGGCATGTGTTCTATGACGGCAGCAGCCAGCACTTTGATAACGATCGTTTTGACCATCTCTACCGCAGCATGAACCGCGTCGAACAGAACGCGCAGGCTGCTTAACATCCCCACAATGAGGAATGGAAATGAGCTACAAAGCCGTTGCCGCGCTGGCGTTCACCAGCATGTTCAGCATCAGCACCTTGTTAAGCCCGGCACATGCGGAAGAACAGGAAAAAGCACTGAACTTTGGCATTATTTCGACCGAATCACAGCAAAACCTGAAGCCGCAGTGGGACCCGTTCCTGAAGGATATGGAAAAGAAACTGGGCGTCAAAGTGAACGCCTTCTTCGCGCCTGACTATGCGGGCATCATTCAGGGAATGCGCTTCAACAAAGTGGATATCGCCTGGTACGGCAACCTCTCGGCGATGGAAGCCGTGGATCGCGCTAACGGTCAGGTATTTGCCCAGACCGTCGCCGCAGATGGATCGCCGGGCTACTGGAGCGTGCTGATCGTCAACAAAGACAGCCCGATCAATAACCTGGACGATCTGATCGCCAAACGTAAAGATCTCACCTTCGGCAATGGCGATCCGAACTCCACCTCTGGCTTCCTCGTCCCCGGTTATTACGTCTTCGCCAAAAACGGCATCTCCGCCAGCGACTTCAAACGCACCGTTAACGCCAGCCACGAAACCAACGCGCTGGCCGTCGCCAACAAGCAGGTGGATGTCGCAACCAATAACACCGAAAACCTCGACAAACTGAAAACCTCCGCGCCGGACAAGCTGAAAGCACTGAAGGTTGTCTGGAAGTCGCCGCTGATCCCGGGCGATCCGATCGTCTGGCGTAAAAATCTCTCCGAAACCACCAAGGACAAGGTGTACGACTTCTTTATGAATTACGGCAAAACAGCGGAAGAGAAAACCGTGCTGGAACGCCTGGGCTGGGCGCCATTCCGCCCCTCCAGCGACCTGCAACTGGTGCCGATTCGTCAGCTGGCGCTGTTTAAAGAGATGCAGGGCGTGAAGGACAACAAGGGGCTGAACGAGAGCGAAAAAACCAGCAAAACCTCCGCGATTAAAGCGCAGCTGGACGATCTCGACCGCCTGACCGCCGCGCTGGGCGCGATGACCAGCGTCACCAAAGCGGTGCAGTAAACCTGAGGCCCGGTGGCGCTTCGCTTACCGGGCCTACGATGTTCTGTAGGCCAGATAAGGCGCTTGCGCCGCCATCCGGCAATAAACGACGCACGGAGCTAAACATGCAAAGCATCACCGTCGCCCCGCCAAAGCGTAGCTGGTTCTCGCTCCTGAGCTGGGCCATCCTTCTCGCCGTCCTGGTCGTTTCGTGGAAGGGCGCCGAAATGGCACCGCTCACGCTAATTCAGGATTCCGGCAACATGGCGACCTTCGCCGCCGACTTCTTCCCGCCGGACTTCAGCCAGTGGCAGCACTATCTGGGTGAAATGGCCGTCACCCTGCAAATCGCCGTCTGGGGCACTGCGCTGGCGGTCATTCTGTCAATTCCCTGCGGCCTGATGTGCGCCGATAACCTCGTGCCGTGGTGGATTTACCAGCCGATGCGTCGCCTGATGGACGCCTGCCGCGCGATTAACGAAATGGTTTTCGCCATGCTGTTCGTGGTCGCCGTTGGTCTCGGGCCGTTTGCCGGGGTAATGGCGCTGTTTATCCACACCACCGGCGTGCTCTCCAAGCTGCTTTCTGAAGCGGTGGAAGCCATTGAACCCGGCCCGGTTGAAGGCATTCGCGCCACCGGCGCCAACAAAATTGAAGAGATCCTCTACGGCGTGCTGCCGCAGGTTATGCCGCTGCTCATCTCCTACTCGCTGTACCGTTTTGAGTCCAACGTCCGCTCCGCCACGGTGGTCGGCATGGTGGGCGCAGGCGGCATCGGCGTCACGCTGTGGGAAGCGATTCGCGGCTTTCAGTTCCCGCAGACCTGCGCCCTGATGGTGTTAATCATCATTACCGTCAGCCTGCTGGATTTCCTCTCCCAGCGTTTGCGTAAGCACTTTATCTGATTAGCGAGGCATTGATGGCTATGCACTTGTCTACACATCCGACCAGTTACCCAACGCGCTATCAGGAGATTGCCGCGAGACTTGAGCAGGAGCTTCGCCAGCATTACCGCTGCGGCGATTACCTTCCGGCGGAACATCAGCTTGCCGCCCGCTATGAGGTGAACCGCCACACGCTGCGCCGCGCCATCGACCAGCTCGTGGAGCGCGGTTGGGTGCAGCGTCGCCAGGGCGTCGGCGTACTGGTGCTGATGCGCCCGTTCGATTACCCGCTCAATGCCCAGGCGCGCTTTAGCCAGAATCTACTGGAACAAGGCAGTCATCCCACCAGCGAAAAACTGCTGGCGGTGCTGCGCCCGGCATCCAGCCACATCGCCGATGCGCTGAGCGTCAAAGAGGGCGATAACGTCATCCACCTGCGCACCCTGCGCCGGGTAAATGGCATCGCCCTGTGCCTGATCGACCATTACTTTTCCGACCTCGCCCTCTGGCCGCTGTTGCAGGGCTTTAACCACGGTTCGCTGCATGACTACCTGCGCGAGCAGTGCGGTCTGGCGCTACAGCGCACCCAGACGCGCATCAGTGCCCGCCGTGCGCAGGCCAAAGAGAGCAAGGTGCTGGAAATTCCCAATATGGCGCCACTGCTGTGCGTGCGCACGCTGAACCACCGTGATGGCGAGGAAAACGCGACGGAGTACTCCGTCAGCCTGACCCGCGCCGACATGATCGAATTCACTATGGAGCACTGACGGAATGCACTTCGATACCGCCACTCGCCAGCGCTGGATGCGCGCGCTGGCTTACAGCAACGCCGACGCGCTTAACGTGAAAATGCAGGCGCTGAAACTCACGCCGGAATATGAACTGATTCGCGCCCCGGAAACCGGGCTGATGCAGATTCAGGCCCGCATGGGCGGCACCGGCAACCGCTTTTTCGCCGGAGATACCACGCTGACCCGTGCGGTGGTGCGTCTTAAGAGCGGCACGCTGGGCTACAGCTACCTGCTGGGGCGCAACAAACACCACGCCGAGCAGTGCGCCGTCATCGACGCGCTGTTGCAGGAGCACACTCACTTCCAGACCTTAATGGAAACCTTAATTGCCCCGCTGGAGGCGGAACGCGACGCACACATTACCGCTCGCCGCGCCGAAGTAAACGCCAGCCGGGTCGACTTCTTTACGCTGGTACGCGGAGATAACGCATGACCCTACAAACCGCCTTTACCCTGCCCGTTCAGGACGCGCAACAGAGTTTTCGTCGCCTGCTGAAGGCGATGAGCGAGCCGGGGGTGATTGTCGCCCTGCATCAACTGAAGCACGGCTGGCAGCCGCTGAATCTGGCCACCACCAGCGTATTGCTCACTCTGGTCGACGGCGACACCCCGGTATGGCTCGCGCCGTCCATCAACAACGACATTGCCAGTCAGAACCTGCGCTTTCACACCAGCGCGCCGCTGGTTGAACAGCCGCAGCAGGCCGCCTTTGCCGTCGCCGATGAACGCATCAGCAGCGAGCAGCTAAACGCCCTTTCCGCCGGAAGCGCCGTCGCGCCGGAAACCAGCGCCACCCTGATCGTCCAGGTCGCCAGCCTGAGCGGTGGACGTATGCTGCGCCTGACCGGGGCGGGTATCGCCGAAGAACGCATGATTGCCCCGCAACTGCCGGAGTGCCTCATCCATGAACTGACTGAGCGCCCGCACCCGTTCCCGCTGGGGGTCGATCTCATCCTCACCTGCGGCGAGCGACTGCTGGCGATTCCGCGAACCACCCATGTGGAGGTGTGCTGATGTACGTAGCCGTCAAAGGGGGCGAAAAGGCGATAGCCAACGCCCACGCGTTGCAGGAAAACCGACGCCGGGGCGACGACACCCTCGCCGAGCTGAGCGTGGCGCAAATCGAGCAACAGTTGAACCTGGCCGTGGATCGCGTGATGACCGAAGGAGGCATCGCCGACCGTGAACTGGCCGCGCTCGCCTTAAAACAGGCCAGCGGCGATAACATCGAAGCCATCTTCCTGCTGCGCGCGTACCGCACTACGCTGGCAAAGCTGGCGGTCAGTGAGCCGCTGAACACCGCAGAGATGCGTTTAGAGCGCCGTATCTCCGCCGTCTACAAGGATATTCCCGGCGGGCAGTTGCTGGGGCCGACCTACGATTACACCCATCGCCTGCTCGATTTTACCCTGCTGGCGAACGGCGAAACGCCGCCGTTGCGTACCGCTGACGCCATGCAGGACGCCGCGCCGCACGTTTTTTCTCTGCTGGCGAACCAGGGGCTGGCGAAGCGTGAAGAAGACAGCGGCGCCATGCCGGATGACATCACCCGCACGCCGCCAGTTTACCCTTGTTCGCGCTCCTCACGCCTGCAACAGCTGATGCGCGGCGACGAAGGGTATCTGCTGGCGCTGGCGTATTCCACGCAACGCGGCTACGGGCGCAACCACCCGTTTGCCGGTGAGATCCGCAGCGGCTACGTCGGGCTGGAAACGGTGCCGGAAGAGCTGGGATTTGCCGTGAACGTCGGCGAACTGCTGATGACGGAATGCGAAATGGTCAACGGTTTTGTCGCACCGGAAAACGACGCGCCGCACTTTACCCGCGGCTACGGACTGGTGTTTGGCATGAGCGAACGTAAAGCAATGGCGATGGCGCTGGTGGAAAGAGCCCTACAGGCACCCGAATACGATGAAACGGTCACGGGACCGGCGCAGGACGAAGAGTTTGTGCTGGCGCATGCGGATAACGTCGAGGCGGCGGGTTTTGTTTCGCACCTCAAACTCCCCCACTACGTCGATTTCCAGGCTGAACTGGAACTGCTCAAACGCCTGCAACAGGAGGCCGCCCGTGACGACTAACCTCTCCGGCTACAACTTTGCTTATCTCGACGAGCAAACCAAGCGCATGATCCGCCGCGCTATTTTAAAAGCGGTGGCGATCCCCGGTTATCAGGTGCCGTTCGGCGGGCGTGAAATGCCGATGCCCTACGGCTGGGGAACGGGCGGCATTCAGCTTACCGCCAGCGTGATTGGCGAGCCGGACATTCTGAAAGTGATCGACCAGGGGGCGGATGACACCACCAACGCCGTGTCGATCCGCAACTTCTTTAAGCGCGTAACCGGCGTGAACACCACCGAACGCACCGAAGACGCGACGCTGATCCAGACCCGTCACCGGATCCCGGAAACGCCGTTGACCGAAGATCAGATCATTATCTTCCAGGTGCCGATCCCTGAACCGCTGCGTTTTATCGAACCGCGCGAAACCGAAACCCGCACCATGCACGCGCTGGAAGAGTACGGCGTCATGCAGGTGAAGCTGTACGAAGATATCGCCCGCTTCGGCCATATCGCCACCACCTACGCCTACCCGGTGAAGGTCAATGACCGCTACGTCATGGACCCGTCGCCGATCCCGAAATTCGACAACCCGAAGATGAATATGATGCCCGCGCTGCAACTGTTCGGCGCGGGACGCGAAAAACGCATCTATGCCGTGCCGCCCTGGACCCACGTGGAAAGCCTCGATTTCGACGATCACCCGTTCACCGTACAAACCTGGGATGAGCCCTGCGCCATCTGCGGTTCGACGCACAGCTATCTCGACGAAGTGGTGCTGGATGACACCGGCAAACGGATGTTTGTCTGCTCCGACACCGATTATTGCCGCCAACAGAGCGAGGCACTCAGCAAATGACGCAACCGCTGCTTTCAGTCAATAACCTGACCCATCTCTACGCGCCGGGCAAAGGCTTCAGCGATGTTTCTTTTGACCTGTGGCCTGGTGAAGTGCTGGGCATTGTCGGGGAGTCCGGTTCCGGCAAAACCACCCTGCTGAAATCGATCTCCTCGCGCCTGACGCCGCAGTCCGGCGACATTTTGTACCAGAACCGTTCGCTGTACGGCATGAGCGAAGCCGACCGCCGCCGCCTGCTGCGCACGGAATGGGGCGTGGTGCATCAGCATCCGATGGACGGACTGCGCCGCCAGGTCTCGGCGGGCGGCAATATCGGCGAACGCCTGATGGCCACCGGCGCGCGTCACTATGGTGAAATTCGCGCCACGGCGAAGCGCTGGCTGGAGGAGGTGGAAATTCCGGCCTCGCGCATCGACGACCTGCCGACCACTTTTTCCGGCGGGATGCAGCAGCGTTTGCAGATCGCCCGCAACCTGGTCACTCACCCGAAGCTGGTGTTTATGGACGAACCCACCGGCGGGCTGGACGTTTCCGTACAGGCAAAGCTGCTGGACCTGCTGCGCGGCCTGGTGGTGGAACTGGATCTGGCTGTGGTGATTGTCACCCACGATTTGGGCGTGGCGCGCCTGTTAGCAGATCGTCTGCTGGTAATGAAGCAGGGTCAGGTGGTGGAAAGTGGATTAACCGACCGCGTGCTCGACGATCCACACCACCCTTATACCCAGTTGCTGGTGTCGTCGGTATTGCAGAACTGATTTTTTGTTTTGCTGATTTTTTGTTTTGCCGGGTGGCGCTTTGCTTACCCGGCCTACAAAAAGCGCACCTGTAGGCCGGATAAGGCGAAGCCGCCATCCGGCAATCAGAATTAAGAGGCCAAAATGATTCGCGTAGAAAACGTCAGTAAAACCTTTGTGTTGCACCAGCAAAATGGCGTGCGCCTGCCGGTGCTGCAAAACGCCTCTCTGGAGGTACAAAACGGTGAATGCGTGGTGCTGCACGGCCACTCCGGGAGCGGTAAATCGACGCTGTTGCGCTCGCTATATGCCAACTATCTGCCGGACGAAGGGCACATCCACATTCGTCATAGCGATGAGTGGATCGATCTGGTGCAGGCCCCGGCGCGCAAGGTGCTGGAAGTGCGTCGCTCGACGATCGGCTGGGTGAGCCAGTTTCTGCGCGTGATCCCCCGGATCTCCGCGCTGGATGTGGTGATGCAGCCGCTGCTGGATCTGGGCGTCGCCCGCGAAACGTGCGCCGCGAAAGCCGCGAATCTGCTGACGCGCCTGAACGTCCCGGAACGGCTATGGCATCTCGCTCCCTCCACCTTTTCCGGCGGCGAGCAGCAGCGCGTGAATATCGCGCGCGGGTTTATCGTCGATTACCCGATCCTGCTGCTTGATGAACCCACCGCCTCGCTGGACGCCAAAAACAGCGCCGCCGTGGTCGCGCTGATTGAAGAAGCCAAAGCGCGCGGCGCGGCGATTGTCGGCATTTTTCACGATCAAACCGTACGCGATCGCGTAGCGGATCGTTTGCATCTGATGGGAACCACATCATGATTATCAACAACGTAAAGCTGGTGCTGGAAGACGAAGTGGTGCAGGGATCGCTGGAAATGCAGGATGGGATTATCCGCGCCTTTGCGGAAAGTCAGAGCCGTCACCCCGAGGCGCTGGATGGCGAAGGCGGCTGGCTGCTGCCGGGTTTAATTGAGCTGCATACCGATAATCTCGACAAATTCTTCACCCCGCGCCCGAAGGTGGACTGGCCCGCTCATTCCGCCATGAGCAGCCACGACGCGCTGATGGTCGCCAGCGGTATCACCACCGTGCTGGATGCCGTTGCGATTGGCGATGTCCGCGACGGCGGCGATCGCCTGGAAAATCTGGAAAAGATGATCAATGCCGTCGAAGAGACGCAGAAACGCGGCGTTAACCGCGCCGAACACCGTCTGCATCTGCGCTGTGAATTGCCCCATCACACCACCCTGCCGCTGTTCGAAAAGCTGGTGGATCGCGAGCCGGTAACGCTGGTCTCGCTGATGGATCACTCGCCGGGTCAGCGCCAGTTCGCTAACCGCGAGAAGTACCGTGAATACTATCAGGGCAAATATTCACTCAATGATGAGCAGATGGCCCACTACGAAGAGGAACAGCTTCAGCTTGCGGCGCGCTGGTCGCAGCCGAACCGCGCCGCCATCGCGCAGATGTGCCGCGAACGTCATCTCGCGCTGGCGAGCCACGATGACGCAACGCCCGATCATGTGCTGGAATCGCATCAGCTTGGCAGCGTGATCGCCGAATTTCCCACCACGTTCGAGGCGGCAGAGGCGTCACGCAAGCATGGGATGAACGTACTGATGGGCGCGCCCAACATTGTGCGCGGCGGTTCGCACTCCGGCAACGTGGCGGCGCATAAGCTGGCAGAACTGGGGTTGCTGGATATCCTCTCCTCCGACTATTACCCCGCCAGCCTGCTCGACGCGGCATTCCGCGTGGCGGACGACGAGGCCAACACATTTACGCTGCCGCAGGCAATGCGCCTGGTGACACGCAACCCGGCGCGCGCGCTGAATCTCGACGATCGCGGCATCATCGCCGAAGGCAGGCGCGCCGATCTGGTGCTGGCGCACCGTAAAGGCGATCACATTCATATCGACCACGTCTGGCGTCAGGGTAAAAGGGTGTTCTGACTATGGGAAAACTGATCTGGCTGATGGGGCCGTCCGGCTCCGGTAAGGACAGTTTGCTGGCGGCGCTCCGCCAGCGGGAACATACGCAGTTGCTGGTTGCGCACCGCTATATCACGCGTGCGGCTAACGCGGGCAACGAGAACCATATTGCGCTGAGCGAGCAGGAGTTTTTCACTCGGGCAGGGCAAAATTTACTGGCGCTGAGCTGGCACGCTAATGGCCTGTACTATGGCGTTGGCGTGGAGATCGATCTGTGGCTGCACGCCGGTTTTGACGTGGTGGTTAACGGCTCACGCGCCCATCTGCCGCAGGCGCAGACCCGCTACGGCAAAGCGCTGTTGCCTATCTGTTTGCAGGTCTCTCCCGATATTTTGCGCCAGCGCCTACAGGCGCGCGGGCGTGAAAGCGAAACCGAGATTGCCGCTCGCCTGGCGCGCGCGGCCCGTTACGCCCCTTTTAACTGTCATATCCTCAATAATGACGGAAGTTTGCTACAGTCAGTCGATACCTTATTAACGTTAATGGGCCGCCAGGAGAAAAGCCATGCCTGTCTGTGAACTACGCCGGGCCACGCCGGACGATACCGACGCGGTGTATCAACTGATCTGCGAACTGAAACAAGCGGAGTTCGATCGCCAGGCCTTTCGCGCCGGGTTTGCCTCAAATTTGCAGGATCGCACGATACGCTACCAGCTGGCGCTGCGCGACGGGCAGGTAGTCGGGATGATCGGCCTGCATATGCAGTACCACCTGCATCACGCTAACTGGATCGGGGAGATCCAGGAACTGGTGGTGATGCCGCAGGCGCGAGGTCTGAAAGTCGGCAGCCGGTTGCTGGCATGGGCGGAAGAAGAGGCCCGCCAGGCCGGCGCGGAGATGACGGAGCTTTCCACCAGCGTGAAACGCCATGATGCGCACCGGTTTTATCTGCGTGAAGGGTATGCGCAAAGCCATTTTCGTTTTACCAAAGCGCTTTGAGGTGACTAATGAGCCTGACGATTACGCTAACAGGAACCGGCGGCGCACAGGGCGTGCCAGCATACGGCTGCGATTGTCTCGCCTGCCGTCGGGCACGCTTACAGGAGCAGTATCGCCGCCGCCCCTGTAGCGGCGTCGTCAAATTCAATGACGCGGTAACGCTGCTTGATGCGGGCCTGCACGATCTTACCGATCGCTGGCCCGCCGGATCTTTTCAGCAGTTTCTGCTCACGCATTATCATATGGATCATGTTCAGGGGCTGTTCCCCCTGCGCTGGGGCGTGGGCGCCGCGATTCCGGTTTATGGTCCGCCGGATGAACAGGGCTGCGACGATCTGTTTAAACATCCCGGCATCCTTGATTTCAGCCATACCGTCGAACCGTTTGTGGTCTTCGATCTCCAGGGATTACAGGTAACGCCGCTGCCGCTTAACCATTCAAAACTGACGTTTGGCTATCTGCTGGAATCTGCGCACAGCCGCGTCGCGTGGCTGTCGGACACCGCAGCGCTGCCGGATAAGACAGTAAAATTTCTGCTGAATAACCAGCCGCAAACGATCGTCATCGACTGTAGTCACGCGCCACGCGCGGAAGCGCCGCGTAATCACTGCGATGTAAACACGGTTATCGCGCTCAATGAGGTGATTCACTGCTCACGGGTCATTCTCACCCACATCAGCCACTCGTTCGACGTATGGCTGATGGATAACTCCCTGCCGGGCGGTATTGAAGCCGGATATGACGGGATGGAGATTGTGCTGGAGTAGCCTTACGCCGGATGGCGGCGCATTGCGCCTTATCCGGCCTACGATTGTCGCGCGGTTAACGATCGTACTCGTCTTCCATTCTGCGCTCTTCATCTTCCAGTTGACGACGTTCTTGATCGAGCTGGCGTTGGCGATCGTCCAACTGGCGACGCCGATCTTCAAACTGACGGCGTCTGTCATCATATTGTCTGCGGCGATCGTCGCTCATCTGGCGCTGCCACTCTTCATCACGGCGGTCATCCTCATAATCCCGCCCGTTGTCAGATTTATACGCGTCATTGATCGCCTGCTGAATATTACCGATGGTGTCATCAACAATATCGGCATGCGCAGGAAGCGTCGTCAGCGACAACAGGCTCAGAGCAATGAGCGTAGAATAGCGTTTCATAAAACCAGCCTCGCAGAGATCTTCCCCTCACGGTAGCGAATGGCCTGTTCGACGTGTAGCGGAGGAATCTCATTTGCCCTGCTGTTCTATCGCCATAATCGCCTCCACGCGCTTTTGATGGCGACCCCCTTCAAACCCCGCATCCAGCCAGGCATCCACGATCATTTTTGCCAGCTCCAGCCCAACAACCCGCGAGCCAAAAGCCAGCACGTTGGTATCATTATGCTGGCGCGAAAGCTGTGCCGAATAGGGTTCGCTGCAAACGACGGCGCGGACTCCGGCAAACTTGTTTGCCGTTATCGAAATCCCCACACCGGTGCCACACACCAGAATACCGCCATCAACCTCGCCAGAGACAACGGCTTGTGCCACCTCGCTGGCATAATGCGGGTAATCCGTGCGCTCCGACGACCAGGTTCCCTTATCAATCACCGTAATACCGCGCTGGGTTAAGTGCGTCAAAATATCCTGTTTCAGGATAAAACCAACGTGATCACAGCCAAATGCAATCTTTTTCATACTCATTCTCGCCCTAGTCAAACTTTACGAATAAAAAATATTTGTGATTTAAATGAATTTAAAAGAACAATAAATCGACAGAAAGACGCTGTATGGGCCTGTTCTACACACCTCCGTTCGGCAAAGCAAGAGCGATAAATACCCGACCTTGATGCTTACACAGGCTGCGCCTGAACAACTCAAAACTATAATTCATTGTTTTATATTGACTTATTTTCATTCCGTATTTTTATCAACGTTATTAAATTCACAAAATGACAAACTTTATAAATTTAACTATTTTGTGAAGTTGTCAGCATCTTTTCTGTTCCTGCTGTGGTGATATAGTGGCGTCTTCATTTCAAGGACAAGAGAACGTAATGAGTCAGTCAGAATTTGATTCAGGGCTTCCAAACGGCATCGGGCTTGCGCCTTACCTGCGCATGAAGCAGGAAGGCATGACGGAGAACGAGAGCCGTATCGTCGAGTGGTTACTCAAGCCGGGTAATCTCAGTAGCGCGCCAGCCATTAAAGATGTCGCAGAGGCGCTGGCGGTATCTGAAGCCATGATTGTTAAGGTATCGAAACTGCTGGGATTCAGCGGGTTTCGCAACTTACGCAGCGCGCTGGAAGACTATTTTTCTCAGTCTGAGCAGGTATTGCCTGCCGAACTGGCCTTTGATGAAGCGCCGCAGGATGTGGTGAATAAGGTATTCAACATTACCTTGCGCACCATTATGGAAGGTCAGTCAATCGTCAACGTGGATGAGATTCATCGCGCCGCACGCTTCTTTTATCAAGCGAAGCAGCGTGATTTGTATGGCGCTGGCGGGTCGAATGCCATCTGCGCAGACGTACAGCATAAGTTCTTACGCATCGGCGTGCGCTGCCAGACTTACCCGGACGCGCACATCATGATGATGTCCGCATCGCTATTAAAAGAAGGCGATGTCGTGTTGGTAGTGACCCATTCCGGGCGCACCAGTGATGTAAAAGCCGTAGTTGAACTGGCGAAAAAGAATGGTGCCAAAATTATCTGTATCACCCACAGCTACCATTCACCTATCGCCAAATTGGCTGACTATATTATTTGTTCGCCAGCACCAGAAACACCGTTATTAGGGCGCAATGCTTCCGCACGCATATTACAACTCACTCTACTGGATGCATTTTTTGTTTCCGTCGCCCAACTGAATATCGAACAGGCAACCATTAATATGCAAAAAACTGGCGCAATTGTTGATTTCTTTTCACCAGGCGCGCTGAAATAAAATGCTCGTTGCTCTCATTTTCGGGAGCAACACCCTACACTGAGAATACTGCTATGAATAAATATCTGAAATATTTCAGCGGTGCGGCTATGGGCTTAATGTTGTCCACCAGCGCATTTGCCGCCGCCGAATATGCCGTAGTATTAAAAACATTATCCAATCCATTCTGGGTGGATATGAAAAAAGGTATTGAAGATGAAGCAAAAACGCTGGGTGTCAGCGTCGATATTTTTGCCTCGCCTTCGGAAGGCGACTTTCAGTCTCAGTTGCAGCTATTCGAAGATCTCAGCAATAAAAATTACAAAGGTATCGCCTTTGCGCCATTATCCTCAGTAAACCTGGTGATGCCCGTCGCCCGCGCGTGGAAGAAAGGGATTTATCTGGTCAATCTCGATGAAAAAATCGATATGGATAACCTGAAAAAAGCGGGCGGTAACGTCGAAGGGTTTGTCACCACCGATAACGTCGCCGTGGGCGCCAAAGGCGCGGAGTTCATTATTGAGAAACTGGGCGCCGAGGGCGGTGAAGTCGCCATTATTGAAGGTAAAGCCGGTAACGCCTCCGGCGAGGCGCGCCGCAATGGCGCAACCGAGGCTTTCAAAAAGGCAAGCCAAATCAAGTTGGTCGCCAGCCAACCCGCAGACTGGGACCGAATCAAAGCGTTAGACGTTGCCACCAACGTGCTGCAACGCAACCCGAATATCAAAGCGATTTATTGCGCTAACGACACCATGGCGATGGGCGTCGCCCAGGCCGTGGCTAACGCTGGGAAAAGCGGAAAAGTGCTGGTAGTGGGTACAGACGGTATCCCGGAAGCCCGCAAAATGGTGGAGGCCGGACAGATGACGGCGACCATCGCTCAGAACCCTGCGGATATCGGCGCGACAGGGCTCAGGCTGATGGTGGATGCCGCGAAATCAGGCAACGTGATCCCGCTGGATAAAGCGCCGGAATTTAAGCTGGTCGACTCCATCCTGGTCGCAAAGTAAGTCCGTAAATCTGCCGGATGGCGACGCGAACGTAGGCCTGATAAGCGTAGCGCCATCAGGCAATGGCACTGATTTAGTCAATATTTTTCTTACACAAAATCATTCGAGATGCATCGAGGCGGCAACTGAGTAAATCCCCAGGAGCTTACATAAGTAAGTGACTGGGGTGAGCGAAGGCAGTCAACAAAGAGGCAGCTTGAAGGATGAAGTGTAAAAGAGGTTAATTATGGTCACGCCATATATCTCGATGGCGGGGATCGGCAAATCCTTTGGTCCGGTTCACGCATTAAAATCGGTTGATTTAACGGTTTATCCTTATGAAATACACGCATTATTAGGAGAAAATGGCGCCGGTAAATCAACGTTGATGAAGGTTCTGTCGGGAATACATGAACCGACCAAAGGCACCATTACTATTAATAACGTTAATTACGACAAGCTGGATCATAAATTAGCGGCACAACTCGGCATTGGCATTATTTATCAGGAACTCAGCGTGATTGATGAATTAACCGTGCTGGAGAATTTATATATTGGTCGTCATCTGACGAAAAAAGTCTGTGGCGTCAATATTATTGACTGGAAAGAGATGCGCGTACGGGCCGCCATGATGTTGCTGCGCGTCGGTTTAAAAGTCGATTTAGACGAAAAGGTGGCGAATTTATCCATCAGCCATAAGCAAATGCTGGAAATCGCCAAGACGCTGATGCTCAACGCCAAAGTGATCATCATGGACGAACCCACCTCCTCGCTCACCAATAAAGAGGTGGACTACCTGTTTCTGATCATGAACCAGCTACGCAAAGAGGGCACCGCCATCGTCTACATCTCGCATAAGCTGGCGGAAATTCGCCGCATCTGCGACCGCTATACGGTGATGAAAGACGGCAGCAGCGTTTGCAGCGGGATGGTGAGCGACGTCAGCAACGACGATATCGTCCGCCTGATGGTTGGCCGCGAACTGCAAAACCGCTTTAACGCCATGAAAGAGAGCACCGGCAACATCGAGCGCGATACGGTATTCGAGGTGAAAAACGTCACCAGCCGCGACAAGAAAAAGGTTCGCGATATCTCCTTTAGCGTCAGCCGGGGAGAAATTTTAGGCTTCGCCGGACTGGTCGGCTCCGGGCGCACCGAGCTGATGGATTGCCTGTTCGGCGTCGATAAACGCGCAAGCGGCGAGATCCGTCTGAACGGGAAAACCATCTCCCCGCGCTCACCCCTGGATGCGGTGAAAAAAGGGATGGCTTACATCACCGAAAGCCGCCGGGATAACGGCTTCTTCCCCAATTTCTCTATCGCCCAGAACATGGCGATCGGCCGCAGCCTGAAAAGCGGCGGCTTTAAGGGGGCGATGGGCCTGTTCCACGAAGGCGACGAGCAGCGTACCGCCGAAGCGCAGCGCGAACTGCTGGCGCTGAAGTGTCATTCCGTTAACCAGAACATCACCGAACTCTCCGGCGGAAACCAGCAGAAGGTGCTGATTTCCAAATGGTTGTGCTGTAGCCCGGAGGTGATCATTTTCGACGAGCCGACCCGTGGTATCGACGTCGGTGCAAAAGCCGAAATTTATAAAGTGATGCGCCAGCTGGCGGACGACGGAAAAGTCATCCTGATGGTGTCATCTGAACTTCCTGAAATTATCGCCGTCTGCGACCGCATCGCCGTGTTCTGCGAAGGACGACTGACGCAAATCCTGACCAATCGCGATGACATGAGCGAAGAGGAGATTATGGCATGGGCATTACCACAAGAGTAAAAGGTGACGTGAACGGGAAGAAACCGTTCAACTTTGCGCTGTTCTGGGATAAATACGGCACCTTCTTCATCCTGGCGATTATCGTCGCCATCTTCGGTTCGCTGTCGTCAGAATATTTTCTGACCACCAACAACATCACCCAGATTTTTGTTCAGAGTTCGGTAACGGTGCTGATCGGCATGGGTGAATTTTTTGCCATCCTGGTCGCCGGTATCGACCTGTCCGTCGGGGCGATTCTGGCGCTGTCCGGGATGGTGACGGCCAAACTGATGCTGGCAGGCGTCGATCCGTTCTTTGCGGCGCTGATTGGCGGCGTGCTGGTCGGCGGTGCGCTGGGAGCGATTAACGGCTGCCTGGTGAACTGGACCGGCCTGCATCCGTTCATTATCACCCTTGGTACTAACGCGATTTTCCGTGGTATCACGCTGGTGATTTCCGACGCCAACTCGGTATACGGCTTCTCATTCGACTTCGTGAACTTCTTCGCCGCCAGCGTGTTAGGTGTTCCCGTGCCGGTCATCTTCTCGCTGATTGTCGCGGTGATCCTCTGGTTCCTCACTACTCGGATGCGGCTTGGGCGCAACATCTACGCGCTCGGCGGCAACAAAAACTCGGCGTTCTATTCCGGGATTGACGTGAAGTTTCACATCCTGGTGGTGTTTATCATCTCCGGCATTTGCGCGGGACTGGCGGGCGTGGTTTCTACTGCGCGACTCGGCGCCGCAGAACCCTTAGCCGGAATGGGTTTTGAAACCTACGCCATCGCCAGCGCCATCATTGGCGGCACCAGCTTCTTCGGCGGCAAGGGGCGCATCTTCTCGGTGGTGATTGGCGGCTTAATCATCGGCACCATCAACAACGGTCTGAATATTTTGCAGGTACAAACCTATTACCAACTGGTGGTGATGGGCGGATTAATTATCGCGGCTGTCGCCCTTGACCGTCTTATCAGTAAGTAAGGAATGGATCATGAAAATCTCTCCCTCTTTAATGTGTATGGATCTGCTGAAGTTTAAAGAACAGATCGAATTTATCGACAGCCATGCAGACTATTTTCATATTGATATTATGGACGGCCACTTTGTGCCGAATCTGACGCTATCCCCCTTCTTCGTCAGCCAGGTCAAGAAACTGGCGAGCAAACCTCTTGATTGTCATCTGATGGTGACGCGTCCGCAGGACTATATTGGTCAACTGGCGCGCGCCGGTGCGGATTTCATCACACTGCACCCGGAAACCATCAACGGTCAGGCATTCCGTCTGATTGACGAAATCCGCCGCCACGGTATGAAAGTGGGCCTGATTCTCAACCCGGAAACACCGGTTGAGGCGATGAAATACTATATCCATAAGGCTGATAAAGTGACGGTGATGACCGTCGATCCCGGCTTTGCCGGGCAGCCGTTCATCCCGGAAATGCTGGATAAAATCGCCGAGCTGAAAGCCTGGCGCGAGCGTGAAGGGCTGCATTACGAAATTGAAGTGGATGGCTCCTGCAATCAGGCCACCTACAAAAAATTAATGGCGGCAGGCGCGGATGTCTTTATCGTCGGCACCTCCGGGCTGTTTAACCACGCGGAGAATATCGACGACGCATGGCAAGTGATGACGACGCAGATCCTGACGGCGAAAAACGAGGTACTGCCTCATGCAAAAACAGCATAGCGTTGTGGCGGGTGTGGATATGGGGGCAACCCATATCCGTTTTTGCCTGCAAACGGCAACCGGTGAGACTCTGCACTGTGAGAAACAGCGTACGGCGGAGGTGATCGCGCCCGGCGTGGTGGCCGGTATTGCGCAGATGATTAGCGAACAGATCGCACGCTACGAGGCGCGCTGCCGTGGTCTGGTGATGGGGTTTCCGGCGCTGGTCGGCAAAGACAACCGCACCATCATTTCGACACCCAATTTGCCGCTGCAACCTGAAGAAGTGCATGACCTCGCGGGAAAACTGGAGGATGCGCTGGGCTGCCCGGTCGCGTTTTCCCGCGACGTGAACTTACAGCTGTCGTATGACGTCGTGGAAAACCATCTCACACAGCAGCAGGTGCTGGCTGCCTACCTCGGCACGGGAATGGGCTTCGCGGTGTGGATGAACGGCGCGCCCTGGACTGGAGCGCATGGCGTGGCGGGCGAACTGGGGCACATTCCCCAGGGCGACATGGCGCAGACCTGTGCCTGCGGCAATCCAGGTTGCCTCGAAACGGTCTGTTCCGGGCTGGCGCTGAAACGCTGGTACGAACAACAGCCACGAGATTTCGCGCTGGACGCACTGTTTGTCCACGCCGGAGAGGCGCCATTCGTCCAGGCGCTGCTGGAAAGCGCCGCCCGCGCGATTGCCACCAGCATAAATCTGTTCGATCCCGATGCGGTGATTTTGGGTGGTGGCGTGATGGATATGCAGGCTTTCCCGCGCGAACAATTAATTACCCTGATCCAAAAATACCTGCGCCGACCGTTGCCGTATCAGGCCGTACGTTTTACTGCCGCCTCGTCCTCCGCGTTTAACGGCGCGCAGGGCGCGGCAACGCTGGCGCGCTGCCGTTTTCTGTCGTCGCGGTGATATCGCGACGCTTATCATGCCTGCACATGCGCCGCCCGCAGTGCCTGCGCGAGCTGCGCCCGGGTAAACGGTTTACGCAGCAGCGCCACATCCGGCAGCGCGGGGTTATGCGCCGGGCGTAAATCCTGCCCGCTGATAAGCAGCAGCGTCAGGCGGGGATAATGCTTGCGGGCATGGTTGATCACCTCCACGCCGCTCAGGCTGCCTGGCAGCATTAAGTCGCTGATAAGAACATCAATCTCGCCGGATGACGCCAGCATCTGCATCGCCTGCTCGCCGTTGGCGGCCTCCAGCGTCAGATACCCCAGCAGATGAAGTTGCTCGCACAACGTCTGACGAACATCCGCCTCATCTTCCAGTACCAGCACCAGTTTCTCGTCGCTGGCGGTACTTTGCACCGCAACCGGCTCCAGGTTTGCCACCGCAGGCGCGATGGCGCGGGGAAGCTGCAATCTGACCGTCGTCCCCTGCCCCGGCGCGCTCTCAATTTCGACACGGCCGCCTGACTGGCGCACAAAGCCGTAAACCATCGATAACCCAAGCCCGCTGCCGCTGCCAGTCTGTTTGGTGGTGAAGAACGGCTCGAACACCTGCGCCTTCACCTCCTGCGACATACCGCAGCCGTGATCGATCACCTCCAGCGCCACCATATCCTGACGACGTCCGTCACTGCGCGTAACCCGCTGGTTCCAGGTGCGGATTTTGATCGTCCCTGTCTGCCCTTCCATCGCATCGCGGGCGTTCATCACCAGGTTGATGATCGCGTTCTCCAGTTGACTGACGTCTATCCATGCGGCCCAGGCGGGCGACTGGGCTTCTATCTCCAGCGTCAGCGTGGCCGGTAGCGAGTGACGCATCAGTTCACTCAGGTTTTCCAGCAGCGTTTTCAGTTCCACCGAGTGCGGGTGCAGCGACTGTTTACGGGAGAACGCCAGCAGGCGTTGCGTCAGCAGCGCCCCGCGCTCGGCGGCCTTCAGCGCGCGGGTAATGCGCGGCGCATCCGGCGAGTCGGGGCTGACCAGCTCCAGGCTGCCGATAATCACCGCCAGCAGATTGTTAAAATCATGCGCCAGCCCGCCCGTCAGTTGCCCTACCGCTTTCAGTTTCTGGCTGTGCAGCAGCGCCTCTTCCAGCCCCTGACGCTCCGTTCGGTCGATCTCCATCTGGGAGGTCTTTTCTTTCAGCAGGCGGGAGGTGCGCTCCAGCGACGCCGTATTGCGGGCAAAAACGTTAAACGCGCGCGCCAGTTCCCCCAGCTCGTCCCGCCGCTGCAAGGCGGGGACGCTGACATCCGATTCGCCGTGCGCCAGCCGGGTCATGGCGCGCGAAATCGCCGTCAGGTTAGAACCGAGGTTGCGGTAGATATACCACCCGGCAAAGCCGGTAATCACCACCGCCAGCAGGGCGAAGGTCATGATAAACAACGCGCCGGAGCGCAATTCCTGATGGCTTTGCGCCACCCGCTGTTCTGAGATGATCGCCACCTGCGCCGCATACTGATTGATGTCGCTGTTTAAAATCGCCACCAACGCTTTGATGTGGAACATGTACCAGCTGATGGCCAGGTCGCTTTGCTCCAGCGCCGCCGAGAGCGGTTCAAGTTTGCGTAACTCCTGGTTAAAGTCAGACAGAATCACGTTCACCAGCGGATCGGCATGTTGCTCAGGCAGGGCGCGCATCACGCCATCCAGCTGTTTAATGACGGCGCGCGGCGTCGGCGTTTCGATGGCGGCGCGAATCAGGCGATCCATTTGACTGAACAACGCCGCATCCTGCGCCGCATCAAGCTGTTGCAGATGCCGCAGGTAACTCTGATTCTGATACAGCGAACTCAGCAGCGTATTACGTTCCAGATGCCGCCGCTGCCCGCGCTGCAACATGCCCGCCACGCTGGTCTGCAACTCGTTGCTGCGTTGAATAATGCGGGCCACCAGCCCCGGTTCCTGCTGCGCCAGCGGAGCGGTCGCCAGTTGTTCGAGTGAATGCCTGAGCGCCCGCTGAGTCTCCTGCAACCGCTCCGCTTCGCCCTTGTACTCCAGCGCACCGACCACCTGCGACAGCCGCACCGCCGCCGTCGCCACGTTCGCCGTATCGCGCGCCAGGTTCATACTGCCGGTCATGTCATCGACGGTTTGCTGCTGCACCTGCTCCTGTATTTGACTCGCATGCTGAAAACCCAGCACCGCCACGCCGCTCACCATCAGCGTCACCGCCACTACCAGCAGATTAAAAAACAGCAGTCGCCCGCGCGCACTGGCGAAAAAGTGACGTCTGTGCTGCGGCATATCACGCTCCATGAAGAAAAATCGCAATATGACAAATATGAACGGCTTCTGACATTTTGCATTTACTTTCCTGTGATGGAGTGCTGATATCGCTAACCCCGCAGGAGATCCGCCATGAGCAGGACACCGGTTCTGGAGATGCGCAATATTGCCAAAGCGTTTGGCAAATTTTACGCGCTGAAAGGGGTCGATCTGACGGTATACCCCGGTGAAATCCACGCGCTGATGGGCGAAAACGGCGCCGGTAAAAGCACCCTGATGAAGATTCTCGCCGGTGCGTATACCGCCACCAGCGGCGAGATTCTGATCGACGGTCAGCCCTTTCATATTCGTGGGCCGAAAGATGCCCTGAGCGCAGGCATCACTCTGATTTATCAGGAGATGCAGCTTGCGCCTAACCTTACCGTCGCCGAAAATATTTTCCTCGGCAGCGAACTGTCGCGCGGCGGCATCGTGCAGCGTAAAGAGATGGTGTTGCAGGCGCAAAAGGTCATCGACCGGCTCGGCGCGCAGTTTAAAGCCAGCGATCGGGTAATGCGGCTGACCATCGCCGAACAGCAGCAGGTAGAGATCGCCCGCGCCCTGCATCGCAACAGCCGTATTCTGGTGATGGATGAACCTACCGCCGCCCTCTCATCTCGTGAAACCCACCGTCTGTTTGAGCTGATCATGCGCCTTCGCGATGAAGGGATGGCGGTTATCTATATCAGCCACCGTATGGCGGAGGTGTATGAGCTGTCCGATCGCGTCAGCGTCCTACGCGACGGACAGTACGTCGGCAGCCTCACCCGCGACAAACTCAACGCGTCCGAACTGGTGCGCATGATGGTCGGGCGTCCGTTAAGCGACCTGTTCAACAAAGAACGCGACATCCCGCTCGGTAAACCGCGCCTGAACGTTCATCACCTTACCGACGGCGGTAAAGTGCAGCCGTGCAGCCTGCTGGTACGTTCCGGCGAAATCGTCGGCCTGGCCGGGCTGGTCGGCGCCGGGCGCTCCGAACTGGCGCACCTGATTTTCGGCGTGCGTAAAGCCACCGGCGGGATGATCGAGGTGGATGGCGAGCCGGTGGTGATCCACTCCCCGCGTGAAGCCATTGAGCACGGTATTGGCTACCTCACCGAAAACCGCAAAGAACAGGGGTTGTTTTTAGAACTGGCGGCGGCGGAGAACATTACGATGGCGACGCTGGAGCGCGACGCCAACTGGGGGATGCTGAACCGTAAAAAAGCCCAAAGCATCTCCGATGACGCCATTCAGTTACTCAACATTCGCGTGCCGCATGCCCAGGTTCGCGCCGGAGGTTTGTCCGGCGGCAACCAGCAAAAGCTTCTGATCTCACGCTGGGTCGCCATCGGCCCGCGCATTCTGATTCTGGACGAACCGACGCGCGGCGTGGATGTCGGCGCGAAAAGCGAGATCTATCGCATCATGAACGAAATGGCGCGTAAGGGCGTGGCGATCCTGATGATCTCCAGTGAATTGCCGGAAATCGTCGGCATGAGCGATCGCGTCTACGTCATGCATGAAGGCAGCATTGCCGGGGAATTGCACAGCCAGGACATTACACAGGAAAACATCATGCGGCTGGCGACCGGCGTAAACGACTCCCACCTTGAGGCGGTGAAATCATGAATAACCCAACCACTCCCCAGCAGGTGGCGAAGTCCGCCTCCGCAAAAAAGATGTTGATGAGCGATCTGATGCAAACGGTCGGTATTTTACCGATTTTAGTGCTGATCGTGGCGGTATTTGGCTTTATCGCACCTAACTTTTTCACTGAAAGCAACCTGCTGAACATCACCCGCCAGGCGTCGATCAACATCGTGCTGGCGGCGGGGATGACGTTCATCATTCTGACCGGCGGCATCGACCTCTCCGTGGGGTCGATTCTCGGCACCACCGCCGTGGCGGCGATGGTGGTCTCTCTGATACCGGAGTTCGCCATGCTGTCGATTCCGGCGGCGCTGATGCTCGGCCTGGGGCTGGGGCTGATTAACGGCGCGCTGGTGGCCTTCGCCGGGCTGCCGCCCTTTATTGTCACGCTCGGCACCTATACGGCGCTGCGCGGCGCGGCCTACCTGCTGGCGGACGGCACCACGGTGATCAACTCCAACATCAGCTTCGAGTGGATTGGCAATAACTATCTTGGCCCGATTCCGTGGCTGGTGGTTATCGCCCTCGCGGTGATCGTGCTGTGCTGGTTCATTCTGCGCCGCACCACGCTGGGCGTACATATTTATGCCGTGGGCGGCAACATGCAGGCGGCGCGTTTAACCGGCATCAAAGTGTGGCTGGTGCTGCTATTTGTGTACGGCATGAGCGGTCTGCTGTCGGGGCTGGGCGGAGTGATGAGCGCCTCGCGTCTCTACAGCGCCAACGGCAACTTAGGCATGGGGTATGAGCTGGACGCCATCGCGGCGGTGATCCTCGGCGGCACCAGTTTTGTCGGCGGGATCGGCACGATCACCGGCACGCTGGTAGGCGCGCTGATCATCGCCACCCTGAATAACGGCATGACGCTGATGGGCGTCTCTTACTTCTGGCAACTGGTGATCAAAGGGGCGGTGATCATCATAGCGGTGCTGATCGACAAATACCGTACCCGACACCATCAAAGTGCATAGACAAACTTGCCGGATGGCGGCGCAGGCCTACCCGTTCGCAGGCCGGATAAGCGCAGCGCCATCAGGCTTATAACAACAATACCCTACGTGAGGAAAAGAGTATGCGTTTGAAACCATTAGTGACCGCGCTCTGTGCTGGCGCGTTACTGGCCGCATCGCCGTTTGTACAGGCCAAAGAACTGAAATCCATCGGCGTGACGGTGGGCGATCTTGCCAACCCGTTCTTCGTGCAGATAACAAAAGGGGCGGAGCTGGAAGCACGCAAACTGGCCGGTGATGGCGTAAAAGTGACGCTGGTCTCCAGCGGCTACGATCTGGGTCAGCAGGTTTCGCAGATCGACAACTTTATTGCCGCGAAGGTGGATATGATCATCCTTAACGCCGCAGATTCAAAAGGGATCGGCCCGGCGGTGAAACGGGCGAAAGACGCCGGGATCGTGGTGGTCGCGGTTGACGTGGCTGCCGAAGGCGCAGACGCCACCATCACCTCTGATAACACCCAGGCGGGCGAAATGGCCTGTAAATACATTACCGATCGTCTGAAAGGCAAAGGCAATGTGGTGATCATCAACGGGCCGCCGGTTTCCGCCGTGCAGAACCGTGTCGAGGGCTGCCAGACCGAGTTCAAACGCCACCCGGATATCAAGGTGCTCTCCTGGAACCAGAATGCCAAAGGCAGTCGCGAAGGCGGGCTGGAAGTGATGACCGCCCTGCTGGCTGCGAATCCGAAGATCGACGGCGTATTTGCGATCAACGATCCGACGGCGATCGGCGCCGATCTGGCGGCGAAACAGGCACAGCGCAATGAGTTCTTTATCGTCGGTGTGGATGGTTCGCCCGATGGCGAAGAGGCGCTGAAGCGTGAAAATTCCCTGTTTGTGGCGACCCCCGCACAAGATCCGCAGGTGATGGCGGCAAAAGCGGTGGAGATCGGCTATGACATTCTACAGGGCAAACCGGCGCCTGGTGAACCTGTGCTGATTCCGGTGACGATGATCGATAAAAACAACATCGGCAGCTACAAGGGCTGGACGGTGAAATAACGGAAAGCGGCCTCTGCGTAGGCCCGATAAGCGCAGCGCCATCAGGCAGTAAACCCATGCCGGATGGCGGCAAAAATGCCTTATCCGGCCTACAAGGCTACATCACAATAAGGAGAATTCTTTCAATGAAACGCTCCGAAATAAACGAAATTCTCGGCCACACGCGGCAATTCTTTTCCATGCATGACGTCCACCTGCCGCCTTTCGCCAGCTTTGCCCCATCGCAATGGCGTCAGCTTGATGCCGCCTGGAGCGAAATATTCGATCTCAGACTCGGCTGGGATGTTACCGCATTCGGCGGGACAGATTTTGCCGCTCAGGGACTGACGCTGTTTACCCTGCGCAACGGCTCGCCCAAAGGTATGCCTTATGAGAAATGCTACGCGGAAAAAATCATGCATGTGCGCGACGCGCAGGTTACGCCGATGCATTTCCACTGGCGCAAGCGTGAAGACATTATCAATCGCGGCGGCGGTAATTTAATCGTTGAGCTGTGGAACGCCGACTCCCGGGACCAGACCGACAATACCGACGTCACCATTGTGATAGACGGCTGTCGACAGACCCATGCGGCAGGCAGCCAGCTGCGCCTTTCGCCAGGAGAAAGCATTTGCCTGACGCCGGGCCTGTATCACAGCTTCTGGGCGGAAAAAGGGTTTGGCGACGTGCTGGTCGGCGAAGTTTCTTCCGTCAATGACGATGACCATGACAACCATTTTCTCCAGCCGATCGCCCGCTATAACGACATTGAAGAAGATGAACCGGCGCAACTGGTGTTGTGTAACGAGTACCGCCTGTTCTGCTGAACAAGGAGCACATTATGCCGTTGATTTCTCTTGCCGATGGACTCGACCATGCCCGCAAGCATCGCTATGCGCTGGGGGCGTTTAACGTTCTGGATTCCCACTTTTTACGCGCGCTGTTCGCCGCCGCCAGGCAGGAACGCTCGCCGTTTATCATTAACATTGCCGAGGTCCATTTTAAGTATGTTTCGCTGGACTCGCTGGTCGAAGCGGTAAAATTCGAAGCCGCCCGACACGATATTCCAGTGGTGCTTAACCTCGACCACGGGCTGCATTTTGAATCCGTAGTGCGGGCGTTACGTCTGGGCTTCAGCTCGGTAATGTTTGATGGTTCCACGCTGGAGTATGAGGAAAACATCCGCCAGACCCGGGAAGTAGTGAAGATGTGCCACGCCGTTGGCGTGTCGGTAGAGGCGGAACTTGGCGCGGTTGGCGGCGATGAGGGCGGCGCGCTGTATGGTCATGCCGACGAATCGCTGTTTACCGATCCGCAGCTGGCGCGCGATTTTGTTGACCGCACCGGTATTGATGCCCTGGCCGTCGCCATCGGCAACGCTCACGGCAAATATAAAGGCGAGCCCAAACTCGATTTCCCACGTCTGGACGCCATTCGCCAGCAAACGGCGCTACCGCTGGTGCTGCACGGCGGTTCCGGCATCAGCGATGAGGATTTTCGTCGCGCCATTACGCTGGGCATTCACAAAATCAATTTCTACACCGGTATGTCGCAGGCTGCGCTGGCGGCGGTGGAATCACGGATGACTAACCGCCAGCCGCTGTATGATGAGTTCGCCGAACTGCTGCTGGGCATTGAAGAAGCGATTACCGATACGGTATCGGAACAGATGCGCATTTTTGGCAGCGCGGGGCAGATCTGATGGAACGTAAAGGCATTATCGCGGCGGGCAATATGCTGGTCGACCATGTGCACCAAATCGTACAGTGGCCGGAGCGCGGCTGGCTGGCGGAGATCACCCATAGCGAACGTTCGACGGGCGGCGCGCCGCTTAATGTCCTGCTGACGCTGGCAAAGATGCACACCGGACTGCCGTTGCAGGCTGTGGGATTAATCGGCCAGGACGCCGACGGAGACTACATTATGGCGATGCTGGAGCAGTATCACGTCAATCGCCAGCATGTCCAGCGCACCACGTTTGCCCCCACGTCGATGTCGCAGGTGATGACCGATCCCAGCGGGCAGCGCACCTTTTTCCACTCCCCCGGCGCTAACCGTCTGTTGGATCTGCCCGCGTTCGATGAGCTTGATGCCTCGATGAAGATTTTCCACCTGGGCTATCTGCTGCTGCTCGACAGTCTGGATATGCCGGATGATGACTACGGCACCCGCAGCGCACGGCTGATGGCGCAGATGCATGAGGAGGGCTTTGAGACTTCGCTGGATCTGGTGTCTCGCAAAGGCGATCCGCGCTATCAGCCGCTGGTTTTGCCCGCGCTACGCCATCTGGATTATCTGGTGATCAACGAGCTGGAGGCCGGGGAGTTCAGCGGCCTGGAGATCCGCCAGCCCAACGGCGAACCGCATATTCCGCACATCGCCGCAGCCGCCCGCGAATTGCTGGATGCAGGCGTCCGCCAGCGGGTGGTGATTCATTGCCCGGAAGGCGCCTGGGGCGAAACGCCGGATCAGCCTGGCGTCTGGATACCATCGCAAAAGCTGGAGCAGAGGGAGATTGTCGGTAGCGTTGGCGCGGGAGATGCGTTCTGCGCCGGTTTTTTGTATGGCTGCCACGAAGTATGGCCGCTGGCCGAGAGCATTAAGCTGGCGCACGCCTGCGCGCGGGTCAGCCTGCTGTGCGCCAATGCGATTGATGGCGCGAAAACGCTTGAGGAGTTGCGAACGCTTTTGTAGCCAGTACGCCTGATGGCGCTACGCTTATCAGGCCTACAGTAGGCCGGATAAGGCGTTTACGCCGCCATCCGGCAACTGCGCCTGATTACGCGGCTTTATCGTGGTGCTGCACATCGGCGGCAAAAACATACCCGAGGCCGCGCAGGGTTTTGATCAACGTCGGCTGATGCGGATTGATTTCAATTTTGCGGCGCAGACGCATAATCAACACATCAATGGTGCGATCAAACACCTCGACGCTGTCGCTGTGCGTTAATTCCAGCAACTGCTCACGGCTGAGCACCCGACGGGCGTTTTGCGCCAGCGCCAGCAGCAAACTGTATTCCCCCTGGGTGAGATCCACCGCCTGCTGCTGCGGATTGTGCAACTGACAGCGCGCGGTATCCAGATGCCAGCCATTGAAAGAGAGGCCGGACGTCTGCACGCTTCCGCCTTCGGCGATCAGCACGCCAACCCGACGGAGTACGGCTTTCATTCGCGCCACCACCACGCGCGGGTTAAACGGTTTGCTGATGTAATCATCAGCGCCCATCTCCAGTCCGACCACCACATCCGACTCGCTCCCCAGCCCCGTGAGCATCACCACCGGCAGCGTAGGCCTGATCTTCTGTACCTGCTGCAACACCATCAAACCGTTCGTGTCGGGCAGCATCATATCCAGCAACACCAGCGCAATCTCCGGCTGGGTTTCGACGCACGCCAGCGCAGCCTGCCCGGTATGGCAGACCGTCACCGCAAAAACGTGCTCGTTCAGGACATCCTGCAACAATGCGCAGACCGCCGCGTCATCATCCACGACCAGTATGGCTGGTTTCATCACCCTTCCCCATTTCACATCCCCTACAGATGAGTGTGATTGATTCTGCCCGGAGTGACAGATATTGCGCAGCAGGAGATGCAGGAAACATAACCCTGGTCACACTGCCGGGCCGTCACCGCTTTTCCTGTTCGTCACGTCAAAACTGACGACAGCCTGTTTTTCGTCAGGGTTTTGACCAAATTTTACCCGTAATATCAGGGAAAGACCCCAATAAAAACATGGCATAAAAGATGCATAATGAGGCCGACAGCGCGTATGCGCGATTTGATTAACTGGAGCGAGACCGATGAAAAAAGTCGTCACGGTTTGCCCGTATTGCGCATCAGGTTGCAAAATCAACCTGGTGGTCGATAACGGCAAAATCGTCCGGGCAGAGGCGGCGCAGGGGAAAACCAATCAGGGTACTCTGTGTCTGAAGGGCTACTATGGCTGGGATTTTATTAACGATACCCAGATCCTGACCCCGCGCCTGAAAACCCCTATGATCCGTCGCCAGCGTGGCGGCAAACTGGAATCCGTTTCCTGGGATGAAGCGCTGAACTACGTCGCCGATCGCCTGAGCGCCATCAAAGCGAAGTATGGCCCGGACGCCATCCAGACGACCGGTTCGTCTCGCGGCACAGGTAACGAAACCAACTATGTAATGCAAAAATTCGCGCGCGCCGTTATTGGTACCAATAACGTTGACTGCTGCGCTCGCGTCTGACACGGCCCATCGGTTGCAGGTCTGCACCAGTCGGTCGGTAACGGCGCAATGAGTAATGCGATTAACGAAATTGATAACACCGATTTAGTGTTTATCTTCGGCTATAACCCGGCGGATTCCCACCCTATCGTGGCGAATCATGTGATTAACGCTAAACGCAACGGCGCGAAAATTATCGTCTGCGATCCGCGCAAAATTGAAACCGCGCGCATTGCCGACATCCACATCGCGTTGAGAAACGGCTCGAATATCGCGCTGCTCAACGCTATGGGTCATGTCATTATTGAAGAAAATCTGTACGACCAGGCGTTCGTCGCCTCCCGTACTGAAGGCTTTGAAGAGTACCGTAAGATTGTCGAAGGCTACACGCCGGAATCCGTTGAGGATATCACCGGCGTGAGCGCGCACGATATTCGCAAGGCGGCGCGTATGTACGCCGAAGCGAAAAGCGCCGCAATCCTGTGGGGCATGGGCGTGACCCAGTTCTATCAGGGCGTGGAAACCGTGCGTTCGCTGACCAGTCTCGCCATGCTGACCGGCAACCTCGGTAAGCCAAGCGTGGGCGTAAACCCGGTTCGCGGCCAGAACAACGTTCAGGGCGCATGTGACATGGGCGCGCTGCCGGATACCTATCCGGGCTATCAGTACGTGAAAGACCCGGCTAACCGCGAAAAATTCGCCAAAGCCTGGGGCGTGGAAAGCCTGCCAGCGCATACCGGCTATCGCATCAGCGAACTGCCACACCGTGCTGCGCATGGCGAAGTTCGCGCGGCGTACATTATGGGTGAAGATCCGCTGCAAACCGATGCGGAACTCTCTGCGGTGCGCAAAGGGTTTGAAGACCTGGAACTGGTCATCGTGCAGGACATCTTTATGACCAAAACCGCGTCGGCGGCGGATGTTATCTTACCGTCTACGTCGTGGGGCGAGCATGAAGGGGTGTTTACCGCTGCTGACCGTGGTTTCCAGCGCTTCTTTAAAGCCGTTGAACCGAAGTGGGATCTGAAAACGGACTGGCAAATCATCAGCGAAATCGCCACCCGTATGGGCTACCCGATGCACTACAACAACACCCAGGAGATCTGGGATGAGTTGCGTCATCTGTGCCCGGATTTTTACGGGGCGACTTACGAGAAGATGGGCGAACTGGGCTTCATTCAGTGGCCTTGCCGCGACACGTCGGATGCCGATCAGGGGACGTCTTATCTCTTCAAAGAGAAATTCGACACCCCGAACGGTCTGGCGCAGTTCTTCACCTGCGACTGGGTCGCGCCGATCGACAAACTCACCGAAGAGTACCCGATGGTGCTGTCTACGGTGCGTGAAGTCGGCCACTATTCATGTCGCTCGATGACCGGGAACTGTGCCGCGCTGGCGGCGCTGGCGGATGAGCCTGGCTATGCGCAAATCAACACGGCCGACGCCGCGCGTCTGGGCATTGAAGATGAAGCGCTGATCTGGGTTCATTCACGTAAAGGCAAAATTATCACCCGTGCGCAGGTCAGCGATCGTCCGAACAAAGGGGCGATTTACATGACCTACCAGTGGTGGATTGGCGCCTGTAACGAGCTGGTGACGGAGAACTTAAGCCCGATTACCAAAACGCCGGAGTACAAGTACTGCGCCGTGCGCGTCGAGCCGATCGCCGATCAGCGCGCCGCCGAGCAGTATGTGATTGATGAGTACAGCAAGTTGAAAACCCGTCTGCGCGAAAGCGCAATGGGGTAATCTGCCGGATGGCGGCATGAGAATGCCTTATCCGGCCTACGACCTGTTTCCACCGTCGGCCTGATAAGATGCGTGAGCATCGCCATCAGACATTTTCCTTGCAACAGCCTCCGCCGGAGGCTGTTTTTTTATCCATACGATCTCTTTATACTGTCTACTCCGTACCCTAAATAAAACTCAAAATGAAACCACTTCTTGCATTGATGTTCTTAATGACATTCTTTGCCCATGCCACCGATACTGAGCCTGGCAGCCAGTATCTGAAGGCGGCGGAGGGCGGAGACCGACGCGCACAGTATTTTCTTGCCGATACCTGGTTCAGTTCCGGCGATCTCAGCAAAGCGGAATACTGGGCGCAAAAAGCCGCAGACAACGGTGATGCGGATGCCTGCGCATTGCTGGCGCAAATCAAAATCACCAACCCCGTCAGTCTGGATTATCCGCAGGCTAAAACGCTGGCCGAAAAGGCGGCACAAGCGGGCAGCAAAGCCGGAGAAATCACTCTGGCGCGCATTCTGGTCAACACCCAGGCGGGGACGCCTGATTATCCAAAAGCCATTTCACTGCTGCAAAACGCCTCAGAAAACCTGGAGAGCGATTCTGCCGCCGATGCGCAGATGCTGCTCGGGCTGATTTATGCCAACGGCGTGGGCATTCCTGCCGATGACGATAAGGCGACCTGGTATTTCAAACGCAGTTCCGCCATTTCCCGTACCGGCTACTCCGAATACTGGGCCGGAATGTTGTTCTTAAACGGCGAACAGGGCTTTATTGAGAAGAATAAACAGAAGGCGCTGCACTGGTTGAATCTGAGCTGTACGGAAGGGTTTGATACCGGCTGCGAAGAGTTTGATAAGTTAACCAACGGGTGAATGTAATATTGCCGGATGGCGGCGCAAGCGCCTTATCCGGCCTACAGACCACAGCTTCCCGTAGGCCGGATAAGCGTAGCGCCATCCGGCAATCTGTCATGAATTACTGATTCGCGGTCTTATCAAATTTGCCCAATACCTCGCGCTCATACGCCAGCGCTTTCTTACGGTCAAACTTGTGTTCCCACTTGGCGATAACCAGCACCGCCAGCGCATTACCCACCACGTTCAGCGCGGTACGCGCCATATCGAGGATACGGTCAACACCGGCGATAAACGCCAGCCCTTCCAGCGGAATGCCCACGCTACCCAGCGTCGCCAGCAGCACCACGAAGGAAACGCCCGGCACGCCCGCAATCCCTTTCGAGGTGACCATCAGCGTCAGCACCAGTATGATTTCCTGCCACAGCGACAGGTCGATACCGTACAGCTGCGCGATAAAGATCGCCGCAATACTCTGGTACAGCGTTGAGCCATCAAGGTTGAAGGAGTACCCGGTCGGCACCACAAAGCTGGTGATCGACGCCGGAGCGCCATAGGCCTCCATCTTCTCGATAATGCGCGGCAGCACGCTCTCAGAGCTGGCCGTGGAGTAAGCCAGAATCAGTTCATCTTTCAGGATACGAATCAGAATCCAGACGCTCAGACCGCACAGACGCGCCACGATGCCCAACACCACCAGCGCGAAGAACAGAATCGCGAAGTGTACCAGCAGCACCAGTTTCGCCAGCGGCCACAGCGACGCAAAACCAAAGTTCGCCACGGTCACGGCGATCAGCGCAAACACCCCGACCGGCGCGTAACGCATCACCATGTGGGTCACTTTAAACATGGTTTCTGAGATGGAGCGGAACACGGTGACCAGCGGTTCACGGTGAGTCGCAGGCAGGGAAGACAGACCCAGGCCAAACAGCACCGAGAAGAAGATAATCGGCAGCATGTCGCCCTTCGCCATCGACGCGACAATATTGGTCGGAACCAGTGACAAAATCGTGCCCATCAAACCGTGCGCATGGCTTTGTACTTCCGCCGTCGTGCTTTGGTATTTCGAAATATCCACGGTCGCCAGTTGCGACATATCAATCCCGGAACCGGGTTGAAACACGTTCGCCAGTGTAATACCGAGGATAATGGCGACGGTCGTGATCACTTCGAAATAGATAATGGTTTTGGCACCGATACGCCCTAACTGTTTCGCATCGCCGACACCGGCAATACCGACAATCAGAGTGGAAATAACAATCGGAACGACGATCATTTTGATCAGATGGATAAAGATATCACCCGCCGGTGACAGCAGGTTGGCAACCAGCCATTCGCGGCTGTCGCTGTGATAATGCAGATAACTGCCCAGAAGAATACCCAGCACCATGGCCAGCAAAATCTGCCAGGCCAGGCTGATTTTCAAGTTTTTCATAACAACAGACTTCCTCAATGAAGCGCCGTTCTGCATTCAAAAAAGGATGAGAACAGTACATACTGAAAGGGTATGAATTGTGTTGCGTTCGTTTGTGGAGTTTTTTAACGCGCATAATCAGTACCATTTGCATGGCATACTGCGCAACCCTTTCAGAACAGGGCATCTAACTGATTTTATGCATAATAACGCGAGTTTATCGCGATCATCATGAATAACTATTTGTTATGGAAAGATTTTTATTTCCTCAAAAACGAATAATACCTTTCTGGAATTATTTTAACGCCACCGTTCATTCGCTTACTTTTTAAACAGCAAAAACGACACAAATCACAAAAAAACAAAATTATTTCTGACGATTCTGCAACAACTTCGCCATATTAATAGCGTCAATGAGTTGCACGCGATTAACCCTTGGCGAGTTCAAATCCAGTAATTTTTGCCAGAATGCGATGGCCTGCACATAATCAGCCTGCATAAACGCATCAGCGGCCAGCAGCATTAACGCGGTGACTTCCGAAGCATCAAGCGCCAGCGCTTTATCGATCATTTCACGCGTTTCCGGCGTCATATGCTGCCCGGACTGGTAATAGCGCACCGTCGCCAGCGCCGAATAGATCTCCGCGTTCTCTCCCCGCAGGCGCAGCGCCTGCTGATACGCCAGCAGAGCATTGTCATAGGCATTACGCCAGAGGTAGTACTCGCCCAGCGTCGCCCACTGCGCGCTGTCCTGTGGGTTTGCGCGAATCGCCGCCTGCAACGTCAGTAACTGCTTTTCCGCCGTCGGTTCATCGGTAAACGCCCGCAGCGGATCGGCCAGACGCTGCTGTTCCTGGCGAACGGCCTGCCATTTTGACGACGCCAGATAGCCGCCGACGCAAGCCATCACCATGACGATCGCAACGGCCAGCAGCGCTTTCACCGGCAGCGGGCGCGACGGCGCGTCCGAAGCCACAGGCTCCGCCAAATCATGATGCAATTCCTGTTGTAGCTGCGCCGCGTCCTGACCCGCCAGCGCCTGCTGCGCCTGGCGCTGGCTGTGACGCAGCAGCAGTACGCTCACCTGATGCAGACTCATTCACTCCCCCTCCTCTTTACGCTGACGCGCTATCACTCGCCACAGCGCCACGCCCACCAGCAGCAACAGCAGGAAAGGCAGCGCCCACAGCAGCAACGTTTGCCCGGTTAGCGCCGGGTTGTAGAGGACAAACTCACCGTAGCGTTCGGTCATCCAGGCGGTGATTTCCTCTTCGCTTTTACCTTCCGCCACCATGGTATAGACCTGATGGCGCATACTGACCGCTACCGGCGCGTTGGATTCCAGCAAGTTTTGATTCTGGCATTGCGGGCAGCGCAGCTGGCTGGCAATAAATAGTGATTTTTCCTGCTGTTGCGCGTTTTCAAAGCGCCAGGTGTCCACAACCTGGGCATACGTTGCGAAGGTGATGAAAAACAAAATGATAGCCAAGAGTAAACCTATTCTGCCGGATGGCGCTGCGCTTATCTGGCCTACAATGTGTTGCGCACCCCGTACGCCGCCATCCGGCAACGCGTTGATTAATTTACTCATCACGCTTCCTCCCACGCCAGCCGCTGAGCGCCGCGCCTGCAATCATCAACAGCCCTCCGCCCCAGATCCAGCGCACGCCGGTCTGGACATACAGACGCATGGCATAGCGATCCTGCCCGGTTTTTTCGCCCATTACCGCATACCAGTCATGCAGCAGATTCCAGCGAATCCCCGGCTCCATCATCTGCTGACGGCGCGCCGCGTAAAAACGCCGCTCTGGCGTGACGCGCCCGATGTGCCGTTTATCCTGCTCAATGGCGATCTGCGCTTTCTCGGTGGTGTAATTGCCTTTCGCCTCCAGATCGAGACGTTCAAAACGAAACGTGTAGCCTGCCAGTTCCACCTGCTCTCCGGGGCGCAGATTAAGGCTGATCTCGTGCCGACTGCCGCTGGAGAAAATAATCCCGGCGGCGATAATCAGTACGCCGGTGTGCGCCAGCAGCGCCGGAAGCTGGCGGCGCACAGACACTCTCCGGCTTCTGATTGTCGCCAGTACGATAACTAACAGCATCAGCAGCCCAAACGGCAGCGTGGCGCGATTAAAATAGGGCGCGCCGACGGAGAGGCGCCCCCAGCCGAACAGGCCGTAAATCATCGGATAGAGCGTCCCGATAAGCACAATCAGCAGCACGGCGCTAAAAAGCAGCAGCGCGGCCAGAATCATCATCTCCCGCGACCAACTGCCAAAACGCGCATTCTGGCGGACTTGCTGGCCTCGCCACGCGTACAACCCGAGCGACGCCAGGCTCAACACGGTAAACAGCGCGAACAGCGGCACCGCACGCACGTTATCCAGCGCAAAGGCATGGACAGAAACCAGAATGCCGGAGCGCACAATCAGTGTGCCCAGCAGGGATAAAATCAGCGTCAGAATCGCCAGCAGCAAAGACCAGTGGCGGAAGATGCCGCGCCGGCGGGAAACGAACAGGCTGTGCAGTAGCGCGCTGGCGGAAAGCCAGGGTAATAAAGAGGCGTTTTCCACCGGGTCCCAGAACCACCAGCCGCCCCAGCCCAGTTCGCAGTACGCCCACCACGACCCGAGAATGATGCCCAGCGTCAGCGCGCACCAGCCGGGGAGCGCCCAGCGCCAGCAGACCCAGGCAGTGGCCGCGCTAAAGCCGCCGCGCAGCAATGACGCCAGCGCAACGCCCGCTGCGACCATCAGGCCGCCATAGCCCAGATAAAGCAGCGGTGGATGGAGAATCAGCCCCAGGTGTTGCAGCATCGGATTGAGATCGCGCCCCTCAATCGCGGGCGGAAAGATACGCACGAACGGGTCCGACCAGACCACGACAAACAGCAGCAGCAGGGCGGTCATCATCGACAGAATACAGAGCGTTAGCGGAAAGAGCGCATCGCGCTCGCCTTTGCACCGCCAGGCGAACAGCGCGCTCCAGCCGGAAAGGAACAGCACCCACAGCAGCAGCGATCCTTCATGACCGCCCCACACCGCCGCCAGTTTTAATCCCCACGGCAGCAGGCTGTAGCTATGCTGTGCAACGTAGACAACCGAAAAATCGCTGGTAAGAAAGCAGAAAACCAGAATAGCGAACGCCAGTAATAACAGCGCGAATTGCGCCAGGACGCCGATTATCGCCAGACGTCTGATGCCCTGCCAGCGCTGGCGCAACCCCACCAGCGTGGCAAGTGGGGTCAACACGTTGACCCCAAGACTCAGTAATAATGCCAGAAAACCGGCTTCAGGAAGGAATACGTCCAGAGATCACCCTGCCTAAGCTCACGCGACCGTTAGCTGTCCCGCATAAAGAATGAAAAAGCGCAGCAGCAGGACACCGGTCAGGCTGGCGCCGCATACCGCCAGCACGCCGTGAAACGTCGAACTGCGATTCGCCCAGGGCTTCAGCAGCATTGGCACAATCAGCCCCAGCCCCGCGACGCCAAGCCAGAACCACCATGTCCAGAATCCGCCGCCCAGCGCCGCAGTCAGCGCGCGCATTTTACCGTCATCGCCCAACGCCAGCCCAACGAAGAACGCCGCCAGCAGGAAGATTTCCAGCCAGACGACCGGCGTTTCCATGCGATGCACAAAATGCGCTTCAGTGCTGTGCGGATTGCTGCGATGACGCAAGGCCATAGCAATCAGCGCCACCGCCGCCCCGGAAGAGATCCCCGAGAACAGGAACAGCACCGGCAGGATCGGGTTATTAAGGAACGGATAGGACTTCAGCGCCGACAGCAGGAAGCCGGTATACGCCCCCAGCAGTACCGCCAGCACCAGCATTACCGTCTCAAGCAGGCGATGGAACGGCGTCAGCAACGTCAACGCTTTTTGCACCATCCCCAGACGCGGCAACCAGCGCTGTTGCAGGGCAAGCACCTCTTTTTCAAAGATTTTCGCCAGCCACAGAACCAGCACCACCATATAGAGCTGGAACAGCATGACGCCCATCGACATCACCGACGTGAAGCTGTAGTGGAACATCAGTTTCCAGAAGGTCCACGGACGCGTCAGGTGAAAGATCAGGATCAGCAGACCAAGAATAATTGCCCCCGGCCCCACCACCAGCGTCGTACGCAGCAGCGTGCTGTCCGCCCCGCCCGCTTCCGGGTGAATGCGGCGCAGCAAAATAGCCAGCGTCACTAACCCGGCAGAAATACCAATCAGAAACAGATAGATGGCGATGGGCCAGTCCCACACCAGCGATTCAAAATGGAAAGCAGAAGCGTGCGTCATTGGCTCACCTCCCCAAATTTAAAGGGAACGCGGTAGACCTTCGGTTTCGTACCCAGCGCCAGCTTGTAGCGGTAGGTGGTTTTCTGCCGCAGCAGACGAGAGATGTCGCTGTTGGGATCGTCCAGGTTGCCAAACGTCAGCGCCTTTGTCGGGCAGGACTCGACGCAGGCGGGCAACTTACCCGCTTTCAGGTTGGTTTTCCGGCAGAAATCGCACTTATCCGCCGTCTTGCTGACCGGATGGATAAAGCGTACGCGGTAAGGACACGCCGCAATGCAATACTGGCAGCCGACGCACAGATCCGGGTTCACATCAACGATACCGCTGGCGGCATCGCGGAATGAGGCCCCGGTCGGGCAAACGTCAACGCAGGGCGCATGGTCGCAGTGCTGGCACGAATGACGGAAGAATTGATACTTCACGTCAGGAAACGTCCCCTGCGGCTCGCTGCGGATAATCGTCAGACGCGACACACCCTCCGGCACCTGGTTCACTTCCCGACAGGCATCCATACAGGCGGTACAGCCGATGCATAATGACTCATCATGCACCATGCCGTAACGCACGCCGTTGATATTCAACGTTTTCGCCACCACGCGTCCTGCTGTTCCGCTGACCGCCACCAGCGCGCCGACGCGGGTGATAAACTGGCGACGAGAGCAACTCATGGATGCTCCTTAAGCAAGGGAACGGACGCCGGGTTAAAGTGCGGATTGGTGCGCTGATCGCTGTGGCAATCGACGCAAATCTTAATCCGTCCTTTCTCATTGAGCGTCTGCATCGTATCTTGCTGTGGATGCAGCGAGTGACAGCTGGCGCACGCCACTTTGGTCACATGGACATCATGCGGCCAGAACGCTTTTTGCAGCTGCTCAGGCAGGTGGCAGGACATACAGACGCTGTTCTGCTGCTCTACCGTATACATCGGGTCGTTAAAGCGCATCACATCTTTCACCCCTTCGCGGTGTTTAGGCGATGGCTGACCGTGACAGTTGGTGCACGTAACCGGCAGCTTGTTGTTCGGGTTAACGACAGAAGCGTGCTTACCGTGCATACCCTCGGTATCCGGCTTGTGGCAATCCAGACAAGCAGCATCTGGATTACGCTGCTGGGTGACCGTCCAGCGTTGCTCTGAGCCCTGCGGCGTTGGGGTAGCGGTTATCCCACACAGGCTCCAGAACAGACCTGACGCCAGCACCCCAGCAGTTAATAACGAACGTAATACGCTCATATTCACTCCGTTGAGTTATCCGCCTCTTACGAGGCGGAATGTGGGGTTATTGGCTTAACAGACCGTTTTTACGCGCCTGATCTTCCCATTGCGGAATCACCGTCTTGATGAAGTCCTGCTTCTCGGCGTTGATTTGCTGCATGTTCAAACCAATCGCTTTCTGGGCTTTCTCTTTGGTGGAGATATCCGGCAGCGGGATTTCATGAGTGATGCCTTTACTGCCCAGCAGACGCACCAGTTTGGTACGGGCATCCGCCGCTTTATCCATCGCGCCGCCCAGCATACGCAGACCTTCATCCGGGGCATGCATATGGATGCCGTGCGAGGCAATCGCCAGATCCCAGCGCCACTGCGCATGACGGATATCGTCCAGAATCGGTTTCATTTCCGCTTCTGTCGCGCCCGCATCCCACGCGGCTTTCGCTTCGAAATGCGCGTGTACTAACTGATCTTCAACCTTGATTTTCAGGTCATGAATCGCCTGTTTACGCTCAGCAACCACTTTTTGCAGGGAGGCTTTATCCTGGGTGTGGCAGTTGGCGCAGGTCTGGGCGAAGTTATCAAACGGGTTGCCAATCTTATGGTCGGTGTAGAGTTTGCCTTCGGCGTTTTGCACTTTCGGCATGTGACAATCAATACAGGTCACGTTGTTCTTGCCGTGAATGCCCACGCTCCAGGTTTCATATTCCGGGTGCTGCGCTTTCAGCATTGGCGTTTTCGACAGCGGGTTTGTCCAGTCAGAGAAGGCGATGGCGTCGTAATATTTCTCCATATCCTCGACTTTTGTTCCCTCATCCCACGGGAATTTGACGGCTTTGTTTTTACCGTCAAAGTAGTACTCCACATGGCACTGCCCGCACACCATAGATTGCTGGTCAAAACGACTGGCTTTATCAAACGGTTTGCCGATGGTTTCCATCGCGCGCTCGGCATAAGGACGGGAGAGCGTTAACGCCGGTTTGCCTTTGGCGAAATCGTCTGAGGCGGTGTTATGGCAGTCGGCGCAGCCCAGGGCATTGACGATTTCCGGGCCGCCGCGCGCCCATTTACCGTGGAAGTAGCCGTCTTCGCCATCTTTCTGGATCAGACGCGCCACATCCGGGCTTTTACAGCTCCAGCAGGCCATCGGCAATGGGCCATCTTCGGCATTTTTCGGTGCGCCGGTACGCAGGGTTTCACGCACATCGGTAACCGCATAAGCGTGCCCGCGCGGCTTATTGTAGTCACGCGAGAAGGGGTATCCCGCCCACAGGATCACCAGACGTGGGTCTTCTGCCAGCGCATCTTCACGCGTTGACTGTTCTGACGTCGCTTTCCATGAGAGATATTGATCGGGATGCTGAGGGGCGAAGGTTTCATTCTTCGCTTCAACGGTGACGGTCTTTGCGGGAACGGACGTTTGTTCAGCGTATACAGAGGAAATGAAAAAAAACGGTAATATCAGGCTGAAGAAACGGCGTGCGCGTAATATTGTCCTTGCCATAGAGGTCTCATCCAGATTGCGCCATTGCCTTCAATGGCGGTTCTTTATTTTGTTTTTCCACAACAGCAACCGCACGAATACTGTCATGACATTGCTCCCCTCTATGTGTAACAAAAAACCACATTAAAAATGTTGTCTTTAATCAATTGTAAGTGCATGTAAAATACCACTTTAGAGTTATACCACCCTCCTTAAACCTACTCCTTTCGTTAGCATTCGACGCGGATCACTTTTTCAACAACTCGCCTGTAACTGCATGTTATCGCGGGTATTAATCCATTTTTGCGAGATTCCTTCAAAAATCACTTTGCCGTTTATTTGCACAGTTCCGTTATTGCGTGATCTGCCGCGCAAATACTAAACAAAACTGCCAAAGCCCCTACATTTAACTTTTGTGAGACATATTATTAACATCTTACAAGGAGAACAAAAGCCATGAGCCAAATACATAAACACGCTATTCCCGCAAACATTGCGGATCGTTGTCTGATAAACCCGGAGCAGTATGAGGCGAAATATCAACAATCTATTAACGAGCCAGATACCTTTTGGGGTGAACAGGGAAAGATTCTCGACTGGATTACACCGTATAAAAAAGTGAAGAACACCTCCTTTGCGCCCGGCAACGTGTCGATTAAATGGTATGAAGATGGCACGCTGAACCTGGCGGCAAACTGCCTTGACCGCCATCTGCAAGAAAACGGCGACCGTACCGCCATCATCTGGGAAGGCGATGACGCCACCCAGAGCAAACACATTTCATATCGCGAATTGCATCGCGATGTTTGTCGTTTCGCCAATACGCTGCTGGAGCTGGGCATTAAGAAAGGCGACGTCGTGGCTATTTATATGCCGATGGTGCCGGAGGCGGCGGTGGCGATGCTGGCCTGCGCGCGCATTGGCGCGGTGCATTCGGTGATCTTCGGCGGCTTCTCGCCGGAAGCGGTTGCCGGGCGAATCATCGACTCCAGCTCACGTCTGGTGATCACCGCCGATGAAGGTGTGCGTGCCGGACGCGGCATCCCGCTGAAAAAGAACGTCGATGATGCGCTGAAAAACCCGAATGTGAACAGCGTTGAACATGTGGTGGTTTTAAAACGTACTGGCGGGAAAGTCGACTGGCATGAAGGCCGCGATCTGTGGTGGAGCGACGTGATTGAGAAATCCAGCGCTGACCATCAGCCGGAAGAGATGAATGCGGAAGACCCACTGTTTATCCTCTACACCTCCGGTTCAACCGGCAAGCCAAAAGGCGTGCTGCATACCACCGGCGGCTATCTGGTCTATGCCGCCACCACCTTTAAGTATGTCTTTGACTATCACCCGGACGATATCTACTGGTGCACCGCAGACGTAGGTTGGGTGACCGGGCACAGCTACCTGCTGTATGGGCCGCTGGCCTGCGGCGCAACCACCCTGATGTTTGAAGGCGTGCCAAACTGGCCGACGCCAGCGCGGATGGCGCAGGTGGTGGATAAGCACCAGGTTACTATTCTCTACACCGCCCCAACCGCTATTCGCGCTCTGATGGCGGAAGGCGATAAGGCGATTGAAGGCACCGATCGCTCTTCGCTGCGCATCCTCGGTTCCGTCGGCGAACCAATCAACCCGGAAGCGTGGGAATGGTACTGGAAGAAGATCGGTAACGAAAAATGCCCGGTAGTGGACACCTGGTGGCAGACCGAAACCGGTGGATTCATGATCACGCCGCTGCCCGGCGCGACTGAACTGAAAGCCGGTTCCGCCACGCGTCCGTTCTTTGGCGTACAGCCCGCGCTGGTGGATAACGAAGGCCACCCGCAGGAAGGGGCGACCGAAGGCAATCTGGTGATTACCGACTCCTGGCCGGGTCAGGCGCGTACCCTGTTCGGCGATCACGAGCGTTTTGAGCAGACCTACTTCTCTACCTTCAAAAACATGTATTTCAGCGGCGACGGCGCGCGTCGTGATGAAGATGGTTACTACTGGATCACCGGGCGCGTCGATGACGTACTGAACGTTTCCGGCCATCGTCTGGGCACGGCGGAGATTGAATCCGCGCTGGTGTCGCATCCGAAGATTGCCGAAGCCGCGGTGGTCGGTATTCCGCACAACATCAAAGGCCAGGCCATCTACGCCTATGTCACGCTGAATCACGGCGAAGATCCGTCGCCGGAGCTGTATACCGAAGTACGCAACTGGGTACGTAAAGAAATTGGCCCGCTGGCAACACCGGACGTGCTGCACTGGACAGACTCACTGCCGAAAACGCGTTCCGGCAAAATCATGCGCCGTATTTTGCGCAAAATCGCAGCGGGCGATACCAGCAATCTGGGCGATACCTCAACTCTCGCCGATCCTGGCGTGGTCGAGAAACTGCTCGAAGAGAAGCAGGCCATCGCAATGCCTTCATAACCCTAACCGTGAAATGCCCGATGGCGCGCTGCTTATCGGGCCTACAGGTTCAACATCGCTTGTAGGCCCGATAAGGCTTCAGCCGCCATCCGGCAAAATAAAAAAATCCCCCTACCTTATCTCTGGAGACTCTGTGATGAATGACAATATTTATCAACGGATAGAAGACAGTGCGCGTTTCAGGGAGTTAGTCGAAAAACGGCAACGGTTTGCCACCATCCTGTCGGTCATCATGCTGGCGGTTTATATCAGCTTTATTTTACTGATCGCCTTCGCGCCGGGCTGGCTGGGCACCCCGCTACACGCCGGCACCAATGTCACCCGGGGTATTCCAATTGGGGTGGGCGTCATTCTGATCTCCTTCATCCTGACCGGTATTTACATCTGGCGGGCGAATGGTGAATTCGACCGTCTTAACAAAGCCGTACTGCACGAGGTTAAAGCATCATGAAGAGAGTCCTGACGGCGCTTGCCGCCACACTACCCTTCGCTGCAAACGCAGCGGATGCCATTAGCGGTGCAGTAGAACGCCAGCCAACCAACTGGCAGGCAATCGTCATGTTCCTGATTTTCGTGGTGTTTACGCTCGGCATCACCTACTGGGCCTCTAAACGCGTTCGTTCACGCAGCGACTATTACACGGCAGGCGGGAATATTACCGGCTTCCAGAATGGGCTGGCGATCGCCGGCGACTATATGTCCGCCGCGTCGTTCCTCGGGATTTCCGCTCTGGTGTTCACCTCCGGCTACGACGGGCTGATCTACTCCCTTGGCTTCCTGGTGGGCTGGCCTATCATTCTGTTCCTGATCGCCGAGCGCTTGCGTAACCTGGGTCGCTATACCTTTGCCGACGTCGCCTCTTACCGACTGAAACAGGGGCCGATCCGCATTCTGTCTGCCTGTGGTTCGCTGGTGGTCGTGGCGCTTTACCTCATCGCCCAGATGGTGGGGGCAGGTAAACTGATCGAGCTGTTGTTCGGTCTGAACTACCACATTGCGGTGGTGCTGGTGGGCGTTCTGATGATGATGTACGTCCTGTTCGGCGGCATGCTGGCAACGACATGGGTACAGATTATCAAAGCCGTACTGCTGCTGTTCGGCGCCAGCTTTATGGCGTTCATGGTCATGAAGCACGTCGGCTTTAGCTTCAACAACCTGTTCACCGAAGCGATGGCGGTACACCCGAAAGGTTCAGCCATTATGAGCCCGGGTGGTCTGGTCAACGACCCGATCTCCGCGCTGTCATTAGGCCTGGGGCTGATGTTCGGTACGGCAGGCTTACCGCACATTCTGATGCGTTTCTTTACCGTCAGCGATGCCCGCGAAGCGCGTAAGAGCGTGTTCTACGCCACTGGCTTTATGGGTTATTTCTACATCCTGACCTTCATTATCGGCTTTGGCGCGATCATGCTGGTCGGCGCGAACCCGGAGTATAAAGATGCCGCAGGCGCGTTAATCGGCGGCAACAACATGGCGGCGGTTCATCTGGCGAACGCGGTAGGCGGCAACCTGTTCCTCGGCTTTATCTCTGCGGTAGCCTTCGCAACGATCCTGGCGGTCGTGGCCGGTCTGACGCTGGCAGGCGCATCGGCGGTATCTCACGACCTGTACGCGAACGTGTTTCGTAAAGGCGCGACCGAACGCGAAGAATTGCGGGTATCGAAAATTACCGTACTGGTGCTGGGCGTGATTGCCATCATTCTGGGTGTGCTGTTTGAAAACCAGAATATCGCCTTCATGGTCGGCCTGGCGTTTGCCATCGCGGCGAGCTGCAACTTCCCAATCATCCTGCTCTCCATGTACTGGTCGAAGCTGACCACGCGCGGCGCGATGATGGGCGGCTGGTTAGGTCTGGTGACGGCTGTCGTGCTGATGGTTCTCGGCCCAACGATTTGGGTGCAAATCCTCGGCCACGAAAAAGCCATCTTCCCGTATGAGTATCCGGCGCTGTTCTCCATCAGCGTTGCCTTTATCGGGATCTGGTTCTTCTCCGCTACCGATAATTCTGCGGAAGGTAATCGCGAGCGTGAGCAGTTCCGCGCCCAGTTCATCCGTTCCCAGACCGGGTACGGCGTTGAGCAAGGCCGCGCGCATTAATTCAGTGCACTCCTCCGGCCCCCGGGTCGGAGGACAACATCAGAACATCACTTTTGCGACCAGCGGCGCCGCCAGCACCATCATCACACCGGACAGCATCATCACCAGACTGGCGACGACGCCCTCCTGCTGACCCAGTTCATACGAACGCGCCGTACCGGCCCCATGTGATGCCGCGCCAAACCCGGCCCCTTTTGCCATTCCTTCACGAATAGACAGGCGCAAAAACAGCGCATCGCCAACCGCCATCCCGAACACGCCGGTCACCACCACAAAGAGCGCCACTAAATCCGGCTGACCGCCCAGCGGCTCTGCCGCCGCCAGCGCAAATGGCGTGGTGACGGAACGCACGGCCAGGCTGCGCTGAATCTCATCCGGCAGCGTAAACAGGCGCGCCAGCCAGACGGAACTGGTGACCGCCACCACGGTTGCCGTTACCACGCCCGCCGTCAGCGACATCCAGTGGCGTTTAATGATGGCGAGATTATCGTAAACCGGAACGGCAAACGCGATGGTCGCCGGGCCTAACAACCACAGCAGCCAGTGCGATTCGCCAATGTAGTTCTGCCAGGAGATATGGCCAAACACCAGTATCAATACCAACAGCGCGGGCGTGAGCACCAGCGGCATCAACGGCAGCTTACGAAAGCGACGATACAGCCGCTTATTGACGAAATAGATCCCCAGCGTGATGACCAGGCACAGTACGCTTAGCTGAAAATTACTCACGGTTTACCCTGCTCATCTCATAGCGGTATACGTTATCCACCACCCATGCGGTTGCGCCAAGCACCATCAGCGTGCTGATCGCAATCACGGCGAAGATGCGCCAGCCGTCCATCAACAGCAGTTGCGCATAGTTAACGACCGCCACCACGGCGGGGACAAAGAACAGCAGCATTTCCGCCAGTAGCCAGCGTGCGCCCGCACGAACCCAGTTAAGCGGGATCACCCGACAGACAATCAGCGCCAGCATCAACGCCATCCCAACCAGATTGGCGGGAAGCGGCAGATGCAGCCATGAAACAAGATATTGAGCAAAAACAAATAAACCTGCATACAGCAGTACCTGAACCGGTATCTGGAGTCGTTGCATAACAGCAGGCGTAACGCGGCTTATCGCCACAGCCATGAGGGAATGTCCTGAAAAATAAAACGGAACGCCAGTATAGAGAGCGCCCGTCCACTACTGAAATGAATTAAACTCATTGCAGGCATAGTCTTAAGGAATAATCATGGATATCAGAACGCTGCGTTATTTTGTCGAGGTGGTGCGCCAGCAGAGTTTCACCCGCGCAGCGGAGAAGTTATTTGTCACTCAGCCCACCATCAGCAAGATGCTGAAGAATCTGGAAGATGAGCTTAATTGCACGCTGCTGATCCGCGATGGGCGACGTCTGCTGCTGACGGATACCGGGCGCGTGGTGTTCGAGCGCGGCCTGGCGATCCTCGCCGAATTTCGCCAGCTGGAAGCAGAGCTGGGCGATATCAACCATCTCAATAAAGGGCTGCTGCGGCTTGGCATCCCGCCGATGGTCGGCATGCTGATGGCCGGGCCGATTAGCCTGTTTCGCCAGCGTTATCCGGGTGTGGAACTGAAGATTGCAGAATTTGGCGGCTTGACGGTACAGCAGGCGGTAATGAACGGCGAGCTGGATGTGGCGATGACCGCGCTGCCGGTGGAGGAAGAGAGCGGGCTGACGACCTTGCCGCTGTTCAGCCACCCGCTATGCGTGCTGGTGCCGCGTTCTGGTAAGTGGATGGCGTGCGAGTCGATTTCCCCCGAAGCGCTGGCGGAGCATCCCCTGCTTATCTACAACGAAGATTTTGCGTTGAATCGCCAGTTGATGCGGCTTTTTAAGCAGCATGATGTGAAGCCGCGTATTGCGGTACGCAGCGGTCAGTGGGATTTCCTGGCCGCTATGGTGCAGGCCGGCGTCGGAATTGCGATTTTGCCGGAGCCGATTTGCCAACGGCTGGATAAACAAACCCTGCGCTGGCTCCCGCTGGAGAGTGATTTACGCTGGCAGTTGGGCATGATCTGGCGCGAAGGCGTTTATTTGTCCCACAGCGCCAGGGCGTGGTTGACGTGTTGCGAAGGGTTCTGGTTAACGCAGGAATAACGCCTCGCTCGCCGGATGGCGGCGCAAGCGCCTTATCCGGCCTACGGGAATGCATTTTGTAGGCCCGGTAAGCAAAGCGCCACCGGGCGATACGGGTGCTTACTGATTCTCGATCAACAATGCTTCCAGCAAATCTAGGTCATGCAGCAGTTTTTGCAGGGTTTCGTTACTGATCTCACGCGTCGCGCGCAGGTGGTACAACTCTGCACGTTCCGAGCGTAGCGCCGCCAGGCGGAAGCGCCGTTCAAGGTTCTCTTCCTGCATTGAGCTTTCCACATCGTTACGCCCATCGGCGCGGCGACGCAGGTTACCAATCACGCGGGAGCTGACCTCGGTGAGCAACTGGTTATCGATGTTCTCTTCGGTATCCGCCGCCAGACGCTCTTCCATCTTCTGAATCGCGACAATCGCCACTTCCGCCGTGGCGGCGCGGGCGATTCGCTCCTCTTTCTGCTGCTGTGAGTGATCGCCCACTTCCAGATGTTGCAGCAGAATCGGCAGCATCACGACCCCCACAAACAGCGAGAACAAAATCACGCCCGCCGCAAGGAATACCAGCTCATAGCGCGCCGGGAAGCCGTTACCATCCGGCAACAATAGCGGGATAGAGAGCACACCGGCCAGCGTAATCGCCCCGCGTACCCCCGCAAAGGAGGCGATGAGGACTTCACGCATCGTCCAGGCGCCAAACTCCATCGGCTTTTTCTTCAGGAAGCGATTACTGAAGTTCTTCATCGTCCACAGCCAGCCAAAGCGCACCAGCATCAGCGCGGCATAAATCAGCACGATATCGGTGAACAGCATCCAGGTTTCAACGTTGGGATCGGCTTCCGCCGCCACCAGCGACGACTCCAGAATCCCTGGCAGTTGCAGACCCAACAGCAGAAAGACCATGCCGTTAAAGACAAACTCCAGCATCGCCCAGGTGCTGTTGGCGCGCAGACGCATCGCCAGCGGCGCGCGACGCATAACGCCGGAGCGGGTGATGGTCATCCCGGCCGCCACAGCGGCAAGAATGCCGGATACGCCGATATGTTCCGCAATCAGGTAGGAGGCGAACGGCAGCAGGAACAGCAAGACGATTTGCGTCGCTGGCTCATCCCCGCCCCAACGGCTCAGGAAACGCAGGGAGCGACCGTATAACCAACTGACGACAAAGCCCGCCAGAATACCGCCCACTGCGACTTTAAAGAACTCCACCGTCGCCCCGCCGACGGTAAACACCATCGTCCCCATCGCCACTGCGACGGCAAATTTCAACGACACCAGGCCGGACGCGTCGTTCATCAACGCCTCGCCTTGCAGGATGCCCATAATTTTCTTCGGAATGCGCCCCTCGCCGACAATGCCGGAAAGCGCAACCGCATCGGTCGGCGACAGCACGGCAGCCAGCGCGAAGGCCGGTATCAGCGGAATACCCGGCACCAGCCAGTAAATCATAAAGCCAATTCCGACCACCGTGACCAGCACCAGCGCCAGCGCCAGGCCGAAAATCTCTCGCCCATGTTCGAGAAACTCCCGGGTCGGCGTTTTCCAGCCATCTGCGAACAACAGCGGCGGAATAAACAGCACCAGGAACAGTTCAGGGTCAAATTCCACATGCAAACCAAACGTCGGCCATGCCAGCAGCGCGCCAATGGCGATTTGCATGAGGGGTAAAGGAAGCTGGAAGGGCAATACACGAGTAAATACCCCCGACAGCGAGACCACAAGGGTCATGATGAGTATTGTGAAGAAGATTTCCATGCGTTCCCTGTTTGCGATATTTCTTATGTTTTAAAACGTGAGGCGTCGTGCCTCAATTCTATCTTCCTCAGAGTAACGCAAAAGACAACGGGATGTGTCCTGAAAATAAAAACGGGCGGCAAAAGCCACCCGTTTTTAGAGGACGCCAGGAATCAGATAGCCCAGCCGCCCGCATAGAAGGCGACCAGCGCTACGGCAATCACCACGGTGCCGACGTTCAGCTTACGCCATTCGCCCGACACAATGCGGCCGATCACCAGCGTAGCAAAACCAATCATAATGCCGGTTACGATGTTGCAGGTCAGGACGATAAACACCGCCGTGATCAGACCCGCCATCGCATCCACAAAGTCAGCGAAGTCGATTTTCGCCACGTTGCTCAGCATCAGCAGGCCGACGTACATCAGCGCGGGCGCGGTCGCGTAGACCGGAACCAGATAAGAGAGCGGAGAGAGGAACAGGATCAGCAGGAACAGGACGCCGACGGTGATCGCCGTCAGACCCGTTTTACCGCCTGCCGCCGTACCCGCCGCCGATTCAATGTATACCGCCGCAGGCGCTGCGCCAACCAGACCAGAGAACACGCTGCTCAGGGAGTCGGTGGTCAGCGCTTTGCCGCCATCGATAATCTGCCCGTCTTTATCCAGCAGGTTCGCCTGGCCAGCGACCGCGCGAATCGTGCCGGTGGCGTCGAAAACAGCGGTCATCACCAGCGCCAGCACGCTCGGCAGGACGATCGGGTTCAGCGCGCCCATAATATCCAGGCTGCCAATCAGCGAGTTGCCGTGTTCATCACTTAAAGACGGCATAGCAAAAAAGCCGGAGAAATGGACGGATGGATCGAAGATCAAACCCACAACCGAAATACCAATAATGGTCAGCAGAATGCCGCCCGGCACCTTCAGTTTTTCCAGGCCGATAATGACCGCCAGACCAATCAGCGACATGATAACCGGGAAAGAATCAAAGTTACCCAGCGCGACCGGCAGACCGTCCAGCGGGTTCTTAATCACCAGACCCACGCCATTCGCGGCGATCAGCAACAGGAACAGGCCGATACCGATGCCGGTGCCGTGCGCCACGCCATGCGGCAGATTGCGCAGGATCCAGCTACGGATACCGGTCGCCGAGATGATGGTAAACAGCACGCCCATCAGGAATACCGCACCCAGCGCAACCGGAACGCTAATGTGCTGACCCAGCACCAGGCTAAACGCGGTGAAGGCGGTCAGCGAGATGGCGCAACCGATAGCCAACGGCAGGTTCGCCCACAGACCCATAACAATAGAACCGACGCCAGCCACCAGGCAGGTCGCCACAAATACGGCGGCAGGCGGGAATCCGGCTTTACCCAGCATCCCCGGAACCACGATAACGGAGTAGACCATCGCCAGGAAAGTCGTTAATCCGGCAACCACTTCCTGACGGACGGTGCTTCCACGGTGTGAAATTTTAAACCAGGCGTCGAGTGAACCGCCGGTACGCGCTGAAGGCGTAGACATAGAAAACATCCCCTGAGAGTTTATTTTTCGTCGAGTATGCGTGGTGGACAATCCACTGCCAGCGAAACGTCATCTCCTTGTGCTACGTTTGCAACAATAAGGGGTGTCGCAAAAAAGCAAACGTTTAACTCCGCGCATACAAAACGGGTAGTAAAAAAAGCAAACGATTATCCAGCGATAATACGGGGCTTTTCAACTAAACTTTGCGGCTTTTTGCTTATTTCTTTTCATCACGCTCAATAAATCGCCAGTCGATGCGCAAACGTTATCGTCAATGCGCAATCTGATAACATTTTTTCTCGGGCGGACGACTGACACATCCGTCTATCCGCCAGGGATCTCAAAAGGACCGCCTTGCTGGATAGCCCTTTGCCACGCCGGGCGCATCTCTACGCGCTTCTTCCAGGCGCTAATGTGCGTCAGGTCGTTAATTCCGCCTCGGCTCAGTAACGCAAACAGAGGAAAACTCATCTGGATATCCGCCATGCTGATATGTTCCCCGGCAAACCAGGGCTGCGCGGCAAGATGCGCATCAATGTAGCGCGCATGCGTCTCCAGTTGCGGGTTGAGATACGCTTTTTGCACGCCCTGCCCCAGAATGCCGCCCAGCGTGCGTAACCCAAATGGCACCGGCGGTTTACCCAGGCTGACAAACACCAGTTTCATTAACAGCATTGGCATTAACGAGCCTTCCGCATAATGCAGCCAGAACCGATACTGCCGTTTTTGCCGGGCATCGGCAGGTTTAAACTGCCCTGCGTGGTCATAGGTTTCCTGCAAATACTCCAGGATGGCGCCGGATTCGGCGAGGATCTCACCGTTATCTTCAATAACGGGCGATTTTCCAAGCGGGTGGATTTTTTTCAGCGCCGGTGGCGCAAGCATGGTTTTTTCACGCTGGTAGCGAACAATCTGGTAGGGCAGCGACAGCTCCTCCAGCGCCCAGAGCACGCGCTGGGAACGAGATTGATTCAAATGATGCACCGTCAGCATGGCTGTCTCCTGTTTTTCATTCAAATTAACTATAGAAAAGAGCGAGAGATGGCGTAAAAATTTCGGCTAAAAAACAGACAATACACTGGCAAACGGGCGGGCATGGCATACAATTACAGTATCAACACAAACCGGAACCTCCACCACGTGCTCGACTGAGGGGTGTTGATGTCGGGGGAAACCCTCCCGTGAACCAACGGGATAGAGCGAAAGACAAAGACCGGAAACAAACTAAAGCGCCCTTGCGGCGCTTTAGTTTTATGCGCGGCGATATGGCGCTCGCTTATCCGGCCTACGCGCGTCCCGGCGAAACGACATTTAATCATCTTCCAGCAATCGCGCCCCTGTTCCCTGCGTGCCAAGCTGATCGCCTGGGTTGCGCAGCGGGCAATCGCTACGCGACAAACAGCCGCAGCCGATGCAGCCGTCCAGTTCATCACGCAACGCCACCAGAGTATGAATACGTCTGTCCAGCTCCTCGCGCCATTGCGAAGAAAGCTGCTTCCACTCCTTTGCGCTCAGCGTATGCCCCTCAGGCAATACGCCAAACGCTTCGCCAATGGTCGCCAGCGGAATGCCAATACGTTGAGCAATCTTGATGATCGCCACATAGCGCAGCACATCGCGCTTATATCGCCGCTGATTGCCGCTGTTACGGACACTGCTGATAAGCCCTTTGCTCTCATAAAAGTGCAGCGCCGATACCGCCACACCGCTACGTTTCGCCACCTCACCCGGCGTCAGCAGGGACTTTATACGCGGTAATTTCTTTTCCATAAATCGCTTTACCTCAAGTTAACTTGAGGAATTATACTCGCCCGCAGACAAAACGACGAATCGAACACTGAGAAAGAGGCAGCAATATGTCCCATCAGCAGATAATTCAGACCCTTATTGAATGGATTGATGAACATATCGACCAACCGCTGAACATTGATGTGGTCGCAAAAAAATCAGGTTACTCGAAGTGGTATTTACAGAGGATGTTCCGCACGGTGATGCATCAGACGCTGGGCGACTATATTCGTCAGCGCCGACTCCTGCTGGCCGCCGTAGAGCTACGAACGACCGAGCGCCCCATTTTTGATATCGCGATGGATCTGGGATATGTGTCGCAACAGACATTTTCGCGCGTCTTCCGCCGCGAGTTTGACCGCACGCCCAGCGACTACCGTCATCGTCTGTAACCTTACTGCCCGCGCTGCATCAGGAGTGCGGGCGACTGTTGCAGCCACTGAATAAACGCCTGCGGCGGCATCGCCTTCGCAAAATACCATCCCTGACAATACTGAACGCCGCGCTTGAACAGCCAGTTCACCTGATCTGCCGTTTCCACGCCTTCGGCAATGGCCTTCAGGTGTAAGCTTTGCGCCATTTCGATGATATGTTCCGCGATCAGATGGCTGGTGCTATTGGTGGTCAGCGTATCGATAAAGGATTTATCAATCTTCAGAATATCGACATTCAATGAATACAGGTTGTGCAGGTTTGAATACCCTGTTCCAAAATCATCAATCGCCACTTCAAAACCCGCCTGACGAAATGCCTGAATAACCGGCGTGGTTTTCGGCACGTCAATAAAGCCGCGCTCCGTCACTTCCACCTTAATTTGTTGCGCAAGAACGGAATGCTGGCGGGCTTTCTCCGCAATTAACGCGATAAGCCGGGAGGAGTGGAAATCAGAAGCGGAGAGATTAATAGAGATATAAAGATGAGGTTGCGAGGCGAGAAAATGTCCCAGATCGTTGAATACTTCTTCCACCACGTAATCGGTAATCTGTGCAATCATCCCCTCTTTTTCAGCCAGCGGGATAAACTCTGCCGGGCTCATCACCTGCCCTTCAAAACCAGGCCAGCGCAATAGCGCCTCCGCCCCCACGCATTTTTCATTTTGAATATCAATAATGGGCTGATAATAAAGACGCAGTTGACGTTTATCGATCGCTCGCTGCAACAAACGGCGCGGTGAATGATATTCCTCGCGCGTACGCGACCACATCAATAACACAATGATGCTACAGATAATGCCTAACGGCAGCGTTAACGTCGCCTGATGGTACAGGTTCTGATAGAAACGCGCGTTATCAGTGGAAACAATTATCGCGATCGGACGTTTTTCTGAATGGGCAATGGTATAGAAGCGATTATTTTGCTGAAAGGTAGATTCATCACGGTGCAGCAACGGTAATAATTGCTCGACGTTTGCCTGTTCGCTCACGGAGAAAAAGGAGTTCGTCACCGTGTCATATACGCCCCAGGCCAGAGTGGGATCGTCTGACATCACCTCGCTGTAAGACAACGGATTTATTACCGCGACATAGTGTCCTCTTTGCATATACGTCATTTTGTAGCCAGCAAAGAACGGCGTATCACGATAGTAATAAATAGAAACGTCTGGTTCTCGTTTATAATCTGCGGCAGGGATAATATAAGGACTGGCAGGCGCCATTACCGTAGAGCATAAAAAATGATCGTCTTGCGCATAAATTAACTCGCTGATATACAAACGACCACGAATAATATCCTGCATTCGTTTTTGATGCGCAGGAGTACAGGCTTTTCCCTGATACTGCTGTATCGCGTCGCGGGCCAGCTCCACCTGCTGGACAACCAGTTCCGTTTTTTCTAATGCCAGCTCGGCAAAAGAGTGCAGTTGATTACGGGTTTCAGACACCGCCCGCATGTGGGCAAACCATAGCGCCAGCATCACGGGGAGTAATACCACCATGATTGTTCCAAGGAATCTCAGCAACTTTCGTTGCGCGCTATGATTCATTTCGGCCCTGTATCCCTGAATTGTCTGTGCCTGTCATCATCAAGGCGGATGCTATAACAAACAGGTGATTACGTTGCATGAATTAAGCGACATTAGCAACAGACTTTTCCTGGTAAAAGTCTGATATTGACGGATGACGATAATATTTTCCCGTAAGGCAAACTTAAAGTTATGCTTATTTTTATTAGGGAATATTCTAATCCAAAAGGAGTAAGAATTTTCCAGGGTTTTTTCCGATTAATGCAGAAAAATTAAGTTAAATTTCCAGGCTGGTTAATTTTCCGGCGCTAATAAAATGGTAATAAAAATACATCTTCAATAACCAGCCCCATAATCTTCCGGTATAGCCCCCTTCAGATACCCATATTTAATTTGTGGTTATAAAGCGCACAAAAAAGGGTGCCCTGCACTGGCTAACAAACAATTTATTGTGATATAGTTCACAAAAATGATGAAACAGAAACGTTGTTTCATTCAGTGTCGATGTTATGCCCGTCGATAGCCAGAGTGTACCACGCCTTCCGTGAGCAACGCCGCGCTGTCCAGGGCACCTGCTATTCTCAGAGGAAATGTTTCATGGCTACCATAACCACTGGCGTGGTTCTTCTCCGCTGGCAACTGCTGAGCGCTGTGCTCATGTTTTTAGCCAGCACGCTCAATATTCGCTTTCGTAAATCCGACTATATCGGACTCGCGGTGATCAGTAGCGGCCTTGGCGTCGTGTCGGCCTGCTGGTTTGCAACCGGGTTACTCGGCATCACTCTGATGGATGTCTCCGCAATCTGGAACAATATCGAAGCCGTGATGGTGGAAGCCATGAGCCATACCCCGCCAGAGTGGCCGATGGTGTTGACCTGATGCTGATATAAGCCTCCGCCCGGAGGCTTTTTTATTCTCTCAAAAACAGCCAGTTAACCTTTATCCCGCTAAAATCGCCGTATCATTTATTGTAATGAGAACTATTCTCATATTAACATCCCCGCCGTGATGATTAACTTTTGATACTTTTCCGCTATGCCGACTCCAGTTCAGTGCGCTCCTTTAACGTTTGAATCGCTGTATCGCGCGCATCACGGCTGGCTGACGCACTGGCTGGCGCGAAAGTTACAGTCGGCGTTCGACGCCGACGACGTCGCCCAGGACACCTTCCTGCGTATTATTAACGGTGAATCTCTGACGGCGATTCGCGACCCAAAGTCGTTTCTCTGCACCGTCGCCAAACGGGTGATGATCGACCTTTTCCGCCGCAATGCGCTGGAAAAAGCGTATCTGGAGATGCTTGCGCAGTTACCCGAAACGCTGGCGCCTTCCGCTGAAGAAAAGCAGTCGCATCTCGAAACGCTGCAACTTGTCGACAGGATGCTGGACGGGTTGAGCGCCAAAGCGAGAACGGCCTTCCTGCTTTCTCAGCTTGACGGGCTGACCTACAGCGCCATCGCGCAACGTCTGAATGTTTCCGTCAGCTCGGTGAAAAAGTACGTCGCGAAAGCCACGGAACACTGCCTGCTGTTCCGCCTGGAGCATGGCCTGTGAAAACCTCCCTCACCGATGCCCGCCGCCAGGCGCTACGTTCAGCCTCACACTGGTATGCCGTTTTAAGCGGGGAGCGCGTAAGCCCCCAGCAGGAAGCGCGCTGGCAGCAGTGGTATGAACAAGATCAGGATAATCAATGGGCCTGGCAGCAGGTCGAAAACCTGCGCTGCCAGATGAGCAGCGTCCCCGGCAAACTCGCCAGCCACACGCTGAAAGACAGCCGCCTGACGCGCCGCCACGTACTGAAAGGGTTGCTGTTGCTGGTCTGCGCGGGCGGCAGTTGGCAGCTCTGGCGATCGGAGTTGGGCGAAGGTCTGCGTGCTGATTATCGTACCGCCCGGGGGCAGACTCGCCAGCAGACGCTGGAGGATGGCACGTTGCTTTCACTGAATACCGACAGCGCGGTTAACGTGCGATTTGACGGTAGCCAGCGCCAGATCCAGCTCTGGTACGGCGAGATCGCCATTACCACCGGTAAAGACGCGCTGCAACGCCCGTTTCGTGTACAGACGCGCCAGGGCCAGCTCACCGCATTGGGTACGGAATTTACCGTGCGCCAGGACGGCGATGAAACCGTCCTTAGCGTCCGACAACATGCCGTCGAAGCGATTCTCGCCGGAGATCCGCAACAAAAACGGGTTATTCAGCAAGGTGAAACGGTGCGCTTCAGCGCCTCGCAGTTTGGCGACGTCGCATCATTGAATGACGAGTCTGCAAGCTGGACGCAAGGCGTGTTAAGTTTCAGCGACAAACCTCTGGGCGACGTCATCGCCACGCTCTCGCGCTACCGGCACGGCATACTGCGTTGTGACCCGGCCGTTGCCGGATTACGCCTGACAGGGACGTTCCCGCTCGGCAACACCGATGCCGTACTGAATGCGATCGCGAAAACACTTCCTGTGAAAATTCAGTTTGTTACGCGTTACTGGGTCACGCTGTCCCCCGCCATTTAAACGATAACGAAAAAAATTATCATTTTTATTGTCCCTTTTGCCCCGCTCGTTCGACTTCATAACTGAATACAAATAAAGAAATGATGATGGAGACGTGATGGCCTTTCATAACACAGCACCTCTGGTGATGGCGATTCGTTTAAGCCTGCTTCCGCTTGCCGGACTGGCTTCACTGCCTGCATTTGCCACGCAGTTCGATATTGCCGCCGGAGACTTAGACAAAGCACTTAATCAATACGCTGCCCGCAGCGGCATTATTATGTCAGTGGATGCTTCGCTCACGCGGGGCAAACACAGTGACGGACTGCACGGCGACTACGCGCTTGAAGATGGCCTGCGCACGCTGCTAAAGGGGAGCGGCCTACAGGAAAAATCGTTAGGCGATAACACCTGGACGCTGGAAGCCGCCCCGGTTGCCAGCGAGGACTCGTTGACCGTAGTCGGCGACTGGCTGGGTGAAGCCCGGGAAAACGACGTGTTCGAACATGCCGGCGCGCGTGACGTTATCCGTCGGGATGATTTCACCAAAACCGGCGCGACGACCATGCGCGAAGCGCTGAACCGTATCCCCGGCGTCAACGCCCCGGAAAACAACGGCACCGGCAGCCATGACCTGGCAATGAACTTCGGTATTCGCGGTCTTAATCCACGCCTGGCCAGCCGCTCGACGGTATTGATGGACGGCATCCCCGTACCTTTTGCGCCATACGGTCAGCCGCAGCTGTCGCTCGCGCCGGTCTCTCTGGGCAATATGGATGCCGTTGACGTGGTGCGCGGCGGCGGCGCGGTGCGCTATGGGCCGCAAAGCGTGGGCGGCGTGGTGAACTTCGTGACCCGCGCGATTCCGCAGGATTTCGGTATTGAAGCCGGCGTTGAAGGGCAACTCAGCCCCACCTCGTCGCAAAACAATCCAAAAGAGACGCACAACCTGATGGTAGGCGGAACGGCGGATAACGGTTTCGGCACGGCCCTGCTCTACTCCGGCACGCGCGGCAGCGACTGGCGCGAACACAGCAACACCCGTATCGACGACGTGATGCTGAAAAGCAAATATGCGCCTGACGAGGTACACACCTTCAATAGCCTGCTGCAATACTATGACGGTCACGCCGATATGCCCGGCGGCCTGTCCCGCGCCGACTACGACGCCAATCGCTGGCAGTCCACGCGCCCGTATGACAGCTTCTGGGGCCGCCGCCAGCTTGCCAGTCTGGGATATCAATACCAGCCCGACAGCCAGCACAAATTCAATATTCAGGGTTTCTACACCCGCACCCTGCGCAGCGGTTATTTAGAGCAAGGGAAACGTATTACGCTCTCACCGCGCTACTACTGGGTTCGCGGCATTGAACCGCGCTACAGCCAGAGCTTTATGATTGGCCCGTCTGCGCATGAAGTCGGCGTAGGCTATCGCTATGTCAATGAATCCACGCATGAAATGCGCTACTACACCGCAACCACCAGCGGTCAGTTGCCGTCAACATCCAGCCCTTATGACCGTGATACGCGTTCAGGAACCGAAGCTCACGCCTGGTATCTCGATGACAAAATTGATATCGGCAACTGGACCATTACGCCAGGTATGCGTTTTGAGCACATTGAATCCTACCAGGACAACAACGTTAAAGGTACGCACGAAGAGGTGAGCTACAACGCTCCGCTTCCGGCGCTTAACGTCCTCTACCACCTCACTGACAGCTGGAATCTTTATGCCAACACTGAAGGCTCGTTCGGCACCGTACAGTACAGTCAAATTGGCAAGGCTGTGCAAAGCGGCAATGTGGAACCGGAAAAAGCGCGAACCTGGGAAGTCGGAACCCGATTCGACAACGGCGCGCTGACGGCGGAAATGGGGCTGTTCCTGATTAACTTTAATAATCAGTACGACTCCAACCAGACTAACGATACGGTCACCGCCCGTGGCAAAACCCGTCATACCGGGCTGGAAACGCAGGTACGTTACGATCTCGGCGATATGACGCCCACGCTGGAAAATGTCGCCGTTTACGCTAACTACGCGTACGTTAACGCCGAAATTCGCGAAAAAGGCGACACTTACGGCAATCAGGTGCCGTTCTCACCGAAGCATAAAGGGACGCTGGGCGTGGATTACAAACCCGGCAACTGGACGTTCAACCTGAACAGCGATTTCCAGTCCAGCCAGTTTGCCGACAACGCCAATACTGTGAAAGAGAGCGCGGACGGCAGCACCGGGCGTATTCCGGGTTACATGTTGTGGGGCGCGCGCGTGGCGTATGACTTCGGCCCCGAGATGGCCAACCTGAACCTCGCGTTTGGCGTAAAGAATATCTTCGACCACGAGTATTACACCCGCTCGTATGACGACAACAACAAAGGCATCTATGCCGGACAGCCGCGAACGCTGTACCTGCAAGGGTCACTGAAGTTCTGATTGTTCATTTGTTGCCGGGTGGCGGCGTAAATGCCTTACCCGGCCTACAGAGTGACGTAGGCCAGGTAAGCGCAGCGCCATCCGGTAACCGGAGTTGACTATGTTTGCTTTTATTCGCGTTTATTTTTTCAGCCTGATCGTCCTGGCAGCGCCGGTTTTTGCCGTGACGGTGCAGGATGAACACGGCGCCTTTACCCTGAATAAAACGCCGCAACGGATTGTCGTACTGGAACTGTCGTTTGCCGATGCGCTGGCGGCGGTGAACGTCAGTCCGGTGGGGATCGCCGATGACAACGATCCCACGCGTCTGCTGCCGGAAGTGCGTCAGATTATCGGGCAATGGCAGTCCGTCGGCACCCGCGCTCAGCCGAGCCTTGAGGCGATCGGCGCGCTAAAACCTGACCTGATTATCGCTGACAGCAGCCGCCACGCAGGGATTTACGCCGCGCTGCAAGAGATCGCCCCCGTGTTGTTGCTCAAATCCCGTAATGAAACGTACGCTGAAAATCTGCAATCCGCCGCGATCATCGGGAAAGTATCAGGTAAACATGCTGAAATGCAAAAACGGCTGACGTTGCATCGGGAACGTATGCGCGCGTTTGCCGCCCACTTGCCGAAAGGGGCCAGCGTGGTATTCGGCACCTCACGCGAACAGCAGTTTAATCTGCACAGCCGCGAATCGTATACGGGCGGCGTGCTCGCTGCGCTGGGTCTGCGCGTGCCGGAGGCAATCAACTCTGCGCCAATGACCACGATTAATCTGGAGCGGCTACTGGCGCTCGATCCGCAGTGGCTGATTGTCGCGCACTACCGCCAGGAGAGCATCGTTAAACGCTGGCAGCAGGATACGTTATGGTCCATGCTCCAGGCGTCGCAACACCACCAGGTTGCCGCTGTCGATAGCAATAGCTGGGCGCGGATGCGCGGGATTTTCGCTGCGGAACGCATTGCCGGCGATACGGTGAAAATCTTTCATCACCAGACGCCTGATACCACGCAATGAGGACATTGATCATTTGGGGAGCGCCCGTACTGGCGCTCCTGGCAGCGTTCTGGCTGAGCCTGTTCTGCTACTCGGCGATCCCGATTTCACCCGTCAGTGCTCTGCATGCCCTGTTTCCTTCTTCAACGCCTCCGCTTTCGGAGGCGTTGGTGCGTAATTTACGTCTGCCGCGCAGCCTGGTGGCATTGCTGATTGGCGCCAGCCTTGCCCTGGCGGGAACATTGCTGCAAACCCTGACCCATAACCCGCTAGCCTCCCCTTCTCTGACCGGCATTAACAGCGGTGCGGCACTGGCGATAGCGTTAACCAGCGCATTCAGCCCCATGTTGCTCAGCGGGTATTCCATCGCGTTTATCGCCGCCGCAGGCGGAGGCCTCGCCTGGCTTCTGGTGATGCTGGCTGGCGGCGGCTGGCGACAGGAGCCCGACCGCAACAAACTGATTCTCGCCGGAATCGCGCTCTCCGCGCTGTGTATGGCGCTGACCCGCATCACGCTGTTATTGGCGGAAGACCACGCTTACGGCATTTTTTCATGGCTGGCGGGCGGTATTGCCCATGTGCGCTGGGCCGAGTTCTGGCAGCTCTTTCCTTTTGTTCTGGTGATTATTCCCGTCATGCTGCTGCTGGCGAACGCCCTTAATCTGCTCAACGTCAGCGATGTCGCCGCACACACACTCGGCGTAAACCTGTTTCGGCTGCGGCTTACCGTCAATATCGGCGTGCTGGTGCTGGTCGGCGCCTGCGTCAGCGTGGCGGGGCCGGTGGCGTTTATCGGCCTGTTAATGCCGCATCTGGCCAGGGCGTGGTCAGGTCACGACCAGCGTAAGTTGCTGCCGATGAGCCTGCTGATGGGCGCAACGTTTATGCTGCTGGCGGATATTCTGGCGCGAGCACTGGCCTGGCCGGGCGAGCTTCCGGCAGGCGCAGTGCTGGCGCTGATTGGCGCGCCGTGTTTTGTCTGGCTGGCAAGGAGGCGTGGATGAAAGCCTTTATTCTGCTCATCACGTTGCTCCTGCTGAGTATCACCGCGCTGCTGTCATTGCGTCTGGGCGTGGTTCCCCTGCCCTGGTCCGCGCTGATCGATGGCTGGCATACCGGTCACGAGCACCACTATGTTCTGACCCAGTATCGTCTGCCGAGACTGCTGCTGGCGATATTCGTCGGCGCCGCCCTGGCGATTTCCGGCGTACTGGTGCAAGGCATCGTGCGTAATCCGCTGGCCTCGCCGGATATTTTAGGGGTGAACCATGCCGCCAGTCTGGCAACAGTAAGCGCACTCATGCTGCTGCCATCGCTGTCGGTCGTCTGGCTGCCGCTGCTGGCATTTGTGGGCGGGCTTTGTGCGCTGATCTTACTGCGTGCGATTGCGGGTCGCTCCTCCCCCCTGCGCCTGGCGTTAATCGGCGTGGCGTTGTCGGCAACCTGGGCCAGCCTGACGGATTACCTGATGCTCTCCCGCCCGCAGGACGTTAACAACGCGCTGCTGTGGCTGACCGGCAGTTTATGGGGACGCGGCTGGTCGTTTGTGTATGTGGCGCTGCCGATAATGCTGGCGCTTATTCCACTCAGCGCCTGGTTTTGCCGCGATCTGGATCTGCTGGCGCTGGGCGATGATCGCGCCAGCACGCTCGGCGTCCCGGTCAGGCGGGCACAGCGCCTGGGATTGCTCCTCGCCGTCGCGCTGGCAGCCACCAGCGTGGCAGTTTGCGGGCCGATAGCTTTCGTCAGCCTGGTCGTGCCCCACCTGACCCGACGCCTGCTGGGAGGGCGCCATCACTGGCTGCTGCCCGGCGCTGCGCTAATCGGCGCATTTGTCTTAACGCTGGCCGATTTGCTGGCAAGGATCATTAACCCTCCCACGGAGCTTCCGGCAGGCATGCTCACCGCCATTATCGGCGCGCCGTGGTTTATCTGGTTGCTTGTGAGGATGCGCTAAATGGATATCAGATGTGAAAACCTGACTGCCGGATACGGTGATAAACGCATTCTTGACGGCCTGTCGGTTACGCTACCCGCCGGGCAGATCACCGCATTACTGGGGCCTAATGGCTGCGGCAAATCGACGCTGCTGAAATGCCTTGCCCGCCTGCTCATACCGCAATCCGGCACCTTGCACATTGCGGGTAAGCCGCTGTCGGCATTCTCACCCCGCGCGCTTTCGCGTCACCTGGCGCTACTGCCGCAACAGCACATGACGCCGGAAGGGATCACCGTGCGGGAACTGGTCAGCTATGGCCGCAGCCCGTGGCTGCCGCTGTGGGGGCGGCTTTCTCGCGACGACCATCAGCATGTCAACCGGGCAATGGCGCAGACGCACACTGACGCGCTGGCAGAAAGGCGGCTGACGGAGCTGTCCGGCGGTCAGCGGCAGCGCGTGTTTCTGGCGATGGTGTTAGCGCAGGATACGCCCATTGTATTACTGGATGAACCCACCACCTGGCTCGACATTAATCATCAGGTGGAGTTGATGGCGCTCATGCAGATGCTAAAACAGGCGGGGAAAACGGTCGTGACGGTACTGCACGATCTGAATCAGGCAAGTCGCTATTGCGATCATCTTGTCGTGCTGGCGCAGGGGAATGTGATTGCGCAAGGGCAACCTGTTGATGTGATGCAACCAGAATTATTACGCAAGGTATTTCAGGTTGATGCGGAAATTCACCCTGAACCGCTAACAGGAAAACCAATGTGTATTATTCGTTAGTCTGCTAGCCATATTTTTACCTGTCCAGAGCAGTCTGTTCATCCTGTCAGACTGCTCATCAAAAATATATTCTTATGCCCTTTATTTTTATTCTCTGTCATTAACCTTAAATATTTAAAAGTTATGTAAGGAACACTATATTTAGTGTTTTTCAACCCAGATATTTAACGAAAGCGTAGGTTGAAATCCCGCTAATTACCGCGATGATGATTGCAAAAATAACCAGTAACATCAATCGCCTACCGCTATATATTCCTAACATAATTACCTCCTTTACTAAATTTACACTTCCATCAAAACACTGAAAATATACGCTACAAGCGTTATCTAACCATCAAGATAAAATAATCTTTAACGAAACGCCATTGATTAATGTCAATAATTCAGACTCTTTATTTTAATAGTATAAGCGCGATTCAAAACATTATGCATTTTATACTTCGAGGAATTTTAAATTGACCAGAATGCCGAATAAAAATCGTCTCCATTCTGCGCCATGCGTTGAAAAAAAACCGTACCAGCAATCTGTTAACGAGGTACTTGAAAAAAAGCAGAGTCAGCCTTCCGGGCTGACGCAAAATGAAGCCAGCGCGCGCCTCGCGCAGCATGGGCCTAACGCGCTGCCAGAAAAAACAGGCAAACCGGCATGGCTACGTTTCCTGGCGCATTTCCACGATGTTCTGATTTATGTCCTGATCGCTGCGGCGGTGCTGACTGCGGTCATGGGTCATTGGGTGGATACGGCCGTCATTTTGGGTGTTGCCATTATCAACGCGCTGATTGGCCACATTCAGGAAAATAACGCGGAAAAGTCGCTGAAAAGCATCCGCAATATGCTGTCGAACTCAGCGGTCGCTATCCGCAACGGTCAACATGAAACCGTCCCCACAACCGAACTGGTGGTGGGCGATATCGTCGTGCTGCGCGCAGGCGATCGCATCCCGGCAGATCTTCGCGTTATGGAAGCCCATAACCTGCGGGTTGAAGAGGCCATCCTGACGGGCGAGTCCACCGTTGTCGATAAAACAGCCGACACCCTTACCGGCGAACTGCCGTTAGGCGATCGTAAAAATCAGCTGTTCTCCGGCACCACCATCAGCGCAGGCGCCGGGCTGGGCGTGGTTATCGCCACCGGTGAAGAGACTGAACTCGGCCACATCAACCAGATGATGACGGGCATTGAGAAGCACCGTACCCCGCTGCTGGTTCAGATGGATAAACTCGGCAAAGCCATTTTCGCCATTATCGTCGCCATGATGGCAGGACTATTTGTGTTCAGCCTGCTGCTGCGCGATATGCCGATGGGCGAACTGCTGCTTTCTCTGATTAGCCTTGCCGTCGCGGCCGTACCGGAAGGGCTGCCCGCGATCATCTCAATTATTCTGTCGCTCGGCGTACAGACGATGGCCCGCAAACGCGCCATTATCCGCAAGCTGCCAACGGTCGAGACGCTGGGTGCGATGTCCGTGATCTGTTCCGATAAAACGGGCACCCTGACCATGAATGAGATGACGGTAAAAGCCATTATTACGGCGGACAAAAATTACCGCGTTCAGGGCAACAGTTATGAGCCAATGGGCGAGATCCATACTGAGGAGAGCGACGCTGCGGTAGAGATCCTGCCCGGCAGCCTGCTGGAGAACTACCTTCGCACTATCGACCTGTGTAATGACAGCCAATTGATTCAGGACGAAAACGGTCACTGGGGCATCACCGGCGGGCCAACGGAAGGAGCCTTAAAAGTGCTGGCGGCAAAAGCACGCCTTCCCGCCATTGAAACTGAACTGCGCAGCAAAATCCCGTTCGATTCGCAGTACAAATACATGGCGACGCACCATCGCATTGGAAATGAAGAGCGCGTACTGGTGACCGGCGCGCCAGATGTGTTGTTTAAACTGTGCCAGCTACAGCAGACCGCTACCGGTACTGAAGCCTTTACGCAAAATCACTGGGAAGCGGAGATCGCGCGCTATGCTAAAGAAGGTCTGCGCATGGTTGCGGCAGCCTGGAAGCCAGGGCGTGCAGAAGCCGCCTCTCTCACCCATGAGTGCCTGAATGACGGCCTGATCTTCCTGGGCATCGCAGGTATGATGGACCCGCCGCGTCCAGAGGCCATTGACGCAATCCAGGCCTGCCAGCAGGCGGGGATTCGCGTGAAGATGATCACCGGCGATCACCCGCAAACGGCCATGAGTATCGGCGGCATGCTGGGGATTCATAACAGCACCCACGCGGTAACGGGCTACGAACTGGAGCAGATGGACGATGCGGCATTAGCCGAAGCTGCTGTCACTTACGACATCTTTGCCCGCACCAGCCCTGAACATAAACTGCGTCTGGTGAAGGCGCTGCAAAACAAAGGCGAGATTGTCGGTATGACCGGCGACGGAGTCAACGACGCTCCCGCGCTGAAGCAGGCGGACGTCGGCATCGCGATGGGCATCAAAGGCACGGAAGTGACAAAAGAAGCCGCGGACATGGTACTGACGGACGACAACTTCGCCACCATCGCCAGCGCCGTGCAGGAGGGGCGTCGCGTTTACGACAACCTGAAGAAAACGATTCTGTTCATCATGCCCACCAACCTGGCACAGGGTCTGCTGATCATCATTGCCCTGTTGGCTGGGAACCTGATCCCGCTCACGCCGGTACTGATTCTGTGGATGAACATGGCGACCTCCGCCACGCTGTCGTTCGGGCTGGCATTTGAAGCCGGTGAGCGCAACATCATGCGACGCCCGCCACGCCAGAGTAATGAGAACGTCATGGATGCCTTTGCTATCTGGCGCGTCGGTTTTGTCGGAACATTAATTGCGGCCTGCGCCTTTGCGCTGGAAGCCTGGTTGCAGCCTCGCGGCCACAGCCCGGAGTTTATCCGTACCGTGCTGTTGCAGACGCTGGTCACCGCACAGTGGGTATATATGCTCAACTGTCGGGTTTCGGATGGTTTCTCGCTGGGACGCGGGCTGCTGATGAATAAAGGCATCTGGATGGTCAGCGGCATTCTGTTGCTGTTACAAATGGCGATTATCTATATGCCTTTCATGCAGATGCTGTTTGGCACAGAAGCGCTGCCGCTGCGTTACTGGGGCATAACCTTCGCTATCGGCGCAGTGCTGTTCTGCATTGTGGAGATAGAGAAACCGCTCACCCGTAAATTCCGCCGGAAATAGCCGGCGGTTCACCGCGAAGCAAAAAGCCTCCCGTAGCGGAGGCTTTTTTTTGCCGATGGGGGAGGCATTTTGTAGGCCCGGTAAGCAAAGCGCCACCGGGCATGGCAGATTAACGAATGACCATCACCGGAATTTTCGCGTATCGCAAAATATTCGCCGCAGCCGAACCGAGCAAATGCGTTGCAATACCCGGCTTGCGCGAACCGATGATAATCATCTCGGCGTTATGCGCTTCTACCGCGTTATTTACTTCATCACGAATATTGCCATGACGGACTTCAAAACGAATATTCTCCAGCGGCGTTTTGAATTTTCTCGCAAGGTTAAGCATTTTTTCTTGCGCGTCATTCGTCATGTATTCCTCGTATTTTCTGATATCCGAGGCAAAACCACGCATTGGGGAGGTACCCAGTTTAGGGAACACATGCAGCAGATGGATCACGCCGTTTTCTTTGTCCACCATATGATCAGCATAGGCAATGGCTTTGTCAGAGAGATCCATCGCCAGAATATCAACGGGCATTAAAATAACTTTATTCATGATGATTTCCTTAAGTTAGCTGACAGGCCAATCACATATCCCTGAAAAGACCTGGCAAGATTCAGCATTCATTCGACCAAAATAACGGGGGAATAATAATCAATAATACCCTGTCTTTTTTGATCATAAGCAAGAAAGGAAATAACCCATAAAGTCTGTAGATATATTTACGTCCGGTGACAAAACTGACAAGCCTGCTATTTAATTGCACGCTATTTCAGCCAAAAAAAGCTCCCGTGAAGGGAGCTTTTTTAATTCATCAGAACGGGATGTCGTCGTCGAAATCCATTGGCGGTTCGTTAGACGGTGCCGGAGCGGATTGTTGCTGCGGACGGGACTGCGCGCCGCCGCTGAACTGGTTACCGCCCTGCGGTTGCTGAGGCTGACCCCAACCGCCCTGCTGCTGACCGCCGCCCATATTGCCGCCAGCCGGAGCGCCGCCGCCCTGACGGCCACCCAGCATCTGCATGGTGCCGCCAACGTTGACCACCACTTCAGTGGTGTATTTGTCCTGACCGGACTGATCGGTCCATTTACGGGTACGCAGCTGACCTTCAATGTAAACCTGAGAACCTTTACGCAGATATTCGCTGGCCACTTCCGCCAGTTTGCCGAACAGCACAACGCGGTGCCATTCCGTCTGCTCTTTCATCTCACCGGTCTGCTTATCACGCCAGGATTCGGAAGTAGCCAGCGTAATGTTGGCAACTGCGCCACCATTTGGCATGTAGCGTACTTCCGGGTCCTGGCCCAGATTACCGACGAGAATCACCTTGTTTACGCCTCTGCTGGCCATGATCGAGTCTCCTGAAAAACGTTTCTGAATAAGTGTAAACGCGCGATTGTAGCATTACCAATAGCGTTTTTACTACGATGCGAGGCTGATTCCAGTAAACAACCTTGGGCGGACATTGTTACACAGTAGCCTGTGTTTTGCATTCCAATACTGTATATCCATTCAGGTTGAGTTGTGTCATAATTAACCGTTTGTGATCGCCGGTAGCGCCATGCGGCCGGGAAAAAGCGTTTTAATCCGGGAAAGGTGAATGGATAAGATCGAAGTTCGGGGCGCCCGCACCCATAATCTCAAAAACATCAACCTCGTCATCCCGCGCGACAAACTGATTGTCGTCACCGGGCTTTCGGGTTCTGGCAAATCCTCGCTCGCTTTTGACACCTTGTATGCCGAAGGGCAGCGTCGTTACGTTGAATCCCTTTCCGCATATGCGCGTCAGTTTCTGTCTTTGATGGAAAAACCAGATGTCGACCATATTGAGGGGCTGTCGCCCGCTATCTCAATTGAGCAGAAATCGACATCCCATAACCCGCGCTCTACGGTAGGTACAATTACCGAAATACATGACTATCTGCGTCTGCTGTTCGCCCGCGTGGGTGAACCGCGCTGCCCGGATCATGACGTCCCGCTGGCGGCGCAAACCGTCAGCCAGATGGTGGATAACGTGCTGTCTCAGCCGGAAGGCAAACGCCTGATGCTGCTGGCGCCCATTATTAAAGAGCGCAAAGGCGAGCACGCCAAAACGCTGGAAAACCTGGCCAGCCAGGGCTACATCCGCGCCCGTATTGATGGCGAGGTCTGCGATCTCTCCGATCCGCCGAAGCTGGAGCTGCAAAAGAAACACACCATTGAGGTCGTGATCGATCGTTTCAAAGTCCGTAGCGATCTGTCCCAGCGCCTGGCGGAATCTTTTGAAACCGCGCTGGAACTCTCCGGCGGCACCGCGATCGTCGCGGATATGGACGATACGAAAGCGGAAGAGCTGCTCTTCTCCGCCAACTTCGCCTGCCCAATTTGCGGCTACAGTATGCGCGAGCTGGAACCGCGTCTGTTCTCGTTCAACAACCCGGCGGGAGCCTGCCCGACCTGTGACGGCCTCGGCGTACAGCAATATTTCGATCCCGATCGCGTGATCCAGAACCCGGAGCTTTCTCTGGCTGGCGGCGCGATTCGCGGCTGGGATCGCCGTAACTTCTATTATTTCCAGATGCTGAAATCGCTGGCGGAACACTATAAGTTCGACGTGGAAGCGCCGTGGGGAAGTCTGAGTCAGAATGTGCATAAAGTCGTTCTGTACGGTTCCGGCAAAGAGAGCATCGAGTTCAAATACATCAACGATCGTGGCGACACCTCCGTGCGTCGCCATCCGTTCGAAGGCGTGCTGCACAACATGGAGCGCCGTTACAAAGAGACGGAGTCCAGCGCGGTACGTGAAGAGTTAGCTAAATTCATCAGCAACCGTCCGTGCGCCAGTTGTGAAGGCACGCGTCTGCGCCGTGAAGCACGTCATGTCTTCGTCGAGAATACTCCGCTGCCTGCGATCTCCGACATGAGCATCGGCCATGCGATGGACTTCTTCAACAATCTCAAGCTCGCAGGCCAGCGAGCAAAGATTGCGGAGAAGATCCTCAAGGAGATTGGCGACCGCCTCAAGTTCCTGGTAAACGTCGGCCTCAACTACCTGACGCTGTCCCGCTCGGCAGAGACCTTGTCCGGCGGCGAAGCCCAGCGTATCCGTCTGGCCAGCCAGATTGGCGCGGGGCTGGTAGGCGTGATGTATGTGCTGGATGAACCGTCTATCGGTCTCCATCAGCGCGATAACGAACGTTTGCTGGGAACGCTGATTCACCTGCGTAATCTCGGCAATACCGTGATTGTGGTGGAGCATGACGAAGACGCCATCCGCGCCGCCGACCATGTGATCGATATCGGCCCCGGCGCTGGCGTACACGGCGGTCAGGTCGTGGCCGAAGGGCCGCTGGAGGCGATTATGGCGGTGCCGGAATCCCTCACCGGCCAGTACATGAGCGGCAAACGCAAGATTGAAGTGCCGAAACAGCGCGTTCCCGCGAACCCGGAGAAAGTGCTGAAGCTGACCGGCGCGCGCGGCAACAACCTGAAAGACGTCACCCTGACGCTGCCGGTTGGCCTGTTTACCTGTATTACCGGCGTATCCGGGTCGGGTAAGTCCACGCTTATCAACGACACGCTGTTCCCGATTGCCCAGCGCCAGTTAAACGGGGCGACCATTGCGGAACCTGCGCCGTATCGTGATATTCAGGGGCTGGAGCATTTCGACAAAGTCATCGACATCGACCAGAGTCCAATTGGCCGTACGCCGCGCTCTAACCCGGCAACGTATACCGGCGTGTTTACGCCCGTACGTGAGCTGTTCGCTGGCGTGCCGGAATCACGCTCACGCGGCTATACGCCGGGACGTTTCAGCTTTAACGTGCGCGGCGGGCGCTGCGAAGCCTGTCAGGGCGACGGCGTCATCAAGGTTGAAATGCACTTCCTGCCGGATATTTACGTACCGTGCGACCAGTGCAAAGGCAAGCGCTATAACCGCGAAACGCTGGAGATTAAGTACAAGGGCAAGACTATCCACGAAGTGCTGGATATGACCATCGAAGAAGCGCGCGAATTCTTTGACGCCGTTCCGGCGCTGGCGCGTAAGCTGCAAACGTTGATGGACGTGGGACTGACCTACATCCGTCTCGGTCAGTCCGCCACCACGCTCTCTGGCGGTGAAGCACAGCGCGTGAAGCTGGCGCGTGAATTGTCGAAACGCGGCACCGGGCAGACGCTGTACATTCTGGATGAACCGACCACCGGTCTGCATTTTGCCGATATTCAGCAACTGCTGGACGTGCTGCACCAGTTGCGCGACCAGGGCAACACCATTGTGGTGATTGAGCACAACCTGGACGTCATTAAGACGGCGGACTGGATTGTCGATCTCGGCCCGGAAGGCGGCAGCGGCGGCGGCGAAATTCTTGTTTCCGGGACGCCGGAGACGGTCGCAGAGTGTGAAGCGTCACATACTGCCCGTTTCCTCAAGCCAATGCTGTAATAATGCCCGATGGCGCTGCGCTTATCGGGCCTACAGAATATGCGTAATAGTTTGTAGGCTCGATAAGGCGCTTGCGCCGCATCCGGCAAAACGGCTCACGGCTGCACCAACAGCTTACGCTTGTCCTCCGGCAGGGTACTTACCGCCAGTTGATAAGAGGCATCCACCAGATAATAGATTTGCGAATCCGGTAGCGAACCGTCCAGGTAGACGGTGCTCCAGTGCGCTTTATTAAGATGTCGGCTTGGTCGCACATCGCTGTGTTGCTGGCGCAGCAACTCCGCCAGTTCAGGGCTGGTTTTCAAAGATACCGCCGGGCGATTTTCCACCTCTTTCACCATGGCAAAAAGCACATCTTCAACCTTGATTTGTGTGGCTTTCCAGTCACTGTGAACGCTCTGTTCCGCGCCTGTTTTTGCCATGCAATATTGCAGTAACTCCGAATTGGTCATCTTCTTATTCCCCTTTTAAGCATATTGCCCCACTGAGAACGTCTCTTACTCAGTTTGCAGCAAGTCCGCCAAAGGTAAAAGCCAGCAGCTCAATTTTGTTCAAAAAAACAGCGATTGAGAATCTTGCCGGATGATGCCACTGTAGGCCGGATAAGGTGCCTGCACCGCCATCCGGCACCCGTGCCGCTTATTGCCTGATGGCGACGCTAATGCGTTTTATCAGTCCTGGGGCAAAAGGTTCCGCCGGTTTTAATATTCCGAGTTCACAATCACCTCTTCCCCAAACGCGCCGGCCTGCGGCAACGGTTTATAGGTAGAGTTGGAGGCGCGCAGGATGCGGATGCCACGAATGCCCGCGTCACGGGCTGCCGTAATGTCATTGTCGGAGTCGCCGTAGAAGATGCGGATATTTTTCTCCTGTAGCCACTGCGTTTTGGTGTTCTGGCCCGGCTTGTCGCCTGCAAAAATCACAGGATTCATATTGGCTGCGGGAATGTGGAAATCATCAGCCAGCGTTTTCGAGACGGTTTCGGTTTTCGTCTGGCTCCGCCCCGTGACAAAAAAGATGCTGTCGCCACGCCGGACGTGCATATCAATAAGCAGACGCGCCACCTCTTTCGGAATGCTGAACTCATCCCAGCCGTTGTTCATCTTCTCCCAGAATGCCGGATTTTTCAGATAATCCTCGCTTTCTGGCGAATAGACTTTTTTGCCGCGCCAGAAGCCAGGGCTGGAAAACAGCACGGTGTCATCAATATCAAACCCGACAGCAATGGGAGGACGACCCGCCAGGCTATTTTCGATCTGCGCGACAGAAACCCAGTGGATGGGAGACTGCTCGGCGAGTTTCGCAACATTGGTGCCAGGATTTAGCGGCGACGGCGAGGACGCCAGGGCGATTGCTGAATTATTTAACGTGAAAAGTAAACAAAAGGCGCTCAAGGCCAGGGTTATCTTGCGCATATTTTTCCCTAAATAGTCAGTTAGTTATGATTTTTAATTATATTGACTGGTCAAAAAACTCTCTGACCATAACCCCAGCGGCAGGTGAAAGGAAGAATTTTCTGCGGTTTTGTTACAGAAAAAGAGGATGATCACATATGAATGGAGGGGGCAGCGCTACCGCTTACCGGGCCTACGAGTTGCTTTGTAGGCCGGATAAGGCAACGCCGCCATCCGGCAGGTCGCCCGGTGGCGCTACCGCTTACCGGGCCTACGGGCTGCTTTGTAGGCGGATAAGGCAACGCCGCCATCCGGCAACACAATCACTTACATCACCGCAGCAAACGCCTTCGCCACGCGCTGGACATTGCCGGAATTCAGACCCGCCACGCACATGCGTCCGCTGGCGATCAGGTAGACGCCGAACTCATCACGCAGACGGTCCACCTGTGCAGCGCTCAGGCCGGTATAGCTGAACATGCCGCGCTGTTGCAGCAGATAATCAAAGTTACGGCCCGGTATCTCGGCGTTCAGGACATTCACCAGTTCCTGACGCATCGCCAGGATACGCGTACGCATTGCTTCCACTTCCGCCAGCCAGCTGGCTTTTAGCGCCTCATCGTTCAGTACGGCGGCAACCACCTGCGCGCCAAAATTCGGCGGGCTGGAGTAGTTACGGCGCACGGTGGCTTTGAGCTGACCCAACACGCGGCCTGCGGCCTCAGCGTCTTCACAGACCACCGAAAGCCCGCCCACACGTTCGCCATACAGCGAGAAGATCTTCGAGAAAGAGTTACTGACCAGCGCGGGCAATCCGGCGCTGGCAATGGCGCGAATCGCGTAGGCATCATCTTCCATACCGGCGCCAAATCCCTGATAGGCAATGTCGAGGAACGGAATCAACTCGCGCGCTTTCAGGATCTCAATAACCGCATCCCACTGCGAATGGGTTAAATCAGCACCGGTCGGGTTATGGCAGCACGGATGCAGCAGCACAATGCTGCGGGCAGGCAAGGTGTTGAGGGTCGCCAGCAAGTCGTTGAAACGTACGCCGTTAGTGGCGTTGTCATACCAGGGGTAAGTACTTACTTCGAAACCAGCGCCTTCAAAAATTGCGATGTGGTTTTCCCAGGTCGGGTCACTGACCCACACGGCGGATTCAGGAAAATAACGCTTCAGGAAATCCGCCCCTACCTTCAGCGCGCCGGAACCGCCCAGCGTCTGAATTGTCGCCACGCGTTGCTGCTGAAGAACCGGATGATCGGCGCCAAACAGCAACGGCGCAATGGTATGGCGATAGGTATTGAGACCTTCCATTGGCAGGTACAGCGACGCGCCGTGCGGCTGTGCATTAATCCGGGCTTCCGCTTCGGCAACGGCTTTAAGCTGAGGAATGATGCCCTCTTCGTTGTAATACAGACCGATGCTGAGATTCACTTTGTCGCTACGCGAATCCTCTTTGAAACGCTCCATAAGCGAAAGAATCGGGTCGCCAGCGTAGGCGTCAACTTTTTGAAACACGCTGTGGTTCTCCAGGTTTACAGGCAGGGGGTTAAAACACAATAAACCGGAAGCGAGAGAAGATCGAGAGGATGTTGATGTGAATATCGCCGGATGGCGGGGTATCCGCCTTATCCGGCCTGGGATCAATACGCCACCCGGCACGTATTTAATCGATATACTTCATCGCAACCCTTGATGTCAGGCGCGTGATAAGTTCGTAAGCACTCACTTTTGTCATTTCCGCAATGCGCTCAACGGGCAGACCTTCACCCCACAAAATGACCGGATCGCCTGCTTTGTCCTGCGCCTGAGGGCCTAAATCGACGCAGATCATGTCCATCGCCACGCGACCGACAATCGTCACTTCCCGACCGTTAACCAGCACCGGCGTACCGGATGGCGCCGCACGCGGATAACCATCGCCATAGCCCATAGCAACCACGCCCAGACACGTATCGCGCTCGCTGATCCATGTGCCGCCGTAGCCCACCGGTTCGCCCGCTTTATGCTCGCGAACGGCAATGAGGCTGGAGATTAGCGACATGACCGGCTGACAGCCAAAATCTTCGCCAGTGGACTGATTTTCCAGCGGCGAGACGCCGTAGAGGATGATGCCCGGTCGCGCCCAGTCAAAATGAGACTGTGGCCACAGCAGGATGCCGCCGGAAGCGGCGATGGAACGTTGCCCCGGTTTACCTTCGCAGAAGGTATTAAAAATATCGAGTTGCTGCTCGGTCGCACCGCATTCTGGCTCATCGGCGCGGGCGAAATGGCTGACGATATTTACCGGCTGGCGCACGTTTTTACACTGCGTAAGCCGTTGATAAAACGCTTCGGCTTTTTCAGGACGCACGCCCAGACGATGCATTCCCGTATCCAGTTTCATCCACACCGTTACCGGTTCATCCAGCCCGGCGGCTTCCAGCGCGGCAAGCTGTTCTTCGTTATGCACGGCGGTATGCAGATGCTGTGCAGAGATGACTGGCAGATCGGTGGCTTCAAAAAAACCTTCCAGCAACAGAATGGGCTGCGTGATCCCGCCCGTCCGCAGGCGCAGGGCTTCTTCAAGGCGGGCGACGCCGAAAGCGTCGGCATCAGGGAGCGTTCGCGCGGTCTCCAGAAGACCGTGTCCGTAAGCGTTCGCTTTCACGACCGCAACCAGCTTGCTGGCAGGCGCCAGTTCACGCAGACGTTGCAGATTGTGTCGCAGAGCGCGGCGGTTAATGACTACAGTTGCCGCTTGCATTTGAATTCCTTATAAAAAGAATCGCCAAAATCATTCGCGTTGCAGGACAAAACGCGCTGTCCCCGAAGGGGTAAGCGGGCGCAGTCAACGCATCTGCGGCGTGAATGATGAAGGAGATTTACTCGTCGTCGTATTGCGGTCCCGCATAGTTATCGAAACGCGACCATTGCCCGTTAAACGTCAGACGTACCGTACCGATTGGGCCGTTACGTTGTTTACCAATAATAATTTCTGCGATGCCTTTTAAGTCGCTGTTTTCGTGATAAACCTCGTCACGATAGATAAACATGATCAAGTCGGCATCCTGCTCGATGGAGCCGGATTCACGCAGATCCGAGTTGACCGGGCGTTTATCAGCGCGTTGTTCCAGAGAGCGGTTAAGCTGCGACAGCGCCACCACCGGCACCTGTAGCTCTTTTGCCAGCGCTTTCAGCGAGCGGGAGATTTCCGCGATTTCCAGCGTACGGTTATCGGAGAGCGACGGTACGCGCATCAGTTGCAGGTAGTCGATCATGATCAGGCTTAACCCGCCATGTTCACGGTAGATACGACGGGCGCGCGAACGAACTTCCGTCGGCGTCAGGCCGGATGAATCGTCAATATACATATTGCGCTTCTCCAGCAGGATGCCCATCGTACCGGAAATACGCGCCCAGTCTTCGTCATCCAGTTGACCCGTACGAATGCGCGTCTGGTCCACGCGCGACAGCGACGCCAGCATACGCATCATAATCTGTTCGCCGGGCATCTCCAGACTGAAGATCAGTACCGGTTTCTCCTGCAACATCGCGGCGTTTTCGCAGAGGTTCATCGCAAATGTCGTTTTACCCATCGACGGACGCGCCGCAACGATGATCAGATCCGAGCGCTGCAAACCGGCGGTTTTTTTGTTTAAGTCCTGATAACCGGTATCGACCCCTGTCACACCGTCATGCGGCTGCTGGAAAAGGGTTTCAATGCGCGCCACGGTCGCATCGAGGATTTGATCGATGCTTTTCGGGCCTTCGTCTTTATTGGCGCGGTTTTCCGCAATCTGGAAAACGCGAGATTCCGCGAGATCCAGCAGCTCGTCGCTGTTGCGCCCCTGCGGATCGTAACCCGCGTCGGCAATTTCATGGGCGACGGAAATCATATCGCGAACAACGGCACGTTCGCGGACAATATCCGCATAAGCGCTGATGTTCGCCGCACTTGGCGTATTTTTGGATAACTCCGCCAGGTAAGCAAAACCGCCAACGCTGTCCAGTTGCCCCTGAATTTCCAGCGACTCCGCCAGCGTGATCAGGTCAATGGGTTTCCCCATCTCCTGCAAACGGTGCATTTCGGTAAAAATATGCCGGTGCGGCCGGGTATAAAAGTCATCCGCCACTACGCGTTCGGCGACATCGTCCCAGCGTTCGTTATCCAGCATTAAACCGCCCAACACCGACTGTTCCGCTTCAATCGAGTGCGGCGGCACTTTCAGCCCGTCAACCTGCAAATCACGGTCACGCGCATCAGTCTGTTGTTTGTTGAAGGGTTTATTTCCTGCCATAGTGAATGGAGTTACCGAGATAAAGAATGGGTCGAAACTTTACCATATAAGTGGACCCTTACGATACGTTCTGGAGGAAGCATGGCAACACGAATTGAATTTCACAAGCACGGTGGCCCTGACGTCCTGAAAGCAGTGGACTTTACCCCTGTAGACCCGGCGGAAAACGAAATCCAGGTCGAAAATAAAGCGATTGGCATCAACTACATTGATACCTATATTCGCAGTGGGCTCTATCCACCGCCATCCCTGCCCAGCGGGTTGGGCACCGAAGCGGCGGGCGTGGTGAGTAAAGTCGGCAGCAACGTTAAACATATTAAAGCGGGCGACCGCGTCGTTTATGCCCAGTCTGCGCTCGGGGCTTACAGTTCGGTACACAATGTTCCCGCCGATAAGGCCGCCATTCTCCCTAAAGCGATCTCTTTCGAGCAGGCTGCCGCCTCTTTTCTGAAAGGGTTAACGGTCTTTTATCTGCTGCGCAAAACCTATGAGGTTAAACCCGACGAACCGTTTTTGTTCCATGCCGCCGCCGGGGGCGTGGGCCTTATCGCCTGCCAGTGGGCTAAAGCGTTGGGCGCGAAACTTATTGGCACGGTAGGCAGCGCGCAGAAAGCGCAAATTGCCTTACAGGCTGGCGCATGGAAAGTGATTAACTATCGTGAAGAAAATATCGCTGAACGGGTGAAAGAGATTACCGGCGGCAAAAAAGTACGGGTGGTTTACGATTCAGTCGGGAAAGATACCTGGGAAGCGTCGCTGGATTGCCTTCAACGCCGGGGGCTGATGGTGAGTTTTGGTAACGCTTCCGGCCCGGTGACCGGCGTTAACTTAGGCATCCTGAACCAAAAAGGCTCGCTGTACGTCACTCGCCCTTCTCTCCAGGGTTACATCACCAGTCGCGATGAATTGACCGAAGCCAGCAACGAGCTGTTTTCACTGATTGCCAGCGGCGTGATAAAAGTCGAGGTCGCGGAGAATCAGAAATACGCGTTGAAAGATGCGCAGCGCGCGCATGAGGTGCTGGAAAGCCGGGCAACGCAGGGATCGAGCCTGCTCATTCCGTAGTATGACGGGGAAAAGAATTAGGGCTTCCACACGGGAAGCCCTTTCTTTTTTAGTTCGGCTGTATGTAGGGTACAGCTCGATGAATTCATTAGCCGCGCAATAGTGACAGATTTGATAATCAATTCCTATTTGCTTCTAAGAAGAAAGTTACAGGTTGTGATCCTCTGCACAGTACCTTAGTAAAACCGACGGTTATTGCGCTGATACTGTGGGATTTTTGGCGTTTTTACCGCTTTGATGACCCACACCACGGCAACAGCCAACAGCAACCACGGCAGCAGTTTGATCACCAACGCAAACATCCCGCCCAGGAACATCACGGCGGTCGCCACCATCAGCGCAGCCAGAATCCCCAACAATGACACGCCGGTGGCCATCAGCATGATAAAAAAGCCCATCACAAAAAGTAGTTCCAGCATGATTCCCCCTGAATATGGAATGCCCGGTGGCGTAGCGCTTTGCGGGCCGACATATTCAGACCATTACAAGAAACATGCCAAAATTAATCTATTGATTTGCAAACAAAACGCCCCGCGACTGTGCGCAGGGCGTGGTGAAATTGACTAACTTTTAGTGAGAACTTAACGCTTATCCGCCACCCGTTTCAGCGCATGTTCCAGCACGTCAATGTCGGCGCCTGCTTTATGGGCATTTTCGCTCAGATAACGGCGCCACTGGCGCGCGCCAGGAATCCCCTGAAACAGCCCCAGCATATGACGGGTAATATGCCCGAGGTATGTCCCCTGGCTCAGTTCACGCTCAATGTACGGATACATGGCGCGAACGACAGCCACAGGATCGGCATCCGCCGTGGTCGCGCCAAAGATCTCACGGTCAACGGAGGCCAGAATGCCCGGGTTTTGATAGGCTTCGCGCCCGATCATCACGCCATCCATATGCTCCAGATGCGCTTTCGCCTCTTCCAACGACGTAATACCGCCGTTGATGGACATGGTCAGATGCGGGAAGTCACGCTTTAACTGGTAAACGCGCGGGTAATCCAGCGGCGGGATCTCGCGGTTTTCCTTCGGGCTGAGCCCGGAGAGCCAGGCCTTGCGCGCGTGGATAATAAACATCTCGCATTCGCCTTTACCGGCGACCGTATTGATGAAGTCACAGAGAAATTCGTAGCTATCCTGATCGTCAATACCGATACGGGTTTTGACCGTTACCGGGATCGACACTACGTCCCGCATCGCCTTCACGCAATCCGCCACCAGTTGCGCATTTCCCATCAGACAGGCGCCAAACATGCCGTTTTGTACGCGGTCAGACGGGCAGCCTACGTTAAGGTTAATTTCGTCATATCCTCGCGCCTGCGCCAGTTTCGCGCATTGCGCCAGCGCCGACGGATCGCTGCCGCCAAGCTGCAACGCCACCGGATGCTCTTCCTCGCTGTATGCCAGATAGTCGCCTTTACCATGAATGATCGCCCCGGTAGTTACCATCTCGGTATAGAGCAACGTCTGGCGAGACAGCAGACGCAGGAAGTAGCGACAATGTCTGTCCGTCCAGTCGAGCATCGGCGCGATAGAAAAACGATGAGCAGGATACAGGGCTAACTTCTCTGGCATCACGTTGGTTTGCAACGTGTTTTGTGACTCTTTATTTTGATGCATTTTTAAACTTTTTAACGTATTTTTGCATTCTCGGTACCTCTGACAGCCCCCTAAAAATGGGAGCCTACAGAGGAGAATGGAATGAGATATGGCCTACTATAGCATAGAGAAACACCCGCACGCAGATGGCACATTGAGGTTAAAAAGATGCCATGAGAAATAATGCCTGAATCATAACTGTTCGTGTGTTCATCATTGTTTCCCATCCACGTTATTACCACTCCCCGTAGGGGTAGGTTTTTCCTTTGATAAACGCTTCTGTATCGCTGGAATAACGGTATTCGCGCAGAAAGTCGCTGTTTGCCCCCTCCTTACAGATCGTCAGTTCATTACCCGACAGGGTGTGGATTTTCCGGGGCGTTACGGGGATGGCAGGATAATCGCCCACATCAGGGAACCAGATCCTGACCTTGCCACCAGGCGCAAGGCCGAACAGAATATTGTTGTACCAGAAAGGATCTCCTGAACGATCAGTATGGTCTGCTGGGGTCTTCATCCTCTGCCATATGGCAGGAGAAAACATCACGCGGGTTTCGTAGGTCTGATGGTCAATGAACGAATCCCAACAGAAGATCATATACTGTGGTGGTTTATTAACTTTATTAAAAGTCACCCCTCCCCGATGGAGATTTGTCTTCCATTTGTTAACTGAATCCGGATCTTTGTCCGTATGGTCAACCGTGTTAAAAGTATAGAGATACCCGTCTGTATCAATCACCCGAGCCTGCCTCACCCGTGCTGGAAGTCGCCAGGGAGTGATAAAAGAAAAACTCCATTTCCCGTAGGGTAAAGACCAGTCGCCGCTGGCGGCCTGCTTCGACTGTAAGGGGTACGTCTGTGGGTGACTGCACCCCGCCAGCGCCAGCAGGACTGCCAGAATACGTAACCATCGTGTGCTCATCGTTGTTTCCCGTCCATGTTATTACCACTCCCCGTAGGGGTAGGTTTTTCCTTTGATAAACGCTTCTGTATCGCTGGAATAACGGTATTCGCGCAGAAAGCCGCTGTTTGCCCCCTCCTTACAGATCGTCAGTTCATTACCCGACAGGGTGTGGATTTTCCGGGGCGTTACGGGGATGGCAGGATAATCTCCTGCATCAGGGAACCAGATCCTGACCTTGCCGCCAGGCGCAAGGCCGAACAGAATATTGTTGTACCACAGAGGCTCCCCGCCAAACAGATGATCGGCAGGTGTCTTCATACGCTGCCACATTGCGGGTGAAAATATCACGCGGGTTTCATAAGTCCGGCGATCGATTAAGGAATCCCAGCAGAACACAATAAACTGCGGAGGCTTGTTGATTTTATTGAAATTAACGCTTCCGCCATGCATATTTTTGGTCCATTTATCAATGGAATCAGGATCTCTTGGTGTGGAGTCCAGTGTGTAAAAGGTATAGAGATACCCGTCGGTATCGATTACCCGCGCTTGTGTAACATATGCAGGCAACTGCCAGGGGGTGATAAAAGAAAAACTCCCTTTCCCGTAGGGCAATGTCCAGTCGCCGCTGGCAGCCTGCTTCGACTGTAAGGGATACGTCTGCGGGTGACTGCACCCCGCCAGCGCCAGCAGGACTGCCAGAATATGTAACCATCGTGCGTTCATCATTGTTTCCCGTCCATGTTGTAAACTGTTCTGAGCCATCCTGCGTCAGGCCGGTTAACGAAGCCGATCGTTTCAGAAGCAGAAACCCCGCCTTGTGGTTTACCCGTTTTACTTACGGCGACGGCATTCCAGTTTGCTGAACAGTGGATATAGGTTTTGGCGATAATTTCGATGTCTTGCCCGGAAAAACCGATTGCTGGCTGTCTCAAACGCGCGAATTTACCTATCCTTGTTGCATGTTCATAGAAAGTGAGAAGCTCACCTGGAATCTGAATATCTTTTTTGTTCTCAAGGGGTTCAAACATCACTCCCGCCTCCTTCGCCGCATCGACCATCACCCACAGAATTACCTTCGACCAGTCATTTCGGACAATACGCTGGCGCAGAGTCAGTGCGGCAAAGCTGCGCTTTTGCATCTGACCATAACGGTCAGTAGCGGCGTAGTCGTCTGACCAAACTTCAGGGGTGATTTCATTAGTACGAATAATCGGTGCGATAGCAGGAGAGGCTTCCAGAACCGGTAGTTGTGCCATGGTCTTCCGGTAAGCGCCGGAACGTTCATCAGGCTGATTTAATGGTAAAGTGTCCACCTGTGGGCGGGTAAGAAACAGATCCTCACGCGTCTTAGGCAGGTAACCGCCGCCAATGTCGGAATGCACTCCGGGTAAGGTTATCTCCGGCCAGGCAGGTGCCACGCTGTTAAGCGCAAAGTTATAGCGACATTCATGCTGAGCGGTGATATGGAAAACTTTTTGCGCCACGCCGGGCCGCAAATGAATATTGACGTCGCCCGTATCAGCGCTGTGCGGATTCAGACCATTAAAGGGAGTTCCAACGGCCGTGACGGTATCAAAAATACCCATAAAGCGGGTCTTTCCTGCAGGTTTCCCCGTGTAGACCTGCTTTACCATGCCAGCATTAATGGCATTCACAATTGCGCCGTCTTCTGACTGTACGCGATTCGCAAAATGACGGGCCGCCGCCGCACCGCGACTGAAGCCGAAAATATCAAACAGCAAGTTCTCAATAATAAGTTTGCCCTCCAATATACGTATTGTGGCCTTTATTGCTTCAGCCAGTTGCGCTACCGCATCGTCAGTTTTAGCGATTACACCGTAATCAGACGTGCCAAGCCCTAAGCCGATCATGCTGTCCGCTTCACCAGCCTGCGTACCTATGCCCTCAATATATACGGCATGTTGAATATATTTCCCGTCAGCTGGAAATCGTTGCAAATACAATTCATTTAGCCAGTGTATATTTGTATAGTATCCGTAGTAGCTGGTTGCCTCTGTACCACTCAGCCCCATTTTTTCGGAAGCACTCTTTTGGAGAATTCTTTCCGCATCAGGGTTATCAATGTCAAAATGCTGCGCGGTACAAGCCGCCAGCATATTTCGCGTATTGACCGCGTTATTGCCCGTACCATCGAAGAAGATCCCCAGCACCAGCGTAACCTTTCGTTTCTCCGGCTCCGGGGGAGGAGATATAACCTGCGCCACTGGAAAGAGCTGATTATATCGTTCAGGCGTAACAAGGTAATCGAATTCAGTACCAGCGAGAAGATGCTGACAATGAATATAATCATAATCCAGCGAAATATATTCATAATCCAAACTATTTTGCCGTGATTCAGATACCAGCCGATTTAATCTTGCCCCTCTCAGTTTAATGACATAATACTTCTCCCACCGGCCAAATCTATTGATCCGATAAATATCAAAGCGCATTTTAAGATTTTCATTATTATTGATCGCATTTGTCAGTAACGGTGACGCCCTGTCAATTACTTTGCTAAAGGACAGCCCCTGATGCTTCACCCCCATTCCAGTGTTTGATATCCCCTGCGTAAGGCTAAAAACGAAAATTTCATCTTCATGTCCCTGCTGCCAACGATTCCCCACTGAAGTTGTGGTTCCACAACCAGAGGAAATATCCCCCTGATGCTCACCCTCAATGGTTACATAAATAATATCACCCATTTGTGCCCCTGATTTATTACACCACTTTTATGAGAGTAATTCTCTGGGGACAGTAATATTTTGTGCATCGTCAAAAAATAACGTATTGCCACCACGATTTAAGAATAATAATGTTACAAATAAAAAGCAGAACAATAAATACCCTTAAAGCATACTGAACATGAATATCATAAAATTTTCATAGGTGAACGCTTATAAAAGGCCCTCACTTAAGTCTCATGGTAATTTTACTGAGCAATTTTAATAATACGATTAGCGTTAATAGATAACCGTTCAATGATAGAAAATAATACCACGGGTGAAAGTCCAGTGACTTTATGGACTATTCCTCCCGGTTCAATTTACCCACTTACAGAAACCAGTGACAGACGCGCCACCGTGCAGGTATTGCTTTTTGCATAAAACGGTTATGTGTAGCAACCAGAGCTGTGTTATGAGCTGCTTCTCGGCGTTTTACGCAGAACATGGTAAAGTAGAAGATTAACCTTTCACGCAATCCGAGGTGCCACATGGAAAAGACCACCACGCAAGAGCTTTTAGCGCAAGCTGAAAAACTCTGTGCGCAACGCAATGTGCGGCTGACACCCCAGCGCCTCGAAGTGTTGCGTCTGATGAGCCTACAGGAAGGCGCGATCAGCGCCTATGACCTGCTGGATCTGCTGCGTGAAACGGAGCCGCAGGCCAAACCGCCGACGGTGTATCGTGCGCTCGATTTTCTGCTTGAGCAGGGTTTTGTTCACAAGGTCGAATCCACCAACAGCTACGTGCTCTGTCACCTGTTCGATCAGCCGACCCATAGCTCGGCTATGTTTATCTGCGACCGTTGTGGTGTGGTAAAAGAGGAGTGTGCTGAAGGCGTGGAAGACATTATGCATACGCTGGCGGCAAAAATGGGGTTCGCTCTGCGCCATAACGTGATTGAAGCACACGGGTTATGCCCGGCGTGTGTGGAAGTCGAAGCCTGTCGCCACCCCGGTGAGTGCCAGCACGACCATTCTATTCTGGTGAAGAAGAAACCACGTTAAATAAATCGGGCGGCTAATCCGCAGACGCCGCCCAAAGCAAGTACGTTGAACAGAGGGGAGTACGTCCTTGTACTCACGGGCAGGAGAAGTTGATTACCAGCGGTAGTCGTTACGGTTTTCCCATTCTTTCACTTCTTTTTCCGCCTCATCTTTTGCGTAACCATAGCGTTCCTGGACTTTACCCACCAGTTGATCACGCTTACCTTCGATGACTGTCATATCGTCATCGGTCAGTTTGCCCCATTGCTCTTTCACTTTACCTTTAAACTGTTTCCAGTTGCCGCCGATTTCGTCTTTATTCATCATCAAGTCCTCATCGTTCGGTTGTGAATAGCGGGAGAACGTCGCTCAAACGCATTACGTTTTCTGCTGAACGTGAGATTAATTGTAGTCAGTGATTCGGCCTTCATTTTTTAATTCAGAGTTTTTAACCACCGGACTCAGGCAAACCAGGTCCCTTTTCGCCAGTGTCGCCGCCAGATAAATGCCAGAGAAAGCCCACGAAGCGCCAGAAAAACGGTTAGCGCAAGCCACAGTCCGTGGTTCCCCAGCAGCGGTATCGTCAGTAGGGTGAGCGCAAACCCGGCTGCGGCGACAGCAATGCTGTTACGCATTTCAGCCGCCCGCGTCGCCCCGATAAACATACCGTCCAGCAAATAGCACCAGACGCCCACCAGCGGCAGAACCACCTGCCAGATAAGATAGCGATCGGCCAGAAGCTGAATCTGCGGCAGCGAAGTCAGCAGTGCGATGATGTACTCACCCGCCAGCGCATAAACCAGCGCAAACAGCAGCGCCACAATTCCCGACTGGCGACACGCCGCCCGCCATACGTCCAGTAGCTGGCTGCCGTCCCGCGCGCCATAAGCCTGACCCGAATGGGCTTCTACCGCATAGGCGAAGCCGTCCAGCGCATAGGCAGTAAAAGTCAGCAACGTCATAAGAACGGCATTCACCGCAATGATATCGCTTCCCATACGGGCGCCCAGTACCGTGATTGCGCCAAAACAGAGTTGCAGCAGCAGCGAACGCAGCATGATGTCGCGATTAAGCGCCAGCAAACGACGGAAGTTCCCGCGCCAGGCCTGTTTCAACATACCGGGAGAGACACCGCGCAGATGAAGGACTTTGCGTACCATCAGCAGACCAATTAACAGCGTGGCATATTCGGCGATGACCGTCGCCAGCGCAGCCCCCTGCACGTTCATGTGCAGCCCCATAACCAGCCACAGGTCGAGAACGATGTTCAGGATATTCCCGACAATCAGCAGTATAACCGGTGCACGGGCGTACTGAACGCCAAGCAGCCAACCAAGCAAAACCAGATTCGCCAGAGATGCCGGGGCGCTCAGCCAGCGGATCGCCAGAAAGCGTCTTGCCTGCTCCAGCACCGCTTCGCTACCGCCAACGATATGCAATGCCAGATCGATAATCGGCGTGCGCAGCAGCGCAATCAGCGCCCCCGCGCTCAGCGCCAGGATGAGTGGTTGCACCAACGCTCTCGCCAGCGCTTGCGGATTTTTCGCGCCAAAGGCCTGCGCCGTTAACCCGGTAGTGCTCATGCGTAAGAAGAGCAACAGCATGAAAAGGAAGCTGGTTGCGGTTGCGCCAATGGCAACACCACCCAAGTAGACGGGGCTATCGAGATGACCAATAACAGCCGTATCCACCAGACCCAGTAAGGGGACGGTGATGTTGGAAAAAATCATGGGTAAGGCGAGGCGCCAGAGTGCTTTATCAGAGGATGTGAAGAAAGGCATGCAGATGAGCCTGAGAAAAAGTCAAATAAACCAATCGATTAATCGCCGGATGGCGGCATAAATGCCTTATCCGGCCTACGGGGATATTTGTAGGCCTGATAAGCGCAGCGCCATCAGGCGTTGTGCCGGCACCTGATTACAACCATTCACCGTTACGGATAACGCCTACCGCCAGTCCTTCGATGGTGAAGCTCTGCTCACGCAGGTCAACCACAATCGGTTTAAATTCGCTATTTTCTGGCAAAAGTTCAACTTTATTGCCCTGTTTTTTCAGGCGTTTTACCGTGACTTCATCGTCAATACGCGCCACAACCACCTGGCCGTTACGGACATCCTGAGTTTTATGCACTGCCAGCAGATCGCCGTCCATAATTCCGATATCTTTCATCGACATGCCGCTAACACGCAGCAGAAAATCAGCATTGGGTTTAAACAGCGAGGGATCGACCTGATAATGGCCTTCGATATGCTGCTGCGCCAGCAGCGGTTCACCGGCGGCGACACGACCGACCAGCGGCAACCCTTCTTCTTCGTCCAGAAGCAGGCGAATACCGCGCGATGCGCCGGAAACAATTTCAATCACCCCTTTACGCGCCAGCGCTTTCAGGTGTTCTTCAGCGGCGTTTGGGGAACGGAACCCCAAACGCTGCGCGATCTCCGCACGCGTTGGTGGCATACCTGTCTGGCTGATGTGATCCCGAATGAGATCAAACACCTCTTGCTGCCTGGCCGTTAACGCTTTCATTCCGCCCCCTGGGTGTATATACAGTTATGCTGTGAGTATATACAGCTAAAGGTGATTTTGGAACCATAAACTGCGCAGAAAACAGGAGTTTTATACCGTTATGGAATCTTTATCGAAAAAACCTTAGCGGAAATGTGACCATAGCAGGAGACCCCAGGTCATCAGCGCGACGAAAATAGACAGCAGCACCGCCGCAGACCCCATGTCCTTCGCGCGGCCGGAGAGTTCATGGTATTCAGAGCCAATACGGTCAACAACAGCTTCAATGGCGCTGTTAAGGATTTCAACAATCATCACCAGCATCACGGAACCAATCAGCAATACGCGAGTAATGGCATCCACATCCAGCCAGCAGGCAATCAGCACACCTGCCAGCACGGCGATGCTTTCCTGGCGAAACGCCGCTTCGTTGACCCATGCGGCGCGAAAACCTTTCCAGGAATAGCCTGCGGCTTTAATGATTCGGGTGAATCCAGTGGTATTATTGGCCATTAAAAGAACCTTTTTGCATTATTAGCGTCAATGAAATTATATCGTTGGCCCGTATGATTCGGGCGACGGCAACGCAGCGCGAAGTATGACGGGATACACCAGAAATTCACCAGACTTTCTGATATCCTTGCAGCGCATTTGCATTATTAACCAGAGGCTTTACATCGTTTATGTCCGGCTGGCCACGAATTTACTACAAATTACTGAATTTACCATTAAGCGTGCTGGTAAAAAGCAAGTCTATTCCGGCAGATCCTGCCCCGGAGTTGGGGCTTGATACATCGCGCCCTATTATGTACGTATTGCCGTACAACTCCAAAGCAGACCTGCTGACGCTGCGCGCCCAGTGTCTGGCGCACGATCTTCCCGACCCGCTGGAGCCGCTGGAGATCGACGGAACGCTGCTGCCGCGTTATGTCTTTATTCACGGCGGGCCGCGTGTCTTCACCTATTACACGCCAAAAGAAGAGTCCATTAAGCTTTTCCACAACTATCTCGATCTCCACCGCAGCAATCCCGATCTGGATGTGCAAATGGTGCCGGTATCGGTGATGTTTGGCCGCTCTCCGGGGCGCGAAAAAGGAGAAGAGAACCCGCCTTTACGTATGCTGAACGGCGTGCAGAAATTCTTTGCCGTCTCCTGGCTGGGACGCGACAGCTTTGTTCGTTTCTCGCCGTCCGTGTCTTTGCGTCGGATGGCTGACGAACACGGCACTGACAAGACAATAGCGCAGAAACTGGCGCGCGTGGCGCGTATGCACTTCGCCCGTCAACGTCTGGCGGCGGTCGGGCCGCGTCTGCCAGCCCGTCAGGATCTGTTTAACAAGCTGCTGGCTTCAAAAGCCATCGCTCGCGCCGTGGAAGATGAAGCGCGCAGCAAAAAAATCTCCCATGAAAAGGCGCAGCAAAACGCCATTGCGCTGATGGAAGAGATTGCCGCCAACTTCTCCTACGAGATGATCCGTCTGACCGACCGTATTCTGGGCTTTACCTGGAACCGTCTTTATCAGGGGATTAACGTCCATAACGCCGAGCGCGTTCGTCAGTTGGCGCACGACGGGCATGAAATTGTCTATGTGCCCTGCCACCGCAGCCATATGGACTATATGCTGCTTTCCTACGTGCTGTATCACCAGGGGCTGGTGCCGCCGCATATCGCTGCGGGCATCAACCTGAACTTCTGGCCGGCGGGTCCGATTTTCCGCCGTCTGGGCGCGTTCTTTATTCGTCGTACCTTCAAGGGCAACAAGCTCTACTCCACCGTTTTCCGTGAATACCTGGGCGAGCTGTTCAGCCGTGGTTACTCAGTCGAATATTTCGTCGAAGGCGGTCGATCGCGTACCGGTCGTCTGCTCGACCCGAAAACCGGCACGCTGTCGATGACCATTCAGGCGATGTTGCGCGGCGGCACGCGTCCTATCACGCTGGTGCCGATCTACATCGGCTATGAGCATGTGATGGAAGTGGGCACTTACGCCAAAGAGTTGCGTGGCGCGACGAAAGAGAAAGAGAGCCTGCCGCAGATGCTGCGCGGTTTAAGCAAACTGCGTAATCTGGGCCAGGGCTACGTCAACTTTGGCGAACCGATGCCATTGATGACTTACCTCAACCAGCATGTGCCGGAGTGGCGTGAATCCATCGATCCTATCGAGTCTATCCGCCCGGCCTGGCTGACGCCGACGGTGAATAACATTGCCGCCGATCTGATGGTGCGCATTAACAACGCCGGTGCCGCCAACGCCATGAACCTGTGCTGCACCGCGCTGCTGGCTTCCCGCCAGCGCTCTCTGACCCGTGAGCAACTGACTGAACAGCTCGACTGCTATCTGAGTCTGCTGCGCAACGTGCCGTACGCGGCGGATTCTACGGTTCCTGCGCAGAGCGCCAGTGAACTGATCGACCACGCCTTGCAGATGAACAAGTTTGAGGTCGAGAAAGACACCATCGGCGATATCATCATTCTGCCGCGCGAGCAGGCCGTGTTGATGACCTACTATCGCAACAACATCGCGCATATGCTGGTTCTGCCTTCCCTGATGGCGGCCATCATTACCCAGCACCGCCACATCTCGCGTGACGCGCTGATGCAGCATGTTGACGTGCTCTATCCGATGCTGAAAGCGGAACTGTTCCTGCGCTGGGAACACGATGAGCTTGCCAGCGTGATTGACGCGCTGAGCAGTGAGATGCAACGTCAGGGGCTGATCGCCGTACAGAACGATGAGCTGCATATCAATCCGGCACATTCTCGCACGCTGCAACTGCTGGCGGCTGGCGCGCGCGAAACGCTGCAACGCTATGCCATCACCTTCTGGCTGTTGAGCGCGAATCCGTCGATCAACCGTGGTACGCTGGAAAAAGAGAGCCGCACGGTCGCGCAACGTCTTTCCGTTCTGCACGGCATTAACGCGCCGGAGTTCTTCGATAAAGCGGTGTTCAGTTCTCTGGTGCTGACTCTGCGTGATGAGAAATACATCAGCGATACCGGAGACGCCGAGCCTGAGCAGACGATGAAGGTGTATCAGATGTTGGCCGATTTGATCACGTCGGATGTGCGTCTGACCATTGAGAGCGCAACGCAGGGCGAGTGACAATAAAAAGCCGGGTGGCGGCTTCGCCCTACCCGGCCTACATTCTGCGCAATATGTTATGTAGGCCCGGTAAGCGCTACCGGGCTTTTTTTCAGCCAACGTAACTCATCGCCAGCCCTAAAAACAGCACCAGGCCGACGTAGTTATTGTTCATAAACGCTTTAAAACAGGCTTCACGTTCGCGCCCGACAATCAGTTTCTGCTGATACACAAACAGCGCGCCGGCCACCAGCACCGACCAGTAATACCCCCAGCCCAGCCCGTTCAGCCAGCCAATCAGCGCCATTAGCGCCAGCACCGCAATCTGCAAAATCCCGATAATAAGTTTGTCATGTCGCCCGAACAGAATGGCCGTCGATTTAATGCCGATTTTCAGATCGTCGTCCCGGTCAACCATCGCATACTGCGTGTCGTAGGCCACCGCCCAGAGGATATTGGCCAGGAACATCAGCCAGCAGCTCAGCGGCACGGACTCACTCACCGCCGCAAACGCCATAGGAATAGACCAGCCGAACGCCGCGCCCAGCACAACCTGCGGCAAATGGGTGTAACGCTTCATGAAGGGATAGACCCACGCCAGCGCCAGCGCCGCAATCGACAGCAGAATGGTCATCGTATTCAGCGTTAACACCAGCAGGAAGGAGAGCGCTACCAGTACGACAAACAGCGTGCGCGCCTCTTTCTCCGTGACCGCCCCGCTGGGCAACGGTCGGTTGGCCGTGCGTTTCACATGTCCATCAAACTTACGATCGGCATAATCGTTGACCACGCAACCGGCGGCGCGCATTAACCAGACCCCGGCGACAAACACCGCCAGAATCCACAGTTGCGGCACTCCCGGCGTCGCTACCCACAGCGCCCATAATGTCGGCCAGAGCAGCAGTAAGGCACCGATTGGCTTATCCGTACGCATCAGGCGGTGAAACGCCAACAGCTTATTCTGCGTCAGACTCCACTCCATTTTGTTTTCCTCTTAATACAACGGTGATGCGGGCAAAAACAGCTCGGTAAGCATCAGCGGCTTACCGCTCAGACGCAGGCGGGAACGACGCCCCCACAGTGCGGCATCACGACCAATCTCAATAAAATCTCGGGTCAACGTTGATGATGTAAACAGGTAGCGCCCTAACGGCGTTTTTCCCAGATTTTGTAAGGCCAGCTCAGGGCCGCACAACGTTGATTCAGGCACGACGGTACGCCCGGCAAGCCATGGTTCGCCGTCTGCACATAACAAAATTTCACGTAACCAGTAGCGGGATTCGACCGGTAGCAGCGCCACCTCTTCAGCCACTTCATGTGGACCAACAAACGCTTCCCGAAGCAATGTCACGCTTACCCGTTTCCCTTCTTGCTCAAAACGTTTGGTCATGGAATCTTCCAGAAGTAACCAGTCGAGCAACCGGGAATCCAGCGCAGGAATCTCTTTAAAATAGCGCAGCGCACGCAGTTGCGTTAACGCAGGGTGTGACATGCCGTACTCTCCGTTTCATAACGTAAAGGCATTGTATCGCAGAAAAGAGATTACGGGAGGCGTAAACATAATTAAGTGATCGGTTGCGCAACAGAAGTGTAACAACTCGCATGGAATGCTAAAAAAAAGGTGCGCCAGGAGACGCACCAGTTGTTGCAAAATCAGCAATGTGGGGAGACGCTTACCCCTTGCCTTTTACACTGCTGATAAACGTGGAACGGGCAGATGTCGATCCCAGGCGTTCGGCTTCATCAAGCAGTTTCAGAGCTTTATCAACGTCACCTTTCGCTACCGCGTCCTTAATCGCATTGTTGAAGTAGCTTTCCGTGTCGTTCAGCATTGGCTCGCTTTTCTTCGCCGGGGCAGGCGCTGGCGCGGCAACGGCTGGTGCGGTATAGGCGGTCGCCGGTGCCGCAGTGTTGCCGACGGTGACAGGTCCCGGACCGGAAGAACCAAACAGCGGGCCAACCAGTACGCTGGAGCTGCTGTTGGTTTTCACTTTCAGTTTCAGCAGGCCATCAGTCGTGTGGCGCGCGATCGGATCGGGAATATCCGGGACGGCATTACCCACGCCTTTCGCATACGCTTTTGCCGGGTCAAGCAGCGTGGTGGTCTGCTGGAGATCGTTATTGGTGGTAAACACCAGAACGTACAGCTTCTGCTGGCCCAGCGCAGGCGTCAGGCGCATCACCCCTTCCAGACGATCCGCGCTCATCACGCCGGGGGCCTGGTAGGTAAAGTAGCTGCTGGGAAAAAACGCTGAAGGCGTCAGGTTCTGGTCGAGAATCAGCACGTTCGGTGCAAATACGCTGGTTTGTTTGTTAACTTCGCTGCTCAATGTCAGCGTGAGCTCACCGATGTTCGCCGGTACGCTATACGCGGCAACCGGGCCTGTAATACCGGCGACGTCAAGCCGCTGACCACCGGTGGAAAGCTGTGTGGACTGCGTACTGGACTGGTCGACAGGCGTCCAGGTGAGTTGTTGTAGTGCGGCGGTCGGAATCGCAGGCGCTGCGCTGGTGTTTTGCGGAACATAGTTTACATCCGCCAGGCTGATGCCTGGTGCGCTTGCCAGCAACCCTGCCGATAAACAAAGGGCGACGAGACTTTTCTTCATTTTCATTGTTATCACCTCAGATAGCACGGGTTCAGCGGTGGCCAGGCAATAGCGCGCTAAACCGCGAGAAACGGTGCAGATAATGCCGGATAGCGGCTACGCCTTATCCGGCCTGCATCTCGTTACCGGGGGACTTGCGCCCCCCTCGTTATGTCACGTATTACCACCAGATTTCCATCTGGGCGCCGAAGGACCACTCATCGTTGTCGCCACGGCTGGTTGTGTTGAAGCCGGAGTTATTCGATGCGGCATAACGCAATGTGTTATCGCCATCTTTGATATAGCCCCATTTCTCATCCCACTTCGCGTAGGTTGCGAAGAGACGGATGGCCGGGCGGGACCAGATGCTGTCGCCAGCCTGCCATTGTTGCGCCAGGGTGATTTTGTACTGGTTGTTGCGATCGCCAGTCTGTTGAGATTTGACGTTGTCGTAACCGACTTCCAGCAGGGTGCTCATGATCGGCGTCCATTTGAACATCGGACGAACGCCCACGGTCCACCAGTCAGTACCCAGATCGTTATCCAGGTCCTGTTTCTGGAACATACCGACGTACATCAGGTCCCAACGGTCGCCCAGAGAGATCGCCCCGTGGTCCAGAATACGCCACAGCTTACCGTTGTTATTGACGTAACGATCGACATAATGGAGCTGATCGTCGCCTTCGCCGATATCAAAGGTCGAGCCGTAAGAACCCTGAGGAATACCTTTACCCTGCGTGGTCATCGCGTCAGTGGCGTACTGAACCACAAACTTGTTGTAGCCCTTCAGCATGCTCTGGGTATGTTCAGCAGTGAACATCCAGCCGTCTTTAGATGCGCCGTCAGCCAGGCGATAATCGTCAGTGGTGTTTGCGCGACCATAGTCGACACCCAGTTCCAGCACGCCATCCGGGTTCGTTTCCAGACCGGCTAAACGCACGTCGAAGACGTCGTTGGCGGTGTCTTTAGAAGAGTTGTAAATATCCTGGCTGCTGAAGGTGTAGGAACCACCGGCTTCCTGAGAGCGGGTCGCTGCCAGAGACAGTTTACCGAAGCCCAGGTCGATGTTTTCGATACCCGCACCAGGACCAGAAATATCCCAGTAGTAGAAGTCGATCATGTGAACGTCATGACGCTGATAGAAGCGCTTACCCGCCCAGATGGTGGAGCCTGGCAGCCAGTCAATCAGGTTTTTACCCTGCACGTTGGCTTCACGGAACGCCGGATCGGTTGCTTCCCAGTCATTCTGTTGCGCTACGGAGTAGGCCACGTTAGTGTCGAAATAGAAGCTCTTGTCGCCTTCTTTCCACACTTCCTGACCCAGTTTCAATTCCGCATAGGTTTCACATTCGTTACCAAGACGGTATTTACTTTGAGCGCCAGTTGCCTGGAAACATTGTTGTTCGCCGCCACTACCCGTCCAGCCGATACCGGAACGAGCATAACCATGGAAATCCACTGCCATTGCCTGAGCAGACATAACGCCTGCTGCGACGGCAACCGCCAGAGGAAGTTTGCGCAGAGTAATCATTATTCTATCTCCTGAGATCATTGCTTTTCTTTAAACGCGTCCCCCTTCGGACTGCCTCTTTGTTGGCGGTGTTTTTTCACTTGCCGCCTTGATGCATCCTCGAATGGTTTTGCGTTTTGTTTTTTTAATGGGGACCTTAAACGCCCGGCTCCTTATGCAGCCGACGGCATGCGGAACCATCTTCACGGAACAGATGGCAACGCTCTGGCGGCAGACCGATAGCGAATGTGGCACCCTCTTCTACCAACACCACGTCGTTCTGGCGGTAAACCAGGTTTTGACGAATGGCGGGGATCTGGATATGAATTTGTGTTTCGTGACCAAGTTGTTCGACGACCTGAACCTCGCCTTCCAGGGTGACATCGGCGATGTCGCTGGGCAGCAGATGCTCTGGACGAATACCTAAAGACATATTTGCTCCGACCTGAACGCCGTTGCTTTCTACCGGCAGCCAGACGTTCTGGCGGTTCGGCAGCTCAACCTGCACCTGCTCGATAGCGGTCGCGGTGACTTTCACCGGCAGGAAGTTCATTTTCGGGGAACCGATAAAACCTGCGACGAAGCGATCCGCCGGATAGTGGTACAGCTCCAGCGGCTTACCGACCTGCGCCACGCGGCCGGCATCCAGCACCACGATTTTGTCGGCCAGCGTCATCGCTTCGACCTGATCGTGGGTGACGTAAATCATCGTGCGGCCCAGACGCTTATGCAGGCGGGAGATTTCGATACGCATCTGCACGCGCAGAGCGGCATCAAGGTTAGACAGCGGCTCATCAAGCAGGAACACGCGCGGTTCCGCCACCAGCGTGCGGCCTATCGCCACGCGCTGGCGCTGGCCGCCGGAGAGCGCTTTCGGCTTGCGCTCCAGCAGGTGCGCCAGTTGCAGCACTTCAGCTACCTGATTCACACGCTGATTCATCACCTCTTTTTTGGCCCCCGCCAGCTTCAAACCAAAAGACATGTTTTCTGCCACGGACAGGTGGGGATAGAGCGCATAGGACTGGAAGACCATCCCCACGCCGCGTTCGGCGGGCGGGATGTCGTTCATACGGGCTTCCCCAATGAACAGATCTCCGCTGGTGATGGTTTCAAGTCCGGCGATCATACGCAGCAAGGTCGATTTCCCGCAGCCTGACGGTCCGACAAACACCACGAATTCCCCTTCGTGAATGTCGAGATTGATATCTTTCGATACCACCACGTCACCCCAGGCTTTCGTTACATTTCGCAGCTGTACGCTCGCCATGCCCTTCTCCCTTCGTTACAACCTGTCATCGACAGCAACATTCATGATGGCCTGACTATGCGTTATCCCTTGATTGCGTAAATCCTCCACCCCCCGGCTTTTTTATGGGGGAGGAGGCGGGAGGATGAGGGAGCAGCGTCTGAGACCCGGGCCGCGCCCCGCCGAGGAATTTCGTGATGTCACCTGCAAAAATCGCGGTGTTTTTATGTGCGCCAACACGCATTACTCACATTTATGCAACACAGATCACATAAAGAAGGGGTGGGGCGTAGGGGTAAGGAGGATGGAAAGAGGTTGTCGTATAAAGAAACTAGATACCGTTAAGCCACCTCTGTGTATCCACGAGCACATCACCAAAAAGGATGGGAGATATGAAAATCAAAACTGGCGCACGCATCCTCGCATTGTCCGCACTGACGACGATGATGTTTTCCGCCTCGGCTCTCGCCAAGATTGAAGAAGGTAAGCTGGTTATCTGGATTAACGGCGACAAAGGCTACAACGGCCTCGCTGAAGTGGGCAAAAAATTCGAACAAGACACCGGCATTAAAGTCACCGTTGAGCACCCGGACAAGCTGGAAGAGAAATTCCCTCAGGTTGCGGCCACCGGTGACGGCCCGGACATCATCTTCTGGGCGCATGACCGTTTTGGCGGCTACGCACAGTCTGGCCTGCTGGCTGAGATCACCCCGGACCAGGCGTTCCAGGACAAGCTCTATCCGTTCACCTGGGATGCGGTGCGTTACAACGGCAAGCTGATCGCCTACCCGATCGCCGTTGAAGCGCTGTCCCTGATTTACAACAAAGACCTCGTTCCGAACCCGCCGAAAACCTGGGAAGAGATCCCGGCGCTGGATAAAGAGCTGAAGGCGAAAGGTAAGAGCGCGCTGATGTTCAACCTGCAAGAACCGTACTTCACCTGGCCGCTGATTGCTGCCGATGGCGGTTACGCGTTCAAGTTTGAGAACGGTAAGTATGACGTGAAAGATGTCGGCGTAGACAGCGCAGGGGCGAAAGCCGGTCTGGGCTTCCTGGTCGATATGATCAAAAACAAACACATGAACGCCGATACCGATTACTCCATCGCGGAAGCCGCCTTTAACAAAGGCGAAACGGCGATGACCATCAACGGTCCGTGGGCGTGGTCAAACATCGACAAGAGCAAAATCAATTACGGCGTGACACTGCTGCCGACATTCAAAGGCAAACCGTCTAAACCGTTCGTTGGCGTGCTGAGCGCGGGCATTAACGCCGCCAGCCCGAACAAAGAGCTGGCGAAAGAGTTCCTCGAAAACTACCTGCTGACCGATCAGGGTCTGGACGACGTGAACAAGGACAAACCGCTGGGCGCGGTTGCGCTGAAATCCTTCCAGGATCAGTTAGCGAAAGATCCGCGTATCGCCGCCACGATGGATAACGCCCAGAAAGGCGAAATCATGCCGAACATTCCGCAGATGTCAGCCTTCTGGTATGCGGTTCGTACGGCAGTTATCAACGCTGCCAGCGGTCGTCAGACTGTCGACGCCGCGCTGAAAGACGCGCAGGGCCGTATCACCAAGTAATGTTCAGGTCGTGTGCCGGCTGGCGGCATCAATGCCTTCTCCGGCCTACAGAACAGGTAGGCCGGAGAAACGCAGCGCCATCAGGCACGCTGACCTACAGGATTTCAAAGTTGTAGAGGAAGATCCCCATGGATGTCATTAAAAAGAAACATTGGTGGCAAAGCGACGCGCTGAAGTGGTCAGCGATTGGTCTGCTGGGCCTGCTGGTGGGTTACCTTGTAGTTTTAATGTACGCACAAGGGGAGTACCTGTTTGCCATCATGACGCTGATTTTAAGCTCTGCTGGCCTGTATATTTTCGCGAATCGTAAAACCTATGCCTGGCGCTATGTTTATCCGGGCATGGCCGGTATGGGGCTGTTTGTCCTGTTCCCGCTGGTCTGCACTATCGCCATCGCCTTTACCAACTACAGCAGCACCAACCAGCTCACCTTTGAACGCGCCCAGCAGGTGCTGATGGATCGTTCTTATCAGGCGGGCAAAACCTATAACTTTGGCCTGTATCCGGCGGGTGACGAGTGGCAACTGGCCCTCACCGACGGCGAAACCGGCAAGAATTATCTCTCCGACGCCTTTAAATTCGGCGGCGAACAAAAACTGCAACTGAAAGAGGCTGACGCGCTGCCGGCCGGTGAACGCGCCAACCTGCGCATCATCACCCAAAATCGTCAGGCGCTGAACCAGCTTACCGCCGTTTTGCCCGATGAAAGCAAGGTCATCATGAGCTCACTGCGCCAGTTTTCCGGCACGCAGCCGCTCTATACCCTCGCCAGCGACGGTACGCTGACAAATAACCAGAGCGGCGTGGCGTATCGGCCAAACAACGATATTGGCTACTATCAGGCCATCAACGCGGACGGCAACTGGGGCGACGAAAAACTGAGTCCAGGCTACACCGTGACCATCGGCTGGGACAATTTCTCCCGCGTCTTTACTGACGAGGGCATCCAGAAACCGTTCTTCGCGATCTTCGTCTGGACCGTGGTGTTCTCAGTTCTCACCGTGCTGCTGACCGTGGCGGTTGGGATGGTGCTGGCCTGCCTCGTACAGTGGGAAGCGCTGAAAGGTAAAGCGATTTACCGCGTGCTGCTGATTCTGCCGTATGCGGTGCCGTCGTTCATCTCGATTCTGATCTTCAAAGGTTTGTTCAACCAGAGCTTTGGTGAGATCAACATGATGCTGAGCGCGCTGTTTGGCCTCAAACCGGCCTGGTTCAGCGACCCGAACACCGCCCGCACGATGGTCATTATCGTCAACACCTGGCTGGGCTATCCGTACATGATGATCCTCTGCATGGGCCTGCTGAAAGCGATTCCAGACGATCTGTACGAAGCCTCGGCAATGGACGGCGCGGGCCCGTTCCAGAACTTCTTTAAGATTACATTCCCGCTGCTGATTAAGCCGCTGACGCCGCTGATGATCGCCAGCTTTGCCTTTAACTTTAACAACTTCGTACTGATTCAGCTTCTGACCAACGGCGGCCCGGACCGCCTCGGCACCACTACGCCAGCCGGTTATACCGACCTGCTCGTGAGCTACACCTACCGCATCGCCTTTGAAGGCGGCGGGGGCCAGGACTTCGGTCTGGCGGCCGCGATCGCCACGCTGATCTTCCTGCTGGTCGGCGCGCTGGCCATCGTGAACCTGAAAGCCACACGTATGAAGTTTGATTAAGGGAGATAACAACAATGGCAATGGTTCAACCCAAATCTCAAAAGCTGCGTCTCTTCATCACGCACTTAGGGCTGCTGATTTTTATCGCGGCAATCATGTTCCCGCTGCTGATGGTCGTCGCCATTTCGCTGCGTGAAGGCAACTTCGCAACCGGGAGCCTGATCCCGGAACGCATCTCCTGGGAGCACTGGCGGCTGGCATTGGGCTTCAGCGTGGAACACGCTGATGGCCGTGTCACGCCGCCCCCCTTCCCGGTTCTGTTATGGCTGTGGAACTCGATCAAAGTCGCGGCGATCACCGCTATTGGCATCGTGGCGCTCTCTACGACCTGCGCTTACGCGTTTGCCCGTATGCGCTTTCCCGGCAAAGCGACGTTGCTCAAAGGGATGCTGATTTTCCAGATGTTCCCGGCGGTGCTGTCACTGGTGGCGTTGTACGCGTTGTTCGACCGTCTCGGCCAGTACATTCCGTTTATCGGTCTGAATACCCACGGCGGGGTGATTTTCGCTTACCTGGGCGGGATTGCGCTGCACGTCTGGACGATTAAAGGCTATTTTGAAACCATCGACGGTTCGCTGGAAGAAGCGGCGGCGCTGGATGGCGCGACGCCGTGGCAGGCTTTCCGCCTGGTGCTGCTGCCGCTCTCGGTGCCGATTCTGGCGGTGGTCTTTATTCTGTCGTTCATTGCCGCCATCACTGAAGTTCCTGTCGCCTCGCTGTTACTGCGTGATGTAAACAGCTATACCCTGGCGGTAGGTATGCAGCAGTACCTCAACCCGCAAAACTATCTGTGGGGCGATTTTGCCGCCGCTGCCGTGTTGTCCGCCATCCCGATCACGCTGGTGTTCCTGCTGGCCCAGCGTTGGCTGGTCAACGGCCTGACGGCAGGCGGTGTGAAAGGCTAAGTTTCATTGATGTACCTGCCCGGAAACGGGCAATGCCACTGCAACCCTCAACTTATATTATCCCAACTTGTGACTGTTCTTCGGCGCTCCTCGGAGCGCCTTTTTTTATTCCCGTTTTAACCGTTTCGAATTACATAACCACAGGGTGATCACCAATAACAGGATCGCCGCAGAGTAGATCAGCACATCCATCGGCGATTTATGATCGACGATGATCAGCCGCACAATCGCGGTGATCCCGATATAGACAAAGTAGCGCAGCGGGAAATGAAAACCTGACTGGAAATACTTCACAATCAACGCAATAAACTCAAAGTAGAGAAAGTAGACCACTAACCCTTCCACCAGCTCGTATTTGCTGGTTTGCTCCGGCGCGAACAGCACATCCGCCAGATGTAAGGTCTCTTTACCGAGGAAAACGACCAGGATCAAGCCCAGACTTAACAGCCCAAGATTCAGCACGGTCTGTAGGATCGTGGAGATAAACTCCACGCGTGGACGAGATAGTGACGTCATAGCAGCACCCTCTTTCTCAGTAGCAAGGTTCCTGTATAACGCAAAAATGTGACGGAGATCTATATTTTTTGTTTATGTTTTGTGCAGCAAAGGTCAGCGGAGAATTATCTCTGTCACGGCATGTTTCAAAGAGAAGGGAAAAGCGACGGCACAGTGATCGGCGCGGGAAGCGTGGTAAATTGCCGGATGGCGGCGTAAACGCCTTATCCGGCCTACAATAGATGCGGTTTGTAGGCCGGATAAGCGTAGCGCCATCCGGCTGGCAAACGGCTCGATCAGCGGAAATTCACGTTGCGGTCGCTGGTCATATCGTACAGACCAAACTTCCGGCCAAGCTGCTGACCGCCGTCACGCGTCAGCGGCGTCCAGCCAATCGCTGCGCGGCTGCGGGTTGGGCTGGACGAGAAGAGATCCAACGGTACCGACACGTACACGCCTTTGGTGAAATCCCCTTCCCCGTACTCGTCCGGCGACACATCGGTGATAGTGGCATAGCCGCCAACCACCACGCCGCTGTCAAAGCGTTTCGCGATTTCCAGCGTACCGCCCTTGTCGCCAGCCAGATATTGACCGACGCTCGCTTTCACCAGCACATCCTGCGCGAACGACGGCGTCCAGTAGGCGGTCAAGTGGCCGGTTTTCACGCTGTAATCGGTGAATTTCATCATATCCTGCGCGCTACGCCAGTCACGCTGTTTCACGTAGTTAGCGTCAAGACCAAACGCCCAGTTGCTGTCGACCGGGCGATACAGCACTTCCGCCCCTGCGCCGCCGTACATGGTCTCCAGATAACCGCCGTAAACCTGGCCGTAGAAACCGTTGCCGAGGTACTGGAAGTAGTTGGCTTGCAGGTTATTCACATAGATATCGTTCTGCACATATTCGCGCACATGGGTACGCACACGCGGAAGATGCGAATCGTTCGGTGGGTTGGTGTAGTTAAATTTGTCGTAGTTGTTGGCGATATTGGCAAACAGACTGCCGGTGGTAAGCAGATGATCCGTTACCCACAGATCCGCCGTCCCCATCACGCCAAGCTGGTACATATAGAAATTTTCCGGGCCGCCGACAGACTGGTTCAACACCGGATCGATATGGAAATCAAAGCGCGATTTATCGATATACCAACCCTGCTCGGTTGTTTCCGGCACGATCGGCTCCACACGTTTTTGCGCCAGTGGAGTCTCGTGTCCTAATGGTTCGCCTTCCAGATAGCGTTTCAGGCTGGCGACATCAGTTTCCGTGGTGACCTGCGGCATATTGAGACGGTTTTCCGTCACGCGGATCGTGCGAACCCCTTCTGGCAGATCGTTCATGACGATCCGATTCGCGCGTTCGATCCCTTCCCGCGAATCACGGTATTTCACCTGCTCGCCGGTGACGTACAGCGTATCGCCTTTCACCTGAATTTTAGGGTCCGCCAGTCCGGCGTTGTATTTCAGCAGCGTCAACTGGTTAGCGACGACCGAGTGTTGCAGGATGGCGTCCTGCGGCTCAGGCTGATATTTCGGTCGCGCGTTATCGTTATACGATGGGCGCAAATCGTTGAAGTTTGTCCGCAGCGTCACGCCAAACATAAAGGTGTTGCCGCGTTCATAGCTGAGGTTAACGTCGGCCCAATCGGTGACGCGGTAAATGGCGCCGACGTTAAACTTGCTCTTCTGCTCCAGCTTACCCGCGAAATCCTGCTGATAATTGTTGCCTTCATACTCCAGTTTCAGGCGCAGCGGCTGCCAGGGCGTTTGATACTCCACCCCGCCAAACAGCGACGCTGGCCCATGGAACATATCGCTGCCGTTGACGGAACCGGCCTGTTTATAACTGTTATCGCGGTGACAGAATTTATCGCTGTATGAGCAAAACGGATTGCTCACGTTGCCGCTGGTGCCCAGATAACCCCAGCCAAGACCGAGCGAGAAATCAAACGGCCCCCAGGCTTTGTTCGCCACGATGTATTCCGCATCGAACAGCCCCGTCCCGCCGATATCCCTTGCGCCGACCGCCACCTGCGGCATCCAGTAGCTCTCTTCCCATAACCGCAGTTTCAGGTCGAAGGCTTTGTCTTTGTAGGTCTGGTTGCCGGAAAACGACTCCACGCTGCTGTATTGTCTGGTACGCACGTCGGTATAGCGCAGCGTGGTTTCCAGCCACGGGAACAACTGTATCGACGCGGAGTAGTAGCGATACTGATCGTTATCACGATAGTTCAGGCTCATCTCCCCTTCCCGCGCCATTCGCGCCGTTGGCGTTTGCAGCAGCCCCACGCCGCCGAAGTCAGATTGTGACGGCCCAATGGGGGCCGGATATGTTTCGGCATGGCAGGCTGCGCTGATGCCCAGCGCCAGTAAGCTGAGCAGATGTGTTTTTTTCATTATTCGGGTATCCGCTGCGTCAGAGTACGAAGAATGTCGGCGTTAAGCGCATCCGGCGTGTTGCTCCATAGAGAATCCGTAAGACCGACAAAAATGATGCTGCCTGGCATCGGCTCAACGTGACGCTTGTTCCAGTAAGCGACCGGCGCTTTCTGCGTGCGTCCGTCGGGATAGACAACCCACGCATAGCTGCGATCCGCCCCGCTGAGCAGGCTTTGCTCATCAAGGTAGCTGGCCACGTCCCGCCCCGGGCTGAAGGGGCGTTTACCCGGCTGGCTAACCAATCCAAACAGCGTGATATCCGTCGGCTGCCCGCCGACCCACAGCGTGTAATGGCCCTGCAACAGCGGATTGCCCCGTTCGCTGACGCGTACGGTATCCGGGTCAAGGTTAACGAGCTGTCTGCCGGTCACTTTTAACATCTGCACCTGCTGGCGCAGCGTATTGATTGCGGCGGCGTCATCGCCGCTTTTCTCTGCGCCAAACGCAGCCAGGCGGCCCAATAATTCCTGCTGCTGGCGCTGCGCCGTGGCGGTAGCCCGCTCTTCGCTGATAACCGCGCCAGGCCACCAGCTGTTCGCCAGTTTCGGCTGCCCGACCAGATCGATCAGATGTTCCGCGCCGGTGAGCGTCTTCGGTTCAGTGCTGCCTGCGGCAAACACCTTCACGGTGCCTGCGGCAAAAGATGAGGAAGCGCACAAACTCAGGGCCAGCGCTGCAATGGTCTGTTTCATCATTGTTTTGCCGCCTTAATGAGCGTGGTTTTCACCGGGAAGTAGTCCGCCCCCAGATACTGTTCCGACTGGCGGATTTGCCCTTCGCTGTCGATCCAGTAGCGGTTATGCCAGCGCGCCTGGTCGGTTGTAACCTCTTCATCCAGTACGCGAACGGCGGTTACATCGCTACCGACTTTAATGCTGTCAGCGCCATCCCATTTGAAGACCGAGCGGGCGGTGGCGTAACGCACCTGTTTATGTTCCGTCCAGCCCATCGTGCGCGTCCACGTTGCGCCATCTACGATTTGTGCCGGTCTGGCCAATGGGTCAGCCGCCAGATTGTTCACACCGATCAGATTGTCGCCGCCGAGCAGGGTTTTAATCAGGCGACCATGCTGGGTCACGATGGTGGCCTGATCCTGCGTCACCCATTTCTGCTGCCCGTTCTCTGCGAAAGCGAGCACCACAAACAGCTGCGGCCCGCCATTGAGCTGCATGTACTGGCTGGCATAAGGCATGTTTTGAATGTCATCGTCCGTCAGTTGTACGCCCGGCGTACCGAACAGACTGTCCCACAGCGAATTACCCAGACCTTTAGTGGTGGCTGAGCAAGCCTGTAACAGCAGGCAAATGATGATAATTCCAGGTCGCTTCACGACTCTTCTCCGCATTATTGCCGGGTGGCCCCGGCCAGGAAGTCACACAGGTTCAGGCAAGCTAAAATAACCACACCGAAGTGTGGTTATGATTAAACGTACCGGTGTTACTGGGTACTGGTGGTTGTGGTGGTAGTGGTTCCGGTATTAGAACCATCGCCACCGCCGGTCGCCGCCAGAGCGACGCCCACCGCCGAGCTTACGGTGCTGACGCTGGTCGCGGAGGAACTTCCCGCGGATACCGACGTCGCCGCCGACCCTGCTGCTTCACCCACCTGAACGGGGCGGCCCAGACAGAAGTCGCCGCAAGCGCAGATATGGCAAAAATGCCATACAGAGCTTTTTTCATCACAATATCCCTTCATTGAATGAATGGAGATTTACCCGAAAAACGATTCAGGCGGGATCGAGTATACACAACTAAAGCATGTGGATTGCGACAGGTCTAAATAGCGAGGCGGTTTTAGGATAATTAAACTTTTGGCTGGAATGGCACTTATATTATAATTAAATATCCTTTAAAAACATTATATTAAAATAAAACAATGCAATATTTATTATCCGTATACTCTGAAAATAACACCGAGTAACTTACGGGTTATTCATTATTTTAGGATTAAGCTCAATATAAATTTTTGCGGAATAGCACAGACAACCGGAATTATCTTATAAAAAAGCCGATAATAATATCGGCTCTAATTACAGATATATCACTTTTCTGCCGGATGGCGGCGGAACGCCTTATCCGGCCTACAGGACGCGCCGTTTGTAGGCCGGATAAGCCTGGCGCCACCGGGCGTTACATCATCAGTTTGTAGGCCCGGTAAGCGTAGCGCCACCGGGCGTTACGCCATCAGGCACGCCATGCTTTATAACGGTTAATCAGACCGTTAGTTGAACTGTCATGGCTGGAAATCGCTTTATCATCACCCAGTTCCGGCAGGATACGGTTAGCCAGCTGTTTGCCCAGCTCAACGCCCCACTGGTCGAAGGTGAAGATGTTCAGGATCGCGCCCTGAGTGAAGATTTTGTGCTCATACAGCGCAATCAACGCCCCCAGGCTAAACGGCGTGATTTCACGCAGCAGGATGGAGTTCGTCGGGCGGTTGCCTTCGAACACTTTGAACGGCACCACATGCTCAAGCTGAGACGGATCTTTCCCCTGATCGCGATATTCCTGCTCAACCACCTCGCGGGATTTGCCGAACGCCAGCGCTTCGGTCTGAGCGAAGAAGTTAGACAGCAGTTTCTGATGGTGATCGGACAACGGGTTATGGGTTATCGCCGGGGCGATAAAGTCGCAAGGCACCATCTTCGTCCCCTGGTGAATCAGCTGGTAGAACGCGTGCTGGCCGTTGGTGCCCGGTTCACCCCAGATGATTGGGCCAGTCTGGTAGTCTACGGCATTGCCGTTACGGTCAACATACTTGCCGTTGGACTCCATATTGCCCTGCTGGAAGTAGGCCGCAAAACGGTGCATATACTGGTCGTACGGCAGAATCGCTTCGGTTTCTGCGCCAAAGAAGTTGTTGTACCAGATACCGATCAGCGCCAGCAGCACCGGCAGGTTTTTCTCAGCCGGTGTTGTGGAGAAGTGTTTATCCATCGCATGCGCGCCGGACAGCAGTTCAACGAAGTTGTCAAAGCCGACAGACAGGATGATAGACAGGCCAATCGCCGACCACAGAGAGTAACGACCGCCGACCCAGTCCCAGAACTCGAACATGTTGGCGGTGTCGATCCCAAACTCACCCACCGCTTTTGCATTGGTGGAAAGCGCCGCAAAGTGTTTCGCGACGTGTTTTTCATCATTCGCGGTGCTCAGGAACCAGTCGCGCGCGCTGTGGGCGTTGGTCATGGTTTCCTGCGTTGTGAAGGTTTTAGACGCCACCAGGAACAGGGTGGTTTCCGGGTTTACTTTCTTCAGCACTTCGGCGATGTGGGTGCCATCGACGTTAGACACAAAGTGCATATTCAGATGGTTTTTGTACGGGCGCAGCGCTTCAGTCACCATGAACGGCCCCAGGTCGGAACCACCGATACCGATGTTGACCACGTCAGTGATCGCTTTACCGGTGTAACCTTTCCATTGACCTGAAATAATCGCTTCAGAGAAGGCTTTCATCTTCTCCAGCACCGCATTCACTTCCGGCATCACATCTTTGCCGTCAACGATAATCGGAGTATTGCTACGGTTACGCAGCGCAACGTGCAGCACGGCACGGTCTTCAGTACGGTTGATTTTTTCGCCAGAGAACATGGACTTAATCGCACCGGCCAGATCGGTCTCTTTCGCCAGATCCTGCAATTTCGCCAGCGTCTCTTCGGTGATGCGGTTTTTAGAGAAATCCACCAGCATCAAATCGTCAAACGTCGCGGAAAATCGGGTAAAACGGTCGCTATCTTTCGCGAAAAGATCCGCGATAGTAACGTCCTTCATGTCGTCGTAGTGTTTTTGTAGTGCCTGCCAGGCAGAAGTCTGCGTCGGATTGATGTTTTTCATTAGCAATACTCTTCTGATTTGAGAATTGTGACTGAGATCGATTGTAACGCCAGTCACAAAAAAGTGTGATTGTTTTAGTGCCGTTAGCCCGAACGCGAATCAAACGCGGATAAAAAGCAGCGAAAAGTATATACCCTAAATAATTCGAGTTGCAGGAAGGCGGCAAGGGAAGAAATCCCCAGGAGCATAGATAACTATGTGACTGGGGTTTCTGAGTGCAGCCAACACATCTGCAACTTGAAGTATGACGGGTATAGTCGTTATAAGCACTGTTACTGAGGGCCAGGACAGCATAAAAAATCCGCATAATCCCGGCGTTGACAGTCCCAGCCACACATTTTATTTATAAATACGGTATTTGCGCCTGCACCGGTTTCTGTTCTGCCCTTGTGCCATGGTCGCTTTTTTCATTCCCTGACACGAGGTTGATATGACAACAGCTGTTTCCCCGCTCGTCGTCGCCAAATTTGGCGGAACCAGCGTCGCCGATTTTGACGCCATGAACCGTAGCGCCGACGTGGTGCTTTCCGATGCTAACGCACGCTTAGTGGTGCTTTCCGCCTCTGCGGGCGTCACCAATCTGCTGGTAGCGCTGGCAGAAGGGCTGGAACCGCCAGAGCGCTTCGAAAAACTCGACGCCATCCGTAAAATTCAGTTCGATATTCTGGAGCGTCTGCGTTACCCGAACGTTATCCGCGAAGAGATCGAGCGTCTGCTGGAAAACATTACCACGCTTGCCGAAGCGGCTTCACTGGCGACGTCAATGGCTCTGACCGACGAGCTGGTGAGTCACGGCGAGCTGATGTCCACCCTGCTGTTTGTGGAGATCCTGCGCGAGCGCAATATTCAGGCGCAGTGGTTTGACGTGCGTAAGGTGATGCGCACCAGCGATCGTTTTGGCCGCGCGGAACCGGATATCGCAGCGCTGTCGGAGCTGGCTACGCTACAGCTTGCCCCACGCCTGGCAGAGGGTCTGGTCATCACCCAGGGATTTATCGGCAGCGAAAGCAAAGGCCGCACAACGACGCTGGGACGCGGCGGCAGCGACTACACGGCGGCGCTGCTTGCAGAAGCGCTGCACGCGGCGCGCGTCGATATCTGGACGGATGTGCCGGGCATCTACACCACCGACCCGCGCGTGGTGCCTGCCGCGCAGCGTATCGATGAAATCGCCTTTGAAGAAGCGGCGGAAATGGCGACCTTTGGCGCGAAGGTGCTGCATCCTGCAACGCTGCTGCCCGCCGTACGCAGCGATATCCCGGTTTTCGTCGGCTCCAGTAAAGATCCAAAAGCGGGCGGGACGCTGGTATGTAATAAAACCCAAAACCCACCGCTCTTCCGCGCGCTGGCGCTGCGTCGCAAACAGACGCTGTTAACGCTGCACAGCCTGAATATGCTGCATTCGCGTGGTTTCCTGGCGGAAGTGTTCGGCATTCTGGCGCGGCACAATATCTCCGTAGATTTAATCACCACCTCGGAAGTGAGCGTGGCGCTGACGCTGGATACCACCGGTTCCACTTCAACGGGCGACACGCTGCTGACACAGTCTTTGCTGATGGAGCTTTCCGCGCTATGCCGGGTAGAAGTGGAAGAAAATCTCGCGCTGGTCGCGCTGATTGGCAACGATCTGTCTAAAGCCTGCGGCGTCGGTAAAGAAGTGTTCGGCGTACTGGAACCGTTCAACATCCGCATGATTTGCTATGGCGCATCCAGCCATAACCTCTGTTTCCTGGTGCCTGGCACCGAAGCGGAACAGGTCGTGCAGAAGCTTCATCATAATTTGTTTGAATAAAATTTCCTCACGCGATAAATAATACCTATAGCCGGGCTCGAACCCGGCTTTTTTATAACTAAACAACACGACAATACTGCAAGGAATTTATTATGTTATCCGTTATCACCCGGCTGTTCCCGTTGTGGGCGCTGCTGCTCTCTGTTATTGCGTATTACACGCCATCGACCTTCACCCCCATTGGCTCGTGGGTGACCACGCTGCTGATGCTGATTATGTTCGGCATGGGCGTACACCTTAAGCTCGACGACTTTAAACGCGTGCTTTCCCGCCCGGCGCCTGTCGCTGCCGGTATTTTCCTGCATTATCTGGTGATGCCGCTCGCCGCCTGGCTACTGGCGATACTGTTTAACATGCCGCCGGACCTCTCTGCCGGGATGGTACTGGTGGGCAGCGTCGCCAGCGGAACGGCATCTAACGTCATGATCTATCTGGCGAAAGGGGATGTGGCGCTTTCGGTTACTATCTCATCGGTTTCCACGCTGGTTGGCGTGGTCGCGACACCGCTGCTGACGCGCCTGTATGTGGATGCGCATATTCAGGTGGATGTGATGGGGATGCTGCTCAGCATTTTACAGATCGTCGTGGTTCCAATCGCGCTTGGGCTGGTCATTCACCACCTGTTTCCTCGCGTGGTAAAAACCGTGGAGCCTTATCTGCCTGCGTTCTCAATGGTGTGCATTCTGGCGATCATCAGCGCAGTGGTGGCCGGTTCCGCCTCGCATATCGCATCCGTTGGTTTTGTGGTGATTGTGGCGGTGATCCTGCACAACACCATTGGTCTGCTCGGCGGTTACTGGGGCGGTCGCCTGTTTGGCTTTGATGAGTCCACCTGCCGCACGCTGGCGATTGAAGTTGGAATGCAGAACTCCGGCCTTGCGGCGGCGCTCGGTAAAATTTACTTCTCTCCGCTGGCCGCGCTCCCCGGCGCGCTGTTCTCGGTCTGGCATAACCTCTCCGGCTCACTGCTGGCCGGTTACTGGTCAGGCAAGCCGATTGCCGAGAAGCCGCGTGATAGGGTGAAGGTGTAGACCTGATAAGCGTAGCGCCATCAGGCGCAATCCGTGCACGTCGCCGGGTGGTGGCTAACGCCTTATCCGGCCTACACAGCCTCTGCACTTTGCCGTACACTGGGTTATCTGACTGACCGAGGGTACATTTATGGCACTCCCACGCATCACCCAAAAAGAGATGACCGAGCGCGAGCAGCGTGAACTGAAAACGCTGCTCGATCGCGCGCGCATTGCACATGGCCGTCCGCTCACGAATGCGGAAACCAACAGCGTGAAAAAGGAGTACATTGATAAGTTAATGGCGCTGCGCGAAGCAGAGGCCAAAAAAGCCCGCCAGTTGAAGAAAAAGCAGGCTTATAAACCAGATACTGAGGCGTCGTTTTCCTGGTCGGCCAATACGCCGACGCGCGGCAGACGTTAACGCCCTTTCTTCTTCCGCCCCGGCGAGGTAAAGCGTTTTCCGTTTGACGCCGGGCGCGCTTTCTCATTGGTTTTTTCGATTTTCACCACCGGACGCTTAATGCCCGCCGTTTTCGGCTTCGCTTTCGCCTTCGACGTCGGTTTGGCTTCTGATGAAGAGTTTTCGATCAGCTTAAACAGAGCGATGAGTTCGTCATCCGTCAGATCCCGCCACTCGCCGGGCGGCAGACCGGATAAACTCACGTTCATAATGCGCGTGCGTTCGAGTTTCGTCACTTCATAGCCAAAGTGCTCGCACATGCGGCGGATCTGGCGGTTCAGCCCTTGAATCAGGGTAATACGGAAAACAAACGGCGCTTCCTTCTTCACCTTGCACTTTTTGGTCACCGTGCCGAGGATCGGGACGCCCGCGCCCATACCGCGAATAAAGTCATCCGTCACCGGCTTATCAACCGTGACCAGATACTCTTTCTCGTGATCGTTACCGGCACGGAGGATTTTGTTAACCAGATCGCCGTGATTGGTAAGAAAGATAAGCCCCTGGGAGTCTTTATCCAGGCGGCCAATCGGGAAAATACGTTTGCTGTGGTTCACGAAATCCACGATGTTATCGCGTTCGCTGTCTTCCGTGGTACTGACAATCCCTACTGGCTTGTTCAGCGCGATAAAGACCAGATCTTCCGCTTCGCGCGGCTCAATCAACCGACCATTCACCTTCACCACGTCGCCATGCATCACCTGATCGCCAATGGTGGCGCGTTTGCCATTAATGAAGACATTCCCTTGTTCAATGTAGCGATCCGCCTCGCGACGCGAGCAAATTCCGCTTTCACTGATGTATTTATTTAATCGGACAGATGAGTCGGGCAGCATAAATTCTCCTGTAAAAGCGAAATATACCGCACCTTGCGGTCAGGGAAAAAGCGTCGAATGACAGGAGTGCGGCTCACCGCTGCTCATAAAGTCGATGACATCACGAAATCCCCCTGCGAGACGCGTTCCAGAATATCGATAACCACATCGTGAGCCACATCAGCAAGCGGTAAGATGAGCGGTGGTAGCATCACGGATGTTTTTACTTTTTGATTACTGGAGATGTCATGGAACTGCTGTTATTGAGTAACTCCACTCTGCCGGGAAAAGCCTGGCTGGAACACGCGCTGCCGCTGGTGGCGGAACAACTGCATGGCCGCCGTTCAGCGGTGTTTCTCCCGTTTGCTGGCGTCACGCAAACCTGGGACGACTACACAGCGAAAACCGCCGCAGTCCTTGCGCCGCTCGGCGTTTCAGTGACCGGTATTCATAGCGTCGCCGATCCGGTCGCAGCGATTGCCGATGCGGAAGTGGTGATTGTCGGCGGTGGGAACACTTTCCAGTTGCTAAAAGAGAGCCGTGAACGTGGGCTGCTGGCGCCCATCGTGGCTGCCGTTAAGCGTGGCGCGTTGTATATCGGCTGGAGCGCGGGCGCGAACCTTGCCTGTCCGACTATTCGCACCACCAACGATATGCCGATCGTTGACCCACAAGGATTTGATGCGCTGGGTCTGTTCCCGTTGCAGATTAACCCGCACTTCACTAACGCGTTGCCGGAAGGCCACAAAGGCGAAACCCGCGAACAGCGTATTCGCGAGCTGCTGGTGGTCGCGCCAGAGTTAACGGTGATTGGCCTGCCGGAAGGCAACTGGATTCAGGTGAGCAAGGGGCAGGCGACGCTCGGCGGCCCGAACACGACGTATGTGTTCAACGCGGGTGAAGAAGCGGTTCCTCTTGAAGCCGGTCATCGCTTCTGATCGTCGCCATGTAGAATGTAAAATGCCTGATGGCGCTACGCTTATCAGGCCTACAGGATAGTGCTTATAACGTAGGCCGGATAAGGCATTTCACGCCGCCATCCGGCAATCAGCAATCAATAGTCATCCCGCTCGTCGTCTTCATCCGGCTGCTCCAGCACGCTGTAAGCCACCGAACAAAACAGCGAATTCAGGCGTTGCATATCGCCCAGCAGTCCCAGATGCAATGAGCTGGTTTCGATGCTCTGTACGTTCTGCTGGTGCAGGCGATCCACATGCGCATGTGAATAACGACGATTGAGAATACGGAAACGATGTTTGCTACGACGCAAACGTCGGGCGCTGGTGACGTCGCCGGAGAAAAACACCGACATCGCCAGTTGCAGGTTGCTGAGTAACTGATCATACAGCGCATCCAGCTCTTTCAGCCCTTCAATGGAAAACGCCCGCCGCGCCGCCAGCGACTTGTCGGCAATCTCGCTGCCCATCCGTTCGACGATATCCGAGGCCTGCTCCAGGTTCAGGGACATCTCGATGATTTCCGCCCAGCGCCGCGACTCTTCCTCCGCCAGTTCCTCTTTCGGCATCCGCGCCAGATAGAGTTTGATGGCGGTGTAAAGCACGTTGATATCATCCGCCAGCTTGCGCAGCTCTTTCTCTTCGCGCGGCTCGCCGTGCATCACCTTTTTCAGACCTTCCATCATCTGCTCCATCGCATCACCAATGCGCAGCGCTTCCCGGGCGGCATTGGCCAGCGCGAGCGTTGGCGTGTCCAGCGCGCTGACATCCAGATGTTTAGGCTTCAGATGGGCATCCAGCTCCGGTTCATCGCGGATAATACGTTTACAGAAACGCGCCATCGGTTCGGCGAACGGAATCATCACCAGACACCGCGCCAGGTTGTAAAAAACGTGGAAGTAGATAACCAGTTCGGATTTTGGCAGCGGTAACGCATCCATCGTATCGGCCAGCACATGGACAAACGGCAGGATAATCAGGCTGCCCACCAGCTTAAACAGCAGACTGCCCAGCGCCACGCGGCGAGCGGCGGCATTGGCTGCGCTGTTGTTGAGCATCGCCAGCAGGCCGGAACCGAGGTTGGCGCCGATGACCAGGCACAACGCGACCGGGAACGATATGATGCCCGCCGCCGTCAGCGTGGCCGTCAGCAGGACGGCAGCCAGGCTGGAATAGCTGATGATGGCAAACATGGCGCCAATCAGTGCATCCAGCATGATGTCGCCGGTCAGCGAGGCGAAGATGACCTGTACGCCATTCGCCTGAGTAATCGGCGTCACCGCCTGCACGATCAGCTCCAGCGCCAGCAGTATCAGGCCAAGACCGATCCCCACTCGCCCCAGTTGTCCGGCGCGTGACTGCTTACGCCCCAAAAAGAAGATAACGCCGATGAAAATCAGCAGCGGCGATAACCATGACAAATCAAAGGTAAGGATACGCGCCATCAGCGCGGTCCCCACGTCGGCCCCCAACACAATCACCAGTGCAGGCGTCAGGGCGACCAGATCCTGGGCGACAAATGACGTCACCAGCATAGTCGTGGCGTTACTGCTTTGCACCAGCGCAGTAACGCCGATACCCGCGCAGAAGGCGAGCGGTTTCTTTTCAACACTGCGGCTGAGAACGGTACGCAGACGAGCGCCGAAAACGCGCATCACGCCGGTACGCACAATATGGGTGCCCCACACCAGCAGGGCAACAGCAGAAAGCAGGTGTAGCAGAGTTAACACAGAATCAGGTACTCCTTATCATTATTATGATGTTCAGCCTTTTTACCGGATAGCGCTGCGCTTATCCGGCTTACGGGGATATTTATAGGCCGGATAGGCGTTTACGCCGCCATCCGGCAAGCAGCCCCGTGAACCTTCTTCCAGTATAAGGGTTTCAAAACAATAAAGAGACAGGGCGCCCGATGAGCACCCTGTTTGTTGTAAGGAAAAATGACAGTTTTATGAACTAGTCGGCATCATAGCCCAGGTTGGAGGCCAACCAGCGCTCCACCTCCGCGACCGTCATTCCTTTACGCTGCGCATAATCCTCCACCTGATCGCGCTGTATTTGCGCGACGGTGTAGTACTTGCTGTCAGGATGGCTGAAGTACCAACCGGAAACGGAAGCGCCCGGCCACATGGCGTAGGATTCGGTCAGCTTCATGCCGGTGTGTTTTTCCACGTCCAGCAGTTGCCAGATGGTACCCTTCTCAGTGTGCTCCGGGCAGGCCGGATAGCCTGGCGCCGGACGAATCCCCTGATAGTTTTCGCGGATCAGCTCCTCGTTGCTGAGGTTCTCATTCGCCGCATAGCCCCAGTAAACTTTACGCACCCGCTCATGCAGGTATTCCGCAAAGGCTTCCGCCAGACGGTCGGCGATCGCTTTGACCATAATCTTGTTGTAATCATCATGCTGCGCCTCGAATGCCTCTGCCAGCGCATCCTCTTCCAGACCGCCCGTGACGGCGAAGGCGCCGATGTAATCCTCTTTGCCGCTCTGTTTCGGCGCAACAAAGTCAGACAGGCAATAGTTGGCGAAACCCACCTTCTCCGTTTGCTGACGCAGATGATGGCTGACCGCCAGCACATGGGTACGCGTCTCATCGCGGTAAATTTCGATATCATCACCCACACGGTTTGCCGGGAACAGCCCCACCACGCCACGCGGATTGAGCGTCTTCTCGGCACTCAGTTTATCCAGCATGTCGTTGGCGTCTTTAAACAGGCGTTTCGCCTCTTCGCCCACCACCTCGTCTTCGAGAATGCGCGGATATTTCCCGGCCAGCGACCAGGTCATAAAGAACGGCGTCCAGTCGATGTAGTTGCGCAGCGTTTCGATACTGGCCTCAACGTCCTGCACGCCCAGACGATGAGCGACAGGCGGTGTATAGCTTTCCCAGTCAAATGCCAGGTCATTATCACGCGCGGCGGCCAGCGTCACCGGCGGCGTGCGCGGTTTCTTACGCGCATGCTGGATGCGCACGGTTTCATACTCTTTACGGGTACGGGCGACAAACTCATCGTGCTGGGTTTCAGACAGCAACGCCGCCACGACGCCCACGGTACGCGAGGCGTTCTGGACATAGACCGTCGGGCCGCTGTAGTTCTGCTCAATCTTCACCGCCGTGTGCGCTTTGGACGTGGTCGCGCCGCCAATCAGCAGCGGGATGGTGAAGCCCTGACGTTCCATCTCCTTCGCCACGTTGACCATTTCATCCAGCGACGGGGTAATCAGGCCGGAGAGACCAATCAAATCCGCATTCACTTCCTTTGCGGTTTTGAGGATTTTTTCTGCCGGCACCATAACGCCAAGATCGATGATTTCATAGTTGTTGCACTGTAAAACGACACCAACAATGTTTTTGCCAATGTCATGCACGTCGCCCTTCACGGTGGCGATAACCATTTTACCGTTGCTGGAGCCCTGCTCTTTGCTGGCTTCAATAAACGGTTCCAGATACGCCACCGCCTGCTTCATGACGCGGGCCGATTTCACCACCTGCGGCAGGAACATTTTGCCTTCGCCGAACAGATCGCCCACCACGTTCATACCGTCCATCAGCGGCCCTTCGATAACCTCGATCGGACGCGTCGCCTGCTGACGGGCTTCTTCGGTATCCTGTTCGATAAACTCGGTAATGCCTTTTACCAGCGAATACTCAAGGCGTTTTTTCACTTCCCAACTGCGCCATTCCGCCTGTTGCGCATTGGCTGAATCATCGGCTTTGCTGCCACGGTATTTTTCCGCCAGCGCCAGCAGACGCTCGGTGCTATCGTCGCGGCGATTGAGGATCACATCTTCCACCGCGTCGCGCAGTTCGGCGGGCAGGTCGTCATAAATCGCCAGTTGCCCGGCGTTGACGATCCCCATGTCCATGCCGTTACGGATGGCGTAGTAGAGGAACACCGCATGAATCGCTTCGCGCACCGGGTCGTTGCCGCGAAACGAGAAGGAGACGTTAGAGACGCCGCCGGAGATCAGCGCGTGCGGCAGTTCGCGTTTGATATCTTCACAGGCGCCGATAAAGTCCTGCGCGTAGTTGTTGTGCTCGTCGATACCGGTCGCTACGGCAAAAATGTTCGGGTCAAAGATAATGTCTTCCGGCGGGAAACCCACCTCTTTGGTGAGAATGTTGTACGCCCGGCGGCAAATCTCGATCTTACGCGCGCGGGTATCGGCCTGCCCTTGTTCATCAAAGGCCATCACCACCACCGCCGCACCATAGCGACGCAGCAGCTTCGCATGGTGGATAAAGGTTTCCACGCCCTCTTTCATCGAAATGGAGTTAACGATGCCTTTACCCTGAATGCATTTCAGCCCTTTTTCGATGACCTCCCATTTTGAGGAGTCGATCATGATCGGTACGCGGGCGATATCCGGCTCACCGGCAATCAGGTTGAGGAAGCGCACCATCGCGACTTCGGCGTCGAGCATCCCCTCATCCATGTTGATATCGATAATCTGCGCGCCGCTCTCCACCTGCTGGCGGGCGACATCCAGCGCTTCGCTGTATTTCTCTTCTTTGATCAGCCGCTTAAATTTAGCGGAACCGGTAACGTTAGTACGCTCACCCACGTTTACAAACAGGCTGTCATCGCCAATATTCAACGGCTCAAGGCCAGAGAGGCGACAGGCAACCGGAATATCGGGCAGTTTACGCGGCGCTAAACCATCAACCGCGCGGCTCATCGCGGCAATGTGTTCCGGCGTCGTCCCACAGCAGCCGCCGACAATGTTGAGAAAGCCCGACTCCGCCCACTCGCGGATCTGCTTCGCCATCGTATCAGCATCAAGATCGTATTCGCCGAAGGCGTTAGGCAGACCGGCATTCGGGTGCGCGGTGACATAGCATTCGGCAATGCGCGCCAGTTCCTGCACATACTGGCGCAGTTCATCCGGCCCCAGCGCGCAGTTAAGACCGAAGGTGAGCGCTTCGGCGTGGCGCAGCGAGTTATAAAACGCTTCGGTAGTCTGGCCGGAGAGCGTGCGCCCGGACGCATCGGTAATCGTGCCGGAGATCATAATCGGCAGCTCGACGCCCAGTGCTTCAAATTCTTCTTTCACCGCAAAAACGGCGGCTTTCGCATTCAGCGTGTCAAAGACGGTTTCAATCAGAATCAGGTCTGACCCACCTTCCACCAGCGCTTTGGTGGATTCGCGATAGGCCGCGACCAGCTGATCGAAGGAGATATTACGAAACGCCGGGTCGTTCACGTCCGGCGAGATGGATGCGGTGCGGTTGGTTGGGCCAAGCACGCCCGCAACGTAGCGCGGTTTTTCCGGCGTGCGCGCCGTCCATTCATCGGCGCAGGCACGGGCCAGTTTCGCAGCGGTAAAGTTGATTTCCGCCGACAGGGATTCCATCTGGTAATCCGCCATCGCAATCGTCGTGGAGTTAAACGTGTTGGTTTCGATGATATCCGCACCCGCCTCAAAGTAAGCGTGATGAATCGCGGTAATCACCTCCGGCTTGCTGAGTACCAGCAGGTCGTTGTTGCCTTTCAAATCGCAGGGCCAGTCAGCAAAACGCTCGCCGCGAAAATCCTCTTCACTCAGGCGATAGCTCTGGATCATTGTCCCCATGCCACCATCCAGAACCAGAATACGTTCATCTAACTGCGCACGCAGTTGTTCAACTTTGCTGCTCACGACTTGCTCCCGACAACACTCAACCTGGACCGAAAAAAGGCCAACAAACCATACTGGCATAAACACGACAGGCGGAAAAGAGAACAACGGGCAACATGAGACATGTTCAGCTTCACTCCTCCGATCAGTGCAGGAATTCTTGCATTATATTTTAATAAAACGAAAATGATTTCCACGATACAGAAAAGGAGTCCGCCATGGTTGCCCCTGTCCCCGCGAAACGCGGTAGAAAACCCGCCGCTGCCACTGCGCCCGCAACCGGGCAGGTTCAGTCGCTGACCCGTGGCCTGAAGCTGCTGGAGTGGATTGCCGAATCCAACGGCAGCGTCGCGCTGACCGAACTGGCGCAGCAGGCGGGCCTGCCGAACTCCACGACTCACCGTTTGTTGACCACCATGCAGCAGCAGGGCTTTGTGCGACAGGTGGGAGAGCTGGGCCACTGGGCCGTGGGCGCCCATGCGTTTATCGTCGGCAGCAGTTTTTTGCAGAGCCGTAATCTGCTGGCGATTGTCCATCCTATCCTGCGCAAACTGATGGAAGACTCCGGCGAGACGGTCAATCTGGCGGTGCTGGATCAGAGCGATCACCAGGCGATTATTATCGACCAGGTACAGTGCACACAGCTGATGCGCATGTCTGCGCCCATCGGCGGCAAACTGCCAATGCACGCTTCCGGCGCCGGGAAAGCGTTTCTGGCGCAACTCAGCGAAGAGCAGGTGACTGGCCTGCTGCACCGTAAAGGGCTGCATGCCTATACCCACGCCACGCTGGTGTCGCCGGTACATCTGAAAGACGACCTCGCCCAGACGCGCAAGCGCGGTTATTCCTTTGATGATGAAGAGCACGCGCTTGGCCTGCGTTGCGTTGCGTCGTGCATTTACGACGAGCACCGCGAGCCGTTTGCCGCGATCTCAATTTCCGGGCCGATTTCCCGCATCACTGACGATCGCGTCACCGAGTTTGGCGCGATGGTGATTAAAGCGGCGAAAGAAGTCACGCTGGCATACGGCGGGTTTAGATAAGCAAGGCTTGCCGGATGGCGGCGCAAGCGCCTTATCCAGCCTACAGTCACGAGTAGGCCCGGTAAGCGCAGCGCCACCGGGCGTCAAGCCGCAAATCTGAAGCAAAACCGCTGTTTGCGCCGATAGGCGTAAACATCTTCCACATGTCCTTCGCGGATACGCGTCTGTAACGCCCGCCAGTAGTCGGCACGGAACAGGTCGGCGTGCATTTCCTCAAATAACGGCCCAATTCTTGGGTCAGCGCACAGCCAGTGGCGAAACTCTTCCGGGAAAACATCCCCTGGCGAAACGCTGTACCAGGGCTCGCTGGCCAGCTCATCTTCCGGGTAGCGCGCTTGCGGAATGTCGCGGAAATTCACTTCCGTCATGTAGCAAATTTCATCGTAATCGTAGAACACCACGCGCCCGTGGCGGGTGACGCCAAAGTTTTTAAACAGCATGTCGCCGGGGAAAATGTTGGCGGCGGCAAGCTGGCGAATCGCATTGCCGTACTCTTCAATCGCGTCACGCAGTTGCTGGCCCTCCACCTGCTCCAGCCAGATATTCAGCGGCACCATACGACGCTCAATGTAGAGATGGCGAATCACTATCTGATCGCCAAGGTCGATGATTTTCTCCGGCGCCTCCTGACGCAACAGCGTCATCAGCGCTGGCGCGATTCGCCGCTTCTCCAGCACAAAGTTCTCGAACTCCTGCGTATCGGCCATCCGCCCGACGCGATCGTGTTCTTTAACGAGTTGATAGCAGGCGCGCACATGGGCGGCCGACATCTCCTTTTGTGGGGCAAACGTATCCTTGATGATCTTAAACACCCGGTCAAAGCCCGGCAGCGTAAACACCAGCATCACCATGCCGCGAATACCGGGCGCTTCAATAAACTGCTCATCGCTGTTCGCCAGATACAGTAAATACTCGCGATAGCTCTCGGTTTTCGCATGCTTCTGACAGCCAATCGCCATGTACAGCTCGGCGGTGGTTTTACCTGGCAGGATCTCACGCAGCCACTCAACCAGCGCGGCGGGCAACGGCGCGTACACCATGAAGTAGGAACGGGCAAAACCAAACACGATACTAGCCTCAGCCGTGGTGGTCAGGCAGGTATCGACAAACAGTTCGCCTTCATCGGTGCGATGAATCGGCAGCAAAAACGGCAACGTGCCGGCTGGGGTCAGCAACTTCCCCACCAGCCAGGCGGCTTTATTGCGATAAAACAGCTCATTCGCCACCTGCAAATGGCTGCGGTGCAAAGCCTCCGCTCCGAACGCTTCCGTCAGGTGAGCAATGATGTAATGAATATCACGGCTTTTGTTTTGCCAGGGCAAACGCAGCGGTAGATCGCTGAGAATACGCGTCAACAGCGGTTCCCAGCCGTGATCGGGGAAGAAATCTTTCGCCAGCGGGCGCGGGATCGTGCGAAACCGGCGTTCAGGCTGGGAGCTAAAGATAAAAAGCCGCTCGGGAGTGAGCGAGCGGTGGTCAAATAACCGACAGTAGACGGAGTTAAAAAAGCTCTCCGCAATCTCGAAGCGCGGGTAATCCGGCAACAGCCGGGTGTAATGCTCTTTGACGCGCAGTAAAAAGGCCGCATCGGTGCTTTTGCCGTCAGTAATGCAGCGCAACTGTTCCACCACCAGACCAACGTGATGATCGTAGAGGTGGATACGGCTTTTCATCGCCTGCTGCACGGCATGCCAGTCGGCCTGTTCAAAGCGCTGCTGCGCGCCGGAAGTCACTTCCAGAAATCGACCATACTGCGCGTCAAAGCCTTGCAGGATGGTTTGAGCAATCAGTAATTCCAGGCCACGCGACATGGTTTGTCCTCATCGGTTGCCGGATGGCGGAGCAAGCACCTTATCCGGCCTACGGTTCGGGGTAGGCCGGATCAGCGTAAGCGCCATCCGGCATGAATCAGAACTGCGATTCTTCAGTAGAACCCGTTAATGCCGTCACTGAGGAGGTGCCACCCTGAATAATGGTGGTCACTTTGTCGAAGTAGCCTGTCCCCACTTCCTGCTGATGGGACACGAAGGTGTAACCGTCTTTGGCCGCCGCAAATTCTGGCTGCTGAACCTTCTCAACGTAGTGGCGCATGCCTTCACCCTGCGCATAGGAATGTGCCAGGTCGAACATGTTGAACCACATGCTGTGGATGCCCGCCAGGGTGATGAACTGGTACTTGTAGCCCATGTCCGACAGCTGCTGCTGGAAGCTGGCGATGGTTTTATCGTCCAGGTTCTTCTGCCAGTTGAACGACGGCGAGCAGTTGTAGGCCAGCAGTTTACCCGGGTATTTCGCATGGATGGCATCGGCAAAGCGCTTCGCCAGTTCAAGGTCCGGCGTGGAGGTTTCGCACCACACCAGGTCTGCGTAAGGCGCATACGCCAGCCCACGGCTGATCGCCTGCTCAATACCGGCACGCGTGCGGAAGAAGCCTTCGCTGGTGCGTTCGCCGGTAATAAATTCACTGTCGTACGCGTCGCAGTCGGAGGTTATCAGATCTGCCGCATCCGCGTCGGTACGGGCAATCAGCAACGTCGGTACGCCCATCACGTCAGCCGCCAGACGCGCAGCCACCAGTTTCTGAATGGCTTCCTGCGTCGGCACCAGAACTTTGCCGCCCATATGGCCGCACTTCTTCACCGACGCAAGCTGATCTTCGAAGTGAACAGCCGCTGCACCGGCTTCGATCATCGATTTCATCAGTTCAAACGCGTTCAGTACGCCGCCAAAACCGGCCTCCGCATCGGCAACGATCGGCAGGAAGTAATCGACAAAGCGCGGATCGCCAGGCTCAATGCCGGACGCCCACTGGATCTGATCCGCACGACGGAAAGTGTTGTTGATCCGATCCACGACCGCCGGAACAGAGTTTGCCGGGTACAGCGATTGATCCGGGTACATGCTGGAGGCCAAGTTAGCGTCCGCCGCCACCTGCCAGCCGGACAGATAGACCGCCTCAATGCCCGCTTTCGCCTGTTGCAACGCCTGGCCGCCAGTCAGTGCGCCGAGGCTGTTGATGTAGCCTTTTTTCGCGTCGCCATGCAGCAGACGCCACATTTTGGCCGCGCCAAGCTGCGCCAGCGTACATTCCGGGTTGACCGAGCCGCGTAATTTCACCACTTCCTCCGCGCTATACGGGCGACGGATACCTTCCCAGCGCGGTTGCGTCCATTCTTTCTGTAACTCTTCGATTTGTTGGGTACGGGTTTTCATGTGCAGATGCTCCATATTGTTATGTGGTGAGTTAAGCCAGCAGGCGGTAGCCTGGCAGGGTCAAGAAATCGATCAGTTCATCAGAGGTAGTGATCTGTTCCATCAGGCGCGCGGCTTCATCAAAGCGCCCGCTGCTGAAGCGGTGCTCTCCCAGCTCGTCCTGGATCACCAGCATCTCTTCGGCCAGCATCTGGCGGAATAGCGCTTTCGTGACGGGTTTGCCGTTGCTCAGGGTTTTCTCGTGATGAATCCATTGCCAGATAGAGGTACGGGAGATTTCAGCCGTTGCCGCATCTTCCATCAGGCCATAAATCGGTACGCAGCCATTGCCGGAGATCCATGCTTCGATGTACTGCACCGCCACGCGAATATTGGCGCGCATCCCCTCTTCGGTACGATCGCCCTCGCAGGGCGCCAGCAGCTGTTCGGCAGTAATGGGCGCATCTTCATCACGGGTAACAAACAGCTGGTTCTGGTTTTCGCCCAGCGCCTCGTTAAAGACCGTCATCGCGGTGTCCGCCAGCCCCGGATGCGCGATCCAGGTGCCGTCATGACCGTTATTGGCTTCCAGCGCTTTGTCCGCTTTCACTTTGTTGAGCACTTGATTGTTGCGCTCGGCGTCTTTGCTCGGGATAAACGCCGCCATGCCGCCCATCGCAAATGCGCCGCGCTTGTGGCAGGTTTTGATCAACAGCCGTGAATAGGCGCTGAGGAACGGTTTATCCATCGTCACCACCTGACGGTCCGGCAGGACGCGATCCGGGTGATTTTTCAGTGTTTTGATATAGCTGAAAATGTAATCCCAGCGGCCGCAGTTAAGACCAACAATATGGTCACGCAGCGCGTGCAGGATCTCATCCATCTGGAAGACGGCAGGCAGAGTTTCAATCAGCAAGGTGGCTTTGATGGTGCCGCGCGGCAGATTAAAACGGTCTTCGGCATAGCTGAAGACTTCGCTCCACCAGGCGGCTTCCTGCCAGGCCTGAGTTTTCGGCAGGTAGAAATACGGACCGCTGCCTTTTGCCAGCAACGCTTTATAGTTGTGGAAAAAGTAGAGAGCGAAATCAAACAGGCTGCCAGGAATGGCTTCGCCACGCCAGGTCACATGTTTTTCCGGCAGGTGTAAACCGCGTACGCGACAAATCAGTAACGCCGGGTCCGGCTTGAGTTGATAGATTTTCCCGGCTTCGTTGGTGTAGCTGATGGTGCCGTTCACCGCATCACGTAGGTTGATCTGGCCATCAATCACTTTGCTCCACTCCGGCGCCAGTGAATCCTCAAAGTCGGCCATGAACACTTTCACGTTAGCATTCAGCGCGTTAATCACCATTTTACGTTCTACCGGGCCGGTGATTTCCACGCGACGATCCTGTAAATCGTCAGGAATGCCGCGAATTTTCCAGTCACCCTCACGAATGGAAGCGGTTTCCGAAATAAAATCAGGCAACTTACCGTCATCAATATCCTGCTGTTGCTGAATACGAGCAGCGAGGAGTTTGTTACGCTTTGGCGTAAAACGCGTCACCAGTTCGGTCAGAAACTCTACCGCTTCAGCGGTCAGAATTTGCTTCTCCTGCTCACCATGCGGCCTGGTAAAGGTCAGTTCATCGGTTGTCGTTGCCTGTTGATTCATTATGCAGCTCCTCGTCATTGATCCGAATACATCCCCAATGCGAACGAAGGATCGTTGTGTGGTTTTCGTTCAGCACAACTAAGACTACTCAATTAAATTCCAAAATCAAAAACAATTTCCATTTTTAATTTAATTATCAATTAACTTATTGATAACAATAAAAATAAAGTTTAATTACAAGATGAGCGGCATTTCAGAAATAAAAAAGGCACCCGAAGGTGCCTGTTTCAACATGCTGAAACGCTTTAGGATCGTGCGCTACAGAAGATTAATCCAGCGTTGGATTCATGTGACGCAGATCATATGGCGTGATCTGGTAGACGTAATAGTTGAGCCAGTTGGTAAACAGCAAATTACCGTGGCTGCGCCAGGTCGCGCGAGGTTTGTTTTGCGGATCGTTTTTCGGGAAATAGTTGTACGGTACATTCGGACTTAAACCTGCTTCAACATCCCGGAAATATTCACTGGCCAGCGTATGGGCATCGTACTCCGGGTGACCGGTTACAAACGCGATTCGTTTATCTTTGCTGGCGAACAGGTAGGCATCTCCATCTTCGGTTTCCGCGAGGATCTCAAGGTCGGTATAGTCCCGAATCAGCGCCGCCGGGAAGTCGGCATAGCGTGAGTGCGGAGCAAGGAATGAATCATCAAAACCACGAGTCAGTAAAGCATGAGGATGAAGGATGTGATGTTCGTAGACGCCGGAAAGTTTATCTGTGCGGGTTTGCTTCGGAATGCCATAGAGAATATTAAGCGCGGCCTGTACCGCCCAACAGACAAACAGCGTTGAGGTGACGTGATCTTTTGCCCACTCCAGCACCTGCTTAATCTGCGGCCAATACGCAACATCATTAAACTCCACCAGGCCCAGAGGTGCGCCGGTGACAATCAGCCCATCGAAATTCTGATCGCAGATATCCTCGAAGTTACAGTAGAAGTTGTTCAGATGCTCTGCCGGTGTATTACGCGATTCACGGGCATCAATCCGCAAGAGCTGAACATCGACCTGAAGCGGTGAGTTTGACAACAGGCGCAGGAACTGGTTTTCCGTTTCGATCTTCTTCGGCATCAGGTTGAGGATAAGCACCTTCAGCGGACGAATTTCCTGGCCAGAAGCGCGGGATGTCGTCATAACAAAGACGTTTTCCTCACGTAAGAAATTGACGGCGGGTAGCTCGTCCAGCACGCGAATTGGCATAACCTGATAACCTCACTACATACGTTTAAACGTTTAGACATCCAGATAGCTGAAGATACCCAGAAATTCTTCTAATGTCGAGCCTGCATGTTGAAGGTGAGAAAGTTTCACGGCGGTGTTTACGATAGAATATAAGCACAAAGAAAAGGAGATAATATGGTTATTAGCATTCGCCGATCGCGGCAAGATGAAGGGGAAAAACTGATTGCTATCTGGTGTCGTTCCGTTGATGCTACGCACCATTTCCTGTCTGCATCCTATCGGAGCGAGCTGGAAGAGCTGGTGCGTTCTTTTTTACCAGAAGCGCCGTTATGGGTGGCAGTGACAGAGCAGGATGAGCCCGTCGCGTTTATGCTGCTGACCGGGCAGCACATGGATGCCCTGTTTGTCGATCCCGACGTTCGTGGCTGCGGCGTAGGGAAATTGCTGGTTGAGCATGCGTTTACGCTGGCCCCCGAGTTAACAACCAACGTTAACGAACAGAATGAACAAGCGGTTGGGTTCTACAAAAAGATGGGATTTAAAGTGACAGGACGTTCAGAGGTAGACGATCTTGGCAGACCGTATCCGTTATTGAATCTGGTTCATACGTAGGCCGGATAAGGCGCAGCCGACATCCGGCTGCGCCCGGACGCATAAACGCAAAAAGGCCATCCCTCAGGATGGCCTCTTCACTTAATTAATGCCTGGCAGTTCCCTACTCTCGCATGGGGAGACCCCACACTACCATCGGCGCTACGGCGTTTCACTTCTGAGTTCGGCATG